>Ga0210057_1010749_pt1 | contig 10289 bp, 4 predicted proteins | sample CryGeyCG2114_010_2_FD_183968 | JGI IMG/M metagenome (GOLD analysis project Ga0210057, IMG submission 183968) | Groundwater microbial communities from aquifer - Crystal Geyser CG10_big_fil_rev_8/21/14_0.10 (SPAdes) (version 2) | ecosystem: Environmental > Aquatic > Deep subsurface > Groundwater ...
GTGCTTCTAGCGATCCTTCTTGTCGTGATGGTCGTATCTATAAAGAAGGTGTTGGATGTGTAGATGAAGTTGTGATTACACCTGTTCAATCTGAACGAGACCAACTAATCGAACAAATATGTCAAATCGCATACGATTGTTGTGAAGAATCCAATTTTGTTTCAGGAGAATGTATCAATTTTATTAAAGATAAAGATGAATGTTTTAAATATTTTGGTCAAACTTCAATTCCAGTATTAACCTGTTGGAAGGATTCAATCAAATGTAAATACCCTGATTTTAAAATAGATGATAAATGCCATTATTTATAACTCATTTATAGTGAGTTTCCATTGAAAGCGAACAATATTAACTTCAATTAGGCGAATTATATATGAAATCCTTTTCGGCAATTAAGGAATTTTAGTATAAAATTTTACTTTTTTCTCATTAAGTTTCTTCTATACTAACTTATCTTTATCCATAAATCTACTAACGCAAACTATATAAAGCCAAACAATTTAATATTCTTATAAAATTGGTGTTATAGATGGTTCGTAAGAAGGGTAAACGTAAACATATTACTAGTACACAGATATTTATCATTCTTTTATTTGTATTAATTGTTGCGTTCGGTGCAATCTATTTGTTTTCTGGAACCGGAGATAATGTTGTTGGGCAAGCTGCGGGAGATACTGTTCCTTATTTAAATTTTGCTGGAAGAGAAGTTTATTTACAAGGTGGAGCTTTTGGTAATTATTTGTGTATTACCGATAGTAATTATTTAAATGCATGTTCAAATAAAGAAGATATACAAGGAACACATTGGGTTTTAGAATCAGCGGGAGAGAAGAAATTTTATTTGAAACATGTAAAAACAGGAAAATATTTATTGGCTCAAAGTGGAGAACATAAATGGTCTGGATCAGGCAATTATATTAATATTTTTATTTATGTGACCAGTGGAAAGGAGAACCTTGGGAATAAGTGGGTATTTGATCAGTCTAAAGGTCCAAATTATGGGTTGAAATCTGAGAGTGGACAATATCTTCTAATTCGTGATTCTCATGCACCAATTTATGTTGAGCTTCATACTAAATTTTATTTGACGAAACCCAATGATTATAGTTCAGTATTCAAGGTATTAGATGCAGTTGATGTAATTAAACAAGATGCTATTTGTGCTAAGAAAGGGGAGATCCAACAGGATGCTCAAGGAGAATCTTTTGCATGTGTTAATAATAATAAAGATGGAAACACAGATGACGTATTGCAATGGCAGAGTCTTAAAGATTTTGGTGATCTTCTATTGGGTGATCTGGAAAAAGATATCACAGCTGCATATATTAAGGCTTCTACTTGTACTTCTAACGGTATTTCAGAAGATAAAACAGATTTATGTTATCTGAAAAAAATTGTGCCGTGTGATGTCTGGAGAGGTCCAGAAAATTATGATGGGAAATATTTTTGTCCAGGTTCTTCGCAACCAGTATGGTTAGAATGTAATAAGGTTAATAGTGGAACAACAAACAAGAATGGTGAAAAATATTGTGATGGAACAAAATGGTTGGATTGTACAAAGAAATTAGATGGTACTTATAAAGGTACGAAACAATGTGTATCAGGTTTCTGGGTAACTGATGCAAGTATTGCAGATGATAAGTTATTTGAAGTAACATTGGATAAAACGAAGCGTAAAATTAATAATGTTAATTATGACCTTTGCGATATTAATACTGGAAGTCTTTCTGATCGTGCAACAATTTGTAAAGCAGATGTACCTGTAACCCCTACAATCTATTCTCTTCAAGCTTTAAAGGCTAAGCCTGATTTGATGCCAGTTGTTTATGATATAGGGCAAAATACAAAGGTTTTACTTAATTATGTTGCACCTACTGATAAAACTAAAATTGTATCTGCTATTCTTCATAAAGAAATTGAATCTGAAGTATCTGCGTCTTTCTCTTTGGGTTCCTTTTCATCTAATCTTGCTGCGGGACAACGATTGGCTTTACAATTAAAGGGTCAGCCGGAAATTTATCTTTTATCCCATCCAAAGGACCAATTATTTTCCTTTGAGAACTTACAATTGGAAGAATTAAAAGGGTCATCTATTATTACAAAAGAAACAAAAGGCAATTTTTATCAATTTAAATTTCCAGGTGGGTTTATTACTATTGAAGATAAGGGTTCAACTGTTGAAATTACTTCTGTACAAGCAGGTGAAGCAATTGTATCTTCTGCGAAAACAAATATTTTGAGTGAAGTTTATGAAATATCTTTTGATTTTAATAATCCCGTTAAATTAAAGGATTTTGATGAAGATGTGATTTCAGTATGTAGTAATGATCAATCAAAAGATCCCAATGCATTAAGAGTTTGTTTGAATAATAAAGAGTTAAGTGAAGGATTATTAGATGAAGGAATTTTAACCAAAATTAAAATGACTCATGGAGAACTTGCTATGCTTTATCGTTATGAAAATAATAAAAAAACGGGTTATTTATTTAATTTTAAAAAAATTGATGAATCCGGGTTATTGGTTGATTATAATTATTTTCCTGAAGCAATGGCGGCTGGGAGACGATTAGCACTTGAATTTTCAGGACATCTTTATTTACTCACTCATCCTGTGAAAGATGTGATTGCAATGGAGGAAGCAAGTATCTTTACTTTTACAAAAGATAAAAATCCTCCAGATAAATTGTTAGGAGATAATTTTAGAGCAGAAGCACTTGTTGCTGATGGAAAAATAGTCATTGAAAGAGATCCGGAAAAAAAAGAACTACCTTATACTATAAAAGGACTTACAAAAGCGCAACTTGCGGAGACTGTAACAGATCTTTCTTCAGAATTTCAAGCGCAGATGTCTTCTAAAATTCCAATAAAAATAAGTAATGAAAATTTAGGGTCCATTGCAGTTGATAGTGGAAATGATGTTACTGGAGATTTACAAAATTTTAAAATTTTTGCCTCTGGCACCTCAAAGACTTTTCTTTTAAAAGATAAGGTTCCTTTCTCAACTGGCAATGTATTATTTTATTATGTCGCAACACAAGGAGATATTAAAAAAGCAGATTTGTATTATCTTCATGATCTTGATAAAATTCCTAGTGCACAACAAAATTATGATGATGGATTCATTAAAACTTTTACTTCAGGAAAGAAGATTGGCTTATTGTACAAAGGTCAATATTATTTGTTAGGATTTAAAGGAGCTTCTAATTCTTTTGTAATCTCTGATGTGGTTTTAACAACAATCGGGGGTTCTCCAGTTGCAGGAAATGCTGTAGGAAGTAAAATAGATTTTAGTGTTCCGGATGGTATACTTTCAGTATGGATTGAAAATAAACCTACAGGGAAAGATATTATTTGGTTTACAGCAGAAGATCTTTCTACAAAAATATTTCAGAAAGAACAATATAGCACATTATTAACACCCGCTAGTGATATTAAAATTGGAAATATGGTTTATTCATTGAATGATGAAGGTGTCACACAAGGACAGGAAGGAGGAGTATTCTTAGAAATTTCAGGGGCGAAACCAGTTTTGTTGAATAAAGATGTGTTGTGGTTAGATCAATATAAAACAAATGTCTTCTGGTATCAGGGTACAAAGAATGGTGTGAAAACAGTATCAGTACAACCTGTTGTTGTCATTCCTCCGGAAGGAAAAACATTAGATGATTGGAGTAACATATTAGACAAAGTAAAAGATGCAAAATCAAAAGCATTGTATTGGCAAGGTGAATATTTTGATTTTGTTGGTGACAAATCATTAAGTAGTTTTTCCTTACGTTCAATTCCTGAAGGAAATACTTATCCTATTCAACATGTGCAAGAAGGAAAAAATTTCCTTAGCAATGGAACTTTTGTATTCAAAGAACATTTACTTTTCGCAGAACAAAAACCTTTAACGAGCGATATCACCAAGGCATCTCTAGAATTAACACCTGTAACACATCAATTACTCACAGTTGATGGATTGAACACATCAATATATTCGCCACCTTTAATTTTCGTTACATCTGTGGGTGGTCCATTGTATAGTATGAGTTATACTAAGGTGAATAATAATTTGTTTGTAACGGGAAGTCTGGTTTCACCTGCAAAAGTTTTCCTTAAAATGTCGCTTCCAGAAGGAAAATCTACTAAAATCTTATTTCCAGATCAAACAACAGGTACAATTGAAGTATTAAATGTTACGTCCCCTAAACCATTATTCAAAATTACAAAATGAAACAAAAAAACCCCACAAAAAGTACGGCAGTGCATCCGTTACGTACAAAACATATTACGCCTGATACGCCTGCGAGGAATCATCATCATATTCTTCCGATTGCGTTATCTTTGATTTTATTGCTTGCCGTATTTATTGGTGTGACTCACTTTTATGGAATTAGTCCTGTGGGTAAAGTGATAGAAACGCCTTCTCCCCCAATTAATTTAGATCTGCTTGGTTCTGAAGAAGTTGTGTTTGAGAAAGTACCCAAATGGTCATTTATTGTGACAACTTCTAATGTGACTGAATCAGTACAATATGATGTTCAAACTATTCTTGCAAAGAATGGTCTTTTGAATTATAAAGTGATGAAAAAAGATTCAAAGGATGCTCTTGCACAAGGCTTACTTGATGAAAAGTTATTGAGTAGCACGTCGTTATATCTTGATCAAGATGCGATCGTTGATGTGACATTTACTGTTGCGAATGCACGGATTATGGTGACACATGGAAATTTTGTAGAACCTGAGGCTGCTGCAATTCATGCGTTGGATAGCAACCATCAAGAGTTGTTATCAAAGATATTAGATGCAGAAAAGGGTAAAGAAATCAAAATGTTCTTCACAGCACTTGCAGAAGCACAACCTAAGTTGGAAGCGTCCTGGAAACAAGGGGGAACGTTAGTTCCTATCACAACAGGATTTACAATTAAAAAAACAAGTAGTCAGAATGTGGAAGCAGAATTTGTATGGACACCAACAACAGATGGTGTGCAGACATTAATTCTGAAGGCAACGGTGGGAAATAAAGTTTCTACAGAAGAATATAGATTTACAGTTGGAAATTTAATTTACGAATTAAATGAGACAAATATTCCTGGTTTGGTCATAAGAAAAACTTCTGATGGATTTAGTTATGATATCGCATTACGTGCGACGAAAAGTCAGCAACCTGTATCTTTACCTTGTGGTAGTTTTAATTTAGCATTCAGTGGTATTGGAAAAATAAAATCCATTTACACATGGAACGAAAAAATTGCACAATTTAAACCGGGCGTTCCTTCGGAATTTGCAATCCTTGAATCCGGATATGGATATCTTGTAGAATTAAAAAATATTGAACCTTTAACATTATCTGGTTCTTGTAAAATTACAAGTTCGCAACTTCCTTCATTATATACAATCCCTACATTGAAGAAAGGATTTAATTTAATTGCAGCTAAAGGAGATAAATCTTTTGAGTTTAGTACATTGAAAGCGCCTCCCGGCATGGCAATAGATACAACGTATGTGATTACCAATGAAAAACCAACACAACAAACAATTACAGAATTAGTGCCTGGAAAAGTATATTGGGTGGTTGTTTCATGAAAAAATTAATACTTATATGTGGAATTGTGTTGTTGTTTGTATCTGTGTTTGTTGCTGCTCAAGTACCAACGTTTGAAAATCATCAGTTTTTTGGGAATGTGTATTATGACACTCTTGCAACTGCGCCTAAAGAAGTCAGAGCGACAGTGGGAACAGAAAATGTAACTTCTACAATCACATCAATTAGTTGTCCTAAGGAACAGAAATATTGTACGGCAAAATATGGGTATGAACCTACTAATATCTTGCGTGTGCAGGCAAATACCGGTGATAAGATTACATTCTTTTTAGATGCGAAAGAAATACAAAAAGTAGATTATAAAGCAGGTGAATCACAACAATTAGATTTTAACATTGCAACTGTGCCTATTGCAAAAGAAAATTGTAAGACTGATTACGTTTTTGGAAATTGGAGTTCGTGTGTGAATGGAACACAAACACAATTAGGGATTGATAAAAATGCATGTGATCCTGCAACATTAAATACCACAAAAACACAAATTTGTGGGGATGCGTTGAATAAAACTAATAAAACTACATCTTTAACAGTTAATAAAACCTGTACACAAGCATGGACGTGTACTGATTATACGACTTGTCAAAATAATCAACAAACGCGTGTGTGTTCACAATCTGATACGTGTGAAACACAATTAAGTTCCGGTGTTGTTGGTTCTATTGTTTCTACAGATAAACCGGAAGAAACAAAATATTGTTTTTCTTCTTCAAATGTAGCAGAAGATACAGGAAGCACATTTACATTTGATGATTTTGAAGATGCCGACTCTTGTAGTGATGGTGTAAAAAACCAAGATGAAACAGGTGTTGATTGTGGTGGCAATTATTGTGATGCGTGTCAAGAAGGAAGTAATGCCTTCATTTTTATGATTGGTGGTGTATTGATTGCACTAATCGTGATTGGTGGTGGTGCATGGTATCTATTTGAACGAAAGAAACAATTAGATCCACAGGTTAAAAATACATTGGCTAGCACGTTTAGTTCTGGACGAAGTCAAGGTTTGTCCACAGAACAAATCGCACAAAAATTACATGATAGAGGTTGGGATCCTGGGATCGTCAACAGATTTTTAAAAGGGTAGATGAAGAATGGCAAAAATGAATGTTATAAATAAATTGAAAGAAGAACGTAAACTGAAAGAAGAACCACTTAAAAAAGGTTCACGCGTTGCAGGGGAATCACCACACGCACAAAAACATACGGCGTGGTTAATTGGGATTGTGGTATTTGTGGTGTTGATGATTGCTTCTATTGGATATGTGTTGATGACTTCTGATGGTCCTATTGCGGGGCAAGCTGTTAGGGGTGGGGGTGTACGTGATACATCAATTGTTCTTTCTGAATGTGCTGGTGGTGAAGGTTGGGTTAAGGATGGGAAATATATTTTAAACACAGATCTTGTTCTCACAAAAAGTAATACTGACGGTCTTAAACAAAATTATGGAGTTGATGGAGCTTATTGTTTTAAGATGGATAAACAAGGCGTTGAAATTGATTGTCAAGGTCATTCTATAAAGGGTGATGGGACAGAGAAGGTAGATGGTGTTTTTTTATTGTTTGCAGATGATACAATTGTTAAGAATTGTGTAATTTCTAATCTTAACAAGGGAATTACTTTAGGTTATGCAAAAAATGCTTTAGTTTCTGAGAATCTCATTTTTGATGTGGATCAGGGAATTTATGTTACAGGACATTCTGTTCAAGTAGGACAAGAAACGACTACTTACGGTGGAGATGCTACCGGAACAGAGATTATCAGTAACTTTGTTGACGAAGCAAAATGGTATGCGATTGAAATTGCAGCAACGGGAGTATATTTGAATAATAATGTTGTAACAAGAAGTGGCAAAGGTTTAACCATTAGCCATGGAAATGCTGAATTGTACAATACTTATGGCTGTAAGAATACAAATGATTTATTTGTTCATGATGGATTTTCCATTACTGTGAATAACAATGGGAATTATTTTGATTCTGTATTTGGGGGTGGTGTTCCTTATGAAACAAATAAACAAATAGTTAAAAAAGATCCCTATATATATTTTACAAAAGATCAAGATTTTTTTTCTTGTGATTCATTTTCTTATGATAAAGCATTGGATTTAACAAAAACATGGACAAATAAAAAATGTACTCAAGAAAACACATTTTTGACAGTTTTTCCTTATACTACCCATATTTGTGAAAATTCAAAATGGACCTTACTTAAAGATGCAGAAACAATAGACCCTGCTACAATTTGGAACTTCTTTGGATCGAATGGAGAGACAGGTTCTGCATGTCAAGAGAATAATGATTGTGATAGCTCTTTCTGTGGTTCTAGGAATTTTAATTATCCTGAGTCGGAGAAGATGTGTTTTGGTGTTACAGGTGGTGGGTGTGCTCAAAACGTTGATGGGGTTGGCCAATCATTGAAATCTATGCAAATTAGTGGTTCTGGTGGAGATGACACTTATGTTTGTGCAATTCCAAAATTGATACTGTTTCCATTACCTACAGAAAAAAGTCAGCTTTTCGTTGTTGACCCTCAATCAAAAAAACGTTATTGTGTTGGTGCAGAAAAAGGAGATGTTACATTAAATAGTAAAGCTGTACTTCAAGAATGTCAATTAAACAAAGACCAATTTTTTGTTGGTGATGAAAAAATAATCCATAGTGCTGAAAATCAAGACCTTTGTTTGATAAGGGGGAAAAATGAGGAGAATGTAATATTCGGAAAATGTAATAAAATTTCTAAGTATTGGTTTAACATCAAGAATGATCCATCTAACACCGAGAAAGATAAAGGTTCATTTTTGAAATATCAAGGGAATTTGTGTTTGAGTGTAAGTAAATTTGAATCTGGTGGAGCGGTATCTTTAAAAGATTGTACTGAATCAGAATCTGATTTATGGTTCTTTGAATCTCCTAAATGTAGTGAACTTAAACATTTAACATCCGTTTTTGAAGATAAGTTATGTACTTTAGATGGTAAGAATTTTAAATGGGAAAAATGTTCTGCATCAGAAGCATTTGTTGATTCTTCTTTTGAAAGTTATTATTGTTTTGAGAATGCGTGGCATATTTGTAATGAAAAGAAACCTCAAGGGAATTATGGGGTTGTTGAAAAGGATGGTGTAAAATTAGGTTCATATATCTGTTCTTTTGCAAATGAGAAATGGGTTACTAGTATCACTACTGGTAGCAGTTGTACTGGTGAAGAAGGTACTGGTTCTTTCCAGCCAGTAATTGTTGAAGGTAAAAGTAAATCTAAACTGATACTTTATTGTGATGCCAATACTAAAACTTGGGCGGAATGTAAATCAGAGAATAAAGATACTTTCAGTTCTGATCAAAAAAGTTATTGTGATGGCGAGAAATGGTCTCTTTGTTTACCACAAAAAGAGAATCAAGAAGTGACTTCAAAAGGATTGACCTATACCTGTACTAATTTGAAATGGATTTATTCTCCTAAGGTTGGGGATTCTTGCGTTAAGGATTCAATTAAGTTCACACAAGACAAAAAATCACTGTGGTGTACTGATGTTGGTAATGGAGAACTAGAATTGCGTCTTGCTGGAGGACAAGGTTGTGTAAAATCAGAAGACTGTCAACCAAATTATGTATGTGAACTTGGTTCAACTAATAAACTTTTTTGTCAACCTTCTTCTAAAAAAAATAGTGATGGTTGTATCGACGGATGGTCTTATAAACATAAGGACGAAACAATAACTGGACCTTATAGTGGTTGTACGGATGTTGATGAAAATGGTAAACCTTGGTGTTCTATGAATAAGATTGTTTATGTTTCTGGTGGTATAGAAAATACTGATTGGAAATATTGTTCTCTAGCAGATCAAATGGGTTGTAATAATAATAAGATTAAACTCTCTTCAGATCAGAAATTTTATTGTGATAAAAGTAATAAATGGCAAGAATGTAAATCTGGTGTAACATTATCTAGTGATGGAAAGTATACTTGTGATGAAACTACGTGGAGTATAAAGGTTGATGCTCCAGTTGTGTTAGGCGATGTTGATGGTAATGGGATTACAATTTCAGATGTTTTAATTGTTGTAGACCACATCCTTGGAACTAAAACCTTAACTGGTGATGATTTTAAAGTAGCTGATGTGACTTGCGATAAGACTATTAATATCCAAGATGTAATTGGAATTGTAGATGCTATTTTAAGTAACAAAAATAGTTTGAGTTGTCCTCCAAAAACCTAAAGGTGATCATTATAGAAAGATTATATTTAAATAATATAAAAGAATTATAATAAAAAAGAAAGGTGGTAAAAAATGAAATTGAATCTTAAATTATTAATTTGTATGTTAATTACGTTAGCTCTTGTGCCTGTGGCGTTTGCAACCCAAGGATTAAGTGTGGCTTGTACCTCTGTTCCAGTAAATGAACAATCCGTGTGTACCATTAGCTTGAATGAGAAATGGGAGGGTGCTTTTGGTGCTGAATTTATCATTGATGCTTCTGGACTTACCTCTGGTGATATTAAAAACGGGAAATATTTCATCGGTGTTGCCGATAATGAAGTTACAGGAAAATCAGATTCTTTAGGAAAAAAAGCAATTCTATTTTCTGTTGAAAAAACTACTTCTAAGGGAACAGTTGCACAATTTGCAGTGAAAGCAACTGAAGCGAAAACTTATAAGATTACTTTAAAAGATATAACTTTAGGTAAAAACAAAAGTCCAGATGT
>Ga0210057_1010751_pt1 | contig 10288 bp, 8 predicted proteins | sample CryGeyCG2114_010_2_FD_183968 | JGI IMG/M metagenome (GOLD analysis project Ga0210057, IMG submission 183968) | Groundwater microbial communities from aquifer - Crystal Geyser CG10_big_fil_rev_8/21/14_0.10 (SPAdes) (version 2) | ecosystem: Environmental > Aquatic > Deep subsurface > Groundwater ...
CAAAATTTATGGAAATAAACAAGTCAATTTTTAAAGCCTACGATATTAGGGGTATTTATCCAACTGAGCTGAATGAAGAGTCAGCCAGGCTGATTGCTCAGACCTTTCTCAAGTTTTTGTCGGAGAAGCTGAAGAAGCCGATTAAGGAACTGCATCTTTTGGTCGGTCGGGATAACCGCCAGTCATCCGAGCCTTTGCTCAAGGCGGCCATTGAGGTTTTTTTAGAGTATGGGGTGAAGGTTGATGATGCCGGTTTGATTTCCGCCAACGATCATTATTTTGGAGTTGGCAGGTATAAATACGACGGTGGCTTTGTAGCGACTGCCTCTCATAATCCGCCTGAGTATGGCGGTTTCAAAATGTCGCATCTTAATTTGGATAATCCCGATGTTTTGGAATTTATTGCCGGCAAGAAGCTGCTAACTAAAATGGAAGAAATAGATCTGCCTTTGACTGATGAAAAGAAGTCCGGCACTCTGCAACCGAAAGATTTTTCTGATGATCACTTGAATCATATTTTGTCTTTCGTGGATTTAAATAAAATCAAGACTTTGAAGGTAGTAGTTGATTCAGGCAACGGTATGAACGCCTTGATGATTCCTAAATTGTTTGCTAAATTGCCTGGCGAACTTATTCATATTTTTGATGAACTAGACGGCACTTTCCCCAACCGCCCTCCCAATCCTCTAACGGAAAATGCCTGGCAAAAATGCGGCCAGAAAATTTTAGAGACCAGAGCCGATCTGGGCATTATGTTTGACGTTGACGGCGATCGGATGTTCTTAGTTGATGAAAAAGGACAGTTTATCAGAGGCGATATGGCTCTTTTGATGATGGCTAGGCCAATGCTGGAAAAGTTTCCCGGCTCCGGTATTGTCTATAATCTGATCTGTTCCCATGCCGTCAAAGACTTAGTTAAGGAGTGGGGTGGCAAGCCGATCAGGAGCGAAGTTGGTTATATGAATTTGGCCAGACATATGTTTGAAGAAGGCGGAGTGATGAGTGGCGAGGTTTCCGGCCACTTTGCCTTTAAGGACAACTATTATGCTGATAATGCTTTTGTGGCCCTAGTTTTGGCTTTACAGGCTATTTCTAAAGACGGCCGTAAGCTGTCAGAAATTATGCAGGACTATCGTCTTTATGCCAGAGGCGATGAAATTAATTTGAAGGTTGAGGGTATTCCGGCTAAGCTTGATATGATTAGAGAAAAGTACAGAGAGAACATTTTGGATGAAATGGACGGCATTACCGTGGAATTTGACGACTGGTGGTTTAACGTCAGAGCTTCCAACACCGAGCCTTTGCTGAGAGTGACAGTAGAAGCCCGAACGGAAGCAGAACTAAAGGAAAAACAGGCTGAGATTGTTAGTTTAATTAATAATTAAATATGATTGGTATTTTTGATTCCGGATTTGGCGGTTTGACGGTTTTTAAGGAGATGAAAAAAGTTTTACCGGATTATTCCTATATTTACTTGGGTGATAATGCCCGGGCCCCTTATGGCGGACGCAGTCAGCAGACCATTTTTAATTTTACCAGACAGGCGGCCGACTATCTTTTTAACCAGGGCTGTCAGCTGGTAATTATTGCCTGCAATACCGCTTCCAGTGAAGCTTTAAGATCTCTGCAGCAGGATTGGCTGCCTCAGACCTATCCTGACCGCAAACTCCTGGGCGTTATTAGACCGGTAGTTGAAGTAGCGGCTCAAAGTTCGGCTAGCGGCCGGATTGGAGTAATTGGCACCAGAGCCACAGTTGAATCAAAAGCTTATCAAGTTGAACTCAGAGAGCAGAACCCTGATTTGGAAATTTTTCAAAATGCCTGTCCTTTGCTGGTGCCTTTAATAGAGGAAGGCTGGATCAAGAAGCCGGAAACCAGAATGATACTTAAGAAATATCTAAGGCCCCTCAAGCAGGAACAGATAGATACATTAATTCTGGGATGTACTCATTACCCTCTTCTATTTGCCGAGATTAAAAAGATAGTCGGCAAACAGGTAAGGGTTTTGGATGCACCTAAAATTGTGGCTGACAAATTAGCTGATTATTTAAACAGGCATCCCGAGGTTGAAAGCAGGCTTGCTAAACAAAAAACCGTCAGATATTTAACCACTGACAGTAGTGAGAAGTTTGCCACTTTAGGCAGCAAGTTTATGGGCCAGCCTATTTCAGGCGAGCAGATGGAGTTAAATTAGGCCCATCTTTTTCTTAATTTCCGCCAGGTTCTTCTGAGCCACTTGCCTGGCTTTTTTAGCCCCAGCTTCTAAGATTTTTTGAACTTCCTTTTTAGAGAGTTCTTTTTTTCTAGCCTGAATCGGTTTGAGAAAATGGCTGATGACCTCAGCCAGTTCAGTTTTTAATTCAGAGTATTTAATAGTTTTATTCTTCAAATCTTTTTGGAATTTTTGGAAGACTTTTGGCTCTGCTAAAAGTTCTAAGATTAGCATTAGATTTTTGACGCCTGGTGAAGCTTCGCCCTGGCCGGTATCGGTTACGGCTTTCATGACTTTCTTTTTGACTTGTTCAGCAGAATCGCTTAAGGCAATATAATTATTGGGACCCAAAGACTTACTCATTTTTTTGGTCGGTTCGGTCAGGGACATAATTCTGGCGCCTTTGGTAACGGAGGCTTCAATTTCCTGAAAGTGATCACCGAATTTGTTATTGAATTTTCTGGCAATTTTGTTGGTCAGTTCCAAATGCTGCAATTGATCTTCGCCGACCGGTACGACCTGGCCGTGGTAAAGCAGGATATCAGCTGCTTGCAGAACCGGATAATCAAACAGCCCGGTATTAATATTTTTTTTATGCTGTTTTGATTTGTCTTTAAACTGAGTCATTCTTTCCAGCTCGGCCATTGGAGTCAGGGTATTAAAAAACCAGCACAGCTCAGTATGTTCAGGTATATGAGACTGGACAAAAAGAATACATTTTTTGGGATCAAGACCGATGGCTAAAAGATCACTGGCGGTATTGGTGATTTTTTCTTGGTATTCTTTTGGATTATAGTCAATAGTTATGGCGTGCAGATCCACGATGCTAAAAAAACAGTTGTACTTATTTTGCAAATCAACCCAGTTTTTGAGGGCGCCAAGATAGTTGCCCAAATGAATTTCGCCGGTCGGCTGAATGCCGGAAAATAAAGTTTTCATATGTTCATATTTTAACACATAAATAATTATTTGACCATTTCTCTTATTTCACCTAAAATGGCTAAGTTAAGGTATAAAACAATTCAATATTTAGGAGGCATGAGCCAATGCGTTTAACAATTATCATAATATTGTTGAGCGTTAGTCTGGCTAATGCTCAAACAGTGGATCGGTTTGCCGGCGAAGAGCTGGAATATAGTCTGGAGTGGCATCTGCCATTGCCATGGTTTAGTTGGATTGGCGGGCAGGCTGGTCGGGTGACTATGTCTTGCCAGGCTGATGTCATGGGCTATCAGCTAAGTTTTGCAGGCCAAACTGTCAATTGGGCGGCTAAAGTTTATCCTTTTGATAATAAAGCCAGTGTTTATATTGATAATTTGGGTTTTGTTAAATCAATTAAACATTGCTTTACCGATGAGACTAGGAATATATGGCAATTGTCGGATTCAGGTCTAGTCAATTATCAAAGATTGGATCGCCATAACAGCCTTATCTCCAGTGACAGCTTTAGAATGACCAGGCTTTTAGACGCTTTAAGCGCCATTTACTATCTAAGAAGCTGCTCATTTTCAGTTGGCGATTCTATTAAACTGGATATTGTCGGTTATGATGAGAGAAAAAGTATTAATGTTATCAGGCCGGCAATAGTTTATATTCTGAAGCAGGCTGTTTATAGCTGGCAAGGCCAAGATCAGCTTTGCTGGGTAGGCAGAATTCAGATTGCTCCGGAGGTTAATATTTTTCCCGGTTCAGAGATTGAACTTTGGGCTACGGTTCAAGACAGAACTCCGGTTTTTGTAAAAACCAACATCGTTGTCAAAGGATTTATTCCTTCAACAGTCGAAGGCAGACTAAAACAATATCAAAAGAGCGACCATTAGGCCGCTCTTTTATTTTTAGAGAGGATTTTAAACTTCAATAATCACCGGCAGAACCATTGGTCTTCTTTCAGTTTTTTGGAAGAGGAATTTACCGACTTCATTTCTGATTTTATCTTTGATATAAGTATCATTAGCTGAAGTTTTAGGGCTGTAGTCTTTCAAAAGAGCCCTGACTTTTTTTCTGGTGTCTTCCACCAGCTTCTTATTCTCTTTCATGTAGATGAAGCCTCGGGAGATCAGGTCCGGGTTCTGAACCAGCTGTCCGTTCTTGGTTCTGATGGTGGCAATCACCACAATCATGCCGTCAGCCGCCATCATCTGCCTGTCCCTGATAACGATATTGGAAACATCACCAACTCCCAGACCGTCCACAAAGACGTAGTCCGAAGGAATTTTTTTATCAGTTAGTCTGCCGCCCCGTTTGGAGAACTCAATAATCTGGCCGTTGTCAGCCACAAAGATATTATGCTTGTCGACTCCGGCTGCCAGAGCGTTTTTAGCATTAAGCCGTAGGAAAGAATGATGGCCTTCAATCGGAATAAAGTATTTTGGTTTAACCAGGCTGATGAAATATTTAATATCTTCAGCCTTAGCGTGGCCACCGGCATGAACGTCCATCATTTGGTAATGGATAACTTCAGCGCCTTCACGGTAAAGAGAGTCTTTTAGTCTTTGGACTGATCTTTCGTTGCCCGGAATAACCGAGGAGGAAAAGACTACGGTATCGCCCGATTCGATTCTGATTGATTTATGCTCATGGTTAGCGATTCTCATTAAGACGGCCCGGCCTTCACCCTGAGCGCCGGTACAGATAATCAGAATTTTATTCTTGGGATAATCCTCCATGTCTTTAGCCTCGATAACCGTATCTTTTTTAATTTTTAAGTAGCCTAGAGCTTTGGCAATCTCGGCGTTGGTTTTCATGGAGTAGCCTTCAATTACCACTTTTTTGCCATGCTTTTCAGCGGCCCAGATAATCTGCTGAATTCGGCCTAAGAGCGAAGCAAAAGTACCCATGATAATTCTGCCGGGAGCGTCTTTGATAATATCTTCCAAGTTGCCTTTAATCTCGCTTTCCGAGAGCTGGCGTCCGCTGTGGGAAGCATTGGTCGAGTCAGTCAGTAAAGCCAGAACATTCTGCTGTCCTAATTTTTTAATCTTATTTATTTCCGTAGCGCCGGCGCCCTTTTCATTAACATCGATCTTAAAATCGCCGGTATGGACGACTTTGCCGACCGGGGTGTCGATAATCAAACCCATGGAAGTGGGGATGTTGTGGCTGACGCCAAAAAAGCTAACCTTAAAGATTCCGGCTCTAATTACGTCATTGGTGCTAACGGCCTGCATTTTTAATTTGGGAGATTCTTTGAAGTCATCCTGCCGCTTGGCAATAATGGCCAGGCTCAAGTCGGAGCTGTAAATAGTCGGATTCCCGAGGTCAGCCATAACATGGGGAATGGCCCCGATATGGTCCAAGTGGGCGTGGGTAATAAAAATACCGCGGATATTTTTAGTCTTATCCCTTAGATAGGAAATGTTAGGGATAATATAGTCAATGCCGGGCATGTCTTCTTCCGGAAACTGCAAACCCAGGTCAATAATAATGATATCCTGACCGTATTCCAAAATGGTCATGTTGCGTCCGACTTCTTCATTGCCGCCGACGACCATAACTTTCAAATTGTTTTTATCGTTAATTTGGGTACCTGAAGACTGGATGTCAGATTTTCTCACAGACGACCTGGATCTGCCGGATCTGCTCCTGCCTCTAGTAGTCGTTCTAACTCTAGTTGTTTTTTTCTTAACTTCTGTCATTTTAATCTTTTTAATTTTTAATTGGTGCCGAAGAGAGGATTTGAACCTCCACGGGATTGCTCCCACATGGCCCTGAACCATGCGTGTCTACCAAATTCCACCACTTCGGCTTGTAAAGTTATTTAAACCAGGAAAATTGACGTTTGGTTTTTATATACCAGTCGGTAATACTGGTAAAGCGGTCAGCCGGCTCAAAGATTCTTCTGGTAGTTAGGCCTTTGATTTTTTCGTTGACCGGATAAGTATGGATCGGGTTATAGAGGAAGATAGCCGGTACATACTTGGCTAAGATATCCTGGAATTCAATATATTTCTGGTTGATTGATTCTATGTCTTCCAAAGTTCTGGCTTCTTCCAACAGCTTGTCAATATCTCTGGAAGCCCAGACAGCCAGATTGGCGCCCGGACTTTCAATTTCCGAAGAATGCCAGAAGGCAAAGGGATCACTTTTAATGATCTGACCAAATAGGATAGCCTGGTAATTTCTCGGCTCAATGATGTCTAGACGGATTCTTTCTTTAGAAATTATTTCAATGTTGGTATTGACGCCGATTGACTGCCAGTTTTGTTTGATAATCTCGGCAGCTTTGACGTATTCAATCTTTTCTACGGTAGTCAGGGTGATGTCTAGAGTCAGGCCGCCTTTTTGCAAAATACCTTCTTCATTCATAGTCCAGCCGGCGCTGGTGAGCAACTTTTTAGCCTCAGCCGGATCGTAGCTGTATTTTTTGACCTCTGGATGATAGCCGATAAAGCCAGGTAAGATTGGACTGTTTATAATTGTACCTTTTTGTTCCAGTGAATCGGCTAGAATTTTTTGCCTGTCAATAGCATAAGCTAAGGCTTGCCTTACTTCAGCGGTTTTTAAGGCTTCATTTTTTTTAGTGTTGAAGAAAACAGCCGTATATTGAGGCAGAGACAGAGAATAGAATTTAAGGCTCTTGTTTTGGGCAACCTGATCGCTGAATTCCTTAGGCAGCAGGCTTAAGCCCTCAATATTATTATTGGCCAAAGCGGCCGTGGCGCTATCAAAATCTCCGTAGAATTTAAAGCTTAATTCTTCAATATAAGGCTTTTGGCCGTGGTAATTATCATAGCTTGTCAAAGTTAAAGTTCTGATATTGCCAGCTTTGTCTTTAGTTAAGGATTTGAATTTATAAGGTCCGGTGCCGACCGGTTTTTTGTTCAGCTCTGCCAGGGTGGCGTTAGCTGAGGGAATGGTTTGCCAAAGATGCTCAGGCATAATGCCGAAAGTCAGGCTGCTGATAAAGCCGGCTACAGGCTCTTTTAAAATAAATCTTAAGCTGAAGTTATCCATTTTTTCCACCTGAACATTGCCCAAGGCGCTTTTGAGCTGGCTCTGCCATTCCGGATCCTGGATATTGGTAACTGTAAAGATGACATCATCAGCCGTTAAAGGCTGGCCGTCATGCCATTTAATATCCTCCTTTAATTTGAAAGTATAGACTTTACGGTCCGGACTAATCTGGTACTGTTCGGCCAGATCCGGCACTAAGGCGCCTTCGTTATTGATTTTTAGCAAACCGTTAAAGATCAGGCTAGTCAGATCGCGGTCCACGTCGTTATAAGAGGCCAGAACCGGGTTGATATACTGAGGAATTCCGACCAGGCCTTCGGTATAGCTGCCGCCGTAATCAGGCACTAAAGTACTGTTTTTAAAATAAAAGTTGCCGCCCAAGAGAATCAGACAAATTACTATTACGCCCATTAGGCCATTGATCAGTCTTTTTTCCTGGATAGATAAAAATTTAGGCAAAAGCTTCAGCTGTTTCAGGCTAAAACCCTGCTTGTTTAAATTAAAAACCATTTTTTGGTCCAATTTTTGGGACAGAATCGGATCATTAAGTAAAAGGTGCTCTTTTTTGGAGAGCTTAAGAATCAGCTTTTTGGCTTTAGCGGTAATTAACTGTAAAAAGTGTGAAATTTTTTTCACGAAGTTTTCCTTTTAAGTAAAGTTTAAGAGAAAAGTTATTTAGCCAGTAGGACATGCAAGAAAGAACTGGCGACAAAGACAACTGCTAAGACAATAGTTGTGATAAAGAGAACTTTTTCCGCTCCGCGCTTGGTTCGGTAAACTCCGCCCTCACCGCCAAAAATTCCGCCCAGTCCGGCGCCTCGTTGCTGTATTAGCACAAAAACTATCAGTAAAACAGCTGAAATAAGTTGAATGATGCTTAAAAATTGAGCCATAGTAATCGTTTGTTATGATACTATAGATTGGAAATAATGTCAACCTGTAGTTTAAGTTAGCTTTTAAGGCGGTTATTTTTACTGTGAAGCTTTCGATAATAACTGATGGCAAATCTATGGGCTTCATCTCTGATTTGCTGCAGCAGTTGTAAAGCTGGCGAGAATTTAGGCAATTTCAGAGGAATTTTTTCTCCCGGCAGATAGATTTCTTCCTGTTTTTTAGCCAGAGAAATAATGGGGATGATAGTGGGCAGGTTGTTAAAGGCGGCGTTTAATTGAGTAGGACCGCCATCAATGACAATTAAATCAGGCAGAGGCCAGTCATTTTCAAATCTTCTTTTAATTACTTCAGCGATCATTTTGGGATCATTAGCCCCTTTGACGGTTTTGATTTTGAATTTACGATACTGGCTTTTGTCAATTTGGCCTTTAGTCATGACGACCATAGAGCCGACGGCAAAGCTGCCTTGAATATTGGAAATGTCATAGCATTCTATTCTGTCAGGCAGTTTTTTTAATTTCAGAACAGTCTGCAGATCCTTGAGCCTTTTGGTTTGCCGGCCAGCTTGCTTTTCCCAGGAAGTCTTTTGCTGTCCAAAGAATTCCTCGGCATTTTTGAGAGCTAAATTAAGGAGTTCTTTTTTTCGACCTTTCTTGGGCAAGGAGATTTTAATGGTTGTTTGAGGCGGAGTTATTTTAACCGGAGTTATGATAATCTTAGGAAGATCTTCTGTCTGGCTGTAGTATTTTTCAATAAACTGGCTCAGAATTTCTTGAGAGTCATTAAGGTTAGGATTTTTAATAATAAAGTTCAGCTGATCCAAGAGCTTGCCTTGCCTGACTTTTAAGAGAGTAATCACCGCCATTTTTTGATCGGTAAAGATATTTAGGTAATCTTCATTATCATTAGCTCGGCTGACTACTTGCTGTTTGGACAGAATATTGGTTAAGGCGGCCAGCTGATCTCTTATTTTGGCGGCCAGCTCATAATCTTCATTTTTAGCAGCCTGAGCCATTTTACCGTTCAAATTTTTAATAATCTCTTTGGTTTTGCCAGATAAAAAATCTTTGATTTGCTGAAGATAGCCTGACCACTCTGTTTGGGAAAGTTCTTTTTTCTCTAAGTATCTGCCTAAGTGATATGGCGAGCCGGCTTTTTTACCCAAATCAATCATCGGGCCTTTAGCGGTGTAGTAAGGAAAAATTTTCCTTAAGAGCCTCATCGTCTGTTTGACGGAGTAGGCGGAGGTATAAGGGCCAAAACAGCCTAGGTATTTTTCTTTGTCTCTGTTTTTCCTGGTTATAATCAGTTTGGGAAAGTCTTCTTCGGTCAGGCAGAGGTAGACCCAGCTTTTATCATCCTTAAGGTCAATATTAAAAGGCGGTTGATATTTCTTAATCAGATTAGATTCCAAGAGCAGGGCTTCGGTTTCATTGGCGACAATGGTATATTCCACTTTAGTTATGCTTTTAACCATCAGCTGTTTAGCTGGTGTCAAATCAGAGGCTTTGGTAGAGTATGACCTAACTCTGTTTTTGAGGTTTTTAGCTTTGCCGATATAGAGAAGCTTTTGATCTTTATCATAGAATCGGTAGACGCCCGGTTTATCCGGTATTTTGCTTAAGTCTATTTTCATGAAGTTAATATAGCACAGACTTGACTAAAGTTTAATTATAAGCTATTATTGGCTTTGTTTTTTGTTGAACCTTTTAAATTTCAAGGAGGCTATTATGTCTAACAGCAGTCAAGCAAAGAAAGTACAATGTTCTCATTGTGGAGACATTGCATTATTTGATCCCCAAGGCTATCCCTACCCAACCAATGCAAGGTATAAGTGTGAAAAGTGTGGACGCTACTCATATTCTCCTCAGTCAGTTTCTGCGGAAGACATGGCTAAGTATTGGTCAAAAGTAGAGTCTGGCGAGCTTAAACCTCAAGCTACAGACTGGTTTCTAAGTAGGCTGGCCTACTTTTTATCAACAAGAGAGATATCCTATGACCATGCTTTAATCGTAAAGTATGGCTTATCCGGCTATCCTTTTGGTTTTAAAAAAACCGCAAGTCGTTAAAGATTTGCGGTTTTTTCTTTTTTCTCTCCAAGTCTTGACCTCTCTTGACTCAGGTGTTATACTATCCCTCAGCCTATTAACTTTTTTTCAATGACTCAAAATAATAACCAAATTGTTATCAGAGGAGCTAAGGTTCATAACCTCAAGAACGTTGATGTTA
>Ga0210057_1010755_pt1 | contig 10286 bp, 9 predicted proteins | sample CryGeyCG2114_010_2_FD_183968 | JGI IMG/M metagenome (GOLD analysis project Ga0210057, IMG submission 183968) | Groundwater microbial communities from aquifer - Crystal Geyser CG10_big_fil_rev_8/21/14_0.10 (SPAdes) (version 2) | ecosystem: Environmental > Aquatic > Deep subsurface > Groundwater ...
ACCACCTCAAATGACATAAATTTAGTTTTTATTCGGGTTGCTGGTTCAGTTTTTTCGTGAATTTCAACCCCTTTATAGCTTATTATTGGACTTTAAATTATAAATAAAGTGAAAGACCGTTAACAAGTGGTTCTTCGGACTTTTCATTGTGTTTTAGAAAGTTTTAGGTATGCGGTGGACTAGTACACCAATCACTGACTATTTTTGAGATAATTGGGAAAAGCCCCGAGAATCAAATAGTACTCTTATATCAACCAAATTCATTTTAATCCGTCTATCAAAACTTAATCAGAGTGAAGATTTAGCTCTTTCTAGACTTTGAATTCCGCTCTTATAACAAGAGGTGGTGTTATGCAACTTGAGTTTACTCAAAAGGAGAAGGAAGCCCTGATAAGTCTCCTAAAAGACGAAACTACGGCTATAGAGATGGTAGGAGAGCCTATGTTCGACGAGGAATTCCAGACGAATAAGTCTATCCTGAAGAAATTAGGCTTTGATTATGTTGAAGGGCAAGTAGACCTCAAGAAAGACAGGACAAAAGACAGCTGTTACAAGTGCGGGATAACTTTTAATGAGGCGTTATATGCGAGAATGGGTATGATATTCAACCCTGAAAACGATGAAAATGATCAATGGATTTGCGGGAAATGCGACAGCCCAGAGATATTTGAGCAAAAGAAGCAGGCTCAAAAGCTAGTAAGGGACACCGTCTCTGTAAAGTGCCCGAAATGCAGCAAGAAGATGAAAGCTTTGGTTAGTTTTCAGTGTATCTGCGGAGAAGAGAGATAAGGTGAAATTAATGCCGAAAATCGAGGATGGTATGCTAAAAACCCTCTGTATAAGTTGCGGGTGTTCTTTTGACCATGCAGCACATGAAAATGGCGGGGTTATTCACGACTTGGATATGGGTGAGAATGAATGGATTTGCGAAAAATGTGATAATCCAGAGGATTTTGAACTCAATAAGAAGGCTATGAAACTTCTTCGGGATAATAACATATTTTTTAATTGCCCAAAATGCGGCAATAGGATGAAAATATCCTTTCAGCGTGAATGTTTATGCGGGGTAATGGCAAAATCAGAAGAGGAACTTGGCAGACCTATAACAGAAGAAGAGATGGAAATGGTTATTGAAGATAAGCTTAAACACCCAGATGATATATTTTGGCTGATTTGATGAGAATTAATAATTTAGGTTGTAAAATAGGATTAGGATAAAAAGTTAAGATGGTGGTGAATGAAATGATAAATGTCGACGAAGAATTAATCAAACTAAAAAGTTTTATAAAAGAAAATTGCCTTCCAGAATGGAGAGATTTAATTCCGACATTTGAGAATGCTTATATTAAACTTGTAAATGCTATAAGACGAGGTAAAGGAGGATATTTCTATAAATCATTTGCTTTGGAATTAGGCTTGATATATAATGATGATGAAATTGATGGTATGGCAGGAAATAATAGGAGTGATTTAGGTGATATACTTGGAACACTCTCTGAATTTGAAGTTAAAAATGGCAGACCTATGATTTCCGCTATAGTTGTTTCTAAAAAAACTGGAAAACCATCAAAACCTTTCTTCAATTTTGCAAGAGATTTAGGATTTGATTTTAATAGCGAGGAACAGTTTTTGAAGGATACATGGAAAGAGCTGAGAAAAACTTGGTTTTAATAGGGCGATTATTTTGAATGAAAATGAATTTGTTAGAATAAACTTAAACAAATATAAATTAGAAGAGTATAAAAGAAATAAAAAACCCTACTTTTTTGATGAAACTAAAAAAATATTAAGACCGAAAACCCCAGAAGAAGAAGTGAGACAAAAACTTGTAAAATATTTTCGGAAGAATGGTTTTAATAATATTGTTACAGAAGTCTCTTTAACTCATTACAAAAAGTGGTCAAGGGGAAGGATTGATATTATTATTAAAAATTATGATTCTGAACCAAAACCAATAATTATTATTGAGTGTAAAAAACCAGAATTTCCACTAAATGATGATGTTAAGGAGCAACTTGAGAATTATAATAAAAATGTACATGCTAAGATAGGTATAATAACTAACGGGTTTAATTGTAGGGTCTTTTCATTTGAGAAGAAGATGAAAGAATTAAAAAAGATACCTAAATATCAGGATATCATTAAAAAAAACTTGAGTTATTATAAAAATGATAAATGGAAAAGACCATCTTTTTCTAAAATTAGAACCAATATGGTTCTTAAAGACTTTAAAGATTTTGGTTGGATTGGTGAGGATTCAAAAAAACTATACCTACCATTTTTCATAAATCTAATTGGATTTATACAGGATGAAAGTAAAAGATCTCCGAAATTACTAGAAAAAATAAAAAAAATTATTAGGGATGGTGTTAAAGAAACATCATTCAGTAATTATGGTGGAGGTAGATGGGATAATTGGTATCGTTACTTTATGATTGAGGATGAAAATGGAAATAATCAAATTATAAACATATCAGTTATTGGAAGTTTAAAATGTAAAAATGACCCAAAAATGGGGAATAGGAAAGGGCATACTTATTTAGTTGTAGCAATTGATAATTACAAAGAGAGACACGTGTCATTGGAACTTGATTTGGATAAATTCATTCAAATTGATGATAATCATTTTATAATATGGCATAATGGTAGATTAACTTCTGGGAAAGGGGGTTCTTCTAAAAATATTGAAGTTATCAATTTTATTAAAAGACACTCAAGTAAATTAGTGAATGAAAATAATGAAATAGTTCTTGGTAGATTTGATGGAACGAAAGAAATTACTTGGAAACAAAAAAACACTAGAGAATTTGTTTCAAATGTTATAGAATATTCTTTGTTGAGGGATAAATTTAGAAAATTCAAAAAAGGAAGAAATTTTCAGTAATTACGATCAGTCTTCTAGATCATCTAATTCTATTTCCCTGCTGTTGCTATCTATACTCAAAAATAGCTTTTCGTTCTTTCTTTTATCAAGTTAATAAGTTCTAAGTCCATAAAATCATAAACATCTGGGATTTCAAGAGAGATTATTAATTTTGACCTAAATTGTTTTGGAAATCTTTTTTCGATTTCCTCTTTTTGCTCTCTTTCCATAACGAATATAATATCTGCCCATTCCAACAATTTTTCTGTTAGTACATTCTTACTCCCTTTCCAAAATCCTGCGGATTTAACAGAGATTTTTTTATCATTCTTGAAAATTTCTTCTGCGGTAGGACTTCTGTTCAAATTAGAATTGCAGACAAACAATATTTTTTTCATAAAATATATTTAATATCATTAAATATAACTTTAGGTGGCCAGGGCGTGTCTAAAAAACAATTTTAGTATCCCATAGCAAAAAGAGAGGTCAGTATGTTATTTAATGTTAATCGAATTTTAACTTATTGACTATCTCTTCCCTAAGTGTAAGAATAATTTCTGATACTATCTGAACTATTTTTTTATCTAAAATAATTGGATTTTTATATTTTATCGAAGTACCAACATATTCCGTTGAACTGTCATTAAAGTCTTCAATTTCGAGAGAATCATCTATATCTTTAAGTTTTTTTCTTAGTAATTCTTTGAAATCTGTATTTTTCTTTAATTGATTGCTAATATTATTATTTTTATTTTCCCATCCGAATGTTATTATCATCTCTTCTTTTTCTAAGTCTAAACCAACAAGATAAAATGTTTCATCTTTGTTTAATTTATCTCCATAGAAAGTTGAACGTACCCATCCATCTATTAGACCTGTGAAGATTTTGTTTTGAGATTTGTTTATATTGTTCTTTTCTAATTCATAACCTAACATATCAAAAAATTCTTGGACTTTCTTTAGAGTTTTATAAGTGGTTTTCAAGGTCTTTAAATCAGTAGAAAATCCACTAAAAGGCTTCAAACCTTGCATTTTTATCCCCTCCATTAGTTCATGAATAATAACTTCATTTTCTTTTAATAATTCCTCACAAATGTGATATATTTCTAACCAACTTATCCACAAAGTTTTTGACCTATAATTCCCATTTAATTTTTGGAAAATCTCTTTCTCTATATACTTCTTATTGTCAGGTGTTGTGAGTAACAAAAAATATTCTTTATTTTTCTGCTCTTTTTCAGCCAATCTATGATACAGCTCAACTTGATCTATTTTTATAGAGTTTGATAAAACTTTATTTTCTATTAAAAATACAAGATTATCAGAACTGATTTTAGCATCTATTCGTCCAATTTCTCTTTCATCCCCTCGGAGTTGGAACTGAAGTTCAAAATCTAAGTCGGCATCATTTATTTTTGATACTATATTTTCAGAATTTGAGTTATTTAGAAAAAATGCCTTTTTAATTATTTCAATCAATAAATTCTTTTCACGTTCAATTGACCAAATAAATATCCCGGTAAGTAGATCTTCCTGCCTTTGATCCTCATTTTTATATCCACGGGTATATTTGGAGATTTCATGAATAGAATATTTCATAATTTTTATAATAGCAAAATACAGATTAAAGTTTAACAACCCAACTATAATCATGGAAAAACCTCTGAGGCTCTCTCGTTCAAAGCTCGACGAGTTTCTTTTATGTCCAAGATGTTTTTGGTTGAATATTCATGGCAAAGGTCCTCCTGCTGGTTTTCCGATGGGAATATACATTGTCATGGACTCCTTACAGAAGAAGTATTATGACAAGCACAGGAACAAAGGATTTCCTCCCATGCTAAAGGATAAATTTCCGTTTAAGCTTGCTGAAGAGAAGCTTGCCAAGAGTTTTAGAAGGGGCATAGAATTCAGGGATGATGAGCTGAATGCAGTGCTCTTCGGCAAGATGGACGATTGTTTTGTTGATGAGAAAGGCAGGCTTGTTGTTATTGACAATAAGACTAGCAGTAGTGAGCCAAAAGACGAGTTTGAAGACGGCTATAAGTTCCAGCTGGAAACATACGCCTTTCTGCTAAAGAAAAACGGGTTTAAAGTCAACGAGAACGGTTATTTGATATACTATATCATTGACAAAGAGAACGATTTTGAGAATGGCATTAGATTCAATGTTAAGCCTAAAAAATTCAGGCTTGATACAGAGCACATCCATAAAGTTTTCAAAGAGGCGGTTTTAACAGCGAGAAGATCTAATCCACCCAAGCCTCATGAAGAATGTGAAATGTGCATGTGGATAAGGGAGATGAGAAAATTATAATTTTTTGGGTTTTTTACCTTTAATGCCTCTTATCTTCAAGAAATACTTAAGTTGTTTCTAATTCACTTTTGTAATTATGTTAATAATTATAGTTGTAATTAAATACATGATTTCTCAATAAATATTATGAGAAAAAATAGAATCATCATTCAACTAACACTTTCTTTTCTTTTCTCTGGATTCTCAACTTTAATGCCTCATCCAATGCTTCATAAACTTGTTTTCTTTCGTCTTTTGTTAGACCAAGAATATCAAAAATCACATCGTCTAACTCTTTTTTCTTTTTATCAAAATTATTTTTGTCTGAAAAAGGTATTTCTGATAGTTCTTTAAATTTATTCTCAACTTTTTCTCTCTGTTGCTGAGTTAATTTTGAAGGGTCTAAAATTGGAATAGTTTTTGTTTCATAAACTTTTAATTGAAGAACGCCACCGCCATAAGATCTTCCAATTATTTCACAAATCAATTGAGTTATTGAAGAGTTAAGTAAGCCCAATATCACAAACAAATCTTTTTTATTGTTAGGTTTAATTTCGTGAAAATTATCACTTGCAATTGCCTCACAATTGTTGTGGTAAAAAACTACATTTGTCCACATTAAATAGGGAAATAAAATTTGATATGGTTCTCTTTGACCTAAATCATACCATCTATTTCTATTATCAACTGTTGGTCTTTTATTATATTTTTTTTCTTCCCCAAATTCAATATATCTAATCGCTTTTGTTTTAGTAATTTCACTTTTTCCTTTATTCACCAATAGGATATATTTTGATAAATCTTTATTTGTTAATTCTATTTTAATGGCATCTTTTGGTCCTGATATACAAGGGGATAAAAATTCCTTTTCTATATCCCAATTCTTAGTTTTATCTTCATCTAAAATGAAAAATTCATTACAACCTGTTTTTAAACCGTAAATTACATCAGATACTTGGTTTAACTTAATAAGTTTATTATTTTTGATTATTTTATGATAAATCTGTGGTGCTCGTAAATAAGTATTCCATTTCGTTTCATTTATCAACTTAAATTGAGGGATTGTTGTTAATCTGATGCTTTCATCTTCAAAGTCTTTATCTGATTTTTCTAATACCTGAACCAATTTATCATTTTTCATCTGTTTTTTTACTCTAACAAATTTCACTCTGTTACCAATCCTTTTTTTACTATCTTTCTCCTTTTGTAATATAGTCACACAGGTATTGACAAGAACTTCTTCAAAAGCACCTGCATCGAATTCAATAACATAAAGGATTTTATGATTATCTAAAAGGAATTTTTGCAAACTTTTACCATATTTAACTTCAAGCCATTTATTAGAAGTAATAAAACCTAATTTGCCATTATTTTTCAAAAATTGTGTTGCATGAACAAAAAAATATGAATAAATATCACTTGTTTTGTCTATATTAGCCTCTTCAAATTTCATTATTTCTTGTAGTTTTTTCTTTTGTGTAATAATTTCTTGCCTTATGTAAGGTGGGTTAGCTACGATTGAATCAAAAACACTATATGTTGCTGTTCTTTCATCTTTTTTGTCTAAATGGGCTTTCTTGTAGGTCTGGTTAAACCAGTTATATGTCTTAACATCAAAGAAATCGCTAACTAAGACATGAATATCATCTGTCCTGAACCTCACTCCTTGCATGGCTAGGTTGATGACAGAGAGATGGGCAGGGAATTGGTTGATCTCTATACCAGCCAGATTGTCCAATATATTTTGGTGTTCATTTTCTGTAGTTACCCTTGATTTTCCTTTTAATTTCAACAAGTGACTATATGCACCGACTAGGAAGCCACCAGAGCCACAACATGGATCTAAAATTTTTTGTTTCGGGTCATCAACTGTCAGGTTAAGAATGAGTTCTATTATCTGTGGGGGTGTGTAATATTGACCTAAGTGCTTCCTTTCATTGATTGGTATCAACTTCTCATAAATTCTTCCAATAATATCACTTTCAACCTTGTCAAAATCAAAGAGTTCCAATTCTTTAATAAAACCCACTAGTGTTTTTGCAACTTCTGGTGGGATTTTTATTTTATCAAAAAAACCTTGTTCAAAGATGGCTCTATAATCGATTTTGAGCACATCTTTAAAATATTCTTTCAAATAAGAGGAAATATCAAGCGTGTGAATACTTCTTAACCCCTGAATTTGGGGATAAACAGTCTCCAAGACTTTGTAGAAAAATATTTTGTTAACTAACAAATAAGTGGATTGATTCGATATTATTTGGTTGGTTTTTTGCTTTTCCGTTATGGTTTCATATTCAAATCCCTGTTCCGTGACCCATCTGGTAAACTCTTCATTGAATTTTTTCTCCTTAAGGCTTCTTTCAATTGATTTTAGCATTTCTGGAATCAAAGAATCATGTAATAATGACAATTTTTTAACGAAAGCATCATCAAACCGCATCCATTGGACTCCTTGAGTTATCTCTCCGTGAACTTTCTTGGGTAAAAATTCGTCTACTTCAAAGAATTTAAGTTTTCTTTCCATAAGAGAAGTTCCTGGTCTGAATGTCTCAAAAAGAACAAAATCCTTGCCGTTAGTCGTGGAAAAATATTCACATCCAAAGTTATTTGCATAATGGGAAGCCTGATTTACAACTTCTATATCTGTCGGGTCAATCGATTCTTTTTTGACTTCTATTACTATATATGGTTTCTCATCCTTGTAGATGACTAAATCAGCCCTCTTTCCATCACAAGGAACATCAGCTTTTATGTTTTCAAACTGGGGTAACGTCTTGAATAGATTCTTAATCTTATCTTCAACGTCTCTTTCCGAAGGCCGTGATGTAGAAAAACGGAGGGCATAACTTTATATAGAACCTCAGAATTTTGAGGTTAAATGTAGGTAAAATCGAAGAAAACTCAACTTTGAGGCTTCTAAACTCTTAGTGTGTTAAAATGCCAAAAAACTCAAAGTACCCACTTTATTTCTACATCACGAGTTTCTTTTAGTAACCTTTATATATTTCTTTAATTCTATCATTTTATATGAAAAAACCTTATGAAGAATTTCTCAAACGCATAACTAACATCTGCGATAAGTATGATTTAAAGGATTATCATGCTTTTATTTATTGGTTTTGTGAAACAATTTTTGCATATTCTGAAAAAAGGATATTGGATTCAATTTGTGATGGTACTCATGACAAAGGGGTTGATGCAGTTATAATTGATACAGATGAGCGAAAAGTAGTCATTATTCAATCAAAATATGAGCGTGATGGTAATCAGACTCAGGCAAAGGAAAATGATATAAAATTATTAGCTTCTGTAAGGAATTATTTTAAAACAAGATCTAGTTTGGATTCAATAACACATAATGCCAATCAGACAGCAAAGAGACTGTTTAATGATGCTTTTGATAAAATTAAGAAAGACAAGTATGAATTAGAATTAATCTTTATTACAACACACAAAGAGATTCCAAATATAGATAGAATTATGAAAAATACCTTAGGATTTAAGAAAGGCGAGTATGCATTATATTTCTACAACGAAGTTATATTGAAATACACCGATAGTTTAAGGGGTTTTACTCCAGATATAGGTACACATAACCTAAGATATGATGACAGAGATAAAACTATGATCAAAACTCTTAAATCCTCAGCATATAATTCTTGGGTTGTTTCAGTCCCTTTAGATGAAATTAGACTTATGGTAAATAGGTTTAAAGATAATCTATTTAGAAAAAATGTAAGAGATTTTTTAGGTAAAAATGTTTGTAACAGAGGTATAATGAATACCCTGAATACTCGCCAAGATCTCTTCTGGTATTTTAATAATGGAATAACAATTCTTGCAGATGAGGCATCGATAATTCCTGAAGAGGGGTACATAAGACTAAAAAATCCACAGGTAGTAAATGGTTGCCAAACAGTAAGAAGTATTCAACAATATAATGCAGATTTGAAGGGAAATCTTCTAGTTAGAGTCATTGAGTCGCGTGAGCACGAATTTATTGATGAACTGACATTGTACCAAAATACTTCTAACCCTGTAAATGAAAGAGATTTAAAATCAAATGATCCAATTCAAGTAAGATTAAAACATCAGTTTGAACACAAAAAAATTTACTATGAAATAAAGAGAGGTCAAGAGTTCCATAAAATGAAGAAAAAATACCCTTCTTATAAACAGATGTTCGTTGATGTAATTAATAATGAAGGGGTAGCAAAATTGCTAGTAGTTGTTAGAATTAGTCCATATATTGCATTAAATAAAGGAAGTAAACTATTTTTTGGATCGGAGTATGAAAACATTTTTAACAATGGTGTTACAACAAATAAAATTCTTGCTCTTATTTACTTAAACCGTGAAATTCAGGATGAATATAAAGGAAAAAAAGATTTTCATGAGTTTGAATATCATTATATATTCAAAACGAGAGCTACAATTTTAGTTCTTGGTTACATTTATGACTCCATTTCACACCTATCAAACTGGGAAAACAAATTTGTTAAATATTATGAAAATTTATCTGATAAAGACTATGAAAAATTTAGAAAGAAACTTGAGAAGATAGTTGCCCGGTATTTTAACATAATTTATAAATCATATAGAAAATCGAAAGAACCTTATCATAATACATATTTGCAGGCAAAGGATACTTATAAAAATATAAAAAAAGAGAATAGAGAACAGGTCGATAAGTTGATAAAGCAAACGAGAGATATATTTGCAAAAAGTCTTTAGAAAACTACTTATCTGATAAGGATACAATTGAATTAAAACACATCTTATGTTGATTGACGAAACTCCGCCTTGATGTATTTATTTGATTGCTCACTTTGTTCGCTTGATGTAAAAGCCTTTCTCGACTCTCTCCGCTTCGCTCCGAGCCACGTTGCACTCTCACTCCACTTCATTCCGTTCGGGGCGTATAACAAGGATTATGAGGAAAATCACTCGGCTCGTGATTTTCCCAAATTTGCTCCACTCCGTTCCGCAAACTTCTCATAATTCCGATGTTAAGTTCAATAATTTTTAGTGGCTTTACGGGTTAATAGGGGGACATTTCTAAACGACGAAACGGGGGGGGAGTTCCTTATTCCTTACTTTTATCTGTGAGTTTCCTTTTTTTATCTGTTA
>Ga0210057_1010756_pt1 | contig 10285 bp, 9 predicted proteins | sample CryGeyCG2114_010_2_FD_183968 | JGI IMG/M metagenome (GOLD analysis project Ga0210057, IMG submission 183968) | Groundwater microbial communities from aquifer - Crystal Geyser CG10_big_fil_rev_8/21/14_0.10 (SPAdes) (version 2) | ecosystem: Environmental > Aquatic > Deep subsurface > Groundwater ...
TTGGCAGAATTTCAAAATATATAATCAGAGTCGTGGCTGGTCTTTGGAAAATTCATGACAGTCAGAGAGGATTTAAATTATTTACTGTCAAAGCAGCCGAAGCTATTTTTTCCAAGCAGACAATAATGCGCTGGGGATTTGATATTGAAATTTTGGTTCTGGCCAAGAAAATGGGTTTTAAAATTAAGGAAGTGCCGGTTAATTGGAGCAATCCAGGAGAAAGCAAGGTAACTTTGACATCTTATATTAAGACTTTTCAGGAATTATTGAAGATAAGGTATAACTTAATAGTAAATAAATATAAAATCAAAAAATAATATGGCTAAAAAGAAATTTCCTTCAGAATTGCGCCTGGACCTGGTTTCTAGTGATTGGGTAGTTATTGCCACTGGTCGGGCTCGCCGGCCCGAAATGTTCGCCGAGCATGAAAGAATCAAGGAAGATATCTTGCCCAAAGATTGTCCTTTTTGTCAGAAGAAAATTTTAAAAAAGGCCATTGCCATCAAGAAGAGACCGGATGGTTCTTGGTTTGTTCTTTCTATGCCCAATGCCTTTCCTGCTTTTTCAAAGGGAGATGGTCTTCGCGAGAGAAAAGAGGGGCCCAATATGATTATGGATGGTGTTGGTTATCAAGAAATCATTATTACGGCTGATCACGAAAAACAGATTGGTCAATTTTCCAAAGAGGAAATAAAGATGGTTGTTGATCTTTATCAAGAGCGGTATTTAGATTTGATAAAGAAGAAATTTATTAAATATGTTTCCATTTTCCATAATCATGGTCGGGAAGCGGGTGCCTCAGTAACTCATCCGCATTCTCAGTTAATTGCAATTCCCGTGATTGATCCTGATTTGCGGGATAGCTTGGATGGGGCCGAAGCTTTTTATAGAAGTCAGGGAAAGTGCGTTTATTGTAGGATGATTGATTGGGATATTAAAGACGGCCGGCGAATAATTTATGAGAACGAAAAATTTGTTGTTCTTTGTCCTTTTGCGCCCCAGGTTTCTTTTGAAGTGAGGATTTATCCCAAAGAACATCAGTCTAATTTCGAGAAGATAACCGAAGAAGAAAAAGAATTTTTTGCCGATGCTCTCCAAAAAGCCATAAGCAAGATTTATCGAGGATTGAAAGACCCGGCTTATAATTTTTATTTCCATACCGCCCCCCACGATGGAGGAAATTATGAACATTACCATTGGCATTTGAATATTTTGCCGAAGACGGATATCTGGGCCGGATTTGAGCTGGCGGTCGGAATAGAAATCAGTACCATTGAGCCAGAAAAAGCAGCTGCTTTTCTGAGAAAAATAAAGTAGTATGTCTCCTCAGCTCATTATATTATTAATATCGATGCTTCCTATTATTGAATTGCGCGGCGCTATTCCTGTTGCTGTGGGTGTTTATCACATGTCAGTAGCAAAAGCTTTTTTTTGGGCAGTTTTGGGAAATATAATTCCAATTATTTTTGTTCTTTTGGGACTCGATTTATTGATAAATAAATTTTTAATTCACCGGATTTATTTTTTCAACCGTTTTTTTACTTGGTTATTTGAGCGGACAAAAAAAAATCATTCTAAAAAATTCAAGCGTTGGAAAGATTGGGCATTAGTTATTTTTGTGGCTATTCCCTTGCCGCTTACTGGTGCCTGGAGCGGCGCAGTTGCAGCTTTTGTTTTCGGAATACCAATCAAACGCGCCCTCCCCTTGATTGGTTTAGGAGTTATAATTGCTGGGATTGTTGTCAGTTTAGTAACAGTAGGAATAATTAACTTGCCTTTTATATGAAAAAATTAATCGTCGCTAATTGGAAAATGAATCCCGCTTCTTTGATCGGAGCCAGAAAACTTTTCAATAGTGTAAAAAAAACAAAAGCAGTTATCTGCCCGCCCTTGGTTTATTTGACGGAGTTTAATTATAAACCATTGGGGGCGCAAAATTGCCACTGGCAAGAATCTGGACCTTATACCGGCGAAGTTTCGCCAAAAATGTTGAAAAATTTAGGAGTCGAATATGTAATTATCGGTCATTCGGAAAGAAGGAATTATTTTAAAGAAACCGATGAAATGATAAATAAAAAAGTAAAAGCAGCTTTAAAGGCAGGCCTGAAACCCATCCTTTGCATCGGCGAGAAAAAAGGCGAGAATTCAGAAAAAGTTATTAGCAATCAATTAAAACAGGATTTAAAGGGGATATCCAGAAAAGATTTGCCGAAAGTAATTATTGCTTATGAGCCGGTTTGGGCAATCGGCACTGGCGATTTTTGTCCCGCTGATACGGCCGAAAAAACTCGAGATTTTATAAGAGGAAAATTAAATAATAAAGTTTTATATGGCGGCAGCGTAAACAGCAAGATTGCCAATGATTATATAAAAGTTGGTTTTGATGGGTTGTTGGTTGGCGGAGCAAGTTTGGATGCGCAAGAATTCATTAAAATAGTAAAAAATGTTTAAATTCAAAACTGTACAAGATATAAATGTTAAAAATAAACGCGTCTTAGTGCGCGTTGATTTTAATCTGTCTTTGGATGACGACGGTAAGATTGCGGATGATTTCCGAATAAAAGAAGCCCTGCCAACCATTGAATATTTGTTAAAAAAAGGAGCTAAGATTATTTTAATGTCTCACTTGGGAGATCCCGAAGGGAAATTCGTAAAGAAATTAAAAATGGATGTTATTCAGAACAGGCTTTTGGAGTATCTCGATTATTCGATTGTTAAAGCGAAAGATTGCATTGGCAAAGAAATTGAGGATTGGACTTATGAAATGCAGCCGGGCGAAATTTTGCTTTTGGAGAATTTAAGATTTCATCCCGAAGAGGAAGCCAATGACATAAAATTTGCCAAATCTTTAGCTAAACTCGGTGATATTTATGTTAATGAGGCATTCGGAGTGTCGCACAGAAAACATGCTTCAATTGTTGGAGTTCCGAAGTTTTTGCCGTCTGCAGCCGGTTTTTGTCTCCAAAAAGAGGCCGAGGAATTAAGCGGGGTTCTTTTCAAACCAAAACGTCCCTTAGTGGTTATTATCGGCGGAGCAAAGGTATCAACCAAGATTAAAGTTATCGAAAAGTTTTTAGAAAAAGCCGATAAATTACTTTTAGGCGGAGCCTTGGTTAATACAGTTTTTGCCGCTAAGGGCCTCAGCTTGGGAAAATCGTTTATTGAGAAAAATGTTTTTGAGATTGTTGAGAAATTAAATTTAGAAAATCCCAAAATTCAGCTCCCCAATGATTTCACTTGTCAGAATTCAGAGATATCCGCAAGGGGAATAAATGCCGTGAAAGAAAATGAGTCGGTCTTTGATATCGGGCCTCAAAGCGTAGAGCTATTTTTAAGATCGATCCGAGAAGCCAAGACGATTGTTTGGAATGGACCGGTTGGCCTGGTAGAGAAAAAACCATTTGAAAGAAGTTCCGAGGCAATAGCAAAAGGAATTGCTGAAAGTTCAGCCTATTCAATTGTTGGCGGAGGAGATACTGTGGTTTTCATAAGAAAATTGGGGCTGGAGGAAAAATTTAACTATGTTTCAACCGGCGGCGGGGCAATGTTGGATTATTTAGTCCATGAAACTTTGCCGGGAATTGAAGCATTGAAAAAATGCAAAAAATTTGGAAAGTAAATAAAAAACCGCCAAAAGAGTTTTTAGAGCAGTTTCCGGAATATTCGGAGATGACCCTGCAATTACTTTGGGATAGAGGATTAAGAACCCAAAAAGCAATTGATGAATTTTTTAATCCTGATTATGATGAGGATCTTCACGATCCTTTTTTAATGAAGGGAATGAAAAAAGCCGTAGCCAGAATTTTAAAGGCAACTAAAAATCAAGAAAGAATAACGGTTTTTGGCGATTATGACGCTGATGGTGTTTGCGGTACGGCGATTTTAAGCGATACTCTCAAAGTTTTGGGAGTCGACCCCGGTGTCTATATTCCCGACAGAAATAAGGAAGGCTATGGTTTAAATTTAAAGGCAGTTGAAGAAGTGGCCTCGAATAAAACAGATTTAATTATTACCATTGATTGCGGTATCACTGATTTCGAAGAGGTTAAACTTGCCAACAAGTTAGGAATGGACGTAATTATTGCTGATCATCATGAGGTTCCGGATAAAATCCCACACGCTTTTTCTATTGTTAATCCCAGACAACGCGGAGAAACATATCCCTTTAGAGAATTGGCAGCTGGCGGCGTTGCCTTTAAATTAGCCCAAGCCCTCCTGTCTGAATCAAAAAAAGCGCGTGGCTGGGAAAAGTGGCTCTTAGATTTGGTGGCAATTGCTACGGTTTCTGATATGATGCCCTTAATAGGCGAAAACAGAACCCTGGTCAAATATGGTTTGGTGGTTTTGGCCCAGACAAAAAGGCTGGGACTCCAAGAATTGATGAAGACGGCAAGGGTTACTAATTTAGATGCTTATACTCTGGGCTATATTATTGGCCCTCGGCTTAATGCTGCCGGCAGAATGGATCATGCCAATACTGCTTATGAGCTGCTGATTACCGAATCAAGAGAAGAAGCAGAAAATTTAGCCAGAAAATTAAACGAAAACAATCAGAGCAGGCAACGTCTTACTGATAAGATTATTCGCGAGATAGAGGGGCGACTTAAAGCAGAGAAGGAAAAATTGATTTTTGATGGAGATGAGAATTGGCCCGTTGGCATCGTTGGTTTAATCGCCGGTCGATTAACCGATGTGTATCATCGGCCATCGGTTATTTTCCAAAAGATGGAAGAAATCAGCAAGGGTTCGGCTCGAAGCATTGAGTCTTTCGATATCGTGGATGCTTTTGCGAAGTGCAAGAAATTATTGGTTGATTTTGGCGGACATCCGCAGGCAGCGGGCTTTACAATTTTAACTGAAAATTTAGAGAAGTTTAAGAAAAAAATTCTGGAAATCGCCAACAAGAAAATAAAAGACAAAGATTTCATTCTCACGTTAAGCGTTGATTTGGAGCTCGAAGCAAAAGATTTGAATTTTGATTTTTATGAAGAAATTCAGAGATTTGCGCCATTTGGCGAAGATAATTCCAGGCCCTTATTTTTGATAAAAGGATTAAAGGCATCTAATCTAAGGTTGGTGGGAAACAATGGAAATCATTTAAAATGTTACTTAACCAAAGAATCCAAAGGATTTCCGGCAATCGGTTTTTGTCTTGGCGGGCTTTGTGATATGATAAGAGAAGGCGATGAAATTGATGTTGTCTTTGAGTTGATTGTCAATGGATGGAATGGAACGAGCGAGTTGCAGTTAAAAATAATAGATTTTAAAAAATCTCAATTATGAAAATAATAATCTATACAGACGGCGGTTCGAGGGGCAATCCCGGCCCGGCAGCAATTGGGGTGATTTTTACTGACGAAAAAGGGAAGGTGATTAAAGAATATGGACAAAAAATCGGCCGGGCTACCAATAATGAAGCTGAATACGAGGCGGTGATTTTCGCCTTGCAAAAAGCAAAAGCGCTTTTCGGCAAGCAGAAAGCAAAAAACATGGAGATGGAAATTAGAACTGATAGCGAATTTATTTCAAAGCAGTTAAATGGTCAGTATAAAATCTTAGACAGAAAAATAGAAGGGTTGTTTCTTCAGATTTGGAATTTGAAAATAGATTTTGGCAAGGTTATTTTTAAATACATTCCTCGGTCTGAAAATAGGGAGGCCGATAAATTGGTAAATCGAGCCTTTGAGTATAAAGGAGATAGAGGCATGGGTTTGCCGGGAATTTGACAATTATTTTATTTCTTGTTATTATTTAGTTGTCGGGCAAGTGAGATGATCGCCCCCGCTTAGCGGGGGAGGAAAGTCCGAACATCTATTTTCCGATTTTATCGGAATCTAAAAGGGTAGCGGGTAATTCCCGTCGCCCCGCAGTTGCGGGGTAGAGGTGCGAACAGAGACGAGCTCCGACGTTACGTCGGAGGTGAAACGGCTAAATCCTTACTCGGATGCAAGAGCAAACATCATCAAAGTAGCTCGCATGAGCCCGAGAGTAATCGAAGGCCCAGATAGATGATCATTTGAAAAACAGAATTCGGCTTACGGCTTGCCCGACATCAAAAAATTCCTAACTCATTAGGAATTTTTTGATTCACCCCGCAGCTGCGGGGTTGATTTTAATTACAAATTCAGCTAAAATGACTTTATCATGAAAAAATCAGAACTAATATTTGGTGCCTTGCTTGTCCCGGTTGATTTTTTGATGATTTTAGCCGCAGGGATAGTTGTTTATTCTTTGCGGACAAGTTCCTGGATAGCCCAATGGCGGCCGGTGCTTTTTGATTTAAATCTGCCTTTTTCTCGATTTTTTGGGATATTAGTAATAGCCGCTATTTTTACTTTAATTATTTTTGCTTTATCCGGTCTTTATAAGATTAGAGCATCCCGGCGGCTTTTTGAAGAATTATCGCGAATTATTATCAGCGCTTCGGCATCGGTATTGGCCTTGATTGTTCTTTTGTTTTTACGAGGTCAGGAATTTGAATCAAGATTTATTATTTTAGCGACCTGGATTGTGGGAATTTTATTTGTTTTTATAGGCCGCTTTTTCGTTAAAAAAATCCAGCGATATTTAGTGGGCAGATACAATATTGGAACTCATAATATATTGGTTATTGGCGGAGACGGAATGAGTGAGAATATTATAAACGAGATTACTCGTAAACCGGATTTGGGTTATAGAATTGTCAGGCATTTTCCGGAGCTGGATATAGAAAAAATTAAACAAGCGATTCAGAATCCGGGAGTTGATACGGTTATTCTTGCCAGTCCCAAATATGACAGACAAGAAATTTTAGACATCATAGATTTTTGCGATGAAGAGAGGGTGGGATTTAAATTTATTCCAAATCTTTTCCAAACCCTGACCACCAATATTGAGATAGACACTTTTGGCGGGGTGCCTTTAATTGAAATTAAAAAAACTCCTTTAGACGGTTGGGGCAAAATAATAAAACGGGCGGTGGATATTTTCGGTTCAGCATTAGGATTGATTTTGCTTTCTCCGCTTTTTTTATTGGTAGGTTTGATTATAAAAATAGATTCCGAAGGTCCGATTTTTGTGAAATTAAAAAGAATTAGCCAGGGCAAAGAATTTTGTCTTTATAAATTCCGCTCCATGGTTAAAGATGCCGAAGCGCGCAAAAAAGACCTTTTGCAATACAATGAACGACAGGACGGCCCTTTATTTAAGATGAAAAACGATCCCCGAATAACCAGGGTTGGAAGAATTATCAGAAGATTTAGAATAGATGAACTTCCTCAGTTAATTAATGTTTTTAAAGGAGAGATGAGCCTGGTTGGTCCGAGGCCGCATCAGCCGGATGAAACAGTTAAATACGAAAAACATCATAAAAGAGTTTTATTTTTAAAGCCGGGAATAACCGGATTGGCTCAAGTCAGCGGCAGCTCTGATTTGTCCTTTGAAGAAGAAGTCAAATTGGATACCTATTATATTGAGAATTGGTCTTTGGGAAAAGATATCTACATTTTCCTGAAGACAGTCTTGGTGTTGTTTACTGATAAATCCGCTTGTTGATGATAATTCTTGGCTGTAAGTCTTAAATTTCTAATGTCTAATTTCTAATTTCTAATAAAATGCCTAATAACTAATTTTGAAATTGGACATTTGACATTGTAAATTTTGTTAGAAATTAGTAATTAGGAATTAGACATTATGAGAATCGCTTTAATACATGACTATCTAAACCAGTATGGGGGCGCTGAGCGGGTTTTAGAGGCATTAACAGAATTATTTCCTGATGCCCCTATTTATACTTTGATTTATGACCCCAAAAAAATGCGCGGGGTTTTTTCTAATAAAAAAATCCGGACTTCATTCTTGCAGAAAATTCCTTTTGTTAAATCTTACCACCGAATTTTCCCTTTTTTGATGCCCATTGCGATTGAACAGTTCGATTTATCCAATTATGACATTGTTCTTTCCGATTCCGCCAGTTTCGCCAAGGGGGTAATTACCAAGCCGGAAACTTTACATATTTGTTATTGTCATACTCCGCCTCGTTATGCCTGGGACGACAGTCATAAATATATTGAAGAATATGGCTTTCCCAAAATTATCAAAAGGTTGATTCCTTTTTTCATGAATTATATTCGGCTTTGGGACAGAGAGGCGGCGCTTCGGGTAGATAAATTTATCTGCAATTCAAATTTTGTTGCCAGAAGAATTAAAAAATATTATAACCGAAAAGCAACGGTTATTTATCCGCCGGTGGATACCAGGGCATTTTACCCCGTAAAGTCCGATGGACATCGGACTAAAGAGGCAGATTTTTTAATGGTTGGTCGTCTCTTGCCTTATAAACGTTTTGATATTGCCATCGAAGCTTTCAATAAAATGGGAAAGCCTTTAAAAATTATCGGAGATGGGCCGGAAATCAAAAGACTTAAAAAGCTGGCGAAGAAAAATATTGAATTTTTAGGAGAACTTTCGGGAGAAAAATTACGAGAATACTATCAGAATTGTCAGGCCTTAATTTTTCCCCAGGAAGAAGATTTTGGCATTGTTGCCCTGGAAGCGATGGCTTGCGGCAGGCCGGTTATTGCTTATCGCGGCGGGGGGGCATTGGAATCAGTAAAGGAGGGAGAAACCGGAGCATTTTTTAATGAGCAAACTTCCGAAGCTTTGATGAAGGCAGTTAAAGAATTTAAACCCAAAAATTTCAATCCCCAAAAAATCCGCCAGCATGCTTTAAAATTCAGCAAAGATAAATTTAAGAAAAAAATAAAGAATTTTGTCGAAAGAAGTTATTATGACTATCGGCATTGATATCAGAGTTTTAGCGAAGGGAACGCGGACGGGGATAGAAGAATATGTTTTAAATCTTTTGCCCCGTCTTTTGCCATTGGACAAGAAAATAAAATACAAGTTATTTTATAACGCCTTCAGAAAAATAAAACTGGATTATCCATGGCTTAATTTGCCCAATGTAGAATTGAAAGAGTCCAGAATCCCAAATCGGTTTTTGGATTTCTTCAGCCAGATATTTAGACGCCCAACCATAGATAAATTTTTGGGCAAGATAGATATTTTTTTTAGTCCCCATTTTTTGCCGGTTTCTTTGCCCGAAGATTGTAAAAGAGTGATTACTTTTCATGATTTGTCTTTTTGTCATCATCATCAGTTTTTTTCTCCCTCAAGAAAACTTTGGCATTTTTTAACTTTTCCAAAATCCCAGGCCAGAAAAGCCGATAAAATTATAACCGACTCCCAGTCAACCAAAGAAGATTTGGTTAAAATTTATGGAATTGATCCAGAAAAAATTAAAGTTGTTTATTTAGGAATCAGTGAAGATTTCATACCTCTTAAAAAAGATAATCCTGAATTAGAAAGAGTTGAAAAAAAATACAGTCTACCTAAAAATTTCATCCTATATTTCGGCACAATTGAACCGCGCAAAAATCTGATTTCTGTAATAAAAGCCTTTGAACTTGCGAAGGAAAGATTTCTTAATCCCGATTTGGAAACCAATTGGAGGGGATTTGAAGGAATTGTTATTGGCAAGAAGAAAGGTGCGTTTTCGGATTTGAAACTGGTAATTGCCGGAGCCAGGGGGTGGCTTTACAAAGATATATTCAGGGCAGTGAAAAATTCTAAATATAGGAAAGATATTATTTTTACCGGTTTAATTGAAGACCAGGACAAGCCCTATCTTTATAATTTAGCCAAGGCGTTTGTTTACCCAAGCTTTTTTGAGGGGTTCGGCTTTCCACCCCTGGAAGCAATGGCTTGCGGCGTACCAACCATTGTTTCCAATGCCTCATCTCTGTCTGAAGTAGTGGGCGATGGTGCGATTATGATTGACCCTTATAATGCTGACGAGTTGGCATATACGATTAAAAAAGTTTTGGACGATAAAGACCTGAGAGACGGTTTGGTCAAAAAGGGATTGAAACAAGCAAAAAAATTCGACTGGGATAAAACAGCCAAAGAAGTTTTAGAAGTTTTTAAAAAATTATGAAAATAGGCATTGATGCCAGATTTTTTGGAGCAAAAGACAAAGGATTTGGCAGGTATACGGAAAATTTAATCAGAAATTTAGAAAAGATTGATTCCGTCAATCATTATTTTATTTTTTTGCGAAAAGACAGCTGGGACGAATATGAATCAGCCAGCCATCATTTTAAAAAAGTTTTAGCTGACTATAAATGGTATGGCATAAAAGAGCAGATTTTATTGCCTCTGAAATTAAAAAAATACAAGCTTGATTTGGTCCATTTTACTCATTTTAATGTGCCGATTTTTTATCGCGGCAGATTTATTGTCACGA
>Ga0210057_1010759_pt1 | contig 10282 bp, 5 predicted proteins | sample CryGeyCG2114_010_2_FD_183968 | JGI IMG/M metagenome (GOLD analysis project Ga0210057, IMG submission 183968) | Groundwater microbial communities from aquifer - Crystal Geyser CG10_big_fil_rev_8/21/14_0.10 (SPAdes) (version 2) | ecosystem: Environmental > Aquatic > Deep subsurface > Groundwater ...
GCGCTTTTATGCGTGTTTGTCCCACGGTTGGGGTGTCCGCGGTAATAGAAATTATTTCGCACGTATACGGATTGCCGCCGTCATACGGATTTGAGCCGAAGGACACCACTCCGGCGACGGGGTTCCCTATCGCGACATCCGCCATCGCCTTATTGATGCACGCCTCCGCCAAGGCGGCGCTCTGCTCCTTGACCTCCGAGCCGAGCACGTTGATGCGGCTGTAGTAGCCAGACAAACTCACTGCAACGGTAAACACCAGAAGCACGACGGTCAAAAGAAGCGCGGAGACGAGCGCTATGTATCCCTTACCGCTTTTTTGCATGCCAAAAAATTTCATATTTCGTAACATGTAGACATAAAAAAGTGTAAGGAGTGTACCCTCTCGTACACCCATATATGGGTGTATTTTGTTGAGCATTTTTTACTAACGGACATAGTAGAGCTTCGGACCGTAGGTTGTGCCGCTTATAACGAGCGTGGTTGAAGCGGCGCAGGGACATGCGCCGGACGAAGTTTCCAGGTGCTCCACCATAAAGCCATCCAACGAAACGTCTCCGGTCGTAAGCGGAACGGGCGCTCCGCCGTCAGTCGAGAGCGTAAGCTCGTCGCCGCTTTTCGTGAATGTGTACACTACTCCGTCTCGCGAGAACCTCAGGGCGGTTCCGGTCGCGCCCTGCGCGGGAGAAGTGACGGCGGAGCCGACGGACGCCCAGTTGAGTTTCCGAAGTACGAAATCCGCTTCCTGTTCGACCGGCGCGAGACGTCCCGTGCGCGCGGTTGATTCAAACGTCCAGAAACCCGTTGCGATACCTCCTCCCATAATCAGCGAGAAGAGAAAGATATAAATGAGAGTCTCGATGAGGGTGACCCCCCGCGGACTACGGTGTACACGATGGGTCATCATATATTACGCGCAGGCCGTCGTTCGAGCGCACCGAAACGAAGCCGAAGTTGTCGGCGAAGTCGATGCCGGTCGCCATTTCCGGAAAGTTGTAGATATTGTTGCAAGACGAGGGAGGAACCAGATTCGGAGAGTCGAGGAGCCACACCTGAAACTCTGCGTTCGAGTCGGAGGTCGCGAGAAAGACGAGCGGACCGGAGACTGAAATGTCGTTCACTTGAGCGCCCGCAGGAGAGAGGTTCAGGTCTTTCGATGCCTCGACGACAATGTTCGACAGGTCGGAAATATCGAGCACATATATTTCATCCTCTCCCGCCGTATTTGTCTTCGCACGCCCGAGGTACGCTCTCTCTCCCAAAACCGCGACCGAGGTGCCGTCCTCGTCGCCCGCCGCGTCAAACACAGGAGCTCCGGCGGGGATGGGCGGTGGCGGACAGGGGTTTGCCATCGTGGATGGGTCCGACACGTCAATGACCATAAGCTCGCAGGAATTTCCCGAGGAGGCGATGAAGGCGCTCGTACCTTCAAGTACGATGTGGTGCACGTTGTGGGTGAGCTCGAGCGGGGCGCCGAGCGGATGGATGAGCTCCGCCGGATTTGCCGGGTCGGAAACATCGAAGATATGGAACTCGGGGCCCAGGGTTTCCGCGGTGCCGATGTACACGAAGCCGCCGCGATACGCGATTGCGGTCGCCTCCGGGTACGAGCCGAGCGGACTCACGCCGGAGAGGGTCGAGGTCGCGACGACCACAGGAGAGTCGAGTGCGCTCGCGTCAATGACCGCGAACTGCGTGTCGGTCTCATCCAGAGTGGCGTACACGTAATTGCCCGCGGCGACAAGTTTGTTCACGTTTCCCTTTCCGCCGGGAATCGACGCTCCGATATTGACGCTCCCAAGGAGAACGGGAGAATCCGCGACGGTAACATCGAACACCCACACGTCGCTACTTGCGGACGCAGAGTGGGTCGCGCCGATAAAGGCGATGCGCTGTGCACCGCGCCACAAAACATCAACATCGACTGCTTTGACGCCCGCCGGAGACAAGGACCCGGTGCCGAACGAACTCGGGTTGTCCCAGTCGCCTGAGGGCGGCGTGGTGTTGCAGTTGCCGCCCAAAGCGGCGATGGTCGAGGTCGAGGTGAAAAGAGTGACGAGCGATGCGTCTTGCGCGCGCTGGGGGACGCTCCAGTCCGCACGGCTTTCAACCTGCTTCACACATTCGGAAATGTCGACGACGGAAACTTTTTTCTGATAGATGCCGTCGCTCAAGACCGCGGAGGCCGAAAGAGAGCTCCAATCGACGGCGAGCGCGGCGAACGCCCCTTCGAGCGCTTCGTCAACCTTGTAGAGCGCAAGCTGTGAGAGGCCCGCGTCGCGGATGGATTCCTGGCTCCCGAGAGCGATGGTGGTTGCGGCGCTTATGCCGACCGAGATGATGACGATGGCGAGCAATATCTCGATGAGGCTGATGCCGCGGGGCAATTTTTTCTGTTTGTGGTGCTTTATTTTTTGCATGGTGATATGTGGTTGCGTCAGTCGAGCCGTCCTTCGACATTCACCGTTATCGAGCGCGTGTACGCCGCCTTTGACAGCACGATAGAACCGCTTGCGGGAGTAGCTCTACCCGAAAGTTGCTCAAAAACGATATCGGTAGGGCCGGAGACGGCGACCGAGGTGTTGCGTGCGGTCATCTGGTTGCCCGGCGCCCCGGCGACGTATGTTGCCCCCTCGAACAGGGTGAACGACGATGCGTTTATGTGGACGCCATGCGGCGCCTGGTTCACGTTGTTCATCGCCTCGTTGCGCGCATGCGTCAAAAGCTGAAGGAGTGTCGTATAGTCCGACGCGAGATCCGCGCGCGCGTTGGTGTCCACTCCGTTCCCTATCGTAAAGAGCGCCACGACGGCAATGATGGAAATGGTGATGAGGAGTTCTATCGCGGTGAACCCCTTACCACTTTTACTGTGTGTTAATAGAAAAATCATGAAGTTTTACCGAGAAAGACTCTGGGTAATCGAGTAAATCGGCGTAATGACGGAAACCGCGACAAACCCGACCACCAGCCCCATGACCACCATCAAGATAGGCTCAATGGAGGATGAGAGGTTCTTGGCCTGGTCATCCAGCTCTTCTTCATAGAGTTCGGAAAGGTATATCAGGGTGTCCGAGAGCTTGCCGGTTTTCTCGCCGATGCCTACCATGTGCCCTATCAAAGACGGGTAGAGCTTCTTGTTTTCCATGAGGGAAAGCGATATCGGCTCGCCCTTCTTCACGCATGCCGATATCGCGTGACATGACGTGCGATACAGCGTGTTATCAAGCGTATCACCGGTGATGTCCAGCGCCTGCGTTACCGTTGCGCCGCTTTTCAAAAGTACGCCGAGAGTGCGCGAGAAGTTCGCGAGATTGTACGTTCGTATGAGCGCGCCCGCGATAGGGATGCGGAGCGTCGCGCCCTCGACGAAGAGCCTGAACTTCGGAAACGTCCCGCGGATAATGAGAAAGACAACAACGAGAACGGCGATACCGAGGATAGTGAGAAGTCCCCAATCCCTCAAATATGCGGATACGGATATCAGTATGATCGTCGTCAGAGGGAGTGATACCTTGAGACTTGCGAAAATAGGCATGATTTTCGGGAAGATATAAGCGGTCAGGAGCGCGGTGACACCCAAGGTGGAGACCGTGATGAAAAACGGATATACCAAGGCGCCGATAATCTTTTTTCTCAATACCTCGCGCTTTCTCAGTTCATCCGCGAGGTAGTTGAGGTTCGCGGAGAGAATGCCCGAAAGCTCCCCCACCTTTATCATGCTCACCACGAAACCGCTGAACGTATTCGGGAGCTTGGCGAGACTCGCGTGGAGGTACTGCCCCTGGGATATGTCTTTGATGATGTGGTCAATGATCCTGACCATCTGCCTGGACGACGTCTGGTCGCGGACTATGTAGAGACTGTCAAGCAAGGCGACGTTGGCGTTGACGAGGAATGAAAGCCGTTTTGCGAACAAACTCTGATTGCGTATCGAAAGCCGGACATAACGGATGGGAAGTTCGAATCTTTTCCTTTCTTTTTTTAAAAACTTCTTGACGGCGCCAAGCGAAAATCTCTTTTCGGGAGAACTCTTCAGGGCAACGGGGTTGACATTACTCATGTGAAACAACACGGAGCACTTCTTCAAGGGTCGTGTGCCCCTGGATCGTTTTCTCAAATCCATCATCGAGCATCGTGGTCATGCCGTTGTTTATCGCGATCCGACGTATCTCGTTCGCGGGCGCCCTGTTCAGAATCGCGTCGCGCACGGGTCCATCGCTCACCAGAACTTCGCTGATGGTAATACGACCGCGATAACCGCTTCCGTTGCAGTCATCGCATCCCTTTCCTTTGAAGAGGGTGACGGGACCTGCCGGGCGATGAGAGAGCACGAGAGAGGCTATGTTTTCTTTCACCGCATCAGTCATGTCGATTTTCCCTTTACAGCCGAGGCATATGCGACGCACCAGACGCTGGGCGATGGCGATGTTCACCGTCGAGGCGACTAAATACGGCTCTACTTTCATCTCCATGAGGCGCGGAAGAGTGGTCGCGGCGTCGTTTGTGTGCAGGGTCGAGAGGAGGAGATGGCCGGTAAGCGCAGTGTTGACGGCTATCGAGGCGGTTTCCGGGTCGCGTATCTCTCCCACCATGATGATGTCGGGGTCCTGCCGCAGGAGCGAGCGGAGGCCGTTCGCAAAGGTCAATCCCGAGCCGTGGTTCACCTGTATCTGTTCGATCCCCGGTACCGCATACTCGATGGGGTCTTCAAGGGTCACGATGGAAACCTCGGAGGAGTTGAGCATCTTAATGACGGTGTAGAGTGTGGTGGTTTTTCCCGAACCCGTCGGCCCCGTTGCGAGTATCATGCCTGTCGGTTTCTTTATCGCTTTCGTTATTTTTACGGAGTCAGCCTCACTGAACCCGAGCGCCTTAAGCGTGAAATTTTCCGCTTTGTCGGAGAGAAGCCGCATGACCACGTTCTCGCCGTGGTACGTCGGCGCGATGGAAACACGAACATCGACGAATTCATCGGCATCGGGAAAGACGAGGCGGAACCTGCCATCCTGCGTCTGGTTGTGCTCGTCCGTGCGCAGGCCCGTGATAACCTTGATGCGGGAGACGACATTCGCGTGGATATCTTTTGAAAAACGGTATGACTCCTGTAAAACCCCGTCGATGCGGAAGCGGATGCGCACGTCGGTGTTCGTCGGATCTATGTGGATGTCGGATGCACGGGTCTGGTGCGCTTTTTCTATCAAACAGTCCACGAAATCGATGATCGAAACCTCCGTAGGCTGTTTTGCGAGTTCTTGCTCGATGGTGGTACCGCCCATAAAAGACAAAAAGGAGCTACCCGCACGTGGGGAGCAACACCTTGCAATATACATCGTTCCCTCGAAAAATCAAGTAATTTTAGCGCTTATTTAAAGGATTTTTGAGAAAAATAAAAACCGCCCGGTAGTCTATCGGGCGGTTTTGATTCTGTTAAATTAAGAATTTTCTATTGCGCGTTCGGGTTTTGGCTCCACGGCACCAATTCCGGGAGCTGAAGCGAAAGATCCGGACACTGGACAAGATTGATTTGTCGCAAGGTTGTCAGGTACACAAGACCGGATGGGGTGCTCAAACCCCACGGTGTGAGAACCGTTGAGGCGTATTGAACTTGGAATGCCTTGACCGCGGCTTCCGTCAAAGGTCCAAAGTAGCCGGTCGGCGTAAAGGATCCGAAACCATGCTCCACAAGAAATTCCTGGAGTTTTGCAACCTGACCGGCATTGTTCCGTGAACTGCCGCGGCGCAGGTGTTGATCCATGAAGAGCCCGCACGACTCACCTAAGACTTGACCATTTGAAGTGAACGCACCGAGCACAGAGCCGCCTCCGCCTAAGCCAAGAATGAGCGGGCCATTCCCGCCAAAGAAAGACGTGCTACTGCCCGGATCATCTTCAGGATTGACGGAAACCTCAACGCTGTCGGAATCGTTTTCCGATACATCATCAATACTGCCACTTGCTTCAATTGAGGCGAAGTTTGATATGCTCTCGTTTTCCTCACCGCTTAAGACTTCCATAACCAGTGTAAGCGTCGCAACTCCTTCGTCACTCAAAGAAGCAATATCCCACTCGCCGGTAACCGGGTTGTAATTGCTGTCACCGTTGCTTGCAGTGTGCGAGACATACGCCAGACCCGCCGGAAGACTTTCAAGAACAACGATGTTACCCGCCTCTTGAGGGCCGTTGTTCATAAGGGTGATGGTGTAGGTTATCTGTTGACCAACGTCAGGCGTATCATCGTCAACTTCTTTCGTAACAGAGAGATCAGCATACGAGTGCCCCCCGTCTGATACACATTCGCTTGCCTCTGAATCATAGTGAGTACCTTCCTGGCACTGTGGTGCCTCTTTGAAGTTGTAGAAGGTGCAGATAACACTGTCTCCATTCTCGACCGTTATTTCCTCTCCGAGCGAAAGCGGGCTGCCGATAGAATCCCCTTCATACTCACATTCCACTCCGTCATAAATCCAGCCATCCGTCGGCGAATCTTCCAATACGGAGTAGGTCCCTGCCACGAGCTCTATCGGACCGGCTGAACCTTCCCCGTCGTCAGTTGTAATACTCGGTGTTTCGAGAAATGCAAAACCTGAAACAGTGAAGTTGAATTCTCCATCGCCGCCTTCGGTATTCTTTACAATAGTAAGCGTAGGAGCGCCCGGCTCTGTAGGAGTCGGCACATTGAACGCGACGCAGTAGTAGTCGGTGTTCGGTTCAACGGGGTCTATCCAATCGTAGTTGTCGTAGTTCAAGACATCGGTGTTGCAGTACAGTTCGGCTGAATAGTCATCGCGCAGAGCCGAGGTTGAACCGCTGAACGGAATGTAACCGGGTTGCAATTGTTCGCGGACCCAGACGAGCGCGCCCGCCGATACCGTGACGTTTGAAACGCCGGAAATAGTTGCAGGGAACGGTGTCCATGCACCACCTGCGACCTCTATGTTGTTGCCAGGATTTCCCGTGCCTGTCGGCGCCCACTCAAAGACCCATCCGTCTTCCAAGTGGCAGTTCGGATGTGTGTCGAGGAAGTCGGCTGCCGTTGAAGCGGTAATGTCCGCCCCGCCGTCGCCCCAGTTCGGAAGATCCGATTCGTTATCGCAGACAATCTTTGTTGCATTAATCGTTGCGGTGTCTGCGGGTGGCACGATTGGGGCGTTAACGAGCGAAAGCTCCAGAAGTTCGGTATCAACTTGTACCGGGTTTTCCGGTCCGCTCACAAACTCCCATCCTTCCTGCTCGATTTCACCCGCTGTGTATTCGCCAAACGGGACGTTCTCAAAGACAACGCATCCATTTTCTCCGGTTATGCCGGAAAATCCTTTGTAGAGATCGACATTAAGAGATCCTTTGTTATCGCCATACCAGCTTGAGTTCGGCGTATGCGTTCCCGTGTCGCCGTCAAAGACGCGGAAATTAGCCGGGCCGTCCGTTGCCGGAACAAACGCCTGCGCATACTGGTGCAGGCTGTTGAATGGTCCCCACGAGCCATCCGTTTCATTTATTTCAAGCTCGAGAATACCAGCGCCGAATCCGGTAAATCCGTCCATATGCGTCGCCCATCCGTCTTCGGTTGAATACTCGGCATCAACATGGTTGTCAGGGTTACGGTCGTTGAGCCACACGCCACCGGCAAGAGCTACATAGGAAGTTCCTCCGGTAAGCGACACGGAGTCGGTACCGTTTATGTTGGCGGCGTTCACAGCGAGCGAGTCAACCGGTTCTCCGTTAAGGAGCGTTAAGGTCCAGCCCGGAAGCGGTTGTTCATGATTGTCGTATTTACACAAGGTTACCGTTGAGAGCTGTGGTTCCGGTGTGGTGCACATCAATGATGCGTTGTCGACAAAGGTTCCCAAAGAATCATTCGGTGTGCCCGCGTCGCGAAGCGTCACCGTTGTCGAGGTAGAATCGGCAACAAAGCTGTACGAGTGATTCGTCCACGAGGTGGCACTGCCGCCTGCGATAGGACCAACCGTGTCGATAACCGTGCCGTTCACCAATACATCAACTTTGTTTTGGTTTGCAGGAGTGCTTGGGCGAGGCGAGAAATCGAACGAGAAAGTGTAAGTTTTCCCGACTTCTGTGCCGACGGTCTGCGAGATCGCTACCGCGCCCGGTTCGCCATTGGGGCCGGTTGCGTGGCCGTTCCAATCTGAATCAAGTTCAGTCCACTGATTGCCTTCAGAAGCACCGCCTGCGAAGAGGCCGTTTTTCTGGAGTTCTATGTTCGCGATTGCCGGACGATCAAAGCCACCGGACGGGGTTGAGCCGCCAAACCACTCAACGAGCCATCCGAGCCCACTCGTGCCTGACGCAAAGATGTCCCAATTTGATGCATGCGTTACTGTTGGCGTTTCAAATCCGCCGTTCTCAAGGAGTTCAACATCAAGTTCACAGATGGGAGCCGGTTCAGGCGGTTCGTTACAGTTCGGGCTGGTACCGGTAATTTCAAGTTTATAGAGGAGTCCAGCAGGATTGCCCGATGGATTGGTTGCCCCTGCGGTGTTGGTCACCGCAACATTGAACGCGTTCGCACCTTGGGAGACGAACGATGTGTCGAGGGCATATGTTTCAAGCGTACTGAAGTTGTTTGTGCTGGTGCCATCGCCAACGCCATTGGCATTGAGTGATGCGTCGTACGTGTTGTCGGACGCGATCGAGAGTGTCGCGCTTGTTACCGGTCCGCTCCAGTTGAATGATTTTTGGAATGTCTGTGTAATCGGAAAGATCGGCGGTTGTACCGGGTCATCACCCCATATCCACTGTGCAAGGTCGAATTCAGGAGTCCATGCAGAATGTATAAATGAGAGATGTTGCGCGAAGGCACCGTCTTTCTCAACCACCGTGTTCGTGGTGTCGCTGTAAATAGTAACGGTACATTGCTCCGGTTCGTCTACGATGTTCGACGTATCAAGAGAAAGGTTGTCGAAAAGATAGCCATTGCCAAGGTTGCCGGGAACGCTCGAACCGCGCGCCGCAAAGATAAGCGTGTCAACCGGGAAAAGCTGGTTTCCGTTACCGCTTTGTTCCGGATCATAACGGTAGTAATCCTCCCAAGTAGTGCCCGTGTGAACGAGACTACCGTCAATGTAGATTTTCACCACATCATTGCCAGGACCATCGACAAAGTCGATTTCGAACTTAGCAGTATGCGGCGTGCTGCGGTCAAGAAGACCAAGGTCGGTGGGATTGAAGCTTGCCGCAGTTCCAAGTGGACCTGAATCAGTTACATCGTAGAACGTAACGCGAATGCCACCCGTTTCATCAGCAAATCCAAGATAGCTCATACGTGAACCGTTGCCATCGTCTGGTGATACAGAGAGCGCAAGGTCTGGCTGTTCATCAAACATGGTGGACGCGATATCGAACTGCGCTTCGTAATGATTGTTCGATGCAACTGATGATTCACCCGCCGAGGTGCCTACCGGTGCAGCAAATGTCTGCCCGCCAAACGCACCGTCTGCATACCCATTTGAAAGACGGAGGCTCTGGCATCCGAATGTGGGGTAACCGTAGATGTTCGTAACAACTTCCTGGTCGTACGAACCGGTCGCGCTCCAGCTGTTTTGACCGTTCACGCTTCCGAGTGAGAATGTGTCGAATGTCGTAAATCCCGGATTTTCAGAAGTGAGATCACAGGCTGGAACCTGTACTACCGGAGCATTAATGAATGTACACACAACAGAGTCCCCATCTTCGATTTCAATTCCTTGAATGTGATCATCTTCTTCGTCAAATTCTCCATTATCGTCCGCACCAGTACATGATGCGTCAATAAGGTCGTATCCCTCTTGGACATCCTCAGAAATGTTGTAATCTTCATCACCTTCAACCTCAATCACCTCGGTCATACCATCTCCGTCAGTAGTATATGGACCGGCATCGCCAATGTAGAAATTCCAACCCGACGCAGGTGTCTGGTCGTCGTCGGTTTGAAGATCACCGTCTGCGTCAATCAATTTGATGATGGTGATGGTACCGGTTGTCGGAATAACGTCTCCCGTCAGCAGAACATCATCAAGCCGGAATTTGTCACTGTGTTCAAGATCTTCCGCTAAGAATCTTATTGTGAAGTTGCTGTTGTTGTTGGCCCCTGACGGAAGTGAGAATGATGCAGAGGTCCAGTTCGCAACTGTAACGGAATCACTATAATCGGCTACCGTGTTCCAAGAACTCCCATCAAACCATTGAACGACGAGTTGCGCATCACCAAGCCCTCCAGGAATTTTGTACCAGTAGGAAAGAGTAATGCCCTCGAACCCTGACGTCGAGATGTTTTTTCTTAACTCACCTTC
>Ga0210057_1010760_pt1 | contig 10282 bp, 12 predicted proteins | sample CryGeyCG2114_010_2_FD_183968 | JGI IMG/M metagenome (GOLD analysis project Ga0210057, IMG submission 183968) | Groundwater microbial communities from aquifer - Crystal Geyser CG10_big_fil_rev_8/21/14_0.10 (SPAdes) (version 2) | ecosystem: Environmental > Aquatic > Deep subsurface > Groundwater ...
TTTACCTGGCAGTATGTCTGGTCTAACCCTACGCTCGGCTCTTACACCGTAAAGACGCGCGCGACCGACTGGTTTGGCAACATGGAAACTCCGGGCGACGGTGTTTCTGTTACGGTGTTAACCACAGTTCCTGCGTTTACCGCGGAAATTGGCGGCGTTTCGGCTGTAACTCCTGCTGCACCAACTATCACAACCCCTTCTGTAGGCGCCGCTCTTCCTTACGCCAATCCGGTAACTGCTGCCGAAATCAGTGCCAATATTGATGCTTTGCAAATCCAACTGGTTTCTTTATTACAGCAACTGATAGTAATTCTCCAAGCCCAACTCCAAGCTCTGTCTCTCTAAAAGCGCTGAAACGCTTTCAAATCTTACGAAGTCTCACTTCATAAGATTCACTGAAAACTCCCCTCATAAAACGGGGGAGTTTTTAGTTGCGGAAAGTTTATTTAACGAGCAATTAACCATCTGTTTTATCCGTACTTATAACTGACTTCCGTACTTATGACTAACTTCCGTACTTATAATTGACTATAGAACGCGATTATCTTGCCCGTATTTACAATGTGCGACGGTTTCATTAATAGAACCGACGTTATGTCTAAGGACTTCGTAAGTCCTTAAATCGTAAGTCCTTAAATAATACCTAAATATTACAATCATATAATCTCTAAGGACTTCGTAAGTCCTTAGAAGTATCTGTTTAAACCAAGCCCGGCGTGCCTGCGGGATGCTCTTTAAGACAATCCGCCCCAAAATGTAGAATTAAAAGTGTAAGTAACGCTCGGATTTCTTACGCATAATATTACAATCATATAATCTAACTCGGTTTCATTAATAGAACCGACGTTAAATAATACTTAATCTCCCACCCCTCCGCAATTCCACACCCCGTAGCCCTACAACTTCACAATTTCACATTCACACTCCCACATCATTGTTACTAGTGTGCGTCGGTTTCATTAATGAAACCGGCGGAAAATATTCATTTAAGTATTCTTAATAGGTACCTATTTTTAGATATTTATTTTTTTGAGTTTGTTAAGTTTTTTTAATAAATATTCATTTTTTGAATTTATTTTGTTTGGCACTAATATCTCTAATATCTAGAGAACAGTTTCATTAATGAAACCGCGCATTGTGAATATGGGTCTGACAAAGAATTGCGTTATACCAAAAACCACCCTTTTGGAAGGGGTGGTCTTTAAAGATTATTACTTTGCATCGGTTTTATTAATGAAACCGATGTGGTAATGTTTATATGTTATGAAAATATCAAATAAAAAACTAACCGCAGTTTTAAGAAAACAGTCGTTAGAGAGATTATTAAATGAAATAAAGATGGTTAAATCCGCCGCTGACTTAGATAAGTTTTTTGGCGAGATTCTTACTGAAGATGAGAAAGAAATGGTTTTAAGGAGAATAACCGTGGCGGATATGTTGGAGAGAAAACTCAAATATAGAGAAATAGAGGAAGCTTTGAATATCTCCCGCCTAACGATAAGTAAAGTCCGGGATATGCTTGCAAAAAGAGGCTATGGACGCAGTCCGGGTAGAAAGATAGTTTACTCCGGGGACGCAGATCAGAAAAAGCGGAGACAAAAACCGCTTTTAGGCTATTACAAGGGAGCGAGGAGTATTATTTAGATTTATCTTAAAGTTCAGTTGTTCCGCGCCAGCTACGAAACAGTTTCATTAATGAAACTGATGGTGTTATTGATGCAGTAGGCGGTTAAGGTCTCGTTACCGGCTACTATAGCGTCTTAACCACAGCCGCCGTTGGCAGATTCCAATTGCAGAACGGAGTGGTAACAAGCGCGAGCGACCCCGGCTACGGCTATGTCGGTCCTAAAACAAGAGCTAAGATTAATTCGCTTTTAGGTCTGTAGGTCTATAAAATCTAAGGTCATCGCAAGACCTTAGTCTGGAAACACCTCGGCTTGCCTGCCGAGGTGTTTCTTGTTTGCTTGTGGATAACTTGAGCGTTGCGGTTATGGATGTGGTATAATTTTCACAATGACTAATAAAACAAAAATTACACTTTTAATATCAGCGGCTGTCGTAATCGTCGTCGGTTCAATAATTTTCGCTACCCTCTCGGTTTATAAACCAGACGCTATCAAAGGACTTTTTAACAAACCTTATTCGGTCGTTTATCTTGATTCCGGTGAAATATATGTTGGGAGACTTTCCACTTTGCCGCGTCTTATCTTAGACGACGCTTATATATTGCAAATAGTGCCTAATGAAGAGGATCCTGCCAAGTCCGGTTTTCAATTGACGCCGCTCTCAAGCACCCTTTGGGCTCCCAAGCGAATTTACTTAAACAAAGACCACGTTATTTTCACGGCCGAAGTCCGCGACGACAGCCAAGTGGCCCAAACCCTGAAGGGCAAGTAATGAAACTTTGAAATCTAAGGTCATCGCAAGACCTTAGTCTTGAAACACCTCGGCTTGCCTGCATGCCGGTAGGTAGAAGAACGAGGTGTTTTTGTTGACAATTGCTATCCGTTGTATATACTTTAGATATATGGACAAAACAGTCATAAATATAAAAACTGATAAAGAAGTGAAGAAAAACGCCAAAAAAATAGCGGAAGAGCTTGGCATTTCTTTAAGCGATGTGATTAACGCTTCTTTGAGAAATTTTATCAAAACGCGGGAAATTAAGTTTTCTGCCGTTCCGCAAATGATTCCTGAATTTGAGAAGTTCTTAAGCGGTATAGAAAGTGATATTAGAGAGAAAAGAAATCTTTCGCCTGCGCTCCAATCAGCCAAAGAAACAGAGAAATATCTGGATTCTTTATGAAAATTAAATTTCACAGAAACTTTGAAAAGCAATACAAGAAACTTAAAATTAATGAAAAGAATAAAACAAAAGAAAGATTAACCTTACTCTTTCAGGACGAATTCAATCCTATTTTAAACAACCACCCTCTCAAAGGAAAATATCAAGGTTATCGGAGTATTAATGTAGCTGGCGATCTTCGGGCAGTTTATAAACGCATATCAACAGACACAATCCTATTTGTTGCCGTTGATACGCATAACAATTTATACAAGTAATCGCCAGTTAGCTAAACGGCGAAGCGGCTAATAAGATGTCGACGTTAATGGCGCCAATTGTTATTATTTTCAACAAATGGCTATAAACAAACAATACAAACACCGCCAAATACCGCTACTCGTAGAAAAAGGCGAGAGTGGCTTTTATATTGTTGAATGTCCCTTGTTTGAAGGCTGTTATACTCAAGGAGAAACAATTGATGAAGCATTGAAAAACATACGCGAAGTTTTAAGCCTTATTTTAGAAGAAAAAGAAGCGAAGCAAATTCTTAGAGATTATAGCCCGCAAGAGGTCAGTTTACATACTATATCCGTTTAGATGTCCAAGATTTCTCCAATATCTGGGCGAAAATTAGTTAACGTCTTGGCCAGTGGATAACTTTAGTGTTGCTATGAATTACTAACGTATTTTTATTGTATTTGATTTTTGATTTTTTCGCGAAGCCCGAAAAAGGGGAACCCCGCCGCCCAAAGCGGTTTTCAATTGACGCCGCTTTCAAGCGCCCTTTGGGCTCCCAAGCGAGTTTATTTAAACAAAGACCACATTGTCTTTACGGCTCCCGTCCGCGACGACAGCCAAGTTTCCCAAATTTTGAAAGGTAAATAATAAGGGTAAATAACGATCTAGGGCAGAAAACCTTTTCTCGCCAGCGGTTTCCATTCAGATAAATTATTCTCGCTCGTTGTCAGAAGCTCACGGAAAATATAGAACTCAACCTCCGCTTCGCTTCGGGATTCAAACAGCGATATTTTCCTGCTTCTTTTCTCCTCGCTCGGTAATTTATAGCTTCATTCCAACATGCTGGCTCCGAAAAGATTTTCCGTCCGTAGTATTGAATAACGAATCAATCTTTTCTGTAGAGAGCATCTGGTGAGCTTAACCATAAATCAATGAGTGGAGGGAAGATTTTTTGATGATAAATTCAATGGTCGGAAAATCCTGAACGAAGTGAAGGAGGAACGGGGACCGTTGAATTTATTCAAAAAATAGACTGGAGCGAATCTGATTTATTTGAGCGAAACAGCGCTCACGGGAAAAGATTGATGAGTTGTTCTGATTACCTCGTTATCTCCCTTAGTGGATGAGCGACTTAAATAGTCTTATTGTTGGTTCTTTGAGTAGGGTCAAGATAGTGATATAAAGAGCGCCGGAGATAAGAACGTTTAGTAAAACATTTGTATTATAATATTGCAGTCCCAGCGTGACTGCGCCCATTATTGCGGCGGCCAAGAAGATTTTTTTAAGGTGAGGCAATATGGAGAAATTCCTCGTACGCTTAAACTGCCGCCATAAATAAATATTTATAATTATTTGATTTATGAAAGTGGAGAGCGCGGCGCCCTCCATGCCCCATAAGGGGATAAATAAGAAGTTAAAAAACACGTTGCCAAAAACACCCAAGGCTACATAACCGAGCAAGTTCTTCTGTTTGTCGTGGGCGAATATGCCGTTAGCTATGAGCGTGGCCGGGAATACCACTAAAATAGTTGCCGCCAATATGGCGAAGCTTGAGACTGCGGGCAGGTAAGGTTGGCCATACAGCAGTAGAACGATGTGTTTGCTTAAAATGACTCCGCCTACGGCTAAGGGCGCGGCCATAAGATAAATAGTCGTGAGCCCTCGCTCGAATACGTTTCTAAAACCTTCACTTTCTTGTTTGGCGAGTCTCGTTAGGGCCGGGAAGAAAGCCGCGGCAATGAGCATTGGCAAGACATACAAAAGCTGGATGGGTTTTTGGGCGGCTGAATAAAATCCGGTTTCTTCCGCGGAAGTAAGCCAGCCCAGCATCAAAATATCGGTATTAATCATAACTACGCCCATGAGCCCCAAAAGGCCGAATGGCCAGGCGGAAGTGATTATTGTTTTTACCAGGTTTTTATCAAAATTCTTGGCAAAACCCCTGAAGTACTCTCTAAGTATGTAAACTATAGCGAGGAATCCTAACCCTGTTCCGATAGCGTATGCCCAGGCTAAACTGCTCGCGGTTTTAGAGGAATTTAAAAATACAAACCCCAAAACGGTAATGGCCAAGTTGGTAAAGATATTAACCCCCGCTTCTATGTGCATTTTCTCTAAAGCCCTGGCCATGGCTGTCCCCAAGTCGCGCAAGGAATCAAACGCGAAAACAAAAGCGATAATTGGCAAAAGGACCGCCGCCCCTTCTAAATTAGTAAGGTTGTCTGCTAGAAGAAGCACCCCGATTATAAGCGCTAAAAGAAGCAGGATTTTTATAACCAAGGCGGTGGCTAAATATTTATTTCTTAACTCCGGAGATTTTACCCCTTCGCGCGTCAAGAGGCCGTTAATGCCGAAGTCGGAAAATATGGTTAAAAACGCCGCTAAACTCAAAGCGTAGGAAAAAGCTCCCCAACTGGCCGCGCCTAAAACTCTTGCGGCATAAATGACTATGGCGGCGCGCAAAAGGCGGCCGGTAATTTGGCCGCCAAAAAGCCAGAAGGTATTTTTAGCTATTGTTTTTCCTGTTGCTTCATCCACGACTACTATTATATAATGCTTCCTATGCCCAGTAGTAGAACTGCGATAAGATTAACTCAAGTTATCGTAATCTACTCATCTAGGCATAGAAGTAATATAAAGGTCATAAATAAACAATTTAGCGACAAGTTAATCAAATAACTTGCAATCGCAGTTTCACTACTGGGTATGAAAGATAATAATTTTTTAGCAGGAACAATATTAGCGGCGGCGCTTATCGTAGCAGGCTCCCTTATTTATGTATTTGGGCCGGCAAGAACAACTTCGCCGTCTCCTGACGAACCGGCGGCTATTACTTTGCCTCCTTTTGAAATAAGCTTGCCCTACAGCCAGACGCCTACGCCTGGTGGAGATATACTCTTGGGTGATCCTAATGCTCCCGTGGAAATTGTTGTGTACAGCGACTACCAGTGCCCTTACTGCGCGAGGTTTGCCTTACAGACAGAGTCGCAGATCCGCGAGAATTATGTAGCCTCTGGTAAAGCTAAAATGATTTATAAAGATTTAGCCTTTTTAGGTCAGGAATCTGTAGACGCAGCTCTTGCTTCTAACTGTGCCGCTGACCAAGGCAAGTTCTGGGAATACCACGATGCTTTGTTCACTATTGAATTGATTGACGGCAAAGAAAATAACGGCAATCTTACCAAAGAGCTGTTTATGGCTATTACAAACAAGTTGGAACTTGATAAATCGGCTTTTCAAGACTGTTATGATTCTAAAAAATACGCTGGAGAAGTGGAAACCGACACGGCAGAAGCCCAAACTGATTTGCCTCCTGAAAGGGTCTCTACCCCCAGCTTTTTGATTAATGGAGAATTGGTTTCCGGCGCCCAGCCCTACGCGAATTTTGCCGCGGTTATAGACAAATTTTTAAAGTAATAATAAAATTTAAGCAGAATGGTTAAAATATACAGCACGCCTTACTGCGTCTACTGCAAGATGGCGAAAGAATTTTTCAAAAAGAACAACGTTGCTTACGAGGAGGTAGACGTGATAACCGACGATAAGTTTTTAGACGAGATGGTAGAGAAGTCTCACCAGATGGGCGTGCCGGTGATTGATATAGACGGCGAGATTTTCGTTGGATTTAATCGGCCGGACATAGAAAAGGCGCTTAAGATTTCTTAGTTTATGTACGACCTCGTCATCGTGGGCGGTGGTCCGGGAGGCGTTGCCGCAGGCGTTTATGCCGCTCGTAAAAAAATAAAAACATTAATTATCGCCGAAACCTTCGGCGGGCAATCTCTTGTTTCGGCGGATATTAAAAACTGGATTGGCACAAAATCAATTTCCGGTTTCGAGTTGGCTAAAGCGCTCGAAGAACATCTGCGCGCCCAAGAGGACATTGAGATAATTGATGGCGTTTTGGTTAATAAGGTTGTAAAAGAAGGCAGCGCTTTTAAGGTTGTAACTAGCGACGGCAAAGAATTTCAAACAAAAAATGTTTTAATAAGTTCCGGCAGCCGTCGCCGAAAGCTGGACATTCCTGGTGAAACTAAATTTGATGGCAGGGGCGTTGCCTACTGTTCAACCTGCGACGCGCCTATATTTAAAAACAAAAGAGTTGCGGTTGTCGGAGGTGGTAACGCCGGACTGGAGGCGGTTCTCGATTTAATCCCTTATGCGACAGAAATCTATCTTATTCAACGTTCTGATATTTTGAAAGGAGACTCTACCACGCAGGAAAAAATTAAGAGCGACCCTAAGGTCAAAATTATTACTATGGCCAAACCTTTAGAAATAGAGGGCGACAAGTTTGTTGAAAATCTAAAATATGAAGACAGAAATACCGGCGAAATTAAAGAGATAAGATTGGAAGGCGTTTTTGTGGAAGTTGGCTCTATCCCGAACGCCGATATGGTTAAAGATTTGGTTGAACTTAACAAGTATGGCGAAATCGTGGTTGACCACAAAACCCAGAGGACTTCTTGCGAGGGTATCTGGGCGGCAGGGGATGTGTCGGATGTTATCTATAAACAAAACAACATCTCCGCAGGAGATGCCGTAAAAGCGGTCTTGGATATTTACGGAAACCTCAACAAAAACTGATTATCCTCCCCCTGCTTATTCTAAAATAATAAGAATGTTAATTTAGTATACTATAATACTGATCAGTCTTATGGTATACCAGGTAGTCCTGCCTGCCGGCAGGCAGGGAAAACTCGACTGCTACCTAGCAGCAAATTACAAAAGTCGAGTTTCTACTACCTGGTATACTAATCCACAATTCTAACGGAGCCGCTCTTGGTAACGGCAAAAATATCTACGTAGGGGAATACCTCGTATCCGCGAAGATCTTCAAGGAATTCCTCCGGTAGCTTCACTTTCCCCATCCACACGCTCTTTTGGAGCATTTTAAAGCCCAGTTCCTGCAGTCTCCTTCTTAACCAGGCTCGCTTTCGCTGTTCTTTTTCCGGAATATCAAAAATGACTATTTTAACTGTAGAATCTGCTTCTTTATTGTACCTGTGGCGCGGCAGTCGTTTTAATAACTTGGAAAGCCTTTCTTTGCCGGCGCTTGTTATGGACCATTTATTCTCCTTTTTCTTTACCAGGCCTTCGCGCTTCAATTTGGAAAGGATGAGGTAGAAGTTGTGCTTTTTTCTTTCAGCTTCCGAAAAGCGACCGCCTCGCGGCTCATTAATTATTTTGTCAAAATTTCTTTGGAGTTTAGAATACGAGGCGCCATAGCCGGACTCTAAGATGGTTCTAAAGAGAGCGGCGCTGACCATTGCTCCCTCGGAAAGTTTTTCTAAGATTTTTGCCGTCATTCCCGAATTCATATTTCCAAAGTATACTATAATACTGATCAGTATTATAGTATACTTTCTGTGGATAAGTGGTGTTGATTAGTCCTCGATTGTAGGATATCATTCTTTTTAATCTTAAGTTTATGCCTGGTGAGGGGGCGAATTATTTTGTGCCCTCTTTTTAATATCAAGATTAATAAAAAAATATTTAGAATAAATGGGAAACCAAAATGAAAAATTTAATACGCAGCCGGTCGAGACAATTATGGAAATAAAACCGCGGAGAGTGTGGTGGAAGTATGCTGTGGGTGTTTCGCTTATCGTATTTTTTATTGTCGGTGGATATGTGGTTTGGTATCAGTATTTCAGTTCGGAGGCAAAGTATAGCCGGGAAGTAGAGAAGAGCGCCTTGGAGCTGCCGGCTAAGTTAGAGGCTTACAAAAAAGCTCGCGAGGCTGATACCTATGGCGGCAAAACTCCGGAGGAAACGTTGCAGATGTTTATTGAGGCGTTGGAGAACAGAGATTTAGAACTAGCAAGTAAATATTTCGCTATTGATAACGACAGCGTTGAAAGAGATTCTGAACATTTGGAAAATCTCAAAAAAGCTGAAAAAGAGGGCAGAGTGCCGTTGATCATCAACGCTGTATCAAAAGCGAAATACGATCAGGAACTTAAGGGAGCTAGCGATAATAGTGTTTGGTTTGTAGTTCTTGAAGAAGGAGAACCGATTGCCGATATTAATTTGGAATTTAACCAGTATTCAGGAGTATGGAAAATAGAAAGTTTGTAGTCTGGATAGCTTTAATTGGTTTTGTATTATTACTGCCGAATAGAGCGTTTGCTTATGGCGCGGACACCCACGCTTATTTAACTGACGAAATTGTTAAGTTTTACAACCAACACTACGGCAACAATCAGATATCAGCCGATTTAAAATCCTATATCATAGACGGCTCAAGGCGCGAAGATGATACCCCTCGCTGGATGAACCACTTTTACGACCCTGTTAATAATAAGGGACTTGATGACCCAGAATGGGGAAAGGGTTTTAGTTCCAAAGAGTGGGCGCAGAGTGATTCCAAGCAAACCACTTACGCTTATAAGCCGATAAAGTACATAGCTTCCATATTGAGCGCCACAGAGCAGGAAACTGTAGAAGGTATGGACCTTAACTTTACCTGGCAACAGGCGATTAGATACTACCGAGACGGAGAAATAGAAAAAGCAATGTTTACTCTCGGTCATGTTCTACACCTAATAGAAGATGCGAGCGTACCTGACCATACAAGGAACGATGGACACCCGGAGATTTTCGGCGATGGCAGTCCCTATGAGGTTTTTAGCGAGAGATTTTCTTTAACTTCGCTTGATAGCGGATTATCTTCGAGACTTGCTAATAAGAGGCCGTTTGATTCTATGCCTGCGCTTTCCAGCTATTTTAACGAAATAGCTAATTACTCAAATAATAATTTTTATAGTGAGGATACAATAAATAAAGTTTATAATTTACCAGTTTCCAACGGAGAAAGAGTAGTTGGTAGGTATAAATATTCTTTTAAGGAAGAAAGTGGTAGTGAGTACTTATTGTCACGTTTACCTTTCAGCGATTTGGAAACCGGTAAACGTGAATCAGGCACAATAAATGACGAGATGGTTGTCACCGACTACTGGTCCCATCTTTCCACTAAGTCTGTTCAAGTAGGCGCCGGAGTTCTTAAACTATTCTTTGAGGATATAGAAAGAGTCAATTATGGCGATGCAAGTCTAATTAGAGACGATAGAAACCCTATTACCTGGGTAATAGATAATGCCAGAGCTTATGCCCAGATTGCCGCTTCTACAGGCAAGGCTTTAACATCATCTTTAGCTAATGCTTTAAAAAATGCGTTTACAAACACTTTCTGGAATACCGCTTCCAATGGTGAGAACTTGGTAGAAGTTGTTGACCTTAATTCTTTACAAGAAAACA
>Ga0210057_1010761_pt1 | contig 10279 bp, 7 predicted proteins | sample CryGeyCG2114_010_2_FD_183968 | JGI IMG/M metagenome (GOLD analysis project Ga0210057, IMG submission 183968) | Groundwater microbial communities from aquifer - Crystal Geyser CG10_big_fil_rev_8/21/14_0.10 (SPAdes) (version 2) | ecosystem: Environmental > Aquatic > Deep subsurface > Groundwater ...
TTATTAAATTTTAAGTTGGTTTTCTGAGAAGACTATAAGGTTTTTAGAATTCTATCAGATTTTATTATATTTTCAATAGAGTTTCAAATTTAAGAATCGGTAAGTTTATCAACTTTCGGAACTACTGTATTATTAGAAAACTTTATAAACCCGCTATATTCTAAAAACCAAGGATAAGTCAGTTACGGCTTACTTATGCCAGAACTAATTACTATTTCTGGCTTTATTTAAAAAATGGCACGTAAATATAGTAGAAAGAAAGGAAAATCAGGAAGTATTAAACCAGTTATTAAAACTAAAAGAGTCTGGATAAAATACGATCCTAAGGAAATAGAACAGTTAGTTGTTAAACTATCTAAAGAAGGAAATTCATCAAGTAAAATAGGATTATTATTAAGAGATAGATATGGTATTCCAGACGTAAAAGCATTAACAGGTAAAAAATTACAAAAGATTCTAAAAGAAAATAGTCTCTCGCCCGAATTACCAGAAGATTTCAAATATTTAGTTAAAAAACAAATAAAGATAATCAAACATTTAGAAGCAAATAAACATGATATGCCCTCAAAAAGAGGTTTGCAATTAACAGAATCTAAAATAAAACACTTAACAAAATACTACAAAAGTATAGGAAAGCTCCCTCAAGACTGGAAGTATGATAGAGAGCAAATTAAATTATTAATAGGATGAAATATCAAAAATTAAACGAATCATTAAAATTCTTTATTAAAAAATTTAATGAAGTAAAACATAAGAAAATTAAAATAATCTCTCATTTAGATGCAGATGGAATAACCTCGGCTTCTATTCTAAAAAGAGCATTTGAAAGAGAAAATCTTAATTTTTCTATTTTAATTGTAAGACAAGTAGATAAAGAATTATTAAAACAATTAGATAAAGAAGAGACAGAAGTTTTATTTTTTTCAGATTTAGGTTCTTCTTCCATCTCTACTCTTAATGTACTATCTAAAAAATCATTTATTCTTGATCATCATATCCTTGAAAAAGATTACGAAAAATTTACAAATTTAATGTTAATAAATCCTCAAATCTATGATCTTGATCCAAAAGAAATTTCAGGAGCAGGATTAACATACTTATTTGCAAAAGAATTAAATAAAGAAAATATAGATCTTGCTTATTTAGCTATAATAGGCGCAATAGGAGATATTTGTGAAGAAGATGGAAAATTTAAAGGCCTTAATTTAAAGATACTAGATGATGCTATTTCTTCAGGAAAAATAAAAAAAACAAAAAGTTTAAGATTATTTGGAGCAAGTTCCAGACCGTTGAATAGATCACTTGAATATAGTACAGACCCCCATATTCCAGGAATAACAGGATCAGGACCCCATGCTAGACTGTTATTAGAAGAATTAAATCTTAAGGATGAAAATGGTTATAAAAAATTAATAGATCTCTCAGAAGAAGAACTAAAAAGTTTAGCTTCAGAAATTATAGTTAGAAGAATAGGTTCTCATGATCATCCAGAAAACATTTTTGGTCATATGTATATTTTAACTGAAGAAGATGATGATAGCCAGTTTAGAGAAGCACACGAATTTTCAACATTTTTAAATGCCTGTGGTAGATTAGGAGAATCTTCAGTAGGAATAGATTTTTGTTTAGGAAATAAAAATGCTAGAGAAAAAATATCTCTAATTTTAGCTAATTACAAAAAAGAAATAGTAAATGCAATAAAATGGTTCCATAATAATAGAAATAATACTCCTATAAAAGAAACTGAAAAATATATAATTATCGATGCAAAAAATGAAATAAAAGATACAATAATCGGACCTTTATCTTCAATACTAATTAAATCATCAATATTTGAAAAAGAAATTATATTACTATCTCTTGCTTATTCCGGAAAAGATAAAATTAAGATCTCAATGAGGGCTTCAAATCCAAAAGTAAATGTTAAAGAGATCTTAGAAAGTATACTCTCTAAATTTGCTAAAAAAGAAGATTTAGAAGTAGGTGGCCATATGAGTGCTGCAGGGGCTTTAATACCCCTAAATATGGAGGAAAACCTTATAAAGAACGCAACAGAAGTTTTAAATAAGCTATAACGAAAGTTTTATTAATATAGCCTTAATAAAAAGAAAAATGCAACAATCAACAAAGAAGAAAAAGTTCAAATGGCTTCCTATATTTGGACCAAATGAATTCAAAACTGTAGAAGTAGGAGAGACTCTAGTAATGGAGCCAAAAGATGCAATAGGCAAAATTCTAGAAATTGATTTAGGTACACTCACAGGAGATTCTAAAAGACAAAGTATGAATGTTATTTTAAGAATAACAGATTTCAAAGATGAAAAATTAAATACAGAAATTTTAGGTTGTGCTTTAATGTCTTCTTATGTTAGAAGATTAACAAAATCAACTAAAAGTAAAATTGAACTTTCTTTTCCAGTAAAAACTAAAGATCAAAATTTAAGAATAAAACCAATAATAATTTTAAAACATAAAACTATAAGATCCATACAAACTTCTATTTCAAATAAAGTACAAGAATTAATAAAAGAAAAATTATCCACATTAGATTTTATACAAGTATTAGATTCTGTAGTTTCTTTAAGACTGCAGAAAGAACTACAAAAAGAACTTAGTAAGATTTATCCTATAGGTATTCTTTTAGTAAAATCACTTAAGATAGAGAAAAAAGAGTAACCTTTTTAAAGAATTCTTAGTTTAATTTAATATGCCTCTGTAGCTCAGTGGTGGAGCAACTGCCTTGTAAGCAGTAGGTCGGGGGTTCAAATCCCTCCAGAGGCTTATTATCAAAAATGAAAATTGAGAAAAAAGCTTGGCCAGAATTTTTTCAAAATATATTAGATGGAGATAAAACTTTTGATCTAAGATTAGCTGATTTTAAATGCAATCCGGGGACATTTTAATCTTAAGAGAATGGAATCCTAAAACAAAAGAATACACTGGAAGAAATATAGAAAAGAAAATAACATACATTCTAAAAACAAAAGATTTTAGTATTAGTTCTGTTAAAGAAATGCAAGAAACAATATCAGAAACTATTTCTGCAATGACTTTATTTTTAGGAGCAATAGCAGCAATTTCATTACTAGTTGGAGCTTTTGGAATTGCAAATATGATGTTTACAACCGTCTTGGAGAAAACAAAAGAAATTGGTGTTATGAAATCTATAGGAGCTAAAAATAGAGATATTATGTTAATATTTTTATTAAATTCTGGAATGATTGGTTTAGTTGGAGGTATTTTAGGAGGAATATTAGGCACGATTATTTCTAAATTATTATTAACTTATTTAATGAGTAGTATGGGTACAAGTATGATGATAAAAGGAATTACATCTATAATAATTAATCCTAAAACTTTTTTACTTGTATTTGGAACATCCGTATTAATTGGAATTATTGCAGGAGTAATTCCAGCATATAGAGCTTCTAAAATGAGTCCAGTAGAAGCTTTGAGATATGAATAATCATTTCTTTAAAACAAAAACTAAATTCTTTCCAAATTTACTTTTAATTATTCTAAATCCAGACTTTTTAATTAAAGTTCTAAGTTCAAAATAGTTAAATAAATGATAGTATCTATAATGTTTTTTCTCTTTCTGATTCCATGGAATAAAAGTATCTTTCTTAGAAAATAAAAATCTTAATTGCCATTTATTCCAAACAGCCAATAAAGCAATTCCATCTTTTTTCAAAACTCTATATAATTCTTTCAAAGCTTTTTCTCTATTATTTTCCAAATGATGTAAAGAAACAACAAATAAACAAATATCAAAATAATTATCTTTAAAAGGAAGTTTTCTCATGTCAGCCTTTTTTAATTTAATTTTTACATTTTCTTTATTGCAATATTTTTTAGCTTGCTCTAACATATTCTTAGAAAAATCAATACCATAACAATCACAATTATTCTTGGCAAAAGGAACTAAATGTCTGCAATTCCCGCACCCGACATCAAGAACCTTTAATTTTTTATTAAATGTAATATATTTTTCAATAAACCATTTAACTTCTTTCATAGGTTTATTTCTAAAATTAGACCACTGTTCCGCTAATATATCCCAAATCTTTTCTTGTTGCATAACCTTTTTAAAACCTCCAAGTTTAAAACATTTATGGTTAAAATACGAACATTAAAACAAGCAGAATTTAGAAAGCCAACTAAAACCCTTTCAGGAGTAACCCCTATTGCAGTGGTTATTAAGCCAAGAAAATGTATTCACGGAACTTGTTTATACTGTCCAAGTTTAAATGTTCCTCAAAGTTATACTCCTAAAAGTCCAGCAATAATGCGTGCAGCTTCTTTAAAATACAACCCCTTCAAGCAAGTTAAACTTAGATTAAGAGCCTTCAAAATAATGAAGCATCCTGTAGATAAAATAGAATTAATAATCATGGGCGGAACATTCTTATCCTATCCAATAAAATATCAAAAAGAATTTGTAAAAAAATGTTATGATGCTCTAAATTATAAAAAATCAAAATCTTTAGAACAAGCAATTAAATTAAATGAAATTTCAAATCATAGATGTGTAGCTTTATGTATTGAAACACGTCCAGATATTTGTTCATTAAAAGAAATAAAATTAATGAGGTCTTATGGATGTACTCGTGTAGAATTAGGAGTTCAAATTCTTGATGATGAGATCTATAAAAAAATAAATCGTGGCCATACAGTTAATGATGTAATAACAGCAACTAAACTATTAAAAAATAGTGGCTACAAAATCGGGTTTCATATCATGCCTAATCTCCCATATTCTAATTTTAAAAACGACATTAAAAAATTTAAATTAATCTTCAAAGATGAAAATTTCAAGCCAGATCAATTAAAAATTTATCCATGTCAAGTTATTCAAGGTTCAGAATTAGAAAATTTATACAAAAGAGGAAAATATACTCCTTATGATGATAAAACCATAGAAAAATTATTATTAAAAATGTTAAAATTAGTTCCAGAATACTGCAGAGTAATGAGGGTAATGCGTGAAATACCTCCAAATTATTTAATAGCAGGAACTAAAAAAATAGATTTAAGAAATGTTTTAAATAAAAAATTAGGAAAGATAAATGAGATTCGTTCAAGAGAATCCGGATTAGTTTCTAGAAATGAAGAAGTAGATAATGAAAATTTAAAATTAAAAATAAATAAATACAACTCTTCTCAAGGAAAAGAATTCTTTATTTCAGTTGTAAACAAGGATAATATTTTATTTGGATTATTAAGACTAAGAATAACAAAAAATCCAATACTTCATAAATACTCTGCAATAATTCGTGAAGTTCATGTATACGGCAAAGAAGCAGAATTAAAAAATAAAACAATACAGCATATAGGAATAGGAAAATTAATGATAAAAAAAGCAGAGGAAATTTCTAAAAAATATTCAGAAGGTTTAGATATTATTGCAGGAGTAGGTGTAAGAAAATACTTTAAAAATCTTGGATACGTTGAAAATAATACTTATATGACTAAAAAATTAGGGCCCATAGTCTAGCGGTTATGACGTATCCTTGACGTGGATAAGACCGGGAGTTCGAATCTCCCTGGGCCCATAAAAATAGCCATCAAAACATTTATAATATACTAAAAATTAGTTTAAATATGCAAAAAAGAGGTCAAATTACTGCTTACATAATCCTGGGAATAGTCATTATAATTCTTGCAGCATCTACTGTTTTAATTAGAAATTATTTCTTAAAAAGTGACCTAGAACGTGCAATGGATAAAGCGCAAGCAGTTCCTCAAGAGATTAAACCAGTTAAATTATACTTTGATCAGTGTTTAACAAAAATAGCAAAAGATGTAATAGACGCAATGGGTGCTCATGCAGGTTATATTAATCTTCCGACAGATCCTCTTCCTAAAACATATCTAAATCCCTTTTCAAATAAATTAGAAGTAGTTCCTGGCTTGCAAGTTCCCTACTGGTTTTATGAAACTTCAAATGGAATTCAAAAAGAACAAATTCCAACTCTAAATGATATGCAGAATCAATTAAATACAGAGATATCAAAAAGATTAAATACATGTATTGGAGATTTAACAAATTTCGAATCTCAAGGTTATTCTTTTGAAATACTATCAGAACAAAAAGTTACAACAGAGATAAATAGTAATAATGTTTTAGTTTCTGTTAATCTACCTATAAAAATAAATTATAAAGATATAGAATATCCTCCAATAGAAAATGCAATAGTAAAAATAGAAGCACCATTAGGAGAATTATATACTCTAGCATTAAATATTCTTGAAGCAGAGAAAAAACAAAACTTCTTTGAAGAAAAAACAATAGACATTTTAGTTACATACGATGAAACTCCTGTATCAGGAATTTATTTTGAATGTAAAAAAAGAATATGGTTAATAGAAGATGTGATTAAAAATTTAAAAGAGTATTTAAATTTAAACATTGGAGCTACAAAATTATCTGGCACAAATTATGTTTTAGCAGACCCTTCTCATAAATATTTTGTTTTAGATGTAAAAGCAGACCCAACAATTAGTGCAGGATTTACATACTCTCCAAGTTGGCCTTTGTATCTTGATGTAGTTCCTTCTAAAGGAGGTTTCTTAGAAGCAAGTGAATTCTCATCAAAAATGAATGAAGCCCTCCCACAATTAGCTGCATCAGCAATGTGTATGTACAACTATCAATTTATTTATGATATAAAATATCCAGTACTAATAACTCTAACAAAAGATAATTACGCATTCCAATTTTCATATCTAACTATAATAAATAATAATCAGCCTAAAATAGCAACAATAACAAAAGATCTTCCAAATGAAGGTCTTCCTCTTTGTGAAAATCCCACAACAAAAATGAATGTTTATACATTTACATCAAATTCAGATGGAAGTTTAATGCCATTACCAAACACAGAAATCTCATTGCAATGTTTAAATAAAAAATGTCCTCTAGGATCAACAAATTCAGAAGCTAAATTAGAAACTTTGACAACACAATGTCTAAATGCACTTGTTATAGCAGAAAAAACAGATTATTACAAAGGAACAGTTCTAACATCAACAAATTATGAAACTGCAGTATCCTTAATTTTAGATCCAATAATTAAAAAACAAATAAGAATGGGATTAATAGAAAAACAAGATGGTTCAATTAGAGATCCATTTTTACAAGAATCAGTAATATTACAATTCAAAAATAAAGATAACGATTACTCGCAAACAATAGTTTATCCATCTCAAAAAGAAGTTAGTTTAATCCCTGGAAATTATGAGATTAAAACTTATGTAATAATAAATGCAACTACTCCAATAAAAACACAGCCAGAAACAATAAAGAAATGTACTAAAGTTCCTATGCCAAGTATTTTAGGGATATTCTTAAGCGATGAAAAATGTTTTGAAACACAGCTTGAATCAATGGAGCTTGATCAAGTAACAACAGGCGGAGCAGAATTTGAATACGAAATTACTCGTGCTAATCTTGAAGATCCAAATACCTTAACAATATTTACAATGGTGGATAAAATACCTTTAACACCAAGTGAAATAATGACGGTTCAAGAAATGATATCAGAAAATGCTAAAGATGAAAAATTCAAGTACCCAATTTAAAATAAGAATTATGGCCTTATTTATGGCCTTGATAATTGTAACTATGCCTATAGCTTTTGCTGTAGATGAAAAACCTCAATCAGAAGAAGAAATGGGTTCTGCAATTACTATAGAAGTAAAAGGTTATGAACCAACAGTATTAAAAACAAACATAATTGAAGAGCAAGATGTTCCAGTTTATGTTTATTTAGCAGGTATTACTCCTGGTTCTGTTTTATTTGGAGAGGGTTCACCAACAACTGAACCTTTCATTGGTGTTCCTAAAATTGATCAAGTTATAATTTATCCTTCAAATGTTTCTGGAGAGTACATACGTGGAACAAGTTATATCAAACCAGAAGAACGTTATCAAACTCTAGATAATCTTGGAACTTTAGTTGTAATGTTAAAAAGAATTCCTAAAGAAAAAGATGTTCCAGAAGAAATAACTTTGGATATGACAGCAAGAATTTATTTTGATACAACTCGTGCATTTGGAGATGTTTCAATTCAAGAAGTTTTACTAAGAGAAGAACCAGATGAATCAAATTGGAAACAAAATATTGAAAAAAATAATTTTTGGAACAAAAAGGGATATCTAAGAGCAGTTGAAATAGGAGATACAAAAACTAGAATAGATGTTTATGATGGTTCACTTGCTAAAGTAGGTTCTTTCTCACTTTCACAAGGAGAAATGTCAAATTCAATTACAATTCGTGGAGCTTCTTCCTTCTTTAATGATCAAGCAAGAATTAAAGTTGATAAGGTGCAAAAAACACAGCCAAAAGCAAGAATTTCTGTTTTAGTTAATGGACAGACTATAGAAACAGAAGTTACCGAGAAAATGCATATTTATCCAGGATCAGCTTGGTATGTTGATAAGATTTATGATTCTCCAATAACATTTGATAACAAAGTAGCATCTTTCATAGATAAAGTAGATATTAAAAATTCTAAGGGAGACAAAAAAACAATAACTAAAACTTACTCAATAAAAGATTTGCCCCAACAAATTAAAAAAGACGAAATAAAGAAAAGCTTTAAAGAAAAAGGCAGCATAGAAACAGTTTGGAATTATGTTTTAAATTCAGTATCTTCCATTATAGGAGCAATAATAGGAACAACAAAAAATGTAATAGAAGTAACAAAACTTACAAAACAATCCTTATTTAGAATTTTAGATTATTTAAAAAGAGAAGCACCAGATTACTATAATTCTATAATATTCAAAGATGTAAAACTATATTTAACAGATGAAGAAGCTAGTACATATTCAAATGAAATTAATAGTTATTGTGGTACTTTAAAAGGAACAAAAGATGTTCTTAAAGCGAAACAAAAATTATGTGCTTCTATAAAAGAGTTAGATGTAACCCTTTCACAATATGTAGGAACAGGATACGAAGATGACGCATTTTATTACAAAGCAGAAGCTTACAAAAATCTAGCAAAATTAGAACCGATAAAAGAAACTGCTAAAAGATACAAACTTCTTTCCTTACATTATTATAGAAAAGTTTTAGCAGATTCAGATTCAAAATTATTAGAAAAAGCTCAAAAAGCAATAGATGATTTAGAAAAAGAATTAATTGGAGATGTTACATATCAAGTAGCAGATTTAGAAGACGAAGGCGTGCAAGTAACTCTAAAAGAAACAATTCCTATCGCATTAGAAGATCAACCTTCTGCCAAAATTTCTGTTGATGGAAAAGAAGAAGTGTATTATGAAGGAAGTAAATTAAGGTATATATGTCCTGATGACGGATGTGAAGATAAGAGTGATACCAATAAAATTTCAGAAAAATTCAATTGGATAGTTTCAGAAATTACAAAAACAACAATAATACTTTCAAGAATACAAAATAGTAGAACAGTTGATACTTTAAGATTGAATTTAGATCAAGGTACTAATGTTTATAATCAATACCCATCAACCACTATTTCTGTTCCGGTTATTGTAAAAGAGATTAATACAAAACAACAAGTTGCAGTTACAGTTTATCCGGGTACAGGGCGTGTTTATGCAGAAGATACTTTCAAGATACATATTCCTATAGAAAAAAGATTAATACAATTTACTCCAGAACAAATAGATCGGCAAATTAATGAAACACAAAAATGGATAGATAAACTAAATGGTTATATCACCACATTAGATAATTTAGTAAGAATAGGTAAGATAGTTTGTTTATCTACATTTGCTTATATTTCTATTAAAAACTTATTATTTGGTGGCATGAAAAATACCGCCAGAAGAGAAGTTGTTCCTTACTATAAAAAACTCTGTGAAAGTAAAGTTAAAAGAGGGGATTATACTATGGATCAATGTTTATATGACAATAGAGAGAATATGACCAAAGGTATTGATTTAATGGCATCAGCGATGAAACAAGCAGAAGATAGTACAGTTGTCAAAGACGAATTAAAGAAATATGAATCATTTAAGCAAGCAACAGGTTCTACTTATTTTTCAGCAGAAGAAATAAGAGAAAGAGAAAAATGGAAAGCATTTATGACCTCTGCTGCAGGAAATCCAGAATTAATAAAATTTGCTAATGAAAAATATAAATTTTATGATGAATTAATAAATAAAAAAACAAAAGCCTACGATGCAGCAGAAAAAGTAATTGAAGATAGTGGAGGATGGGATGAATTTAAAAAATTAGGACCGGAAGCAAAAAGTCAGAAATTAACAGAATTCTATGCAGTAGCCCAA
>Ga0210057_1010765_pt1 | contig 10275 bp, 9 predicted proteins | sample CryGeyCG2114_010_2_FD_183968 | JGI IMG/M metagenome (GOLD analysis project Ga0210057, IMG submission 183968) | Groundwater microbial communities from aquifer - Crystal Geyser CG10_big_fil_rev_8/21/14_0.10 (SPAdes) (version 2) | ecosystem: Environmental > Aquatic > Deep subsurface > Groundwater ...
CCTGGGCCATATGCAAATGGCGTATTCGTAATTTGGCTAGCATCTGTAAAAAAATTCATAACTTTAACCAAAAGTTCATCAACGTACTCAGCGTCATAAGGAATATGAACAGGCAAATATAATAAATAATTATTTTTTTTAATTTCTTTTAATAGATTATCAATGAAACTATTTTCAATATGCATGTCTGCATCAATAAATAAGATGTATTTTCCGTGAGCGCTCTGTGCTCCCATATTTCTCTGATGGGCTACTTTTTTGACCTTCGAATATTTAATTTCCAAGGATAAAGTATCAGAAAATTCTTTTGCAAATTTAATAGTTTTATCTGTTGAGTTTCCATCAACGATAACAACGTCAAAATCTTTGCTTGTTTGAGAAGTCAAATTTTTTAACAAGCGCGGAAGATACTTCTCTTCGTTTAAAGTTGGAATGATAACTGTAATCATATTTGACATTTAAATATTATACTAGATGAGCAATGCGACCCTGCTATAATAAATTTCATGTCAGTTTTAAGAGTAAGTAATATAACTAAAAAATTTAAAGATTTTGTTGCGGTTGATGATATCTCTTTTGAACTAAAAGAGGGAGAAATATTGGGTTTGCTTGGTCCAAATGGCGCAGGAAAAACAACAACGATCCAGATGCTTTTGGGAGTATTATCTTCGACTTCGGGAGATATCTCATACTTTGGAAAAAAATTAGTCACTAATCGAGAAGAAATTTTAGAGAAAGTTAATTTTTCATCAACATATACCAACCTTCCGTGGAGTTTGACAGTCAGAGAAAATCTCAATTACATTTCATATCTATATAAAATTGCTGATCGAAAAAAAAGAATTGAGACTCTTACAACAAGTTTTAGGCTTGAAAAATTAGTGGATCTTGAAATGTCTGCGCTGTCTGCTGGCCAACTAACTCGCGTCAATCTTGCAAAAGCATTTATAAATTTTCCTAGAGTGCTACTACTTGATGAGCCAACAGCTAGTCTTGACCCTGAGGTGGCAAGATTTGTTCGCGGATTTATACTATCTCAACGGGAGAAATATAAAGTTTCAATTATTTTCACAAGTCATAATATGTCGGAAGTTGAGGAAGTGTGTGATCGTATTCTATTTATCAAAGACGGCAAAATAATTGTTGATGATACTCCAAAAAACTTATCAAAAAGCATAAAAGAATCTAAGGTTCACCTTATCATAACAAGTGGAGATGACGCATTATTATTTGACTATTGTGTGGATAATGGTATGAAGATATATTCTGAAAAAAAACAATATACTATCGATCTTGCTCAATCAATGATTCCGTCATTATTAACTTTTCTTGGGCATAACAATATCAATTATAGTGAGATCTCAATTGACAAGCCAGATCTTGAAGACTACTTTCTGAAAGTAGCTAGTAATCGCAAGTCGATGGAATTATGAAAAATACAATCTGGGCGATCATTCTTCGCCATATTTACCTATTTAGAAGGAGTATTGACAAAATGGTCGATGCATTTTATTGGATCACTATCGATCTTTTACTTTGGGGTATCACTAGTATCTATATCTTGAAACTTGCGCCTAACTCCTCGCAGCTCATGTTTATGTTTATATCTGGCGTTTTACTTTGGAACGTAGCATATCGAGGTCAGGTTGATATCAGCATGGGATTGCTTGAAGAGTTGTGGAATAAGAATTTAATCAATCTTTTTGTTTCACCTCTAACTTTTAAAGATTGGATATCATCACTCATTTTCATATCGATAATTAAATCATTAATTAGTCTTACTTTTGGAAGTATCTTGGGTTACTTTTTGTATCGAGTTGGTATTCTTGACCTGTTTCCACACCTTATCGTATTTATCGCACTTCTTATGATGACTGGTTGGTGGCTTGGACTTTTTATTTCTGGAATAATACTTCGATTTGGAACTCGTGTACAGGCGCTTTCGTGGACACTCGTGTGGATCGTCTCACCATTTTCCGCAATCTATTACCCACTTGACATTCTGCCAATGTGGGCACAGATGTTGTCAAAAATCTTTCCAACAAGTTATATTTTTGAAGAATCTAGAAACCTTCTTTACAATGGTCAGGTAAATTATTCTAACTTGGGGATAAGTGCAGTACTGAATGTGATTTATCTAATCGCATCATTTTATTTCATCAATAGTAGCTTCAAAAAGGTCCTTGCAAAAGGATTGGTAAAGATATATTGATTAATTCGGATAATGGCATTTCTTGTATTTCTTACCTGATCCGCAGTGACATGGGTCATTTCGACCAAGGTGTTTTCGGGCAGGAGTATTCTGGGATTTTACAGATAAACCCTGATCAATAGGATTTGCCTTTTTCTGCCAATCTGCTACAAATGGATCAATTCCTGCAGCAGCATGAAAGTGCAGTTGTTTTTTAGGAGTGCTTCCTTCATCTTTTTCACTTGACGCACCTTCGATTGCTGTGATCTGTAAATGCATTGTTCTTCTTACTGATTCATAATTAATATCTGACAATAATTTTTCAAACATCATAAATGCTTCATTTTTGTATTCGACTAACGGATCAAGATGGGCATAACCACGAAGATTTATTCCTTGCCTAAGATCATCAATTGCCGTCAGATGCTCTGTCCAGTATTGGTCAATTGAAGTAAGAAACATCGATCTGACAACTCCAAACCAGACAGCTTTTCCTACTTTTTTTTCATTTGCATCAAATGATTTTTTTGCATTCTCAAATAAATAAGATTCGAGGTCTGTTTGTGTACTATTTTCAATTTTTTCTTGGATTTCCTTGGCCTCAATATTCAACAATAATTTAACGTCATTTTCAAATTGTGACTCAATTTCAACGTCTGAATTGGAAAGGGCAAAATAACTAGCACTCATCGAGACAACCTGTTCACGAATTTTATTCAGAATTGTTTTCTTAAAATCTCCCGGATTTTCTTCAGGTTGCAAAAGTATTTTTTTCCTTAGTGTGTAAATGATATCTCTTTGCCGATTTAAAACATCGTCATACTCAACTAAATTTTTGCGCATGTCAAAATTAAAGCCCTCAACTTTCACTTGTGCCTGCTCAATCGCCTTTGAAACCATTCCATGAGAAAGTGGTTGGTCTTCTGGAAACTTCAGCATTGTCATCATATTTGATATTTGTTCACCACCAAATATCCTCATAACGTCATCAGATAATGATACGTAAAAACGAGTTTCTCCTGGATCTCCCTGACGACCTGAACGACCACGGAGCTGATTATCAATTCTCCTTGACTCGTGTCTTTCTGTGCCTATGACATATAGCCCGCCAAGTTTAACGACTTCATGGTGTTCTTTTTCCCAACTTTCTGTAGCTTTTTTAAATAGGGCCTCTGTTTTAATTTGTTCTCTTTGTGGAGCTTCTCCACCGAGAACTATATCTACTCCACGTCCGGCCATATTCGTGGCAACGGTGATAGCATGTTTTTTTCCCGCAACTTCAATTATCTGAGCTTCGCGTTCATGATTTTTGGCATTTAACAATTCATGAGGAATACCCTTTTGTTTGAGAAGTCGTGACAACTCTTCATTCTTGTCAATTGAGGTCGTTCCAACAAGTACTGGCCTTCCAGTCTTATACTGAGTAGCAATATCATTCACGATAGCGTCGTGTTTACCCTTCATTGTTTTATAAATCATGTCTGGATGATCTTTTCTGGCATTTGGTCGATGTGTCGGAATAACAAGTACTTCAGTCCCATATATTTTTCCAAATTCTTGGGCTTCTGTCGCTGCAGTTCCGGTCATGCCTGCAAGTTTTTTATATAATCGAAAATAATTTTGGAGTGAAACAGTTGCTAAAGTCTTTGATTCTCGCTTTATCTGGACTCCTTCTTTTGCTTCAATTGCTTGATGCAACCCCTCAGAAAATCTTCTACCTTCAAGAAGTCGACCAGTAAATTCATCTACTATTACTACCTCATCACCACGCACAATATAATCTTTGTCCTTTTGAAATAATGTGCTAGCTTTTAGAGCTGCCTCAACATGAAATAAAGTGTCGAAGTCTTTTTCATAAATATTTTCAACTCCTAATATTTTTTCAATTTTTAAGATTGCAGTCTCTGTAAGATGCGCAGTCTTCAATTTCTCATCAATTATATAATCTGTATCTGCACTCAACTTGGTCACAATTTTCGCATAATCATAATATTTTGATGTGTCCTGTTCGTAAGGAGCTGAAATTATATGAGGTGTTCTTGCCTCATCAATAAGTACTGAATCGGCCTCATCGACTATCGCAAAATGAAAGCCACGTTGTGAGAGCTGGGCTGGATTCTGAGTCATATTATCCCGTAAATAATCAAAGCCAAACTCAGAGTTGATACCATAGGTAACATCTGCTTTGTATGCTTCCAGACGAGATACGGGCTTCAAATGTGCTAGTCTTGAATCATATGCTTCTGAGTCTGTAAACTCCGGATCAAACAAAAAAGATTGCCCAGAAATCATCGCAGCAGTAGACATTCCCAAAAAGTGAAATATTACTCCCATCCAGCCAGCATCACGTCTTGCTAAGTAATCATTTACAGTGACTAAATGTGCCCCTTTGCCATCAAGTGCATTTAGGTAAAGTGCAGCAGTTGCTGTTAGAGTTTTTCCCTCACCAGTTTTCTGCTCTACAACTTTTCCTTCATGCATAGCAATTGCAGCAATCATTTGGGCATCGTAATGTCTCAAGCCAGATGACCTCACTGCAGCTTCTCGAACTAATGCAAAGGCTTCAGGAAGAAGTTCCTCATGTGTGACTCCATCTTTTAATTTTTTCTTCAACTCAGAAGTTTTTACTGGAAAATCAGCATCTTTCAGTTTTTTTACATTTTCTTCAAAATTATTTACATTTTGAAGAATCTTTTCAATTCTGTCAATTTCTTTTTGATTGTAATCAAAAAGCTTTTTAATGAAGGTAAACATGTGATAATTCTAAACTAATATTTGTGAAATTCAATCAACTAAATAAAATAATTTGAGGGATTAAATGCCACGTGATATTTACAATATTACTGTATAAAATACTCATTTGGGATTATTAGAAGATCTTCAGCGGAAAATCTATCTTGATTTTGTTCTAAAGTATTTCTTTTCACAACTCCATGAATTGAATCACCCTCTTTCAACTTTGAAAAACCAATTTTTTCAGTTTCAAGGGTTTGAATATCCATAAGCTGAACATCTGTAGAAGATTCAATATCGAGCACAATATTCGATTTATCAACAGTAATTATTCTAATTGAGTAATCATCATTATTCACTTCTGCAATCTTACCTGAAAATACAAAATAACTGATATCTTTGTAAACTGCATTTGCAGTTATACTGTCAGCAATTTCGGGCCCAGTAATAAATACATAATCTTTATTATCAATATCTTCTTGTTTTATTTCTTTAACATTTGAACCTGAGACTTCGAAAAATTCAGTCAACGTCCCATCGATTTCAATCTCCATTTCACCTCGAGATTCAGTATTAATAACCATTAATTTTTCATCATTGCTTGCTACTACACCAGCAATTGCATGTTGAGTTTCTTTAAGTTCTTGAACTTTGTTTGCAATTTTCTCTTTTAATTGAGTTACTTCTTCATTTAATAACTCCTCATCTTGAATTGTTGGACTCTGAGAAAAAGCTATATGAGTATTTAAAAGCGACACCATAACCAGAAGTATTGTTATTGATAGAAAGTATTTTATTTTCATAAATTTAATCTAATTACTCAACTGTTGGAATGTAATAAACTGAAACACTTTTTTCTTGAGGGGTATTACTGTCTTTATAAGTACTTACAGTAATATTATTTTCTCCAACTGCAAGTGGGAAAGACGACTTAAATTCTTCTTTGTCATTTTTTAAAATTACCCTACTGACCGGTGATTGAATGATAATTAAACTTTTTGGAGTAGTCGACCCTGAAACTGTGATTTCTTTAGCGTCAACCACTATTTTATCTTCAGGTGTTTTGAGTTTCAAAATCCCCTCTTTTTCAATAACTTTTGAGGATGGTTTTTCAATCTGAACTTTTTCATTTTTGGCTACAGGGATCACTTTTGTTACTGTTCCAGTACCAACGTTCAAGAATATAATAATTCCAACCAATGCTCCAAGTCCAATTCCAAATATTACAGCAATTCCTGTTTCTCTATTCATAAAGTATTAACTAATTATAAACAATTTCTTTCAATACGTTGGGGATTATATTAATCAGATCTGCTACGTTATACCAATGACCGCTGAGTATCTCGAGTTTATCTGCTGCCCTTTTTAGTATAAATGACGATAAAACGGCAGAAACAACTGGATCGTGTTTGGCATATAACGACACAACAAGTCCTGACAAAATATCTCCTGTCCCCCCTTTGGTCAGCCCCTGATTTCCTCCCATAATAGTATATGTTACTCTTCCATCTGAAATAATATCATTTACGACTTTGAGTAGAATTACACAATTGTAATCATGAGCTGTCTGTTTCACAATTTGTTGCTGCATATCAATTGGTAGATTGGCCACCGATACTCCAAACAAGCGTTCGAACTCTAGTTGATGTGGAGTAATTATTGCAGGCATGCTCAGTTCATTGAGCCATTCCTTATCAATCATTTGTAGTGCCCCAGCGTCAATAACAAAACGCTTGTTAGGAAATTTATCAATTAAATATCTTGAAAGTTCACGAGAATAATTAGCCTCATCTTTAATTTTTATAATACTTTTAAAATTCGTAATTGGTAATTTGTGATTGCCAATTGTCTTACGCACCATTCCTGGACCAAGCAATACGGAATCATCTTCTTTGACGTAGTTCGGAATCTCAGGTTTTGGGACAATAATTCCGCTTCTAAATTTTATTTTTAGGGATTTAAAAATTTCATTATTGTCTTTAGTTGAAGAAAAATGAACCATATCAACTAGATGAGACGCAATTTCGGCAGACCAAATTGCTGAAGAATGAAATAACTCAGAACCACCAATGATCAGTACTTTTCCATTTTGCCCTTTGTGAGACATTTCAGGAGACAGCTCAAATTTACTACTAAATGGCTTTATTGAGTTTAGATCTTTTGTATTAATGTCCGACTCATTCATAACTTGTTGTTATAATTCGTAATTTATCTGACATCTGCTTTGCTATAATTATAACCCATGTCACTAACACATCGACAGCTTCGGCAAAAATTCTCCTCATTTCTCATAAACCTCGGTCATGCGGAAGTGCCACCTATTAGCCTTATTCCACAAGATGATCCAACAACGCTATTTACTGGATCTGGTATGCAGCAGTTTGTCCCTTATCTGCTTGGTGAAAAGCATCCGCAAGGTGATAAACTCCTCAATATTCAGCACTGCGTCAGAGTGCAAGATATTGAAGAAGTTGGCGACAATAGACACGACACTCTTTTTGAGATGATGGGAAGCTGGTCACTTGGTGATTATTTCAAAGTTGAGCAATTAAATAATTTATTTACTTTTTTAACTAATCCTAAATCAGGATTAGGACTGAATCCAAGAAGACTCTTCGTGACAGCTTTTGAAGGTGATGAGCAAATTCCACGCGATGAAAAAAGTATTGAAATATGGACTGATATTTTTACAAAAGTTGAAATTGATCCAAAAATTGGTGAACGAATATTTCTCTATCCTGCTGATAAAAACTGGTGGTCACGCGCTGGAGTGCCTACGAATATGCCGCCTGGTGAACCCGGAGGTCCCGATAGTGAAGTTTTTTATCAATTTGATGTCCAGCACGATCCTACATTTGGAAAAATTTGTCACCCTAACTGTGATTGTGGCAGATTTTTGGAGATTGGCAACTCTGTTTTTATGCAGTACAAGAAAATGCCGGATGGAACTTTTTCAGAACTACCAAAAATGAATGTTGACTTTGGTGGTGGGCTTGAAAGAATGCTTGCTGCAGCACAAAATGATCCAGATGTATTCAAAACAGACGTATTCATTAAAATCATTGATGGGGTCGAAACTGCGACTAATCTAAAATACAGTGATCCAGTAAATCAGCCCTCAATGCGCATCATTGCTGACCACCTAAAAACCGCAACATTTATCATTAAAGACGGCATCAGACCATCAAACAAAGAGCAGGGATATGTTTTGCGGCGACTTCTTCGAAGAGCTTTAGTCAAAATTCGTGCACTGAATGAAAGATTTTCTACCGAATCCTTGACTCCGATTGTAAAATCTGTTCTTGCAACTTACGAAGGCATTTATTTTGATGCCAGTCGGGACGAAAAGATGATAACGAATGTAATTCATGATGAAATTGCTAAATTTGAAAAAACCTTGGCGCGGGGATTACGTGAAATGAAAAAAATAACTAACATGGATGGGAAAAAGGCTTTTGATTTGTATCAATCATATGGATTTCCTGTTGAGATTACCCAGGAGATTATGTCCGATCGAGGAATAATGATTAATGTTGACGAGTACAATATTGAAGCGAAAAAACACCAAGAAGCATCGCGCTCGTCAGCTGATAAAAAATTTAAGGGCGGGCTAGCCGATCAATCTGAGCAAACAATTAAGTATCATACTGCTACTCATTTACTCCACCAAGCTCTATTTGATGTACTCGGCGACAGCGTGAGACAAGAAGGTTCAAACATTACGACTGATAGACTTCGATTTGATTTTAACTGCAACAAGAAACCAACGGCAGATGATATTACAAAAGTGGAAAGTATTATTAATGAAAAAATTATGGAAGCTCATTCTGTAAAATTTGTTGTTATGCCCAAAAATGAGGCAAAAGAAGTCGGAGCGAGATCGTTTTTCAAAGAAAAATATCCTGGGCAGGTCAAAGTATTTTATATTGGGAAAGAGGATGCAATGATTAAGGACGCGTACTCAAAGGAATTTTGCGGTGGGCCTCACGTAAAAAATACAAATGAAATTGGAAAAATCAAAATCGTGAAGTTTAAAAAGATTGGATCTAATACTTATCGTATTTACGCAAATTAAAATGAAAGACACAATTACTTATCAAGATTTTATAAAACTTGATATTCGAGTTGGTGAAGTTACCGAAGCAACAAATGTTCAAAATTCTACAAAATTAATAAGACTTTTAGTTGACTTTGGCAGTGATATTGGGACAAGAACGATACTTGCTGGACTTGCAAAATGGTATGCTCCAAGCGACTTTGAAAATCAAAAATTCCTTTTTATTGTCAATCTTGAACCTAGAAAAATGGCTGGGGAAGAATCACAAGGGATGACTCTTGCAGCAGATGTAGACGGTCTTCCAAAGATTGTCCCAGCACCAAACAACTTACCAAATGGAACACAAATCAGATGATCAATCAAACTTCAAGATTGCATTTTTTCATCATTAATGTATCATGTATAAACATCGACTTATTAATTATTTATTAACATTAAAATATGGCTAAGAAAAAAGAGACCTCCAAAAAAAAGGTTGAAATTAAAACTCCATCAGTATTGACCGCAAAAGTAAAAACGGCTGATGTTATGTCGACAGAATCCCAAGTTAAGAGACTAGGTCTGCAATTCAATCTAATCTCAGTACTAATAGTTGTGCTTTTTATTTTCCAAATATATACATATTATCAGGTTAGAAATATTAGCAAAAACGTAGTCGCTGGAGGAAATGGAACAGCGGTCGAATCGCCTTTGTCACAAGACAACTTGATTAAATACGCTGATGAAATTGGAATCAATAAAAAAGATTTTACAAAATGTTTAGAATCTGGTGAAGCGACGGCAAGAGTTGAAGTTGATTCAAAGCAAGGAGCAGAACTTGGTGTTCAAGGCACTCCTGGATTCTTCATCAATGGAAAATTCCTAGGCGGTGCTTTCCCAATCGAAACATTCCGTGAAATAATTGATAAAGAACTTGATGGATCGGCAACTGGAAATTGTACTGATTACTCTGAGCAACTTCAGACATATTGTGCAGATGAGAACAATCAAGCTTTCAAGCCACTAGCAGTCAATATTTCGTTAGGCGATTCGCCATCTATTGGCCCAAAAGACGCACCTGTGACAATTATTGAGTTCTCTGATTTTGAATGCCCTTTCTGTGCTCGCGCATTTACAACAATCGAACAAATAAAACAAGAATACCCAGATTCTGTAAAAATTGTATACAAACAACTTCCTTTGACAAATCTTCACCCAAATGCACAAAAAGCAGCAGAGGCGTCAGTCTGTGCTGACGACCAGAGGAAATTCTGGAAAATGCATGACAAGATGTTTGAGAGTCAGGGAGCGTGAC
>Ga0210057_1010767_pt1 | contig 10274 bp, 16 predicted proteins | sample CryGeyCG2114_010_2_FD_183968 | JGI IMG/M metagenome (GOLD analysis project Ga0210057, IMG submission 183968) | Groundwater microbial communities from aquifer - Crystal Geyser CG10_big_fil_rev_8/21/14_0.10 (SPAdes) (version 2) | ecosystem: Environmental > Aquatic > Deep subsurface > Groundwater ...
GCGGAGAGAAATCAACAGTATTAGAAATAATCAGTATAGCACAAATAAGAAATGAGAGCCATTTACGGATGGGGTAAAAAATGTTATAGTTCAGTTGTTTTGATAATATCGTATGATCTATAGCCTTGATTTGGTTGAAAGTTTTACACTTTCTGACAAAGGGACGAATCTTCGTCTCTATTCACGTTTTGTAGAATACTATAAAACAAGACCTTTTGTTTTGGCTTTTCAAATTATATTGATAATAGCAGGTACTTTTATACCACAACTACCGTCTATTTTGGTAGGTATTACCTTTTTACTTACATTGCCTAATTGGAAAGAAAAATATATTAGGTAAATTATTTAAGTCTATATGGAAAATGATATTGAAGCTCTTAAAACATTGCAAAAAATACTGGACAATCATCAGGAAAAAGAGGACGCAATTCAAAATTTAATTACTCATATTGAGAAAAATGAGGGAGAAAATGTTGCACAAGCAATTTTAAAAGGAGAAATTAACGTTTCGGATCTTAGGCAAGTAGGAGCTGGATTTTTTGTAACGACATCTCGTTATTTTTATGTGAATGAAGATGGTGTGACAGAAACAAAAAGACAAACGGATATATTAAATAACGAAGATAATTAATATGAGATTCTTCAATCAAAAACGATTATTTTTTACATTCCTAGTTTTGTTCTTTGGTAGTCTAATTTTTTATTGGTACGAATATAGACCTGCACAAATAAGCAAAGAATGTTCATGGGTACATAAATTTCAAGATGAAATTCCAGCAAAACCTGGAAAATCTGTAGCAGAGATTGAGGTATGTGAACAGAATGGTGGAATGTTTTGTGATTTGTTTAGCGAGCCGACACCTGCACAGCCTGCAAAAGATTGGTGGGAGGAAGCTTCTCCAGAAGAATATAGTCGATGTGTACGTGAACACGGGTTGAAAGATAATGAAAAACAGACAAAGAAGAATGACAGTGAAAATCTCTATCGAAATAATGAGTATGGATTTTCTATTGTTTTTCCAAAAGATTGGAATCTTATTCAACCAAGCTCAGAAGATGCTCAAGGAGTGGTTCAAAAAGCGAGTAAGAATAACGCCGTTATTTCTATTGCAGTACGTACCTTGCCTGATTCTGTGACTGCTTCGTTAGATAAAAATAACACAATAGAAGACATATCAAATTTTGAGGATTTTAAACGTGATACGCAAAATGCAATAAAACAAGCAACGTACCAAGTAGAAAATTTTTATTTTGGTAAGGATAATATTGATCATGTCCCTGCGTATTGGGCAATGTTTAGCGGGCGAACTTCTTCGGATAGCCAAAAAGAAACGGTCAAGCAATATCAATTTTTTTACAAAAATAAGCTCTATATATTATCATTGACTGTTAACGAAACAGATTTTTCAACTAATGAGGATATTTTTGATGAGGTGATAGAAAGTTTTAATTTTACAACTATACAATAGACCAAAGTTATGAATATTTCTAAAGCGAACAATCCGACTATTTTGGTGATATTTGCATTTCTAATGTTGATTTTGGGTCTATTTATTGGAAAAACTATCTGGTCAACTAATATGGAAGATAGAATTTCAAATATAGTATCTTGTGCAGGGTATGATGAAGATTTTCTGCAAGAAATGGATTTTTCAGATAGGGATGATTGTCAGAATTTAAATATCTCTCTACATAAACAATACATTGATGATTGTCTGAGTAATATTTCTAACGAAATTGACGAAAAATATAAATCCAATTTTGTCCAGCGATGCGTATATCATAAGTTTGAAATAGATTCTGTTTTTTTGAGTGCAGAATATACGAAATTTATTAAATGAAATTTAGGTATTTATGAGTGAAGAATCTATTATTGCAAAAGTGATAAATTTAGTCACCTCAGCAGACAGAAGAATGCCTGCACACTTTACAGGTAATGGAACAAGAACGCAGACATTCTTGGTGGATTTTGATGGAATCTCCGAAGAAGACGATTATGAAATGGCAAGCCAAGTATATTATAACCAACCTGATATTAGTCCTGAAATTGATAGGCATTGTTGTCTGAAAATCGGAGAAGATGTTATGGTTGCATGTTTTATTGTGGCAAAACTTGGACAAAAAGAAAAAAGTGAATATTTGAAGAATGAAATAGTCCAATTTAATATATCACTTTTCCCAGAGGATATGCATAAAAATTTACAAAGAGTGATACAAAAAGAAGAAGTAAAAGAATATTTTGATTTTTGTGAGAAATTTGGAATAGAAAGAGCGGGTGTATGAATTTTATAACTATATTTTCAACCGTCATCTCTGGCGTTTTAGTTTATATAATTGGACAAATACTCAATCGATTTTTTATTGAGAAGATTATTAAGCAGCGAGAAACATTTGGAAAAATATCTGATGCCTTAATTATGTATGAGAATCTCTATACAGATCCTATAGATAGCAATACTCAGATTAGTAGAAAAGAAGAAAGACACGAGGCACAACAAATTTTTAGAAATCTTGCCTGTGAATTATTATCTCGCTCTTATCAAATTCCTGTTTATAGAGTAATTTCTGGCATTAAAATAATACCTAAAAAGAAAAATATCATGGATGCACATCATAATTTGATTGGACTTTCAAATTCAGTTTTTACAAGGGATAGTTGGATAGAGCACAATTTGCGTAGAAAGAGAGAAATAGAAGAAAGTTTAAATTTGATGAATTAATATGAAACTCTCTGGTAAGAATAAAAGTGATATAGCGATAATGTGGGGATATGTTTTTAGATTCCTCGTTATTCTTGGTTTACTTGAAAATAGTATTTTCGTTTTAAGCAAGGTATATACTGGGCAGGGCATAAAGTTGATTGCATTAGGGTTGTTGATCCTAGCACTGTTTTTACTACATAACACTTTCAGCAAAAAAGTAAACAAAGAAACGTACATAAAGTGGAGTGTTGCTGGTATTTTTTGTCTGATAATTTTCATCTTTGGATTGATTAACTATATTTCAACATATTGGAGTCTTCCAAATTCTTTTTTGGATGTTTTTTCTACAGTTTTCGATAACGAATTTGACCATCCGATATAAACATGATATAGTACCCTCGGTTTCGTGACAAAAGCTACCGAAAAACGAAACGAGTAAACAGTGTTTCCGCGAGGGAAAAATATTCGCGCCCCTACCCACAGGGTCGTTTTTTTATGTGTAAAATTATCTTTTGTGCCGTTGCTCATTCGTTATTTTTGGCAGTGCCCGCGCCAAAAATAACGAAGAGCAGGCAAAGATAGGATACACAAAAAAACACTCTGTACAGCTAATTCACCAGCCAAAGACTGGAACGAGGCGGAAACGATAGAGTACTTGCCCGATACTCTATATATAACTTGATTATATGCACACATCTCACCGAAAAAATTATCATTGCCTAGAGTAAATTTCTACGCTTCCTTGTCATTGGCTGACTAACCAGAGACAACTATGTATGATTGAATGGTATGATTTTAAACTGATTCAATCAGGAAAACATATCGAGGTCTATGAGTACATGAATAAACGAATATTCAAAGGATATACCCGAAAGAACAAAGGACAAGCGAACAAGAAGAAAAAAACCAAGCAAAAGAAAGAAAAAACACTCAACGATCATGAACTCTTAGAACTCATGGAAATATGGGGAGACGACGCAGGAGCCGACCTCTTGCGGAAGACCCAAAAGCAAAAGACACAATTCTCCATAGCAAGGACAAGACGAAACATCCGCAGGCTCACCAACGCAAACGAGTCGCTCAACAAATTCCTCACCCTCACTTTTGCTAAACCCATGCCCGACGTAGTGAAAGCAAATAAAGTCTTCAATACCGCTATGAAGCGAATACAGAGAAGATATACAGACTTCGCATATATCGCTGTCATAGAATTTCAGAAAGATACGGACTTCTATGGAAAGAAGAAAGAGCAGGGTGGGTCTGTCCATTATCATCTCCTGTGCAACATCGCTCTGCCAGCCCCCTATGCTGTAGCAGAGCGATTTATGTGGGAACGCCACTTTGCCAAGAGATACTGGAAACAGGGATTTGTAAAAGTGAAAGATGTAACGACTGTCACCAACATTGGAGCCTACTTTTGCAAGTATTTGAGTAAAGACATGTTCGACCCGAGAATGTTTAACAAGAAAAAATTCTTCTGTTCGCAAAACCTAGATAAACCAGTAGAAATGACTGGTACACAAGCAAAAGACTACTACAACAGGATTGTATTGCCCTACAGTCCAACATACACGACGACGTTTAAGAATGAACATATTGGGACGGTGAACTACGCTTCTTATCTTCTTGAATGAGAGATTCCTTTTAGGTGAACATATCGACTGACTCTTCGATATGAAAGTAAAAGAAAAATATGTACGAAAATATCAAGCAATATGCAAAGAACTATACAACAAAGATATTCCCTTTGATCAAGCATATGCTGAATGTATGCACTTATACCTTTTTTGTGAAGCGGTGTATCAACCGTTTACTAAAGAACAGCTTGCTACACTTGAAAAAATTCGTACATCTGGTACTATTCCTAGGCTTACCTGACACAACTTAAAAAGCAAGAACATTTTTTGTTTCATATTAGAGATGGGCAGTCCTGTCCGATGAAATAGTGTTTTTGCTATTTGTGTCGGGTAAGCCAGGGCTGCCCTTTTTTGATATTCAATAACAGACCGCAATGAAATACTTTGCTTACGTCCGAAAATCCACCGAGGGAGAGGAACGACAAGCCCTCTCTATTAGCAGTCAAGTAGACAAAGCAAAAGAAATCTTTGGCGATCTTCGTATTGTAGAAATTTTGGAAGAACGCTATTCAGCCTTTAAGCCCTATCAGCGACCAGTCTTTGAAAACATGATAAAACGGATTCAAAAAGGTGAAGCCGATGGAATAGTCGCCTGGCACCCTGATCGGCTCTCTCGCAACGAAATAGACGCTTCTACTGTAACGTATCTTGTCCGTACGGGAGTGATTAAAGACCTCAAATTCGGCTCCTACAATTTTGATAACAGTCCCGAGGGGATTATGATGTTGCAGTTAGCTCTCTCGCAATCACAATACTATTCTTCAAAACTAGGGAAAGATGTAAAGCGTGGAATGGAAAAGAAGTTTGAAATGGGCTGGCAACCAAATTCTGTCCCGAGTGGTTATATGAATGTTCGAGAGGCAGGAATAAGTACTATTCATATAGATGAACATCGTTTTGCTCTTATTCGTAAAGCATTTGATCTCATGCTTACGGGAAACTATAGCGTTCCGCAAATTCTCGATAAGCTCAATAAAGAATGGAAATTTACAACAAGAAGAAAAAATAGCAAAGGGATTACCCGCAGTTCTTTGTATCGTATGTTTACGAATCTATTTTACGCGGGGATTATTCAATACAATGGGAAACAAAAGCAAGGGAAGCATACGCCCATGATTACACTAGACGAATTCGACAGAGTGCAAGAATTGCTCGGGAAAAAAGGAAAGCCAAGAATGAGAAAGCATATTTTTGCATATTCGGGACTGCTTCGCTGTCAACATTGTGGCTCTCGTATTTCTGCTGATAGAAAAATAAAAAAGATAAAAGCAACAAAAAAAGAGAAAACGTATGTGTATTATCGGTGTAACAGAAAAAAGCCTAGTATTCCATGCTCTGAACCAGCTATATCTGAACTACAGCTTGAACAGCAGTTTGATGAACTATTGGCACAGTATGAAGTTCCTCCAAAATTTAAGGAGTTATTTGATGAAATGCTTGCTGACGTGCGAAAAGAGGATCCAATGAGCCAAGACAAAGTGCTAGAGAATCTTGAAAGAGATATTGCCAAACTGGAAGAAGAAAAAAAGAACCTCACAGGTATGAGTTGTAGAGGCTTATTGAACGATGAAGAATTTTTGGAACAGAAAAATGACTATGAAAAACGAATCATGACGCTTAAGCAAAAGCAGGAAGAAATAGAGGCTGGCTTTTGTGAACAAGACACAATTCTTGATCATGTTTCAACTATGATGAGAGCAAGAGCACAGTTTCATTCTGCTCAAGAAAACAGACAAAAAAGCATTGTTCGCAATTTAGGCTCGAACCGAGTGATAGGGAATAGAACATTGCTTATTTCAGCGGAAAATTGGATGTCTGTGTTCGAGCGTGTCGCAAACCCCTTTGCACACGATTTTGCTACTCTCGAACTAACTAAATTTAGCTCTATACAAGCAAAAAACGAGGCTTTTACCTCGCTTTGTTGCAATCTGCGGACCGGACGGGACTCGAACCCGCAACTTCTGCCGTGACAGGGCAGTGCTCTAACCAGTTGAACTACCGGTCCCAGGCTTCGCTACGCTACGCCTGGTAAACGCAGGCTTGACGAGCAAAGATATGGGTCTATTTTTTTTCTCCCTTTTTGCCATGCATCTTTGCATGGAGTTTTTCACCAGCCGTAGGGGCCTTTGCGTCACGTTTGAGCTTTTTTCCTTCTCGGACTTTTTTCAGTTTCAAACGGCGTTGTGCCTCACGTTGGTTATTCTTCTTTCTCATTCCCATAGAAGTCAAAATTACCTATGTATTAGAACTGCTATAGTATATAGAAAATAGCAGAAGGAGTCAAGAGGTTCACTGGGGGGAAAAGTAACCAAGCTTGGCCTTGATATCCTTGAGCCTGGCATAGAATCCTGCCGTATGAATAGAATCCAGGCCTAGTTTCACAGCATCGTAGTGATGCATCCATTCATGAAGCAATGTATCCACAAAGGTCTTGGGAGCCAAAATTTGCCCTCTTACGGCTGTTCTATTATTGATATAGATGTATTTGGTGTCTGGCTTATAATAGCCATATTGGCGCATGCGTACACGGCCACCACTTTTCGTATGATACTGTTTTGCATCAGAAATTTTTACATTCACAATATCAATACCAGATAGGTCTGTTAGCTCATCCAGCAGGGCGGTGGAGAGCGCTTGTCTTGTACTTGTTTGTTTTTTGGTTAATAGCATGCGACACAGACGCAGGGCATCTTTTGAAATAGGAAAGTCCGTTTGCAAAATGGCATTGCTTTTTTGGTAGTTTTTATCCATATCGTATGGTGCACAGTCATATCTCAATAGTGTAATAGCAATAGCACACTAGGACAAGAGCACACAAACAAAAAACCGCATGGTGTTCGACGCGAGCATTGGGAGTAAAGGAGGGGGTACTCCCGCTCAGCGTCGAACACGGTGCGGTCTTCATTGGCAGTTATAGATCACTATGATGTTCAACGCGAGCATTGGGAGCAAAGGAGGGGGTGCTCCCGCTCAGCGTTGAACATGATAGTGACCTTTTTGGCATTTTTTATTTTTTGGGATGACCCAGTCTAGCACACTGAAGCGAGTTTGTCAAGTATGGTAGTAGGCCGGCGATTCTTTTTTCTGTGGACAACGTATGTTGTTTCACAAAAAAACAGACCCCCCATTGAGAAGTCTGCTTTATTAGGCAGAAATCTATTTCCTTATTTTACCATTTCAACAATCTTTGCAAATACCTGTGGTTTATCCGCAGCGATCTCAGAGAGAACTTTACGATTTAAACCAACTTCTTTTTCTTTCATTTGTCCAATAAGTTTACTATAGCTCAGATCAAATACACGAACAGCTGCATTGATACGTGTTTGCCATAGTCGTCGGGTTGATCGTTTTTTTACACGACGGTCTCGGTAGGCATGCATGCCGGCTCTGGTATCTGCTGTTTTTGCGATCTTCAACAAATTTTTTCTTCCATTGCCAAAACCTTTCACTCGTTTCATCAGTGATCGGCGTTTTTTGACATGGGTTGTTCCGCGTTTTACTCGTGACATATCATTCTATTATTTATGCATTTGGCATTGAACGCACAATTGTTTTCTTGTGTGCAAGGGCCATTACTTTGTCAGATCGTTTGTTTCGTTTTTTCTTGCCAGTTTGACGTGCATTAAAATGGTCCTGTCCATCAGTACGTTTCATTACTTTCGTTCCATTTTTTTTAGATTTCTTCAGTTGAAATCTTTTCGCGGTTGCTTTGTGCGTCTTTATTTTTGGCATACAATAGTATTTTTACGATAGCGCCAGTATACGCCCTCTATCGGTATCCGTCAAGGGGGGAGGGTGTGTACTACTCAAAAGAGAGGATAGCCTGGGCAAGGATTTTTTTTAGGCTATTCTTTAATAATAATGGCGGTTATTTTATTCCCTTGGCGTGTTGCGATTTGTTCATATTTTACCGGGAGATCCTCATGGACCAAGTCATAAAACTTCTTGAGAACCTCATAGGCAAGGGGTGTTTTGTAGCGCTCTGCCCCACGGAGGATAATTTCCATTTTTACCTTATCTCCGCGTTCTAAAAACTTTATGGCTTGTTTTTTTCTTGTTTCCATATCTCCGATTCCAATACGCATAGAGAGGCGGATTCCCTTTATTTCTCCTGCGTGGCTTTTAGCATTTTGTTTTCGTATTTCTTTTTCTTTTTGATATTTAAAATGCTTGAAATCTTTTATTTGTGCCACGGGCGGGTCAGCTTTTGGGTTAATCTCTACTAAATCCAGTTCTGCCTCTTTTGCTTTGAGAAGAGCATCTGCAAGAGAAAGGACACCAATATTTTGTCCTTCATCATCAAGAAGACGCAATGTTGGCGCTGTGATACGCTCATTAATATTAAAATGAGGGATGAGGGTTTTTTTTGGTCGTTTTTTTCTTGAGATTCTCATAGATTTTTTTTGGGTTTAGGATGTCCGTATAGAATAAGATTATGTTTTTTATTTTTAGACCATCCTTTTATTTGTTTTTCTCTTTTCGCTGCGTCAGCTCTGGTTTTGAAAAATTCTGAATATATGATTTTGATTGGACGCCTTTTTTTAGTATAGGTGCTTCCTACACCATAATTATGCTTTATTTCTCTTTTTGAAAGATTATTTGTGATACCTGTATAAAAACTTTTATCAGCGCAAAGAGCGATGTATACGTATGTCCCTCCAGTCATATGTATGTATCTTAATAATTGTATTCTTCTTGGCTAAGGCCTAGTTGTGGTTGCACTTCGGCTCCACTTCGTTACGCTCAGTACATTCGACTCGTTATTCCTTAGTAACCTTAATTTTGTTTAAAAAATCGGTTTACCATGAGCGAGCCCGTAGTGAAACGAAGGGTGCTGCACTTCGGCTTCGTTTCACTTCGCTCAGTGCATTCGACTCACTATGTGATCCCGATCTATATTTTACTATATAAATAGGTTTACCGTGAGCGAACCCGTAGCGATAGCGAAGGGTGCTGCACTTCGGCTTCGTTTCACTTCGCTCAGTGCATTCGACTCACTATGTGATCCCGATCTATATTTTACTATATAAATAGGTTTACCGTGAGCGAACCCGTAGCGATAGCGAAGGGTGAGTCGAACGGTGGAGATGCCGAGAATTGAACTCGGGTCTAGAGCGGGTTACCTATACATGTACTACATACATAGCCATTCTTAATCTGCGACATGTCTCAAAAAGAATGGCAAAAAGACATGTCGGTTGCCTGAAATTATGAGTTCAGAAGGGACCCACAGGCGGGGAATCCAATCCTACGCTCGACAAGTTGACACCAGTGATTCTCTATCGAGTATCGAGAGACTGATGGCTATTGCATTTAAGCAATGGCAGATGCGAGCCCACGAACGCTGAATGCGTTAGCAAGGGCGTTCTTAGCTCGACTTAATACGTTTGCACGTAATGGGTGCCTAGTTTAACGAGTAGAGGCGGGCTCGGTATGCACATATAGACAACGGATCCGTCTATCGAATCCTGTCATCCCCATTGGTATGTACGAAAGTACGAAACGTACGAACATACGAAAAATCAAGTGGATTTCGTAGTTTCGTATGTTTCGCAAGTTCGTATATACGTTAGTAGTCTCCTTTTAACGCGCGTCGTGATTCACGCTTTTGATCACGATCTTTGATAGTACGACGCTTATCATGAAGTTTTTTCCCTCGCACGATTGCTATTTGTAGCTTGATCACGCGGCCCTTAGTATATATGGAAAGGGGAATGATTGTCAAGCCCTTTTCAGCAGATTTTCCGCGTAAATAAGCGATTTCTTTCTTTTTTAAAAGAAGCTTTCGGCTTCTTTCGGGATCGTAATTTGGCAGGTGTCCAGCATACGGATATGTTGGTATATGCAGGTTGGTGACAAAGGCGTCTGTATTGTGGAATGTAATAAATGATCCAAGAAGCTTGGTATTTTTTGTACGGAGTGACTTTACCTCTTG
>Ga0210057_1010768_pt1 | contig 10274 bp, 13 predicted proteins | sample CryGeyCG2114_010_2_FD_183968 | JGI IMG/M metagenome (GOLD analysis project Ga0210057, IMG submission 183968) | Groundwater microbial communities from aquifer - Crystal Geyser CG10_big_fil_rev_8/21/14_0.10 (SPAdes) (version 2) | ecosystem: Environmental > Aquatic > Deep subsurface > Groundwater ...
TTAAATTCATAAAATAAAATATTAACTTTGTTTATTTATTTTTCTAATTAAGATATTCTGCAAAATCTTAAATTTTTACAACACATTATACAAACATTTTTTAAATCCAAATTCATTATTATTTTATGGCAACACCAGAGCAGATTATCGGAAAAATTAATCCCAAACTTTATGCATCTAATGGAAAAGAATTATTAAAAAAATATGGTTCTGCTGAAAAAATTCCTGTAGAAGAAGTAAAACCACGATCAACTGTTTCTTCTGAAAATGGGCCAAGTGCAGAACATTTAATTCGCTACACCTCTTCTATTGAACAAATGGAACCATTATATTTCTGGATTTTAGATTTTATGTCAGACCGTCTCGGACTTGAAGTTGAAAAACTTTATGATAATTTTACTTCAAGTCCTGGTTCAGGTCATTTTGGTGAATTTCAGCAACGGGCAAGCATCATGCAACAGCAGGGAACAAAATTACTTGCCGACATAAATACTGTTCTTAGAAGTGTAATGAATATAATTTATGATTTAAAAGAATTTAAAATTCGTTTATTACATTATAGAGGATTAAAATCCAGCGACAAAGCGACGAGGGATGCTTCACGACTCGCACTAAAACAAATCTGGATGGACCGTGTTGACATGCAAAAGGGTGCTGGTTCAATAAATGCAATGACAACAGGACAGCTCGGATTTCAAACACTTCGCGACGCATTTCTTGCAGTTGAAGATGAATCATTAAAATTAAAGGGAAAAGAAATTGACCTTAATGACAAAGTAAAAAGAATTCTCAAGCCAAGAATTTATGAATTCAACATGTGGGTAAGAGAATCAGAGAGTGAATTAAAAAAAAGATATGAACTTGAAAGAAATTATTTGAAAAGCCAGGTTAATTCTTTGAAAATTTATTCTCGCTGGGTAAAGCCATACCTGAGAACATCTGCACAACTTGAACAAAAGGAGCAAGGAAGAAATGCAGCATTAGTGAAATCTTTTAATACAATTTATCTTGAATTGACACTTCTTGCAAAAAAAGCAGTAGAGCCGCTAAAAGAGTATGGCATGGACAAAAAAAGAAAAATAAAGAGAAAATATTACAAATGCGTGCTTGTGGATTTTATATTTCGAGGGATTCCTCAAAAATTTGCACAGCGTGGCGATTATGTTTTCGGTGGGAAAACAAATATTTCTTTCAAAGCATATGCACTTAATGAAGATGAAATAAACAAACTCCAGAAAGAACTTGAAAAATCAGATGTTAATGAATTATTCCAATTAATTGAAGGTGCAACAGAGGAAAGTCTTAAAAAAATGCAGGAGGAAATTGATTATTTTCTCGACGAGAAAGAAGATGAAGAAGAAAAGGAAAAAAAGAAAGACACTTCAAACCCTTTTCTTGCAATGTTTGGGGTTTATAATAAAAAAGAAGAAAATAAAAAAACAGAAAAAAAAGATGTCGACGATAAAATAAAACCCGACGACTGGTTTGAAGCAAATCAAATGAGAAAATACGCAGCAGAACAGGCAATCCGTTCATCTTACAAAGTTTTTGAAGTTTACAAAAAAATTCATGGAATGGCTGCATTTGACGCGCGTCCGCCTTTTGATAATTAGGAAAATATTTAAATCTAGATAAACAAAAAAAGAGAATGGTAGATAAATTCCAATTTAAAGATCTTGCGAAAAGAGTTGAAAAACTTGAAAAAGGTATTAAATTTTCAAGAGAAAAGGGAAGAGGGATTGTTGAATATAAGGGAGAAAAATCAAAACCGATTCCAATAACTACTTCTGGAATTATGGATGAAGACGGTGTTTATACTCTTGCAGGAGAATTATCAAAATTTGGATTAGGAAAAAGAGAAGATATTTATGCTAACCTGACAAAGCCTTCATATCAAGATTATAGAATGTTATTTAATATCCTTCTTGCTGTTTTTACTGCTGGCTTTTTTTTCTTTGGAATTTTAAAAACAAATCTAACAGGTGCTGTTATAGGTGTTTCAAATTTAACATCAAATATAGGAATAATTATTTGTGTTGTAGGAATAATTGGATTATTGGTCTGGAGAAAATTATTTTAAATATCCTCCTCTCTGCATATCCCATAGTTTTTTATATTCTCCATCCTGATTAATTAATTTTTCATGAGTTCCTTGCTGAATAATTCTTCCATGTTTCATCACAATTATTCTATCAGCATTCATTATCGTCGACAAACGATGTGCAATTATAATTGAAGTTCTGTTTTTCAAAAGTTTTGCAAGTGCAAATTGAATATCATACTCTGTCTGTGAATCCAGAGAGGAAGTTGCTTCATCTAAAACCAGAATTTTTTTGTTTGCTAAAATAGCTCTCGCAATTGAAACTCTTTGTTTCTCTCCGCCAGAAAGTTTAACTCCGCGTTCGCCGACAATTGTTTTGTCTTTTTGCGGAAGATTAAGGATAAATTCTTCAAGCTGTGCAAACCTGATTGCTTCCCAGACTTCCCTTCTCGACGCTGTTGGATTTGAAAATTTAATGTTGTTAAAAATTGAATCATCAAACAAAACACATTCCTGCGGAACAATGCTCAACTCTCCCCTCAATGATTCTTGTTTCACGTCACGTATATCTTTTCTGTCAATTTTAATTTTGCCTTCCAATACATCATAAAATCTATATAATAATTTAACCAGCGTCGTCTTTCCACAACCAGAATGCCCGACAAAAGCAACTTTTTCATTTGGCTTAATTTTCAAGTTAAAATCATCCAGACTAAACGCGCGTTTTTTCCCATAATTAAATGAAACATTTTCAAATTCAATTTTCCCCCTTTCAATTCTCAAATTTTTTGCATGTGGTTTATTTTCAATATCATTTTCAATTTTTCCATATTCAAATAAATCCTGCAAGTCGGCCATTGAACGATAAAAACCCTTCATTCCATAGACAAATCCAAACATGGGTCCAATAACATTCCCAAGAACAGTGTAAATAAATGTTAAGGTTCCGAGAGTTATTTCTTTATTTAAAAAATCCATTAAAGGAAAATAAATTAATAAAAGAGTTCCAAAACCCAGAATAAAAACTTGTCCGGCGTCAAACCAGCGATAATAGCCCCAATGTTTTAATGCTTTTGTCCTGACGTCTTCATTTTTTTTAGAATATAATTTTTGGATGTTTTTTTCTTTCCCAAAATATTTTATAGAATCAATATTTGTAAAAACATCTCCTATAAAGCCTTTTTCTCTGTCATTTGAACTAATATATTCAAGTTTTGGGATTTGCTGAATTTGTTGAATATAAAAACTATATAAGATAAAAATAAAAACCATTCCAGATAAAACTAATGCAGAAATTAAACTAAAATAAGCAATTGAAATTCCAACAATTATCAATTGAAAAATTAACGGAGCAAATTGAAAAGTTATTATACTTGTAATGCCCTCTATTGCGCCTGCTCCACGAGTCATTCTGGAAATTAACGAACCGGTTTTGTGTGTTGTGTGAAATCTATGCGACAATTCTATAATATGATTAAAATATTTTTGTTTTAAATCAAGAATTACTTTTGATTCTAAAATTGCTTCAAGATGAATATTATACCATTTGCCAAAACTTCTTATTAATACAATACTAATATAAATAACTGCTAAAATCAAAACTAATTTTAAAAAAAGTTCAGATGCAAAATTACCTTCAATAAATTCTGTCCCCCTGTCAATAATAATCTTAAACAAATATTTATCCACCACAAAAAGACCTTCTGTAACCAAGGTAACAATCAATAAACCGAAAAACAGCCACTTATATTTTCTCAATAAACTCCAGTATTCACTAATGTTATACCTAAAGTTTATTTTTCCTTTCTTGTTTTTATTTATATTTTTTTTAACCATCTGTAAATTTTAGTTTCCACTAAAAATAAAAGAAAAGTGCACACTTTATGGAATCAAAGTTGAAACGAGTAACTCGCGTTCAGAGAACAAACCTCTCAACCATACGATTTATAGAAAATTAATTTATAAAATTTTCTAAAAGTTATATTTATATACTTTAACACCCCCCTATGAAAATGAAGGAACAACTTATTAGGGGCAATTTAAATAACCCTAAATGTTTTGAAAAAGAATTAGAAGAAGAATTTGAAAATGAAGAAGATTAGAGCATTTACTAATATTTATATAATTTAATTCTTTAACTTTCTATGCCCAAAAAGAAAGAAGATGAGGATTCAGAACTTGAAGATATCACCGAAGAAGAAGAGATTGAAGAAGTTGTGGAAAAAATAAACCATAATTCTTTACCGAAATTTGATTCAAGTGAATTAATGTTTTTTCTCCCGCAGGAAGAATTCGTTTCTCCTGTTCTTGAACAAGTTGTGAATTTGCAAAATGAAGTTCGTCTTGAAAATGTTGCAAGTGAAGCACGTACGCAAGATAAAGATGAAAATCCTCGGGAAAAAAGCTATACAATTATAAATGGTTATGAAACTTCAAATAAATATTCTGAAACGAGTTCTGATGATACTTCTTCTGCAACCTTTGGAGTTCGCGACAGCGTCGGAAAAAATTTGGGATTGCAGGAATTTAAAAAAGAAGATTCCCGCGATGAATATTTTGCTCCAAAAAAATGGGAAACCAAGGGAAGCGACGACGCCCAGAAATATCATTCACGAAAGTTTAAATAATAAAATAACTTAAAATAAAATGAAAAGAGTTGATTGGAGAGATATAATCGGATGGATAATTCTTGCATTAGCAGTAATCTTGTTAATAATTTGGTTTGTAAAATGAGAATTCAAGACATAATTGTTTGGATACTTTTTGCAGTTTCGCTATTCGTCGTCGGGTGGTATTTTTTTGGCAACAGCCCGACAATAGAACAATCATTATTAGTTTTGATTATAAGTTATCTTTTTGTGATTAATTCAAAGATGAGCAAGATAGAGACAATAATTAAAATATCTGAAAGAAAGTTTAATGCACTTGCAAAAGATTTTAAAGAACATTTACATTATTAAATATGGCAAAAATAGGTGATTATAAAATTGAAAATTTTTATCAGGGTGGTTATTCATCTTTAGACCCGTCGCAAAATCTTTCACCAATTCCTGAACTAATTAGTGTCGGAGATATTGGAATGTCAACAGACGCACGTTCTGCAAATATTGTTAAAACAGCGTCGCAAAATCTTTCTGCAGGTGCAAGAACAATTGAGATAAATCAGGTTTTTCCAGAAACATTTGATTCTGTTCCAAATGAGCAATTAAAAGAAGCAAAAAGAATGGCAGACCTTCTTGGTGTTGACATAACTTTCCACGCACCAGTTATTGAACCGTCTGGAATGACACAACAGGGTTTTACAAGATCAAACAGAATTGCCGTTGAGAATCAAATGAAGCAGGCAGTTGAGCGCGCGCATCTTTTAAACCCCAACGGAAACATTCCAGTAACTTTTCATTCATCAGCAGCAGTTCCTGCTTTTATGATTCCAAAAGGAGAAAAAGCAGAAGAAACTTATGTGGTTGATATTGAAACAGGAACGCCAAACAAAATTCCTATTAAAACAAGATTTTATCCTGGAGAAAAAGAAATTGATATTGATAAAGAAGTAAAAAGATTAAATGAAGACCAGTGGAAAAGCCAGTTGACTTCTTTAAGTTATGCAGCGACGATGGGAATAAGTCATTGGAAAGAAGGAAGGGCTGAAATAGAATCAGGAAAAGAAGTTTCTATTGATCTTCATGTGGGAAGAAATTATATTTCTGACTCATACAGACAATTAAAACGACTTTATGATACTGCTTATAATGCTGTTTCAAAAAATGAAAATGCAAATCCAGAAGATAAAAAAATATTAAATGATTTTTATAAAAGAGTAGAAAAAGAATCAGACCAGATATGGAGAAACCCGCATTCTGATGAGAGTCTTCTTAAAATGACAAAAATAATTGAGGACGGATTGACGACTTTTGATAAATTGTCTGAACCTCCTGAAATTTTAAAACGAATTGATAAATTTGCCGAGGATAAAACAACAGAAACTTTTGCAAATGTTGCTATGAATACTTACAATAAATTTACAAAAAAAGGAAAAAAAGCACCGATAATCTGCATTGAAAATCCTCCTGCAGGCACAACTGCTTTTAATACAGGAGAGGACCTGAAAAAAATTATTGAAGGATCAAGAAAAAAATTCGTCGACAAATTAGCAAAAGAAGGTGTTTCAAGATCAGAAGCACAAAAACAGGCAGAGCAGTTGATTGGTGCAACCTGGGATGTCGGGCATATTAATATGTTAAGAAAATATGGTTATTCTGAAAAAGATATAATTGAACAAACAAAGATCATTGCTCCTTTTACAAAACATGTTCATCTTTCTGATAATTTTGGAATGGAGCACACAGAGTTGCCAATGGGAATGGGGAATGTTCCAATCAAAGAAATTATGGAAAAACTTGGTGAAAAAGGATATAAAGGTAAAAAAATTGTCGAGGCAATGCATTGGTGGCAGCACTTTTCAGAACAGGGAAAAATGCCTCCTTTTCAGCCAACTCTTGAAGCATTTGGTTCTCCAATTTACAGCGAGGGTGTTGGCCCGTATTGGAATCAAACAATTGGTTTGCAACAGGGTTATTTTGGAGGATATGGAATGATGCTTCCTCAGAATAATTATCAAATGTGGGGCTCTGGATTTTCAATGTCGTCGTTACCAACAGAACTCGGCGGGCAAATGCCTGGGGGGCAAGGGAGCAGAATGAGTGGCAGGCCAATGGAATAATTTTATAAACTAAAATATATAATAGAGAATACAAAAAGATGGTGAAAAAAAAGAAAAATTGGTTCAAAAGAAATTTGGATAAAATATTATGGATAATTGGAATTATCATAATCATTGCATTACTTGCAAGGGCATTTGGATTAGTTTAAGATGTTAAGAGCATTGCCACTGCTTGTAAATTTTGCAGTGATAGTCTTAATGGACTAAAAACATTAAACAAAGGATATTTTGAAGCAGTAGATATAAACCTTTCAATAGGTGCATTAATCTTTGCTGTAATCATCGAATTAATCCTTATTAAAAGAAAAGATGGTGAAAAAAAAGAAATCTTCTCATAAAAAAACCGAAAATGAGATTCCCAATAAATATTTTTCTAAAAAAGCAAAACTAAAAGTTGTTGGTAAGGTAAAAGTAGGTTCTAATCAGAGACCAAAGGAAGTTAAAGTTTCCAGTAAAGATTTTCCGTCGCTAAATCTCAAATCAGAACATGACATTGCAATGGACTTTGCAATAAAAGCATATAAAAAATTTGACAAGACAATAAAATCAATTGTTCTTTTTGGTTCTTCTGTGAAAAAAAATTCTGTTGTTGGTTCTGATATTGATATAATAATAATCCTCGACGATGCAACAATTCTTTGGGATGACAAAATGAAAACCTGGTATCGCAGTGGACTGAATGATTTATTGGAAACAAATCCTTATCAGAAATCACTTCACATAAACACAATAAAATTATCAACATGGTGGGGGGACTTGCTTCGGGGAGACCCGGTTGTTATGAATATTCTGCGTTACAGCGAACCATTAATTGACATTGCTGGATTTTTTATACCATTGCAATATCTTCTTATAACAGGAAAAATCCGTCCTTCACCAGAAGCAATTTATACTTGTCTTCAGAGAGCACCAATTCACATTGCAAGAAGCAAGGCGGCAGAATTAAATTCAATTGAAGGATTATACTGGGCAATGGTTGATTCTGCTCACGCAGCACTTATAGCAGCAGGAAATACCCCCCCGTCGCCAGAACACATAACAGGTGATTTGCATAATGTATTTGTCACAGGTGGAAAATTAGACAAAAAATATGTAATCTGGTATCGTGACTTGCTTGCACTTCACAAAGATATTTCACACGGAAAAATTTCTGATTTAAAAGGTGTTGAGATTGACGCGTGGCAGGAAAAAACAGAAGAGTTCCTGGAAAAGATGGCAAAGTTGGTTAATGAATTTGTGAGTTAGAAATCTTCTTCTGTATCAATACCCATTGCCAATAATTTACGTCTTTGTAATTCTTCTTGTGTTTCTTTTTCATTCCAATTAATTCCATCTTTGATTAATTTAATATAAAGAATCTCTGAAATATTTTTCAAAAATTCAGGGTCGTCTTTTTTCTTTTCTGCAGTCCTATATAAGAAGTTTCTAAATTCTTCTTTATCCATTTTTTTGTCCAGACCTAAATATAATTTTTTAATAAAATCTCCTTCTTTTTTCAGACGTGCTCTTAACATACTTATAACAAAACGTTCATCTGACAGAAAATAATCAATTAGCATCCTGTCTCCCTCTGGATTATTTCTTGTGGTTTTTTCCAGATATTTTCTGGCAGGGTCTATATCCTGTGAATTTTCAGCAATTTCTTTTTGCTTTTCAAAGGATTCAATAACTCTGTCATATTTTTCTTGTCCTGTTTTTTCCAAAGGCGTCTGAGTTAATACTGCAACCAAGCCTTTTTCACCAAGTTCATCAATTATTTTAGAATAATTTTTTTTTGTATATTTAATCAAATATGCCTCTGCAATTGATTCAACTTTTTTTGACTGCTCTTTTAATTGTTCTTGAATTTTCCTGCATCTTTCATAAAGAGTTTTAAAATCTCCGGTACTATATGGTTTTTCAAAAGATTCATCAGCATCTCTCTTTAATGGAATAAACATTTTTTCAAGTTGAGAATTTCCATTAGGAATTTCATCCCGTGAATAATCAATTTCTGGTTCTGCCATGTTAATTTATTATTTTAAAACTATTTAAATTTTTCTTTTGTTATTCTTTGTTACCTTAGCGGGTGTTACTATCTTCTCTAAAACCAAAGCATTTAAATACTAATAATTTATTATAAATATTAAATAAAGATTACTAGTAATATTTAAATTAATTATTACTAAGTAGAAATAAGTTATAATAACTATTAAAATGGTAAAGAAAAAAGAGGAAAAACTAAAGAAGTTCTTATTGGAAATTCCAGAAGAAATCTGGAATAAATGGAAAGATACAGTTCCACGTTCTATTTCGTTAAATAAAGCACTAATTGAATTATTAAAAAAAGAGGAGAAAGGAAAATGACAGAAGTAATTCAGGCGCAGCCCTGCTTTTTACAATCAAAGAGGGGGGCGAAGCAGAAGAGATTTTATAAACATTCATTATTATTGAATAATCATTCACTTTAAATGAAAATGATACCCAAAAACACAATCAAAATAATAAGATATTTATTAAGAAATTTTGAACTTAGAAATATAAATCAAATTTCTAAAGAACTTAATATTAGTTTGGGAAGTACCTTCAAAATTCTAAAGGATTTAGAAAAAAATGAAATAGTTTTATTAAAAAAATTAGGAAATGCAAACTATTACATTCTCAATTTAAAAAACCAAGAAACAAATAGATTATGTGAGCTGATTCTTTTAGAAGAAAAACGAAATTTGAAGAGTTATGCAAAAATCTATTCTGATGAAATTAAAAATTTCAAAAATGCAGATTTAATTATCTTATTTGGTTCTATTTTAAAAAATAAACAATTTAATGATGTAGATGTTTTATTTGTTACAAATAAGATTAAGGAAGTAAATAAATTTTGTTTAGAAATATCAAAAATAAGAACAAAACCAATAATTCCCTTAATTCTTAAAAAATCTGACTTAGTTAAAGAGATTGATAATAGAAAGGAGTCTATTCTAGAGATTATTAAAACAGGCATTGTTTTGAAAGGAGAATCTGTATTTTTAGAGGTGATTAAAAATGTCAGTATATGAAGATAAATTAAAGTGGTGTCTTAAAAATGAAAAGAGAATGAAAAAAATTGCTCCAAATAGCAAACTTTCTAAAGAACATATAGAAAAAGCAAAACATAATCTGAAAGCAGCAGATTTTAATATTCAGGGAGGATTTAGCGACTGGGCAGTTTCTCAATTATATTATGCAATGTATCATTCTTTATTAGCTATTTTGTTCAAAAAAGGATTTGAATCAAAAAATCATGAATGTACAATTAATACAATTGAATATTTAATAGAAAAAAAAGAGATTAATTTAGATAAAGAAGACACAACTTTTATTAGAACAACAGAGCAGATGACTCAAAAAGATGCAAAATCATTAAGAGAAGAATTTCAATATGGAACCAAAACAGAAGTAAATAAAATATTGCTTAATGAATTAATTAAAAAATCTAAAGAAATTGTAGAAAAAGTTGAGGTAATTTTAAATGAATAGATTGGATATTTTAGATAA
>Ga0210057_1010770_pt1 | contig 10273 bp, 12 predicted proteins | sample CryGeyCG2114_010_2_FD_183968 | JGI IMG/M metagenome (GOLD analysis project Ga0210057, IMG submission 183968) | Groundwater microbial communities from aquifer - Crystal Geyser CG10_big_fil_rev_8/21/14_0.10 (SPAdes) (version 2) | ecosystem: Environmental > Aquatic > Deep subsurface > Groundwater ...
CTTCTTTTTTAGCGTCATCAACAACTTTCTTTGCTTGTATACGAGCTTTTGAAGCCAAGTCTTTTTGTTTTTCTTCGAGTTCTTCTTGTATCTTGAGGTTTGTTTCGGCTGCTTGTAGGCCATCTTTTATCTTCCCGGCCCTTTCATCAAGCACTTTCATAACTGGTTTGTAAACAAACCGATTAAGTGCATAAAAAACAACAGCAAAGTTCAAGACTTGAAAAAGAATCTGAGTTATTCTGATATCCATTTGTTGCTCCTTTCAGTCTTTTTAGAATTAAACGAACTTTAGGATCAGAGCAACTACTAAAGCGTAGATTGCAATAGCTTCAGCAAAAGCTAATCCTAAAATCATATTTGTTTGAACTTTTGAAGAAGCTTCAGGGTTTCTTCCAATAGCTTCTAATCCTTTTGAGGCAATCATTCCAATTGCCAAAGCTGGGCCGATTGATCCGATACCAATTGCGAGCGAAACAGCTAAATTATCCATATATCCTCCTTGTAAATTTAATGATCGTGGCTTTCAGTAGCCATATTGATAAATACTAAACTAAGCATTGCAAACACCAGTGCTTGGACAAATCCCACAAAGATCTCAAGACCTAAGAAAGGAATTGGTGCTAAGACAGGTACTAAGAAAGCTATTACAGCCAGTAGAACTTCACCAGCAAAGATGTTTCCAAACAAACGGAAGGCAAAAGAGATTATCTTTGAGAGATCTGAAACGATTTCAATAAATCCAACAAACGTAAAGATGGGACCATCTTTAAAGTTAAAGAATTTGGTAAAGTACTTAGCTCCTTGGTATTTAACGCCATAGACTTGTACAAGAATCATCGAAATAAGGGCTAAGGCGATGGTACCGTTTAAATCAGCAGTAGCGGCTCTCAGTAATGGAATAAATTCAGTATGTTCTTCTCCATCGTCAGCAGTTTCTTCAATTTCAGCGACACCATATAGATTGCCAATTTCTTCTTCGTGATCAACTTCTTCTTCAGCAGCATGAACTGTTTGGGTGGTGCCAATTTCAAGAGGATGGGTAATGCCGATCGTTCCAACCCCAGGTATTAGTCCAAACCAGTTATTAAAAAGTATAAAAATAAGAAAAGTAGCTATAAGAGGAAAAAAATCACGGGCTCTTTTGTTGCCCGCGATGTCGTTACAAAGGTTAAAAATTGATTCTACAAATATCTCAATGATATTTTGCACAATGCCGATTTTCTTCTTTTGAAGTTTTTGAGAGGTGAAATAGGCAATGAAAATAAAAATAAGAATGGTTACCAGTGAGCCTGTAAACATTGAGTTTGAGATCTCAAAACCAGCAACATTAGCAATGGTTTCTGCTGAGATCGATATGTGTAGGTCTGCTGCCATATATGTATCGTATGTGTCCGAATTACGTGTTTATTATATCAACAGTCTTAAATAGCGCAAGATGTATTGATATATCAGTAATAATTAATATGTGAGCCTGGACGGAATCGAACCATCGACACAGAGCTTAAAAGGCTCCTGCTCTAACCCCTGAGCTACAGGCCCTCGATGTGCAAAATAAAAAGAAACCTGCGAAACAGCGTTTCTTTATCTATATTATATGATCTGGTTGGAGTTTTTGCAATTTAAGCTTGTGCAAGCGCTAGTAAAGGCTTAGGAAGCTTTGTTTCTATCTGGTTTAGTTCTCTATAGGTATCAAAAGTAACAACGGTGTCAACTTTTGATTCAAGTTTTGAAATGTTAACTGAAGATTTAGCTAGCAGTGTGATTGGTTTGCCTAATAGACGGGCGTATTTGAGTTCAAAGTCTAGTCCGGGGCTATTTGCTTCGTGATCTACGTAAGCAACTATTTGTGTGGCAAAGAGGAGTTTGTAGAGCATAAAAATTGCTGAGTGGAGCTTGTTTGTATGGCTTTTCAATCCCCATTTCTTTTTGTCTCGAAAAAGGATAAAAGTTGGTTGGCCTTTGGACTCAAAAATAGAAGCAAGTGTTTCCAAGTGCTTTTTGAGTTGTTTCTTATCTGGATTGTTACTGTATTTATACGCTATATAAATCATAATCAAAGTCAGACGAAGTCCAGCATAACATGTTTCAAATGGTCGTCCAAGGTATATTCGTAATTTTTAGTGTTTGGGTCAGCGATTATACACTAGACTTAGTTGTTGACTAGTTTCTTCACCTAAAATTAGTCTGGGTATGGATTTCTAACGAAATTTTAGTAAAATTACTCTTCAGGCATCAGTTATAAGTTTTCAGCTACTAAGCTACAACCTATTAACTTATTAACCAATCAACTGATCTCTTGATTAGCTTTGGCCCATCGTCTAGTGGTTAGCCTGCCTGCGCAGGCAGGGACACTAGGTTATAATTAGTAGATGTTTTATGTCTATCTGTTGAGAAGCTTGAAAAATGATAGCTATTATGTAGGATACTCAGGTAATCTTAAACAAAGAATTAAACATCACAATGCAGGGAAAGTTAGGTCAACTAAGCCTTTTAAACCTTATAGGTTAGTTTACTACGAAGCATACTTAGAAGAGGCTGTAGCAATAGAGAGAGAACAAGAGTTAAAGAATCGTCGAATAGCTAAAGAAGAAATAGTTAACAGAATAAAGACGGCCCCATCGTCTAGTGGTTAGGACACTAGGTTTTCATCCTAGTAACCAGAGTTCGATTCTCTGTGGGGTCACCCATAAAAAACCCAATATATAGTTGGGTTTTTTTGTGGGTTATCCTCAGTATAATTTAACTTGCCACAGGCATAGTTCGCGCTCATCAAGTGAACAGAGTGAACCTGAGAAGTACTCTTGGAGTGATTCTCTGTGGGGTCACGAAGAAAAAAGCTCGCTACATGTGAGCTTTTTGTTTAGAAATTCAAGGATATTTAACATAGAATTAATTTCTATGAAAAAGCTTTACCTCGCCAACAGTTTGCTCTTATTTGACTTCTGGATGACAGTCTCAATACCTTTTATGGTGTTCCGAGGAATATCGCTTGATGGAGCTGTTGGTTTAATTTCAATCTACATTATTTTTGCTACGATTCTAGAATACCCAACAGGGGTTATTGGTGATTATTTTGGACATAAAATATCCGTCGTAATTGGAACTGCCTGCGCTGTTGTTTCATACATGATGCTCTTTTGGGCAAACAATTACATATTCTTTTTACTTGCATTGTTAGTTCGTGCCTTAGCAATGACTTTGAGATCTGGAAGCACAGAAGCTCTCCTAAAGTCTTATAGTTCTTCAATCAAAAAAGACTATTCAAATTTTTCGGCTATTGAAGATATCATGATGTTTCTCGCCTCGATAATGGCCGGCTTTATTGCTGAGTTTAGTTTAAGTCTTGCTGTAGCAATCAATATTATTACCACAGCATTATCACTAGCAGTAATTATCACTATTAAAGATAATAAAGAAGCTAAGAAAATTGAAGGAAATGTTTTTGCTCTTGCTAACCAAGGAATGACAGAAGTAATCAAAAGTTCTAGGCTATTGATTCCAATTGTGTTGCTCATGTTTTTTTATAGCTATGGTCGCAATGTAAAAAGTATTTTTGGCATTATGAGCGAAACCTATGATATTAGACTTAGCTACCTAGGAGTTTTTATTGGCTTAGGTATGCTTGTAAGATCAATAGGTAGATATCTGTACGGCAAGTATAAAAACATAAACATGAACATGATTGTTATCCTGTTTTTGATTACTCTATTTACGATCGGTTTGACAAGTAACTATTGGGTGATTGTTTTCTTAATCTTATGCGGAAACATACTAATGGGTTTTCTCCTGTCTTGGTTAAAGCTAGGTATTATGGAAAATGCATCTGATAATACAAGAGCAAGTGTATTGTCATTTTCTGGTTTACTTGGAACACTGTCAGGGTCTATGTACTTATTTTTATTTGGGAAAATATCAGTTACTTATAGCATAACTTTTGCCATAGCCATTACATCTGTGTTCTTATCTGTCATATATGCTTTAAGCAAATTAAATAAATTTAATTCTTTGGAAAAATCTAGATAACTCTGTCATATTATTCGAAAAGCTAACACTGTGTGTCTCAAATTTTTTAGTTGAAAATAAAGTAGTCGTATAGGAAAAATCCTGTCCAAACTGCGAAAGTGAGTAAGACAAGTTTTCCTAAGTGTCCTATTTTATTACGCTTTAAGATAACTCCTGATCCAATTGAAACAAATATCTCCATTGGGAAAGTGATCCAATTGCAATAATAGCTACACCAGTTTTTTTCCATTTTGAGAATATCGGTAGCTAAATTTTCGATTCCAAAGTTTTGTAACAAATCTCGAATAAGGTGATAAACAGAAAAAATAGTAATAAAAACGAAAAAGTTCTTAAGAATCTTACTCATAAGTAATTGTATCCTTTGAGAAAAGCTAAGTCTTTTTTGCCAAGAGTTCTAGGATAGGCATTTGCAAGAACTTTAAGGTAAGGCCGTTATCAAAGTTAAGCTTTAGGTGGGAAAACTCATCTCTATGCATTGAGTTTGTATCCCAATTAATCTCGGGATATTGCTCAATGTATTTTTCAAACGGTTTATCCACCACAAACTCAGCATGTTGTAAGTCTGATTCACATCGCTGTCCGTCCTTTGGTTCAATCAACTCTAAGGCAGGAATTTCATAGTCCTTGTATGAAAGAGGTTTATCCAACCTAATCACAGCAACTCTCCGACCTCCAATTATTTCTTCACTAACTAATTCACCTAGTTTTAAAAACTCAGGCAATTTACTTTCATAATCCTCTTCTGAGCTTGCTTGATAAGCAATGTGATCCAAAGGTAAACCACTTATATCTAAGCTAACATTAGCAAGTTGTTCAAAAAAAGAATTTAAGAATGCTATGTAGTTCATGTTTGCTCATGCTTCCAAAGATATTAGTTTAAGTTCAGTCAAGTCATGGAAACCAAATTTACCATGTTCTCTGCCAATACCTGACAACTTGCAGCCTCCAAAAGGACTGGCTGGAACTACATAGCTGGTATTGTTCATTTGTACCATTCCTGACTTTATTTCCTTTGAAACTCTGAGTGCTTTGTCCTTATCTTCAGTGAAAACATATCCTCCCAAACCATATTTTGTGTTATTGGCTAATTCAATAGCTTCTGCTTCTGTCTGAAATTTGACTATGGGCAAGACGGGTCCGAAAACTTCTTCTTTCCATACATCCATATCTGTAGAAACATTAGTCAAGATTGTTGGAGGATAAAAGAATCCTTTTAGAGCTGTATTAAGTTCATATTCAAACTCCACTTTTGCACCTTCTTTGGTTGCAGAACTTACTTGTTTTTTCAGAAATTCTAGTTGTTTCTCAGAAACTAGAGGACCAATATGGGTACCGTTCTCACTAGCATTACCGACTTTAACCGACTTTAGTTTTTTTGAAAGTTTACTGATGACTTCGTCATACTTACTCTCATGAACTATCAATCTCTTAAGACCATCACAAATCTGACCACAATTATCAAATCTATTTGCATAGACTGTGTCTAGAACCTTATCTATATCAGCATCTTCAAAAATAACACCTGGAGCTGATCCTCCTAGTTCAAGAAATACTCTTATAAACTTCTTTGCAGCCATCTGATATAGAACTTGTCCCGTAGAGGTACTACCTGTGAAACAAATCATATCGATATCTTGATCTACAAGTTCTTTGCCAATTTCACCACCTCCATAGATTTCGGAAAACACGCCTTCCGGCAAACCTGCCTTTAAAATAACTTCTTCGATTAGCTTTCCGCACAAAGGCACTTCTTCTGAGTCTTTAAAGACTACAGTGTTACCAACCACCAGATTTTGACCACACATCCATACAAAATTAGATGCGGGGAAATTCCAAGGTGTTATCGCAGCTACAACACCAACTGGTTCTCTATAGACAGTATGAACTTGGTCATCATCTTTGTGTACCACTTCAGGGGCAAGGTATTTATCAGCATTGTCCAAATACCATTCAAAGTATTCAATAGCTCCAACCACGTCATATACAGCCTCCTCAACTGGCATACCCATTTCTTTTGCAATCAATTCTATAAACTCATCTCTCTTGTTTCTAAAACCCTCCACGACTCCACGCAAAGTCTTGACACGTCCTTCAACTCCTAATTCTCTCCATTTCATCAATGCTTTTCTGGCAAGTTTGACTTTTTTAACGACATCTTCTTTTGAAGTAGTGTCAACTTTACCCAATACTTCTTTTGTTGATGGATTAATTGATGTTATTTGGTTCACGAGTTCGTCTCCTTATTCTTTCTATTAATAAGTAGTTGTCTTAGTTCCTTCTTTTTACTAGGATTCAGCTTTGCCTCAACCACATCTCTATATATTTCTTCCTCATAAAAGTTCTCTTGCATGGCAATTTCTAAGAACTCATCAAAATCAACTGGCATTAACTCAATTTTTTCGCCAGCATCTAGATTTAAATCTGCAACCTTGTTTAGTCCACGAGCTATAAACACGTAAACGGCCCATTCGATCTTGCTAACAGGTTGCAACGACTTCCACAAAGTAAACTCTTGAGCCTCATATCCGCTTTCTTCTAACAGTTCTCTTTTAGCGGCATCTAAGATACCCTCACCTGGATCAACTCTACCTCCAGCTGCTCCAATAAATGGTTCTTTCCCTGGTTGTTCTTGTTTTGTTAGGATGATTTTGCCATCGTTAGTTATGGGAAAAACAACAACTGTATCAGGACGTTTTAGCTTCTCAAAAGTCTCAGTCGATCCGTCAAACATTTCTTGTTCCCACTGGTACACATCAAAAATCACCCCATCAAAGACTTTCTTGGCATTTGCGGGGAGTGGTTGTTTTGATTTGGGGCGTTTAGTATCCATTTACCTAATCCAATTCTTATCTAACTTCTTAACAGGAAATGACTTTCTGAGTTTTTCAACATCTTCTCCATCAAGCTTTAACTCAATAGCTTCTTTATTTTGTTGTAGGTGTTCTTTGTCATGGGTAGTTGTCACGATAATGACACCGTCTTGAGATGTGAGCCAAGATAGTGCAATCTGAGATGGAGTAACAGAATACTTTTTAGCTACTTGATTCAAGATCACAATGTCTGAAGATGTTAGTTCTCCAAGCTCAAGCGGCCTAAAAGCTTGAATGTATATGTCATTCTTTTGGCAAAGCTCTAAGACTCCGTCTTCTTCAACTTCTCGGACAAATAAGTTGTAGTAGACCTGGTTAAAGAGTATCTCATGCTTAGTTGTTTTAATAGCTTCTTCCATTGACTTGCTATTGTAGTTACTAACAGCCAAACCTCTTGCTAATCCTCGATCAACAATTTCATTAAGAGCTTTTACACTTTCTGCGATAGGCACTTCTGGAATAGGGGCGTGATGAACAACAATATCCAGGTAATCAGTCCTGAGACGTTTTAAACTGTCTTCAATTGACTTGAGCATATCATCATAGCTGGAATGTTCTTTACGAATTGCAGAGCTTATAAGTAAAGATTCACGATCTTGATATGCAATAGCTTCACCTACAATTTTCTCAGCCCAACCATCAGCGTAATTTTGAGCAGTGAAGATTTGATTTATACCTGAATCAATGTGCATATGAATGGCATCGATATCGGCTTGGTCATCGTTGGCTGAGTCTCTCTCCATCTTACCGCCAAATTGCCAAGTACCTAGAGTATATTTTTTGAGATCTGATTTAGTTAGAAGTTTCATAAAACTAATCCTTACTTACTTTTGGTATTTTTCGTTTCAGTACGCATAGCCTATATTGTACCAACCAGACTGGTTTTATAAAGATAAGATTTGAAATTCAAGTTTTTTCTGAGAGTCGATATAGTTTACTTGGCAGTACTTATACATTTAGCTATGGTAAAAACTCCATAAAAGGTTTAGCTTCGAAAATACTGTTGGAGATTTATATCTCGCTTTTGAGTAATGTCTATTTGAGGTATCGGTTCAAAGCTTGTACCAAGTTGCTGTTTAAACGAAGCTTCAATTTGAGATGCTTTTTGTAAAGCCTCTTCTGCTCCTTTTTGAAAATTGCCCTCAAATAAATCCTTTGTATCTTCAGCCACATAAATCAGAGAAGCCTTAATGGTAGATAAAGCCTGCGCATATTCTGCCCAATCTGCAGTAAGTTGGATAACAGCATCTGGATCAGCCGCTTTCAATTGTCTTAATTTCAGGTAGTTTGCCTCCATAATTTCAAAGGCATGTTGTAAGTCTTCAAAGTCAGAAGATTCAAACAATCTTTGTTTTACCAAAGCAATTGTTTCATCACTCGTTCTTTTTGGTTTTTTCCTCCCGAAAAATCCCATAGCAACTCCCATATAACGGCTAATAACAATAAGTATCATGCTATCACAATTAATATAATCACAAGGTTATTACAAAAACCAAGTATCATACGCTTACAAAAAATATGAAGTCTTTAATCTGCCTCAATTAAGGAATAGTCTGAGGGGAAATTTTTCTCTTTACTCAACTAGATCTACGACAATAGCGATTGTCTTATTTAATCAGTTCTTCAATCTCATCTTGTGAAAGTGGTGCCCAGGCTGAAGATGCGGGGTTTGTAAGTGAGGACGTGGGGTTTTGGCCTTGATTCCAGGCAGTGGCTTCGTAGGGAATACCATCGTATAAAACTCTCTCGCTAACTTGATAGACAGTAGTGATATTCCACTCAGGATAGGTTCCTTCTGGCAGTGTAGTCTGGGGAATCGGAGTTTCGCCTGGTAGTACTGGACCGATTACCTCCCATGGCGACTCCCATGATTGTAGTACTGGATTGTCTGGAAAATCTCCACGAGTCCACCATTTAGCTTCATAGACATTGCCTCGCCAAACAACTTTAACGCCTTTTAAGTACGTGCCTCTTTCGTCCCAAATTTGATATGGACTTGTTTCTGGATCATCGACTATAGCCTCTTTAGCTTCAGGATCATCGCTTGTAACAATAGTCGAATTTTGACTCACATCTCCGTAAAAGCCCTGTCTCAAGGTCTCAGCATACGCTGAAGTTTTACTACCGACACCACTACAACTGTCTGAGACAATCTTTAAATCAACATAGTTATTACTACAAGGAACGTCTCTATTTGCCGACCACATAGACATACGGCCGATACCTCGGCTTAGAGCAAACTCATTTAACTTCTTGGCATCATCTAAAGTAAAAACCTCTTCAAAAATATCATTTTGACCCAACATGGGAGTCGCACCAATCTTCCTCCACATAGACATACGACTAAGCGATATGCCAGCATTCTCATAAAGAATACCTAGCTGTCGGTGGGATTCGATCAAGGCTCGTTCAGAAGCTTCTGCCATTGTCTTATATTGACTCATGCTTTCGCCGTAATTCATGGTCATCAGATTGACACCGGCGATATCTACTCCACTTCCCAGCATAACTGCAATAGCATCGGTCGCCTCAGGAGTCATGCCTAAAGGAGTAACCGGCACAGTCAGCCAAATGGCTAAGGGCTTATTTTCTGAACGCAATTTTTGTTGTAGACGAGCGATAACTTCAGCTCGCCTCTTTCCAGCTTCTTTATCGGCTAGACTCCGATTCTCCAAGTCAAGATCAATTGTGTCTACTTGGTAACGATCGATAACGGATTGATAGGCCTGTAAAAGACTATCCTTATTTCTACAATTGTAAGACAATTCATCATTCAAGGCTCCACCAAAGGAAATGGCCACTTTACCATCTTTTTGCTGATAACGTGCAATCCTTCGATCTAGATCAAGTTCTAAACCTGCTTCTTCTAAAGTAAAGTATGCTCCCCACGTGGGTATACAAGGATTCTGCTTTGAAGAGACAATAAAAGACAAAACCACGCTTGAGTGTGTGTTCGTATCGAGTTGTTCAAAACCATAAGTTGGCGTTGAAGTCACATCTACATAGGAGCCAAACCAAGGTTTTTGGTCTGCTAAAGCTAGGGTTTGTTTCCACCAGCCCCAACCAAAAATACTGCTATAGCCGATGCCTGCTAATAGTAAAAGAGCCAAGGCCACTCGCCATGGTGAGAGCTTTCGTAACCTCTCTGGTTTGGAAGCTACTGAGTTTTTCGTGTGTTTTTTCATGATAAAGCAGGCCTTTTGGTATTGTTTCTAACGTGCACAACAAGATCATTAAGAGAGCTGTGTGGCATGTCACCTGTGTCTTCGCCGTGATACAAAACGGCTTTCCAGTCAAGATTAGTTTTTTTCTTACCTGCTTTTTTGGTAGCTTCATTTTTAACATCCACATACAGCCAATTGGTTAAACCCAGCCAGGTA
>Ga0210057_1010774_pt1 | contig 10269 bp, 12 predicted proteins | sample CryGeyCG2114_010_2_FD_183968 | JGI IMG/M metagenome (GOLD analysis project Ga0210057, IMG submission 183968) | Groundwater microbial communities from aquifer - Crystal Geyser CG10_big_fil_rev_8/21/14_0.10 (SPAdes) (version 2) | ecosystem: Environmental > Aquatic > Deep subsurface > Groundwater ...
GTTGGTCAAATCAATGATATTTTGTTCGGAAATGGGGGAAGCATTCGCGGTTTGGACAAACAAAAAGATAGCCGAAATTATTACTGCTATCCTGATTAAATTGTGCCCCGAGCGATGTCCCCTCATTGTTTCTCTAACCTTTCCGCACTATACGGAACCCGCTCGGACTTTTTAATTTTATTTAACCATTATACTAAAAAATAACTGTTTTGTCAATGGCACCCCCAAGACCAATGTAACACCCCGCAGGTGTTACAGGTATTCTCTTAAGAACATGTGAGAATGTTATACCATTGCGGTTAGTGCTAGCATCACTGCTGCAGATATCAAGCCGACTGTGAAATTATCATCTATTCCAAAAATTGAAAGCGCTTCAGTGATGGCAACAGAGAGTGCGCCCAAAAGCAAAATCCACATAGGTATAGGTAAAAATAGCGACAAAATAAAACCTGCTACAAAAGAAAATGCAAAATATGCCAAAGAACCCTCTAAAGTTTTTGTTAAAAATTTTTGACGGCCATATAATAAACCAAAAAATTTGCTTGCCAGATCGCCAAAAATAATAAATAAAATTGCGCAGGAAGCAATATTTTGCGGAAACGCCAGCATTAAAATAAAAACCGCTGTCAAAAAGAAAGTCATTGAGGAAAACTGACTGCGCTCTTTTTCTTTCAAAAGCCGCGGAACTTTGTTAAAAAGGTGAACATTGACTTTGCCAATCAAAAGCCGCACCAAGTCCAAAATAATAAAAACTGAAGCAACACTGCCTGCAACATACAATACTGTCGTCTTGAAAAGATAAAACGGCGCCACCACAAACAAAGCAGCGAAAGGCCGAAGTAAAGTTCGCCAATGTAAAATATGCTGGGCATTCTCGCCCATGTGAATTAAATGTAATTTTTTTATGTTGTAAAGCGTAAATATAAAAAGCTGAAGTAATATCAAGGTAATTAAAATGGTCGTGGGGTTGATTTGAGTTTTCAAAAGCAACATCAGAGCGAAAATAGGCAGAGTAACCATTCTCACAATCTCGCCTCTACGCGCAATATACAAAACAGAAAAAGCCACAACCCCCAAAGGTATTAAAATTTCATAAGGAAACCAGCCGCGCAAAATTGACTTAATAATCAGAAAAATCAAAATTGCCACGCCAGTAGCCGAACCTTCGCCTCCGCGAAATTTCAAATAAAATGGAAAAATGTGGCCAAGTATTGCCGCATAACCCGATGCGTAAACAATAATTTCCGACGCACCAAGCTTCTGGGCAATGAGCATTACAAGCAGACCTTTTGACAAATCAAAAATACCTGTAAAAACTGCGGGCCATATCCCAAGAACTTTTTTGACATTTTTCGTTCCGGCATTTTTTGTGCCGTGCTGTCTGATATCAATGCCTTTTAATGCACGGCCCAAAATATAGGCCGGAGAAATTGAACCCAAAAGATAACCGAGTAAAGAAAGAAAATAAAATAACATTTGTTTTATTATATAACATAGTTGATTTTTAATCTTAAATAAGGTAATATAATTTTGAGATTTAAATTTTGCGATTTCGTAAGAAATTTTGCTCAGCAAACATTTTTGAATTATGTCCGGGTCCGTAGCTCAGTGGTAGAGCAAGGGCCTTTTAAGCCCAAGATGAGAGTTCGATTCTCTCCGGACCCTAAGGAATTTATGAGAGGATACCCGCATCCAAAAGAAATCAGAGAAAAATGTATGTTCCTTAGAAAAAGGGGTTATTCTTTAAATGAACTTGTTATAATTTTACAAATCCCAAAAACCACTATCTATGACTGGGTTTCTCATTCTATTATTCTTACGGAGAGCGCTAAAAAAAGAATTAGATGGCGAATTCTAAATGGTATATTAAAGACAAACAGGAAAAAGAGAATCAATATTCCCAAACCGTCTCAATGATCGCCAGATTTAATTAAAACACTGGCTCATTTTTTGTTTGACGGAGAAATTAGAGAACGACATTGTGGCTACTACAGCAAAAATAAATCTCAACTTAAAAGAATGACGAGATTGGTAAAAAAACTATTTAAACTGAAACCCGCCATCTCGCAACGAGACAATAATGTATTAAAACTTACTTGGCATTCAATTGAATTAAAAAATTATAGCCAAAACAAATACAAGGAGCTACTTTGTTACATAAAAGATACCTCACAACTAGAAAAGAAAGCGTTTTTAAGAGCTTTTTTTGATGACGAAGGATGTGTAACATTTAATAAAGATAATAAAAGGATCAGGGGCTATCAGTATTCCAAAACAATTTTGCAATTAGTTAGGAAATTATTAAAAGATTTCGGGATTGAAAGCCATATTGATAAAAGAAATACGGAGGTAACTATTACCGGAATAGAAAATCTTATAAAATTCAGAAATGAGATTAATTTCTCGCCAGATATTTTTGTTAATCCCGGAAGAAAAAATGGTTTATGGAAGTATAAAATTGGTAAAAAAACTATTTTAGAAAAGGCAATTGAGCAGTCAAGGATTTAAGAATTTAACGACTAGAAACGGCTCTAAAAATATTTCTAATATTTTTCGGGGTATTTATTATGCGATTAACTGGCACATTCTTGATAAGTTCATCTGCAAAAGCAGCGGAGACAAAATTTATTTTATCAAAATCAAAAATCGTCTCCTTCGGATAATTTTTAAGAAGTTTATTTGCCATATCTCTGGAAACTAAATATGGACTTTTAAAAAATGGGTAAACTTTAACTTTGCTCATCTTTTCCTTCAATTATGCTATAAAATCTACTTTTTTCTATTTTAACACCTGACGGAAACTTTATCAATACTATAGTCCCTTTATGACTTGTTTTTATTTTTTTGATTTTGTCCTCTTCAATTACAAATCCAAATCCTCCTGATATAAAAATTATTTGCCCACTTAAAGCTTTAACCAATTGTTTAGTGCTTCTTAATCCAAATCCTCTGCCTTCACCCTTCGTAGAAACGCCCTGTTCTATTGCTTTAAGTATCTTTTTCCAATCATCACTTATATCTTCAGGAAAATAATTAGCAAAAAGCCTCGGAATGCCAATCCCGTTATCAGAAATAAAAATAGTTAAATCATTTTTATTTTCGGAAAAGGCCATTTGCCAATAATCTGCCCGCGAGTGTTCTTTAATATTATCAGCCAATTCTGAAATAATATAAAGAATCACCTCAATAATATTTGACTCTAAATTTTTGTCTATCCAAATTCTATCAAAAAACTTCTTCAAATCATTTTCGATATTTACGAGTCCTCTTTTTTTAGATGTCAGGAGTAATTGTTCAATTTCTTTTAATATAGTTGGCATTACTTACTCAAAACTCATTATATCAAAAGTGGATATAACAAAAAATCAAGTCGCCCTCGACACCAACACCAACAACACCCCTGGGGTGTTGCTTTTTGTGTCATTTTTGCGGTTGATAGAAAATTGCTTAAAATGGCAATTTTTGATAAAATTTATTTAGAAAGGATGAAAATGAGTAAAAAAAGCCAGAAAATTCAGCTTTCATGGAAAAGCAAAAAAGCAAATCATAAACATTCGCCATCAACGGGAAAATTCAAAAAAATGAAATGATGAACTTTCATTGATAACCCATTCAAAAAATAATATTCTGAAAATATAAAAAGAATTAAAGGGGTCCGCCCAATCTTAGCACTCGCCTTATGGAAACTATTCGTTCACGGCTCGTACTGCGATTTATGGCGGGCAGGGGGGAGCGTATGGATCCGGTTAAAAAATTTAGAATTATTTTTTGGATTACTTTTAGTGTTCTAGTAATTGTAATCGGGGCAGGTACTTGGCTGTTTTTAAGAGACAGAGCCAACAAAGAACAAATTATTTCAGAAAAAGACCAAAAAATTTCCGAGCTTGAAGCAGAAATTAGTAAAACAAAAAGCGCTTCAGAAAGCGCGGGCAGTGAGCTGGAAAAAGAAAACGAGGCATTAAAAACGGAAAATATTAAACTCGCAAAAGAAAACAGCGATCTTAAAGCAGCAAAAGCAAAGGCGCTTACTTATAATGAATTTTTAAAGTATATGACTTCTATCATCAAGTTGCACGCCGGGTTTTCCGGCTGGACCGACGCCGAGTTTCAAACAGGTAAAGCAAAAGCTGAAGCCACTGGCAATGCCAATTTTGTTTCAACAATAAACTGGGCTTGGTATCAAACCAGTGTTCCTCCAACTGATAGAGTTATTCGCGTTTGGGAAGAAGCCGCCGCAGGAATTGAAAATTCGCTGAAATAGAAAATAGAAAAAGGCCGCCTGCGGATAGGCGACCAAACATGCACGCGGAAACCGATCTCAGAGCTCCCGGATGACGGTCTTGACCCGGAACAGAGTCACTTCTTTGCCGTCTAAGTTTTGAAATGCAACTGTGTGGCTCCCAACTATCGGCTTTGTTGCCGAGTAGTCCGTTACAGGTTTTTTGTTTCCTGTCTCGTAGACCTCTGACCAAGTAATCATCCACTTGGCTCCTTTTTCTTCTGCTTGCTCTTCTGTTAAAAGCACCTAACTCACCTCTTTTCGTTTTGAGACGAACTAAAACATAATATATTAAAAAAAGCGCATTGTAAATCGTTTAAAAATTCTCGCCTAATTTTTTACAACTTCCCTAATACCAACCTGTAACACCTGCGGGGTGTTACTTTTGTGGTTATCTTTGGTAAAATAAAAATGTGCAAAGAAAATTTCCTTTAGCTGTAGGTTATGCATATCACATTTTTAGCCGGAGTATTGCCAATTTTATAATTTTTAATAACAGTAGTGATTATCAAAGAATGCTTATGCTTCTTTGCTATTTTCAAATCAAAGATCCTCCAACTAAATTTTCTTATTTTATCCGCAATAAAAACACGAAAAATTCTGATTTTTCCCAAATTTTTAACCCACTAGTCAAAAATCAACCGAAGATAGTTCAATTAATCGGTTATTGTTTGATGCCAACTCACATCCATTTAATAATCAAACAGACCACGAATCAGGGTATTTCGATTTATTTAAGTAATGTTTTGAATAGTTACGCTCGTTATTTTAATACTCGCCATAAAAGAAAAGGTCCATTGTGGGAAGGAAGATTCAAAAATGTCTTTATTGAAAACGATGAACAGTTGCTACATTTAACTCGCTACATTCACCTTAATCCAGTAACATCTTCTTTGGTTAAAAAACCCGAGGATTGGCAATTTTCTTCTTATTTAGAATATATTGAAGATAAAAATACCTTAGGATTTTGCTCTTATAAAGATGCGATGGATATAACCCCTGAAGAATATCAGAAATTCGTGGAAGAAAGAGCCGACTACCAGAAAGAACTTGGAAAAATTAAAAAACTTTACGCCAATATGATTTAACTAAGATATAAGTGGCTTAACCAAAATGTAACACCTACGGGGTGTTACTTGGTTACAGTTTCCTAAAGAAACTGGTGGTGATAATGACAAGCGGCGGCAAAACAATCCACCAAATATGATATTTCCAGACCAAAACCGCAGTTTTGGATGTACTAAGTAAATTGGCGCGCAAAACTTCTGGCATTAAAGTCATTAAAGAAGAAATCACAAGCCCTGCGGTAAAAAATCCCACCGCAGTCATAATAAAAGGGCCATACACACCCGAACGCTGTTCATCGGCAGTTAACCCACCGCGCGTCACCAAAAGAGCAATAAAACCAATAAAAAGAATAACCGAAACAGAAAAAAGCGACAAATTACCAGTCCAAGAGCCCAAAGCTCCGCCTCGGGCTGTAATAAACTGAAAAACCGTCTGGCTCCAGACTTGCGCTATCGCCGAAGCCACATAAGCGGCCAAACATATGACAGCAATTTTATTTTTAGGCAAAATAAAACCATAAACTGACGCCCCGATAAAACATAAAACAATGAAACTATCCCAAGAAAAACTAATCATTACCCCTCAACTTATAGTTTAGATAAATTTTTTTGTATGTCAACACTATCATTTATTCAGTTACCACTTCTCCGTTATTGGAATTGATTTTTACGGTCAAAGAATTTCCCTCGCCGCTTTTTTGTTTATATTCAACAATCCAATAAAGCCAGTTATTGGGAGCATCGCGCCTTAAAGTTAATTCTATTTCCCAATCCAAGGTTTTATCCCGAAAATCCGCTCCGCCCTCTTTTTCTGCGGTTTGCAGCGCAGCAGCATAACTTAATTTCCAATATTGCCCATCAATAGGAAGCAAACCTGCTCCCAAATAATCATCAGCTGGAATAATCGCCCGGATAAACCTTTTGCTTTTTTGGGAAATAGTAAAGACAAAATGATTTTGAGGATCTGTGGGTGAATCAAAAACATAAGTTTCGTTGGCGTCATTTAACGCAATTGTATTCATTTTTAAAGAAGCGGCAACAAAAACTGCATCCGAATGCCAAAATAGGGCTTTTTCTTTGCCTAAAGCGTAATTTTCTTTTGCTGCGGCTGTGACGCTGTCTGGATCAACATTGGTTAAATTTTCTTCTGCATTTCCAATGTCTCCTGTATCAGAGTTAATATTTGCATTACTGTTTTGCGTGCCGTTTTGGTTTGGCGATTTTAACAAAAAATATGCGGCAACGCCAGCAATAATCAAAACAAAAATTAAGATATATGGAATGTATTTTCTAAAGTTATCCATTTGCCCCCATCTTTTAATATTATTGTAAAATAAAAATAGTTTTTAAGCAATATTATGAATTATCTTTTTTTGGGTTTTCTTTGTGGAATTGTCGGCGCTGAATACATTTTTTATAATTCTTTAGTTAATTGGTCTTTTTTAATTGGGGCTTTATTGCTTTCTGTTGTGATATTTTTCTGGCGCCGAGATAAATTAGTTTTGTGTGCGGCTTTTTTTGCTTTGGGGATATGTTTTGGGCTTTTTTACTTGCAGTTTTTTATCCAAAAACCAAACGAAAAATATGTTTCCTATTACAACGGGAAAGAGTTAACGCTGCAAGGGAAAGTAGCAGAACTTCCGGAAAAAGATGAAAAGAAAACCAATCTAATCTTAGAAATAAACAATATCAGAGGAAGAGTTTTGACGTATGGGCCACAATATCCTGAATATCAATATGACGATATTTTGCAAATAACAGGAAAATTGGAAGAACCGCCGGTATTTAATGAATTTAGCTACAAGGATTATCTAAAAGGGAAAAATATTTATTCTGTCATTAGATACGCAAAAATTGAAAAAATCGGGCAGGTCTCGGGATTTTCAATAAAAAAATCTCTTTATAAAATAAAATTAAAATTTGAAAATGCCATAAATCAGGTTTTGCCAGAGCCCGAGGCGGCACTTGCAAATGGTCTGGTTTTGGGTGAAAGGTCAGGATTTTCTGATGAACTTTTGCAAATTTTTATTGCTGTTGGAATTATCCACATAGTGGCGCTTTCGGGCTATAATGTGACCATCATTGCCAAAAACTTGAGAGCGGTTTTGGGACGCCTTGGTCCCTCAGCGGCTTTTTTTCTATCTATTTTGGCGATTTGGCTTTTTGTTTTGATGGTGGGAGCTGGCGCCACAATTGCCCGAGCCACGCTTATGGGCTCTTTGGCTTTGCTTGCCGAAAAAATCGGCCGAAGGCGCGAGGTTACCAGAATAATTCTTTTAACCGCCTGCGCAATGGTTTTAATAAATCCTTTTATTTTGCGCTATGACAGTGGCTTTCAGCTTTCATTTGTGGCAACAATTTCTATAATTATACTAGTACCAATGCTAACTCAAAAAATAAAAAAATGGCCTTTTCCTGCAGCTGCCAAAGAAGCAGGAGCTGCCACAATTTCTGCACAGCTTTTTGTTTTGCCTCTTTTACTTTTGAATTTCAAAAAAATTTCTCTTATGGCGCCGCTTATCAATGTCTTGATTTTGCCTTTTATTCCAGCAACAATGTTTTTAATTTTTTTATCAGGTATTTTTGGAATGCTTTTTTTGCCGTTGGGGCAGTTTTTAGGATATATTACATTTGTTTTTCTGAAATATATTATCTGGCTCGCCGAAACTTTCAGCCATCTGCCTTTTGCCTCATTTAACATCAAATCAAAAAGTTTATTTTGGGCAATTCTATATTGGGCTTTGCTCTATTTTGCAATAAGGTTTATGAAAAAAAGAATGGTGAAATAATTTTATTCTTTTTTCTCTTCCGCAGCCCCAGAGGGCTTTTTTCTTTTTATCACAACAATTATTATAATTGCGATTATCAAAATACCAACGCCGATCGGTCCCCACAATTTCCAGTTAATAATTTTTTTCACAGAAACCGTAATAATTGGATTTTCAGCGTCGCCAATATTCAGGAAAAATGTCAGCTCTTCGCTGCCTTTTTTCATTATAATTTGATTTGATGTAGAGCTTTCGGTTTTGTATCCGGCTTTTTCTAAGCTTTCACGTAAAGTTCGCAAATCAAAATCAGCAATAGGACGCGAAACAATATAAACCAAACTTGTAATATCTTTTTGCTCTTTTAATTTGACTTTATCCTCAAAAACCTCTTTTAATATTGGGTAAATTTTATTATGCACAGATTTGAGAGTTGGAGTATTTAGCTGAATTTCAATCGTATTTTCAAAAGTGTTGCTTAAAGTTGCGCCTTCGGCGCTGATTTCCATTTGATATTCGCTGGCTGCAGAACCGCAACCAGAATTGATATCGCAATTTATTGAAATATAAACTGCGCTCGCCTCATCCAAGTTTTGGCTGGCGCTAACAACTTCTCCTGCGCTTTCTGCGGTAGCTTCTTTTAGGGCTGTTTTTTGGCTATCATAAATCTTCAAAGTCGGTTGCATTGCACCATCTTGTGGTGTAATTTTAACAGAAAAATTCCCTTTGCCTGCTGAAATTTTGTAATAATCGTCGGTGTCAACTTGCGACAAAAAACCATTATATTTGCCGGCGCTAATGCTTAGAGCTTGATTAAAATTATCTGCTGCGTCAGTTTTACTTCCTGCATCAAAACTATCTTTCAAAGCAATTTCAATGCTACCGGACGCTGTTCCCCAAGTATCATCTGAAATTTTTATGTAATAAGTATGCGTTTCTTTGCTTGAACTGGCAAGAATTTTAACAGTAATTTGCGTGCCAGCACTCTCCATATCATTAACTAAAGATTCTTTGTTTTCGTTAAAAATCTCAATTGTATTGTTGTTTCCATAAGTTTGATCTTGCGCAACAAAACTACCGGAAACTGTTAATTCTTGCCCTGCTTTCACTGCAATGGAAAAATAGCGCGCTTCTTTAGCCGCCAAAGTGCCTAAGGAAAAATTTCCGGCTTGAATTTGCGCCGCGCCGTCAATTGACTGCCCGCCCGCTGGTAAATCCGCCGCTCTTACTTGCGGCAACGTCAAATTTTGAAAGTTAAAAAAAGCCCCTGCTAAGAGAAAACTTACAGCAAAAATTAATAAAAATATTTTCTTCATATTTCCCCTTCCATTAAATCTTTTACTAATTCTGGTCAATAAATCCCCAAATCTAAAATAGTTAGTTTCATATATTAATAATATATTTCCTTGACTAAATCAGCAAGTTATTTTATAATTTATCGTTGCTGCAAAGGAGGTGTTACTTTGAAAAAAGTGATTGCAAAACTTCAACCTGCACCTGAAAATAACGGTGAATACCATGTATTGGCAAACTGGGATGGTATGGCTATTCTCTATTCGGATATAAAACCGGGAATGTTAATTCGTAACAAAAAACGCATAGGAACTGTTGGCCATAAACCAGCGAATGTCTTGGAGATAGTAAAACCTCGCCCATTGATTTATCAAGGACCACCAAGAACATTGGGTAAAGTTGTTGATCTAAATTATAATCTGACTGGCCAAAAACCCGGATTTGTTGACACTGATACGGTAATAATAACGATAAAACCAGTTAAACCGAAACCCAGACGAGGAAAAAGGGGCTGCGTCGCTGTTATTTCTCCATTGACAGGCGTATTTTACATAGCGGAAAAGCCGGAATTAGTGAGAATAGCACCATTTCGTAAAAATTGGAAGTGAAATTGAACCAGGCTCAACACTCTGCCTGCTTGAAGCAATGAAAACCTTCTCACGTCTCCTTGCGGAAGTTGAAGGAACAGTTATTGAAATATGCGCAGAGAACGCCAAACTTGTCAACCAAGGAGATATACTAATGTATATTCGGCCGGAAAATACAGAGCAAGTATAAATCGCTTGCTCTTTTGATGAAATAAATAATTGTATCAAAAAACCCGTCAGACAAAAATCTCCGGGTGGTGAAAAAAAATCCAAAAAGC
>Ga0210057_1010775_pt1 | contig 10269 bp, 17 predicted proteins | sample CryGeyCG2114_010_2_FD_183968 | JGI IMG/M metagenome (GOLD analysis project Ga0210057, IMG submission 183968) | Groundwater microbial communities from aquifer - Crystal Geyser CG10_big_fil_rev_8/21/14_0.10 (SPAdes) (version 2) | ecosystem: Environmental > Aquatic > Deep subsurface > Groundwater ...
GATGGGATTGTAAGTAGGGTATGAGGTTAAAGGAAACAAGAGGATTGTAAATATCTTTTGCGATTAAATAAGTAAGATAAGCATATATAACCAAAGCACCAAAACTTAACCATTCAACTATCATCCAAAAAGACGGATTGGGATTATTTTAAAGATTTATATGATAAAACCCTACTGACTTATTTTACAAAAGCCACTTAATTTACAAAGCCTCCATAATCCAAAACTTTATAAAGCATTCTTCTTCTTTAAAATTGGTTAACTCGTCCATTTAAGCCGAGTTCTAACATCGAAAGATGTGCCCAAGAAAATGGAAAAAAATTCGATTTATGAATTCAACGCTCAAGAATTTAACTTGAAGTTAGCAGAAGCTTTGAAAAAAGTTCCTGAGTTTAAGGCTCCTGAGTGGGCTAGTTTTGTTAAGACTGGTCCCGCAAAAGAGAGGCCGATTGCCGACCCTGATTTCTGGCACAAGAGAGCAGCAAGCATTCTTAGACAAATTTATAGAAAAAACATCGTGGGAGTTAACAGGTTGAGAACGAAGTACGGTAGCAAGAAGAATCGTGGAGGTAGGCCTGAAGAATTTAGAAAGTCGGGCGGTAAAATTATCAGAACTATTTTGCAGCAATCAGATGCCGCAGGTTTTACAGAGATTGCAAAAGTAATCAAGGGCGTCAAAGGAAAAAGGCCCGGAAGGCAATTAACTGAAAAAGGTAAAAAATTCTTGGAAGGCATCAAATAATGGGAATTAAAAATCAACAAAAAAAGGCCACTCTCGCAAAGCATGCAAGAAGAACAAAGTGGGCTCCAGTTTGGGCGATATTAAGAAAATTTGGACCTGGAAAAAAGGTGCACCCTTCAGCAATTACAAGACATAGGCGTTCATGGAAGAGAACAAAACTTCACGTTAAACCAAGGAGACAAAAGAAATCACACTTCGGATAAATAAAATGGCCGAAAAAAAACCTACGGAAAGCAAAGCAAATCTTGAGAGGGAATACACAATTCCACTCAGACATAGTGTTAACAAAGTTCCACGATATAAGAGAACAAACAAGGCAGTCAGAACAATCAAAGAATTTTTAGCTAGGCACATGAAGGTCATTGATAGGGATTTGAATAAAATCAAATTGGATAGACATTTGAACGAATTTGTATGGTTTAGAGGAATAAAAAGTCCGCCTTCAAAAGTTCGTGTCAAAGCAGTTAAAGAAGGAGATATTGTGAGAGCGGAACTTTTAGAACTTCCAGGAAAACTTAAATTCAAAAAAGAAAGACTTGAAAGACGTGAGAAGAAAGCTGAAGAATCGGGAAAGAAGAAAAAGATTCTAGCCAAATCAGAAGAGGCTAAAGAAGAAAAAACGGAAGAACAGAAAGTTGAAGAGAAAGAAAAGAAAGCGGCAGTTGTTGAGACTGGAAAGGCAATCGAGAAAGCAGCAGCGAAGCAAATCAAGCACGAAGCGAAGAAAGGTGTTCAACAAACAAGGGGACAGCAGAGAAAAGCTTTGAGTAGGTAATTTTTTACTTCAAAACTTTTCCTGTTTCAAAATACCAAAGATATAAGTCAAGTTCTCCAAGAGATAATTTAGAGCGCTTTGAAATTTCGCGTAGAATAGATTCTATTTCAAGATATTTTTTTGGCGTTAAGCTTTTTGACCTTAGAGGCTGAATTAATTTATGTTTAACAAGAAAATCTACTATATGAAAATCTATTATTGCAAAATCATCTAAGCCGACATTTCTTAAAAAATGAGAAGATTCCTTCATTCCCAAACCCTTTATTTTTTTTACTAAATCTTCTCTTAAAGTTTTAGAGCTAAAGTCAATTTCAGAGAATGCCTCTCTTGCCAAATAAATATATCCTGCCCTCAGAGTGTGAAATCTATAAACTTCTTTTAGCTTTTTTTGGATATCCTCCTGAGTGCCTTCAAAAATCGTGTCTCCTAGATGGTTTATTGTTTTAATTCCAAGTTCTGCACTTGTACCTGCCGTCAGAATACAGAATACTAACTCACGAAAAATATCTTCTAGGGATTTTTTTCTGAATGAATAAAACTCCTTCATTCTGTCTTTTATTGTTTCGCTTATTTTATCCTTTTTTAGTTTTTCGATTAAATCTATAACTGTCCTCATTTTAATTTTTTCAGCATCGGTTGGTATTTCAGACCAAAAAGATTTTTTGTTTTTATTATTCCTCCTGATTTTTTGTAGCCCATTTTCTGATAGAAAGGAACTGCATATAAAGAAGATCTAATCCTTATTAATTTTGAACCCCTGCTTAGAGAAATTTTTTCAAATTTTTCCATTAATTCTTTACCAACTCCTTGACCATGATATTCCTCAAGAACAAAAAGATTTCCAACCCTGTTTTTATCACCCCTAATTATCCCAATAATTTTGCCTTTTTCTTCTGCTATATAAAAAAGAGGCGACCTTTGAAACTTTACTTTCAATTTTTCTATATCGTTGTATTCGTGAATGTAAGCTTCTACTGCTTTTTTGGGACCGTCATTCTTACTAAATTTTCTAAAGGTTTTCTTGATTAATTGAGCTATTTCTTTTGTATTTTCTATTCTAAACTTTCTTATTTTCATTTTATTTTCTTAATCTCCTCGAGAAGGGCATCTTTTTTTCTTTTAGAAGTATGAGTTTTTCCAAATCTTACAAGGATAGAATTTACTTCTTTCCATTTTCTTTTTGGGAAAAGTTTTTTCAAATCTTGCTCTATCTTTGATTGTCGATTATTTTTTGTCCAGCCTAACTTTTTTGATATATATGCGACATGAGTATCAACACCTATCGCTGCGTTTCCGAGCTCGGCCAAAAAAACATTAGCAGTTTTTCTTCCAACTCCAGGAAATTTTACAAGTTCGTCAATCTCACGAGGAATCTTGTCCTTGAAATTTTTTGAAATTTCTTTTGAGCATGCAAGGATATTTTTTGACTTATTCCTATAGAAATTGACAGGACGAATAATTTTTTCAATCTGCCCAATCCGTGCTTTCGAAAGTTTTTTTGCCGAAGGAAATTTTTCAAATAATTTTTCAGCAACAGGAATAGTTGTTTCATCCCGAGTACGCGCGGACATTATTGTGGATATCAAAATTTCAAAATCAGATTTCCAACTTTCAGCGGCAAGCCTCATTTTTTTTATTGAAGGGTGCCTCCTCAGAAGATTCAACTGCTTTAGGGCTGTTTTTCTGTCCATGAATAATTCTGGAGAAAACAATTTAAAATAGTTTGGATTAGGAAATTTATGGAAATTGCTGAAAAAATTAAAAATGAACTTGAAAATCTGGGTAGCAAAGAAAAAGCAATTTCTGCCCAGAAGTTCTTTAAGACAGGGAAAGGAGAATACAGGGAGGGAGATATTTTTATAGGAATAACAGTGCCTGAACAAAGAAAAGTCGCTAAAAAATTTCAAGATATTGCATCTCTGACAGACATTCAAAAACTTTTGGGTAGCAAAATTCATGAGCATAGGCAGGTAGCGCTGATTATACTTGTTGAAAAATTCAAGAAAGTTAAAAAAGACAAATTTAAGAAACGGGAGATATATGAATTCTACCTTAAAAATACAAAAAGGATAAATAATTGGGATCTCGTGGATATTTCTGCCCCTCACATCATTGGGGAATTTTCAAGAGAAGAGATTGGACAAATTCCTAGGTATCTTGCAAAATCCGAGAATCTTTGGGAAAGAAGGATTGCAATAGTTTCAAGTTACGCGTTTATCAAAAAAAGATTTTTCGGGGAGACTTTAGTAATTGCAGATATTCTTATGAATGATAAACACGATTTAATACACAAGGCCGTTGGTTGGATGCTCCGGGAAATTGGGAAAAAGAACCAACAAGTTCTTGAGATATTTCTTTCTACAAGATATAAAAAAATGCCACGAACAATGCTGAGATATTCTATAGAAAAATTTCCAAAAGAACTCAGGAAGAAGTATATGAAAAAATGATTATTTTTTTTGTTTTATGAATTTCGGACGCTTGTCTCTTAAAATTCCACCATGTACTTCATTGATACTGTTTTCTATGACAAGAGCCAAGGGATCAATAGAGAGAATTTCGTTTTTTATATTGGAAACTTCAAGACGTGTTACGATTGTAAAAAGTATGTCTATATCCTGGCCTTCAGTGCCTTCCGCATTTCCTCCTTTACCTTTGTAAATAGTCACTCCCTTTCCAAGATCTTTAAGAAGGCGCTTTCTTATTTCAGAACTTTTTTTAGAAATTATAGTTATTCCAATATATTCTTCAATCCCCTCTACTATAAAATCTACCGTCTTTGTTGCAGAGATATAGATTAGCATAGAGTAGAGTGCGGTTTCTATACTTAAGAAAATAGCAGCAACAGAAAAAATTAGTATGTTTATCCCAAAAATAATTTCTCCTATGCTCAGATTTATTTTACGATTTAGATAGATTGCAAGAACCTCTGTACCGTCGAGAACACAACCGCCCCTAATTGAAAGTCCCAGTCCGGCTCCAAGAAGGAACCCTCCAAAAACAGAGACTAATAGTTTATCTGAAGTTATCACAGGATAGTTTACAACAAGGAGTATTGCTGACAATGCAAATACTGCAAAAAAGGTTTTTATTGCAAAAGTTTTACTGACTTGTTTTGTCGCTAAGAAAATGAAGGGCAAATTCAACAACAATAGAAGGTTTGGAAGAGGGATGGGAGAAAGAAAATGGACCAAAAGGGAAATTCCCGTAACTCCTCCATCGATAAATCCGTTGGGAAGAAGAAATCCTTTCAACGCAAAACCAGAAATAAAAACACCAAGGGCTATCATGATGAAATCTTTAGAAATTCTGAAAATAAAGCTGGATAATCTCTCATTCTTTAACATAAGATAACTAATCCGACTCTGAGTTTTTAAATCTGATGTTGAAAAATTGGAAAATCCAATAAATTTATATAGAAAAAACATAAGAAAGAGGTATGGCCAAGAAGTTTGTTAAAGCTTTAGACGGACTTCCTTTTTCAAAGGCAGTTATTCATAATGACCCTTTCACTTTAGAGATATCTGGGCAAATTGGTTTGAATCCTGAAACGGGGAAGTTGGAAGAAGGAATTGAAAAACAAACAGAGGCAACTTTTGAGAGCATAAAGAATATCTTGAACGAAGTTAAATGGGATTTAGGTAATCTTACTAAAGTGAGAATTTTTCTCACAGATATGACAAACTACTCCAAAGTTAACGAGATTTACCCTAAATATTTTAAGGACGATTTTCCTGCGAGAGTTGCCTTGGCTGTTAAGGAACTTCCTCTCGGGGCATTAATAGAAATTGATTGTACTGCTTCAGGCAATATTTTTGAAGAATAATTTTGAGAAAAACCTTAAAAGCGGGCAAAATTTAGGTTTTTCATGAAAGTTGACATCAAGAAGATTAAAAAAGGAAAGACAATTAAAGAACTTTTAGAATTTGGAATTCTTAATATTGACAAACCTTCCGGGCCAACAAGCTTTGATACATCTGATAGAGTTAAAAAAATTCTTGGATTGAGAAAAACGAGTCACTTCGGAACTCTCGATCCAAAAGTTACGGGAGTTCTTCCGATAGCGTTGAATAGAGCCTGCAAACTCACAGGATTTTTTCTGGGAGAAGATAAAGAATATGTTGGGACCATGAGGATTCACGAGCCCGTTACAAAAGAGAAAATTGAAGAAACAATAAAGAAAAATTTTACAGGAGTTATTACACAGCTGCCACCGGTTAAATCTAGAGTAAAAAGGCAGGAGCGTGAACGTGCGGTAGGGCGGTTTGAAATTATGGAATTTTCAGAAGACAAAAAAGGCGTAACGGTTCTTTTCCACGTTGAATGCCAAGGAGGAACCTACATAAGAAAACTAGTTCATGATTTAGGAGAATCTTTGGGAGTTGGAGCACACATGACTGAACTTAGAAGGATCAGGGCAGGGATTTTCAAAGAAGAAAAAATAAAAGATTTGTATTATTTGGAAAGAGCCGTTGAATCTTATGGGAAAGGTGATGAGAGTCTTTTACGAGAGATTATTATTCCTGGAGAAATCGTCTCTGAATTATTTCCTGTTATTGAGATAGAAGAAGAATCCGCAGATAGAATTTTGCACGGGCAGCCGATTTACAAAGAAAATTTGATTGAAAAAAAAGATCTTGAAAAAAATGGAAAAATAAGCGTCTTCTCTGGAGAAAAATTTATAGGTGTCTTCGAGGTTGTTAACGAAGGGAGGATTTTTGCGAGAGGAGAATTTGTGTTGCAGCCAATAAGTTAATAGGAAATTACAAATGTTTTTTCATCCAGATAATTTCCCCTTCGCCTTTCTTTATAGAAAGTCTAGTAATTTTAAATCCGAAGAGATAATAAAAAGGAATTGCTCTTGCATTGGGCCAATTCACGTAAAGACTAACTTTCCTGATTTTTTGTTTTTTAAGATATTTAAGAGTATATCTCATCGAAGACTGCCCTATTTTTTTACTCCTGTAACTTTCTTTTACAGAGATATCGTTTAAGATTGCTTCTCCCTCCTTATCTAAAACTACTGAAACGGCCCCAACTATTCTTCCCTTTATTTCATAAACAAAGTTAAAAGAAGGATATTTTTTAGACCGCGTTTAGTCCATTTTAGAACGTCTTCTTCATTTGAAAAAGGATTTGCACTAGTGTAAAGATTTGCAATATCTTTCAAATCCTTGTACGTCATGTTTCTTAAGGGCATTAGTATAAAAAAGAAGATACTTATAAAAACTTTATTAGGTTATTATCCAAATGAGACATTTTGTTTACTTTTCAAGTTCGGCCACCACGTCTGGGAAAGCACTATCGAAATATGCTGGTGGAGATTTGATGAAGGCTGGAAGAATAGATATTGCAATTCACTTCATCATTCATGCCTTCTTTTTATCAAACAAACTTCGCGACAATGTTAAAGTTCACCTGATTTTCTACGGGCAACCTGATCCTCCAAAGCACATCGAAATACAAGTTAAACCTGAAACGGATTTAAGTAAAAAAGACATTGGAAATCTTCTTAAAAAAATTCTCTACAAATACAAACCAGGAGAGAAAAATGAAGTTCTCCCAGGGTGTTGGATCGAGAAAAAAAATTTTGAAAAAGTTCTTTCCGAATTATCTGAAGGGAATGAAGTTTTTATTTTGGATGAACGGGGCAAAGAATTGAGAGATGTAAAAATTCCCGATAATTGTGTCTTTGTGATTGGAGATCATGACGGTTTACCAAAAAAAGAATTGAAAAGATTGAGAAAAGAATTTACTCCTGTTTCGATTGGAAAGGAAATTTATTTTGCAAGTCAGGTTGTGACTATTGTGAATCATGAATTGGATTTTAGAGGGATGGATTGACCCGCGGTATTTCCGCGGGCGTGAGTAGAAACCCCTTCTTGTGGAAGGGAGTTGAAAAGAGAGGTTGTTTTTAGGCAATATATTGAAGAAAATGCCTTTTAAAGTGATTATGAACAGTCTAACCAGAAACGTGTTCCACAAGCTTTTTAAACGAAAAATAGGTTGTTTTTCTAAGTCAAATGGTAAAAATAGTTCCTACTCCTGACTGGTTTCTAGGCAAAGACGTTCTTATTGAGACTTTTAGTTTCATTATCTTACTCGTGTTTTCGGTTCTGGCGATTAGAAATTATAAACTTACAAAAAACAGAAAGTTTCTTTATCTTGGGAGTGGTTTTGCTTTGATTGGCGTCGCTCAACTTGCAAGTATTTTGACTAAACTTGTTTTGTATTATGATATTGGCCCGAGCCAAAGCATTGGAAATGCGATTGTTACAAGCCAGCTTTTCAGCTCGGTCGATATTTTTTACTATGCTGGTTTCTTCTTTCAAAGGTTTCTAACTCTAACTGGACTTTATATAATTTACAGGCTTCCCCGGGAGAAGAAATCCCTTGGAGATTATCTTCTTGTGACCTACTTCATACTTCTTTCAGCATTTATCAGCAAAGAATTCTACTACTTTTACCACATTACCGCATTGTTCCTTCTGATTATGATTACGGACAATTATTACAGGATTTATTTGAAAAACAAATTTATTAACACAAAAGTTTTGCTCTTTGCATTTGGGTTGCTCGCGTTGAGTCAAATGGTCTTTATTCTGTCTCAATTTGGATTGGCCTTTGTGATTGGTAATGTTATTGAACTAACTAGCTACGCTATTCTTTTAATTCTAATTGTTCTTATACTAAAACATGGAAAGGAAACGAGGCCGTATGGAAATAATTTCGGATATGTTGGCGATGATTCAGGAAAAAAACGGAAGCATTAAACCAACGCATCTGATGTACAAAGCAAATCTGTCGCACAGCCAGATGAAATCCTATCTTGATGAGCTTATCGATAAAAAACTCGTCGAAAAAATTGATTCTAAAAAAGGAAAAAGAATTATAATCACAAAACAAGGCCAAGATTTTTTCTTCAAGTATTTGAGAATGAAAGAATTCGAAAAAACTTTTGGTTTGTAGTTAAACAGATAAAACTTAATAAACCAATCTTACCTTCTCTGTTTATGAAAAAATCTGTAAGACTTTACATTGAAGGGACTGTTCAGGATGTATTTTTTAGGGGTTTTGTGAAGGAAAATGCTGAACGTTGTAATGTTAAAGGTTTTGTGAGAAATCTTGAAGATGGTCGCGTTGAGGTATTCGTCGAAGGGAACACTAACGAGGTTAACAAAATGATGGAAATTGTGAAGAAAGGGCCAAAGCATTCGATAATAAAAAAAGTTGACGTCAAACCAGAAAAATTCCAAGATTTTAAAAACTTTAAAGTTCTGCATATTTGATTCTAAAATGGGAAGAGAAGACGAAATAATTAAAGAGAGATTAAAGAAAGTTAAGGATTTAAGAAGCGAAGGCATAAATCCTTATCCTGCAAAATTTGATAAGAAAGATTCCGTTAAAGAATGTCTGGATTCTAAGTTTGGCAAGAGCGTTCAAACAGCGGGAAGACTCATGACTAAAAGGGATTTGGGAAAAATTTCTTTCTGCGATTTAATGGATTACTCTGAAAGAATGCAAATCGTTTTTCAAGATAAAGAAACCCCTAGTAAGGTGTTTGAATTTTTTAGGAAATATGTTGATGCTGGTGACATTGTCGGCGTTCGAGGAAAAATTATCAAAACCAAGACTGGAGCTAAATCGATTCTTGTTGAAGATTTGAAACTTTTGACAAAATCAATTTTGCCTTTGCCTTCCAAATGGCATGGTCTTCAAGACCAAGAAGAAAGATACAGAAAAAGATATGTTGATTTAATTATGAATCCAGAAGTTAGAGAATTGTTTAGGAAGAAAAGTATTTTTTGGAAATCTATAAGAAATTTTATGGAGAAGCAAGGATTTTTAGAAGTTGAAACGCCTGTCTTGGAAAATACTGCTGGAGGAGCAGACGCAAATCCTTTTGTGACACATTATAATATTTTGGACATCGATGTTTACCTGAGAATTTCTATGGGGGAGCTTTGGCAAAAAAAACTTATGGTTGGAGGTTATGAGAAAGTTTTCGAAATCGGTAGGCAGTTTAGAAACGAAGGAATGAGTCCGGAGCATTTACAAGATTATACTCAGATGGAATTTTATTGGGCATACGCGAACTACGAACAGGGAATGGCCTTGACTGAAGAAATGTACAAAGATGTTACAAAAAATGTCTTGGGCAGTTTGAAATTTAAGACAAGAGAATTTGAGATAGATATGGGAAAGAAATGGGAGATTTACGACTATGAAAAAACCCTCAAGAAACTTTCTGGCGTGGATATTTATGCCGCTTCAAAAAAAGACATTGAAAAAAAACTGAACGAATTGAAAGTTAAGTATGACACTAAACAAGACAAATGGAAACTTGTTGATGTTCTTTGGAAAAATTATAGGAAGGAAATTGCGGGCCCTGGTTTTTTAGTTAATCAACCCGTAGAGATTTCCCCTTTGTCAAAAAGGAAACCTGAAGATCCTAGAAAAGTTGAAAGATTTCAGATTATAATTGCAGGAAGCGAGGTTGGAAACGGATATTCTGAATTAAATGACCCTATAGATCAAGAGGAAAGATTCGAAGAGCAGGCCAAAAAGAGAAAAGCCGGAGACGATGAAGCCCAGATGCATGATAAAGACTTTGTAGACGCTCTGAAATATGGTATGCCTCCCACTTGCGGTTTTGGAATAAGCGAAAGATTTTTTTCTTTTTTGGTAGATAGGCCAATAAGGGATTGCGTTCTTTTCCCATTCATGAAACCTGAGAAATGAAATGATAGAA
>Ga0210057_1010776_pt1 | contig 10269 bp, 10 predicted proteins | sample CryGeyCG2114_010_2_FD_183968 | JGI IMG/M metagenome (GOLD analysis project Ga0210057, IMG submission 183968) | Groundwater microbial communities from aquifer - Crystal Geyser CG10_big_fil_rev_8/21/14_0.10 (SPAdes) (version 2) | ecosystem: Environmental > Aquatic > Deep subsurface > Groundwater ...
TGAAATCTCCGTTCGAATCGGAGTGGGGGCACCACAAAAAGGTGCGGGGTGAAATTCAGCCCAAGGGCACACCAAATTGTGGACGCCACCCGCCCACCACCCATAAAGGTTGTGGATAAAAGTAGCTTGACAGAAATTTTCGCTAAATTAAAATTAAATTTGAGGGGGTACGAGACTTTTCTCGTAGGGCAACAGTTTTTGATGCCGGAGGTTAAAGGACGTCCCTAATCGATGCCCGAGATAGGTTTGAACTTAAGCCAAGAGCAACAAGAGCTGTACCCCCTCATTAAAAAAGAGGTGTAAATATCTCTTTTTTAGTTTGCTAAATTATGCTAAAATAAAATTGTTATGCCAAAAGAAAGATACGAAATTGTGGTTTCTGGAGCGGCTCAAATCGGCCACTGCTGTAAAGCTATTGAAGCAATTTCTAAAGAAGTCGGTCGAGAGATTGCTCGCCAGGGTTGTAATTTAGTCACCGGGGCGACAACTGGCGTTCCTTATCTTGTTGCCTTGGGCTGTAAAGAAGCAGGAGGATTTAGTATTGGTTTTTCTCCGGCAACTTCGGAAGAGGCTCATTTAAAAACCTATAAACTTCCTTTAGAGCCTTTTGACGTGATGATTTATACTGGAGCTGATTACGCTGGTCGAAATGTTATCATGACTAAATCAGCCGATGGAGTAATTATTATCTGTGGAAGAATGGGAACCCTCCATGAATTTGCCACTGCTTTTGAAATTCAAAAACCAACTGGGATTTTAGAGGGAACGGGTGGAACAGCGGATAAAATAAGACAAATTGCCACCGGTCCCTACCGAGGAGTTAAAAAAATTATTTATGAAAAGGACCCTAAGAAATTAGTTGAAAAATTAATAACGCTTATTAAAAAGGAGAAGAAATTGAACTCAAAGTTTTAAAGGTCGAAAAAATAAAATTTAATTTAAAAATATGGAAGAAGTATCTATTCCTGAAGAAGGAAAATTAATTGGTAAAATTACCCATTATTTTGGCAATATTGGGGTGGCTGTTCTTGAGCTCACCGACACCCTGAAAGTCGGCGATACAATTAGAATAGTCGGTGGTCAAACTGATTTTACCCAGACTGTTGGATCAATGGAGATTGAACACAAAAAAGTCAAAGTCGCTAAGGCCGGAGATTCAGTAGGATTAAAAGTTGAACAAAAAATTAGAGAAGGCTACAAAGTATATAAACTATAAACTTTACTATGGAAATTGAGATTATCGGCCAGCTACTTTTGGCTACTTTTTTGGGTGCCCTGATTGGGGTAGAAAGGGAGATAAAGAAAAAAGGAGCCGGACTCCAAACTTATAGTTTAGTCTCTCTTGCCACCTGTCTCTTTGCTATAATTTTGTTTCAATTCTTAAATCTATTTTCTGGAAAAGATACAATCTTTAATCTCGCCGGACTCATTCAGGCAGTTGCCATTGGCCTTGGTTTTATCGGGGCAGGGGTGATTTTCCGCCAGTCATCAGGAATTGTAGGATTAACTACCGCCGCCGGTTTGTGGATGGCAGGAGCTATTGGAATAGCTACTGGAACCAAACTCTATTTTCTGGCAATCTTTTCTACCCTCTTGACTCTTTTAATTTTAGCCGGCTTCGGGTTATTGGAAGAAAAATTATTTGAAAGAGAAAAAAGAAAGCTCGAAAGAAAATAAATTTTTCTTATTTATCTCTTTTATAACAAATTAGGGCATTGAGATTTTTTAGTTTAAGATGCCCTTTTTGATTTAAAGCCTTTAAAATGATAAATTGATTAGATGAGTATATGAAATTTATAGCTGATTTTCACCTTCATTCAAAGTATTCCAGGGCCACAAGTCGTGACATGAATTTAGAGAATCTTGATAAATGGGCGAGGATTAAGGGAATTAAGGTTTTGGGAACGGGTGACTTCACCCACCCCGAATGGTTTAAAAATTTAAAAGAAAAACTAGAGCCAGCCGAGACCGGGCTTTTTAAGTTGAAGAATTCTGATTCTCCAACTCGTTTTATTTTAACTGCCGAGATTAGTTGTATTTATACAAAAGGCGGAAGGGTTAGAAAAATTCATATTATAGTTTTTGCTCCCTCTTTTGAGATTGTTGATAAAATAAATGCCCATTTAGGTTGGATTGGGAATTTAAAAGCTGATGGCCGTCCAATTTTAGGCCTAGACGCCAAAGAATTAGCAAAAATTGTTTTAAATATTTCTGAAAACTGTTTAATTGTCCCGGCTCACTTAATGACTCCTTGGTTTTCTTTGTTCGGTTCTAAATCAGGATTTGACTCCCTCCAAGAGTGTTTTAATGAATATTCAAAATATATTTTTGCCGGCGAAACGGGACTCTCGGCAAATCCTTTAATGCTTTGGCGAATGCTAGATGGTCGAAGAATTACATTGATAAGCAATTCAGATAGTCATAGCCCAGCTCATCTTGGTCGGGAGGCAAATGTTTTTGATACCGAAATTAGTTATCCGGCGATAACAAATGCGATAAAATTAAAAGATCCCCAAAAATTTTTATATACAATTGAATTTTTTCCTGAAGAAGGAAAATACCATTATGATGGCCACAGAGTTTGCGGAATTTCTTTATCACCTGCGGAATCTAAAAGATACAACAATATCTGCCCAAATTGCGGAAGGTCTTTAACTATCGGAGTTTTAAATCGAGTTGATTCTCTGGCAGATAGACCAGAAGGTTTTAAACCAGAAAATGCCATTCCCTTCAAAAGTTTGGTTCCCCTGGCAGAAATAATTGCCAACGCTTTAGGCGTAATGGTAGGAACAAAACAAGTTGAGGAGGAATACAAAAATTTAATTGAAAAATTTGGAAACGAATTTAATGTTTTAATTGATATTTCCCGTCAGGATTTAGAAGCAGTTACCCTGCCAGAAATTGCTGAAGGTATAATAAGAGTGAGGGAAGGAAAAGTTTTCATTGAGCCAGGTTACGATGGTGTTTACGGAAAAATCAGAATCTTTTCCAAAGGCGAACAAAAAACTGTTTCTCGTCAAAAAACTTTGTTTTGAGGCGAAGAGGGCCTTACCCTCTTCTTCATCTACCCGAGCCACAGCGAAGGGTAGAGAAGAGATTTATTTCTTCGATTCGCCCCGTTGGTCGGGGCTCGATATATGATAATTGGAATTCCAAGAGCTTTAATTTATTGGAAACAGCCTTATTTTTGGGAGACCTTTTTTGAAAACCTCGGTTTTAAGGTTTTGCTTTCTCCGCCAACTAATAAAGAAATTGTTGAAATGGGAGTGAAAGTGGCGGATCCTGAAACTTGTTTTTCAAATAAGGTTTACTGGGGACATTTATTATGGCTTGATGGGAAATGCGATTTAATTTTTGTTCCGAGGTTAAAAGCAAATGAAGAAAAATTAGAATACTGTCCAAAATTTTTCGGCTTACCTGACTTAGCTCAGATTTTAGTTAAAACGCCAATTTTAACTGAAACTTTCGATCGCAGAAAAGAGGAAACAAAAAAAGCCCTTGAAAGACTGGGTAAAAAACTGAAGAAAAATAAGGAAGAAATAAAGAAAGCAGCCGGAACTGCTTTTTTAAAAGAAAAAGAATTAAAAGAAAAAGAAGAGCAAGAATTTTTTAAAAAAATCCAATCTAAAAAACAAAAGTTAGTTCTGGTTTCTCACCCCTACAATTTATACGATGATTATGTTAATTTAAGGATGAAAGAAAAGTTAGAAAAATTAGGGGCAGAGCCAATATTCATTGATGAAGTACCAATAAAATCCCAAATCTCAAACCTCAAATACCGAGCTTCCATAAATGGAAGCGAAGGTGAAGAAGAGGACGAAGTCCTCTTCGCCTCTCAAAACTTAAATTGGCCAAAATTTCATTGGGAGTTTGGTAAAGAGTTAATGGAGAGAATTGAGGTAGCCCTGAACTACCGGATTGCCGGCGCCATTGAGATTTCTTCTTTTGGTTGTGGTTGTGATGCAGTAATAAAAGAATTTGTAGAAAAAACATTTAAACAAAATAGAATTCCCTTTCTTTATCTAATGATTGACGAACAAACTGGTGAAGCCGGAATCCAAACCCGGTTAGAAGCCTTTATGGATACAATATGAAAAAACCAATTATTACCTTTGCTAGGTGGGGGAATTACACTATTGCCTTTAAGACTCTTTTTGAACAGTTGGGTTTGGAAGTTATCCCTCCAGAAAAAACAAATTCTCAAACTATTGCTGAAGGAGCGAAAATTGCCCCGGAAATGTATTGCTTTCCAATGAAGGTAACCCTTGGTAATTATCTACCCGCTCTTAAAAAGGGGGCAAACACTATTTTTATGGTTCAAAACGTTGGGGGGTCCTGTCGGCAAAGATATTACGGAGCAATTCAAGAAAAAGTCTTAAAAGAGACCGGTCATGATATTAATTTTTTAGATTTTCGAGCTGCTCCAAAAGATATTTATTCTGCAATAAAGAAAATTTCCAATGCCTCTTTTTGGCAAATAATAAAGGCCGGTCGTTTTTTCTTCAAGAAATTAAGATTAATTGAAAAAATTGAAAAAGTGGCCCAATATTATCGGCCGAGGGAAATTGAGAAGGGAATGACTGATAAAATCTTAACTGAGAGTTTTTCAAAACTCGAAGAGTTAAAAAAAGAAAAAGATTTCCCAAAACTAAAAAGAGAAATTTTTAAAAAACTCTCTGAGATTAAGATTGAAGAAAACAAAGACCTTCCCAAAGTTGCTTTAGTTGGTGAAATTTATACGGTTTGCGATCCGACAATAAACTTTGAAGTTGAAAGCAAATTAGGAAGGGAGGGAGTCGAAGTCCATCGGGAAATGGATATCACCTATCATCTAAAAAAATTGATTTTTCCCTGGAAAGATTGGATAATCCAGAAAAAAATAAATCCCTATTTAAAATCTACTGTCGGTGGCCACGGCCGAGACGCCATTTACGAAATGCTCCATTATATAAAAGAAGATTTTGACGGCATAATTCACCTTCTACCCTTTCAATGCATGCCGGAAGTCACGGTTAGGCCGATTTTGGAAAAAATTCATCGAGAATCAGGGATTCCATTTTTATCAATATCTTTAGACGAACAAACGGCCGAAGCTGGAATCGACACCCGGCTCGAAGCTTTTATTGATGTAGTTAGAAATTATCATCAAAGTAAAAAATCAAAAATATGAAAACTTTTTTAGGAATTGACGTTGGTTCAATTTCAACAAAGTTTGTTTTAATTGATGAGAAAAATAAAATTCTCTTTTCTTCCTATTTCCGGACCGAAGGAAATCCAATTGGAGCTGTTCAGAAAGGATTAAAGGAATTGAGAAAATATATTGAAACTCATAATCCAGAAATCGAAATTACTGGAGTGGGGACGACTGGTTCAGCTCGATATTTAACCGGAGTTATTACTGGAGCCGATTTAATTAAAAATGAAATTACTGCCCACGCAAAAGGAGTGTGTTCTTTTATTCCCGACGCTAGAACAGTAATTGAAATTGGTGGCCAGGATTCAAAAATTATAATTTTAGAAAATGGAGTGGTGGTTGACTTTGCGATGAATTTGATTTGTGTAAAAGGAAATACAAAAATAACTACCAATCCAAGTTATACTTCTAGGCCAATTAAGGAAGTCCAAATAGGTCAAAAAGTTTTAACTCATGAAGGAAGATTTAAACCAGTAGAGCAGGTTTTTGAAAGGAAATATCAAGGAGAGATGATAAAAATTGAAGCTTCAAGCTTTAAAAAATTAGACATCACCCCAGAGCACCCAATTTTAGGATTAAAGAGAGAAGATATTAAATGCTATCAAAGTCATTCCAGAAATAATATTCCCATTTGTAAACCGCCAGAAGAAAACACTTGCAAAAAGCAATGTGCAAAATGGAAAAATTTCTCTTGGGAACCTAAATTTATTCCAGCCAAAGAATTTCGAAAAGGAGATTTCATTGCTACACCTCTCCCCTTAGAAAATCAAATAGATAGTCCTATTTTGTTAAATTATTCTGCAGTAAAAACTGAACCTAAAGTATTTAGACCGTTTAAAAAAATAGATAAATTTGTTTTTAGGCCAGATTTACTTCGATTATTAGGTTATTATCTAGCTGAAGGTTGTATCTTATATAACAGGGCTCGGCGAGATAAAAAATTAAAATATCCTTGCGGAGTGAGTTTTATATTTAATATAAATGAAAAAAGCTATATAGAAGATATTAAAAAGATTATTTCTCAGAACTTTGGTAAACTTAATATTAAAATTATTAAAAAGCCAGAGCATGAAACCACAATAGTTGCAATATATAGTAAAAGTTTAGCCGAATACATAAAATATCTTTGCGGCTCTATGGCAGATAAAAAAAGATTAAGCACGGAGTTGTTAAATTTAAAACCCTCCTTACAAAAAGAAATTTTAAAAGGTTTTTTTAGAGGAGATGGACAATTGAGAAAAAGGCTACAAAATGCTTTAGGTTCAGATAAAAGAGGTAATAGGTATTGTGCATCTACTGTTTCTGAAGATTTAGCCCATCAATTATATTGGTTATTACTGCGGAATGAAATTAAATGCACCTTGAGAAAATCATCTTCAAAAACAAAGGGAGACAAATACGCTTATTTTATTGAGGTTTTTGGAAAGGAAATTAATAAATTGGAGGATAAACAATTAGTTAATCCTCAAAAGCAAGGTTATAAATCTTTTATCTATAAAAATTGGCTTTTTGAACCAATAAGAAAAATAAAAAAATATAAATTTAAAGGAAGCATTTATAACTTAAAAGTAAAAAATGATGATTCCTACGTTGCTAATGCTATCGGAGTTCATAACTGTGCCGCTGGTACCGGCGCCTTTCTCGACGCCCAGGCATTTCGATTAGGAATTCCAGTCGAAAGGTTCGGTGAGATTGCTCTAAAATCAAAAAAACCGACTACCATCGGCGCCAGGTGTACCATATTTGCCGAGTCAGACATGATTCATAAACAACAAATTGGCCACTCGCCCGAAGATATTGTTGCCGGGCTTTGCCAGGGTTTGGCCAGGAACTTTTTAAGCAATGTTGCTAGGGGGAAGAATATTCAACCACCAATTGTTTTTTTAGGAGGGGTTTCAGAAAACAAGGGAATGAGAGAGGCTTTTGAGGGCGCTTTGGGTCAAGAAATCGTTGTTCCAGAATATAATACCGTCATGGGAGCATTTGGAGCCGCCCTTTTGGTCAAAAAAAATCCGCCATCAAAAACTAAATTTTTAGGATTTGAAATCTCTGATAAAAACATCAGATGCACCTCTTTTCAATGCCAGGGTTGTCCTAATCGCTGCGAGGTAATCGAGGCGAGAATAGAGGGGAAAGTGATGGCCAGATGGGGAGATAGATGCGGCAAATGGTCAAATTTAAATGTTAATTCTACTTAAATTATGGTAGAGGAATATAAATTTGGTTCAATAACTATTGATGGAAAAACTTATGAATACGATGTCGAAGTCCGTTGGACTGGCGAAGTTTTGAAATGGTGGCGAGAAGAAAGTCATATCATTGATGTTGCAGACGTAAAAAGAGCAATTGGAGAATCTCCCGATACAATTATCATTGGTACCGGAGAAGCAGGAATGGCTAAAGTCACCGAGGAAGCCAAAAAAGAAATTCTCTCTAAAGGAATTGGATTAATAATTGATAAAACCGAAGAGGCAATAAAAACCTTTAATATTCAAAAGGAAGAGTCAACAGAGGAAGAAGGGGCGCGGAAAAAGGTGATAGGACTATTCCACTTGACTTGCTAAAAGAAAGACTTTATAATAATTTTAGACTGATAAGTCGAATATCTTAAGTAAGTCTTCAATAATTTCGAAAATTAGCGAAGGCCCAGAATAAGTAGAGCGACTTAGAAGTCCAAAGGTCGCTTTTTTTATAGATATTAGATATTGGATATTAGATGCAGAAAAAGGAAACTATTATCTAAAATCTATTATCCAAAATCTAAACTATGGCCTTCCAAAAATTTGAACCAAGAGGAGAGTTTCCTCCTCGCCAAACGTTTAAAGGGAATTGGAAATGTTCCGAATGTGGAAAAGAAATAACTGAACTTCCATTTGAACCCTCGCCCGACAGGCCAATTTTTTGTAAAGAATGTTGGGCAAAAAAGAGAGCTGAAAGATTCCGACGCTAGACTCCCTGAACCAGAAGCCGCCAAAAAGCGGCTTTTTGGTATATAATAAATTTGAGAAAATGTATCCCAGCTACTTAAATTTATCAAAAAAAGATTTAAATTTAAGGATTGGAAAACTCTTTAAAAATTTAGAGAATTGTGAAATTTGTCCAAGGAAATGCCGGGCTAATCGACTGGGAGGCAAGGAAGGATTTTGTAAATTAGGAGGATTGCCAATGGTATCTGCTCACCATCCCCATTTTGGAGAAGAAAGCGTATTAGTTGGAACCCATGGTTCAGGTACGTGCTTCTTTACATCCTGTAATCTTTCTTGCGTTTATTGTCAGAATTACGAGATTTCTCAATTAAGAATTGGCGCGGAAATTTCTTTTAAAATGTTATCTCAAGCGATGGTAGAACTTCAAAATATGGGCTGTCACAATATTAATTTAGTTACTCCAACTCCTCAAGTTCCCCAGATTGTAAAATCTCTTTTGATTGCCATTGAAAAAGGACTGAAAATTCCCTTGGTATATAACACCTGTTCATATGATTCAGTCGAAGTTTTAAAATTGTTAGATGGCATTATAGATATTTACATGCCAGATGCCAGGTATTCAGAGGATAAAATTGCTTTAAAATATTCCAATGCCCCAAGGTATTTTGAGATAATGAAAGAAGCAATAAAGGAAATGCACCGCCAGGTAGGAGATTTAGTCATTGACGAAAGAGGAATAGCTGTTAGGGGGTTATTGGTTAGGCACCTGGTTTTACCAAATAATTTAGCTGGTTCAGAAAAAATTTTTGAATTCTTAATTAAGGAAATTTCAAAAAATACTTTTTTAAACATAATGTCTCAGTACTTTCCATATTTTCGGGCCCGAGAGTTTCTTGAACTCAATCGCCCAATTACTGAAAAAGAATATCAAGAGGCCATCGAACTTGCGAAAAAAGCCGGTTTAAAAAGACTCTATTTTTATTAATAAAATGAAATACAAAATTTTTGATAAAGAAATTAGTGGCCCATTTACTATTCCCTCAGGGATAGTAACCACCGAGGTATCAACTATCGAAAAAATTGCCAATGAAATTCCAGAAATTGGAATTCTAACTACAAAAAGCATTGGACCGGAACTCAGAGTAGGGTACCGGGAGCCGATTATTGCTCAGATTGCCCCCCTTTCTTTTATTAACGCTGTTGGCCTAACAAATCCTGGCGTAGAAGAATTCAGAAAAAGAATTTCGAAAATAAAAATACCTAGAGATAAATTTTTGCTTATTTCAATCTTTGGGGGCAATGAAAAAGAGTTCAGAGGGGTAGCTGAAACCCTATTTGATTTTGCCAACGGTTTTGAATTAAATATTTCCTGCCCTCATACTGAAAAATATGGCCAAACAATTGGCAAGGACACAGCGATTTTGGAGAAAATAGTAAAAAGTATCAGCTCTCTCGGGAAGCCGGTATTTGTTAAAATTTCCCCAAATTTGGATGTAAAAGAAACAGTAAAAGCAACCCTGAAAGGAGGAGCTTCAGGCATAACTGCTATAAATACAAGGGGACCGGAATTGTTTCTCCACGATAACCATTCCGTTCTTTCAAATAAAGTCGGCGGGATATCTGGAAGGGCAATTTTGGAATTGGGATTAAAATGCGTGAAAGAAATAAGGAATCTCACCGATTTACCAATTATTGCCTGCGGTGGCATTTCTACTGCTGGAGATTTAAGAAGATATAAATTAGCTGGAGCCACTTTTTTTGGGATTGGTTCAGCCCTGTCTGGAATGAATACTGAGGAGATGAAACAATATTTCCATCAGCTATTAATTGATTTTTGGAAAGGAACAGATGAGACCGTTAGCTTTTTAAAAGAGAAACTAAATACGGAATATCAAAAATATACTGTAAGAGAAAATAAATTTTTGGCCGAAGATTTATTTCTTTTGAAATTAAATAAGGAGATAGAAGTAGAGCCTGGCCAATTTATTTTCGCCTGGTTACCAGAAAAAGGGGAGAAACCCTTTTCAGTGTTCGATGACGATCCTTTAACTTTATTGATTAAGAAAAGAGGTTGTTTTACTCAGGAATTATCAAGATTGAAGGGGGGCGACATTCTTTATATTCGGGGACCTTATGGGAACTCTCTAA
>Ga0210057_1010777_pt1 | contig 10268 bp, 6 predicted proteins | sample CryGeyCG2114_010_2_FD_183968 | JGI IMG/M metagenome (GOLD analysis project Ga0210057, IMG submission 183968) | Groundwater microbial communities from aquifer - Crystal Geyser CG10_big_fil_rev_8/21/14_0.10 (SPAdes) (version 2) | ecosystem: Environmental > Aquatic > Deep subsurface > Groundwater ...
ATAATGATGAAGGCATATAGGGAGATGAAGAGATGATGAATTAAGAAATTAGAAATTAGAAATGGCATACATGTCCAAAGGTATTACGAGCGTTCAAGCGCAAAAGCTCCAGAAAGAATATGGATGGAACGTCATAAAAAATACGGCGAGGATTTCGTGGGTAAAAAAATTTATTGCACAGATTTCAAGCTTTCTGATTATTCTTCTTTTGATTGCGGCGATTTTATCGTTTGCGATTGGAGAAATTATTGATGGTTCATTGATTTTGATTATTATTCTGATCAATGCGGGGTTTGGCATGTTTCAAGAGCTAAAGGCGGAGCAGGCAGTTGCGGCACTCAATCAATTGTCGGTAAGTTCAATCAGAGTTATTCGTGATGGAAAAGAGCAAGAGATTGATAGTAAACATCTGGTACCGGGAGACCTCATCATAGTTGAAGAAGGTGTAAAGGTTCCCGCTGATGTAAAAATCATCGAGGCTCATAATCTTGAAATGAATGAAGCATCTCTCACCGGCGAATCTTTTCCGGTCGTGAAAAATAAAGATGACATGATGTACATGGGTACCATTGTTTCCAAAGGACGAGCACAAGCTATTGTCACACAGATTGGTATGAAAACTAAATTTGGGTTGATTGCCGCCGAACTATCAACCGTTGAACATTTTCAGACACCACTGCAAAAAAAACTTGCGCATCTTACCGAGATTGTTGGACTAGCGGGAATAATAATTTCTCTGGTCGTTTTTGTACTTTCAGCACTGCAAGGGCAGGGTACGTTTCCTTCATTTCTTCTGGCAATCTCCCTTGCCGTTGCCGTTGTCCCGGAGAGTCTTCCGGCAGTTATGACGGTCATTCTTTCAATTGGAGTCAAGCATATGGCAAAACGAAATGCTATTATTCGAAAGCTTGCTGCAATCGAGGCTCTGGGAAATACCACACTTATTGCAACCGACAAAACGGGAACACTTACGGAAAATGTTATGAGTGTCAAAGAACTCTGGATAGACGGACATATGCACCGTACTGATCCTCATCAAACGATCACGAGTCGCGCAGAACATCTCCTTTTGACCAATGGAATACTCTGCTCAACCGCATCACTTGTTGACACCCATGGAGGGATAGAGGTATTAGGAGATCCCACCGAAGGAGCGCTCCTTACGCTTGCGCGCGAGAAAAAAATCAATGAACTCGAGATTCGAGATTCTTGGGAACTTGTTGATGAAATCTCCTTTGATTCAATACGAAAACGGATGAGTGTACTCGTAAAGAAAAAAGAAAAAAATGGACATGAATATGTATTTGCAAAAGGTGCTCCTGAGTCAATTCTTCATATTTCATCTCATATATTGATTGATGGATCGGTAGTAACGTTGACCGATGAGCGCCGAGAATCGGTTGGTAAAGCGCTTGAGAAATGGTCAGAACACGGACTCCGCGTTCTTGCATTTGCATATCAAGAAAACGAACATCACCAGAGTATCTTTCAAACACTCCAAAAAGAGGAGCAGCCGGAGTATGAACAAAATGGATCGTTACAAAAAGATGGACTCATATTTTTAGGAATGAGCGCACTTCATGATCCACCAAGAAAAGAAGTTATGCGCGCACTTGAACGCGCAGCAAATGCGGGAATCAAAGTGGTCATGATAACAGGGGATAATGAAAAAACTGCAGAAAGTATTGGTACGAGCATCGGGCTCGTCAAAAAAGGAGATGCGATCATAACAGGCGAGCAGATTGATCTTTACTCGGATGAGAAGCTTTTGGAAATTCTTCCCCACGCGCGAATATTTGCTCGTACAACGCCATTCCACAAGAGTCGGATTGTTTCGTTGTACCAAAAACTCGGCGAGATTGTGACGGTGACCGGCGATGGGGTCAATGATGCAGTTGCACTCAAGCAGGCAAATGTTGGAGTAGCAATGGGTAAAGTCGGAACTGATGTCGCACGAGAAGTTGCTGATATGGTCATTCTTGATGATAATTTTGCGACCATTGTAAATGCAGTGGAAGAGGGGAGGAATATTGTGGTTCGATTGAAAAACTCGATCAAATATTTACTGACGGGAAATTTATCAGAAGGATTAGCTCTTGTTATTGGATTGCTCCTTGGATTCCCCCCCTTACTTCTCCCCATTCAGCTTTTGTACATCAATCTCATTTCAGATGGGGTTCCTGCGCTTGCGATGGCTTTCACGCCAAAAAATTCGCACGTCATGCAACAAAAACCAGATCGTGCTATGGTGATTCTACAACGAAACGATATTGGATATATTACCCTGATCGGCTTTGCTGCAGCAGCAATCGTTATTATCACCTATAGATTGCTTTCCGGAGACGCGGGTATTTTTGGCGGTGACTCTCAAACAGCTGCATTCACGGTTCTTGCAATCGTTCAAGCATTTATTTTTGTAGATATTTGGTTTTCACACAGAACAGAGTCGAAACTCAAAATTCTTGTTCCTCCCATATTTTTGTTCACCATTGCTGCACCAATTCTCATTCAATTTATGATTGTTCGATCATTATTTCTCTCTCGGGTATTTCGAGTACAGATTTTACAGATGGGAGAGTTTGGGATATATTTGATGACATCTGCCACAATCTTGGGTGTAATTTGGATGGGACGATTGATTCTAAGGAGAAGTTAGAATGACTGGCATTGAGATAACTTCTCCTTTACCGTGTTTACAATCGCTTCGGCATCAATCTTCTCAAAATTGAGAAGATCTGCCGACGTACCGGATCGAGGTGTCTTTCCGACGGCAAGATGGGTGAAGAATTTGACATCCAATCCATCAAGTGCTTGTCTCACCGAATCACCAAGACCACCATCTGGGTAGTGATCTTCCACCACGATCACATTGCCCGTTTTTGTGGCGTATTTGACGATTGTTTGAGTGTCAAGTGGTTTGACCGAGTATGCATCGATGACTGCAATAGTTGTGCCGTTTTGGGCAAGTTCTTTTTGAGCCTTAAGCGCTTCGTGTACGGTGATACCTGCCGCAATGATAACAGCCTCATCTTTATCAGACGAAACAAGCACCTTCGATCCGCCAATGGGAAATGATTCGTTGATTTCATAGAGTGATCCACTTTTTGCACGGGTGAGGCGGAGATAGGAGAGCCCATGGTGAGCTCTCAGTTCGTCAACGAGTTTAATCGTTGAAACAGGATCGGATGGATACAAAACGACCGCATGAAGGAGAGAGCGCATCATACCAAGATCTTCGAGAGCCATCTGGGATGATCCATCTTCTCCAATCGATACACCTGCGTGTGATCCTACAATTTTCACGTTCGGAGCAGAATATTGACACATGCGTATTTGGTCATATGCCCGTGAAAGAAAAGCTGCAAAGCTTGAAACAAAAGGAATGAGTCCAATTTTACTCATACCAAGTGCGACCGATACCATATTTTGTTCGGCGATAAACATCTCAAAGAATCGCTCAGGAGCAACTTCTTTCATGGTTTCGGCATAAGTAGAGTTTGATGTCTCAGCGTCCAAAACTACTACTCGTGGGTCTTTTGCAATAAGCTTAAGTGCCGCACCATAAGCCTCACGGGTAGCCATATCTCCTGTGGGTATTTCAAATTTCATAGTTCCAAGGTCATATGAATTTGTCATTTGGCTTTTGTCATTTGACATTTTCTCTGGTTTTTCAACGATTCCTCGTATGTTTGTGTCTATCTCTCCCAATTCTTTGAGAGCAGTTTCAAGCATATCTTTTGGCAGGGGTTTTCCATGCCAGCCGTCCTTATCTTCAACAGAAGAAATTCCTGCTCCTTTTTTGGTTTTTACCATGATCATCGTTGGTTTTGATCCCTCAAAGTCAATCTTTGTAAGAGCTGATTGGACAGCATCAATATCATTTCCTTCATCAATCACGATGGTATTCCAGCCAAATGATTCAATTCGATCTTCATAAGTTTCAATATCCCATCCGAGCATGGTTTCGCCGCGTTGACCGAGACGATTAATATCAAGAATACCGATGAGGTTACTCAATTTGTACTCAGATGCTACCTGAAGCGCTTCATAGATTTGTCCCTCGCTAAACTCAGAGTCACCCATCAATACATATACATTTGGTGTGCGAGTTAGATTCTGTCCTCGCTTCATTCTCCCGTCAGTGCTCGCTCTGCTGCGCGGCAAGTCAAACTTGCCAGCTACGTTTGATGGTGGCGCTGTCGGGCTCCCTCCAGCTCGGCTGCCTAACCCGCCGAGTTTCTTCAATTGCAAATTTATTCCAAGAGTCATACCAATCCCAACAGATAAACCTTGTCCGAGAGATCCTGTCGCAACATCTACCCAGGGAAGATCTGTAGTGGGATGCCCCTCAAGCCGTGAAGTAAACGTGCGAAGTGTGAGGAGTTCCTCGTACTCAATCCACCCTGCGGCATGATACAAAGCATACAGGAGAGGAGCCGCATGACCTTTTGAAAAAATCATACGGTCGTTAAAGATATATTTTGGATCTTGCGAATCATAATGAAAGTAACCATCAAACCACAGTGCGGTCATGATTTCGACTGCAGAAAGTGAGCTGGTGGGATGACCAGTACCTGCTGCTGTAGTCATTTGTAAAATGTCATAACGGATGAGGTTAGTGAGTGCTTTGAGATCTGTTTTCATATGGAAAATAGTATAGCATACGAAGAATAGGTACATTATGGTGTAAATTTACCACGGGTGAATAATTTACCTCGTCACCTGAAAGGAGTGGACTTGTTTGAGGAGAAACGCAGCTTTTGGATTTTCTTCAAAATGACGCCTTACGGGCGCGAGCAGTTCGTCAAGCTTTCGAATAACGGTATTCTTGAGATCCATTGGATGGAGGGCTTTTGAGGCATAGTCAGACTCCAATTCTTTGTATGTTTTGTAAGATTTATTTCCACCAAATTTATCCGAACGATCAATGGTCAATTCGTCAAAAGATTCAAATAGAATATATTTACAGTACTCAAGAACCGGATTTTCTTTTATTTCTCCCTCAGGTGCCCAGGCTTTGCCGATCTTCCGTTTCACATCTTCTGTCGAATCAGTCATGAATATTGCCGAGTCTGGATTGGATTTTGACATTTTGAGGGCTATAACTCGTGAGATTTTATCACCTGCAACATCCCTCCCCCCGCTAAGCGGGGTACTCCCTTCATAAGAGAGACCCGTATGAGTTCCCCCTTTAGGAAGGGGGTGCCCCGAAGGGGTGGGGGATGTTGATGGGGGAGTAAGACCTTGTAACATATGATGACTGATCACCACTGGTTTCCAAAAGCCAAGCTGTGGTCCGACCTCACGGGCAAGCATATTGACTTTCCGCTGATCCATCCCGAGCTGAGTGATCTTTGCTCCCAGCATAAAGATGTCAGCTACCTGCATACAAGAATAGATAATATGCGCGCCGGTAAGGTTGTCAAGCGATTCCTCACGGCCCATCATCTCGGCAGTACGCACAAAACGCTTCAGTGCGTTGGATTTTCCTACCTGAAGTACCAGTTTCCAGTAATCTGAGTTTTTTGCCATATCTGACGCCCAATGAAATTCGACCATGTCCATATTCATCCCGCACGCTTTCCATACTTCGATAAAGTAATCTCCCACGATTTTGATTTTATCCAAATCACCACCCATCTTGTTATTTGCCATTGCATGCCAATCTGCCACCCACATTTTGAATTTGATACCTGATCTGGTCATCTTATTGACATTGATTGCTCGAAGAATTCCTTGTGCGATGTGGATTTGTCCCGAAGGTTCAAAACCATCATAGGCGATAAGATCTTCACCTGATTCAAGAAGTGCTTTCAGCTCATCTTTTTTGGTGATCTCTTCGCCGACTTGTTCTATGAGATTCATGCGTTCATCGGTTGTCATGAGCATATTATAGCGGAAAGAATGAGGGAGTGAAGAAGTATATATAGTATTTAGTATGATTACAAAGTTATAGATATACTGGGTAGGGGTATTACATTAGTCGTCAGTCTTTAGACTTTAGCTTTCAGAATAAATTCACAAATCATAATTTACATCACCTTGTCATATTTTCAGAATTAGGCTCTCCAATAATCTTTCCAAAAAGAAGCTGCTCAATTCCAAAGTATGATTTTTTCCGAAATCCTTCAAGATCAAACCCCATTTTTTCATAAAATGTTTTTGCTTCTGATTGACCTGCCACTTCTATTTTATGCGCTTTGTGTCTGACTGCATATCCCTTCCAGGCATGTATTAGTGCGCTGCCATATCCTTTATGTTGATATTTTTTTAATACCCCAAGCCAACGACAAAATGAAACGCCACCATACGTTGAATCAATCACTGCAAATCCTATGATAGAGTCTTTTTCATATGCTCCAAATATAATTTTTTCTTTTCTCTGAACCCAGTATTTCAATGTTTCTTTTGTATAAAGCCTATTCAGTAAGTAGGAAACCACCTTGGAAGTATATCCAGGAAACTCTGATGTTAGTACTGAAGAAAATATCGGATAAAATTGGTCGATATTCTGTGGTAATAGAACTTTTATTGACATACTTTATTCAAATTGTGCAATAATTCCAGCAACTTGTTTTTTTATTTGTTCGGTGATGGGCACGACGATAATACCTAAGTCTCTCTGGCCATACACAACAATACTTTTGAGCGGTGCAAGTAAAATTGCAGGTAGTGCGAGCAAATCTTCTTCACCATGTATAGTCATTTGTTGAGATGTTTTTTGCTTTAATGACAGATTCATTTTTTGCTTCAACTTGTCGACTGCAACCTTTTGGATTGTACCTGGTTTATTTGATATCCCCTTATCTTTAACCGTATTTTTTGAAAAAAGGATTTGTCGTCTACTTCGATGATCTATGACAATTACATTGGGAGTAAGTTTTGCCTTTTTAAGGGATGTACTGACAATATCCCCGACTGAAATGAGAAGGGGAGGATCGTGTCTTTTGATTGATAGCGCTGTTTTTTGTGCCGTAAAAGAGGTAAATCGCACGTCACCTTCAATGATCGTTCCAAGAGGCTTTCTCAGTAGATTTCTCAACCGAGGGGGAAGCGTGAGTTCTTTTGATTTTGAAAAAAGATACGAGTATGGGTCACCGATTCGGTTGATTTGTCCTTCACGAATACGTGTTGATCGGATCACCTTGTTGTCTTTGCCTTTCATGAGAGGTATTGTGATGATCGCAAGGGGTTTGAGATTGTTTTGACGACGTATATCATTTATTTTTACCGCATTTTTTCTAGTTTCACGTGTCACAACAATAGCATCATACTTAGGATTATCTGCTGCAGGGCCAAATATATCTGTAAGTTGGATAATCGTCGTTCTTTTTTCCCAATCATTTTGTTGGATGTAGGCGAGTACTGACTCTTTTCGGAGATGAAATGATTCAAGAGTATTTGAGAAGCTTTTTGTATCGATCTGATCATTTCCCACGATCCCAATCGTTATCTGGTCTGCCGTGTGAAATGCAAAATCGAGAATTCGTTTGTGTCCTGCATGAAGATGATCAAACGTGCCACCAAGTACTGCATGTTTATATTGATAGGGCATGAGAGTAGTATATAATAGTTTCATGTCAAAATATTTCCCAATTGATTTTGAAGAAAAATGGGCAAACAAGTGGATTGAGAAAGGATTATTCCAGAACACGTTTGATCATCCCTCTTCGCCTAAAGCTTCTGAGGGGCACGGAGATAAGATGTACCTTCTTTACGCATTTGCGTATCCCTCAGGAAGTGGGCTTCATGTTGGTCATGTTGAACCGCTTACCGCACTAGACATTTTGGCTCGGTATTATCGCTCTATTGGTAAAAAAGTATTTTTTCCCGTTGGTTGGGATGCTTTTGGACTTCCTGCAGAAAACTACGCGATCAAAACAGGAATCCCTCCGGTCAAAACGACCAAAGATGCGATTGACACATTTTCTCGTCAGATAAAGCGCATCGGTGTTTCTTATGACTGGGAAGCAGAAATTGCTACCTGTCATCCAGGATACTATAAATGGACACAATGGTTATTCCTCCAACTCTACAAAAAGAAGCTTGCATACAAAAAATCAGCTCCGGTCAATTGGTGCCCCAGTTGTCAAACGGTTCTTGCCAACGAACAGGTTGTCGAGGGTACATGTGAACGGTGTAGCACTGAGGTGATTCAAAAGAATATGGAGCAGTGGTTTTTCAAAATAACGCAGTATATGGATGAGCTCATATCAGGGCTTGACGCAGTTGACTGGCCAAAAGCGACCAAGCAGCAACAGCTCAATTGGATCGGGAAGAGTGAGGGTGCAGAGATCACATTTCAAATTTCAAATTCCGAAACTCTCATTCCCGTTTTCACGACAGCGCATGATACGATCTATGGGGCAACATTCCTTGTTCTGGCACCCGAACATTTCATTGCCTTATCATCTAATAATAAGGAGGTGCAGCAATATATTAAACAAGCAAAAGCAAAAACAGAAGAAGAACGACTCATTAACAAAGAAAAAACAGGAGTATTTTCTGGTCTCTATGCCCTTAATCCTGCGACGCAAAAAGAGATTCCCATATGGATTTCAGATTACGTACTAGTCCAATACGGAACAGGAGCCATCATGGCGGTGCCTGGTAGTGATGAGCGAGATTATCAATTTGCAAAGAAATTTGATCTTCCTATTAAGTACATAGCTGGAGAGAACGGTACTTCTAGCGATCATAAAGAATTCATAAGTTTTACAAAAGAAATTAAAGAACGACCATCTCAATATGCATTGACAAACTCTGGAGAATTTGATGGTCAGAATTTCAAAGACGGACGAGAAGGAATCATGAAAAAATTAGAGAGTTTGGGTGTTGCTAAACGAGCAACTACCTACAAGCTCAGAGATTGGCTCATATCTCGTCAGCGCTATTGGGGAGCGCCGATCCCTATTGTATACGATCCGGAAGGTACTGCGCATATGGTAAAAGAAAAACATCTTCCTTGGATGTTACCTACGGACGTAGATTTTAAACCCACAGGAGAGAGCCCATTGAAGCTTTCAAAAGAGTTTAATGAACGTGTTGAAAAATTGTATGGAAAAGGATGGACTCCCGAGTATGACACCATGGATACGTTTGTTGATTCATCCTGGTATTATCTTCGATTTACCGATCCACGAAATACAGTTGAATTTGCACGGACGGAACAGATGAAAAAATGGATGCCGGTGGATTTTTATATGATTGGTCCGGAACATATTGTACTGCACTTACTGTACAGTAGATTTTTTACCAAATTTCTTCGTGATGAGGGATATCTGTCAGTTGATGAGCCGTTTACCAAAATGAGGCATCAAGGGATGATTCTCGGTCCTGATCATCGAAAGATGAGTAAGAGCAAGGGAAATGTCATTAATCCCGATGATGTGATAACCGAGTATGGCGCCGATACGTTACGGATGTATGAAATGTTTATGGGCCCCATTGACGCTGATAAACCATGGAGTGTTGAAAGTGTGCAGGGACAGTATCGATTCTTGAAACGAGTATGGAATTTTTTTGGAGTCCTTGAAAGTCGATCCAACTTAGATACGAAAGAATCCAGCAAGGAAATAACCCAACTTTTGAACAAAACGATTAAGAAGGTGGGGGAGGATATTGAAGCTTTTAAGTTCAACACGGCAATAGCTGCAATGATGGAGTTTCTCAATGAAGTCGATGACAATATCAGCCTGAAGGACGCGAAGGTTTTTTTGAAAATATTGTCACCATTTGCTCCATTTATGACCGAAGAGATTTGGCGATCTCAACTTGGAGGGAAAGAATCGATTCATACGGTTTCTTGGCCAAAGGTCGATGAGTCTGCGCTTCAAAAGAGCACAGTCACGATCCCTATTCAAGTAAATGGGAAGCTCCGCGGATCAATAGATATCTCAGTTGATGATTCTCAAGAGCAGGTGATTCAAAAAGCTCTCACTATTCAAAAAGTTCAACAATATGTCGCCGACAACTCATACAAAAAAGCTATGTATGTTCCAGGAAAAATCCTCAACTTCATTGTCTAGAGATATTGATATCAGAACCATTGTACATCCATGAGACGATCGTCCTATGGGAAGCTACGGACGATCCATGTTGACTACCTTACGTGCATCTCTTCTTTTGGAAAGCCAGGTCGCTAGGTTCTTTTTAATATATTCCCGTCCTACACCACTCTTCATCCATCTTTCTCTTTTAGTGGCATCTTGAGAGTCTTTGAACATTTCGTTATAAATGACAACCCACTGCCCTGAGTTTCTCGAAGT
>Ga0210057_1010778_pt1 | contig 10267 bp, 21 predicted proteins | sample CryGeyCG2114_010_2_FD_183968 | JGI IMG/M metagenome (GOLD analysis project Ga0210057, IMG submission 183968) | Groundwater microbial communities from aquifer - Crystal Geyser CG10_big_fil_rev_8/21/14_0.10 (SPAdes) (version 2) | ecosystem: Environmental > Aquatic > Deep subsurface > Groundwater ...
ATGTCTCTCTTATCGCCCTCCTTTACGATCCATTTGATTTTCTTTTGGTTTAGCTTTTTCATAAAACTCTGTTGTTTAACAGAGCTTATGTGTGTTATCGAGGTAACCTTATTTCTGGATAACACAAGAAAGAGTTTGAGGCATAAACTTTAAAAAGCTGTTTTTTCTTTGAATTTTGAGTTAGGTGTGGAAACTAATAGTTTTTGGTGAGGTAGAATGAAATATAAAACTTATCAAATTAGAATATGGGAGCAAGAAGTCAGCTTAGATCAGGCAGTTTGCAATTTTGGCCAAGGAAAAAGGCAAGAAAGTTTATTCCTAGTGTAAACTGGGATGCTATTTCTTCTGATAAACCTGGATTAATGGGGGTAATTGGTTATAAAGTAGGGATGAGTTCTGCTTATGTTAAGGATTTAACTCCTAATTCTTTGACAAAAGATAAAAAAATTGTTATTCCTGTTTCTGTTATTGAAATTCCTAGCATCAAAATTTTCTCTGTTAGATTTTATAAAAATAATATTGTTATGAAAGAAATTATAATAGGAGAGGATAAGGAATTAAAAAGGAAAGTTAAATTGCCAAAAGAAAAATCTAAATTAGAAATAGATAATATTAAAGATTATGATGATATTAAAGTTATAATTTACTCATTAGTTAGAAAAGCTAGGATAAAGAAAACTCCCGATTTAGCTGAAATTGCTTTGTCAGGCAGTTTAGATGAGAAGTTAAAATTTGTAAAAGAAAATTTAGGGAAAGAGATTTCTCCTGTTGAGATTTTAAAAGATATAAGTTTAGTCGATATAAGAGGATTAACAAAAGGTAAAGGAATACAAGGGCCTGTTAAAAGATTTGGAATAAAGTTAAAGAGCCATAAAAGCGAGAAAGGACAAAGAAGGCCTGGGAGTTTAGGGCCGTGGCATCCTGCCCATGTTTTATTTATGGCTCCGATGGCTGGACAGTTGGGTATGTTTACCAGAATTCAATATAATTCCAAGATAATAAGTTTAGGGAAAATTACTGAAAAGGATATTAATCCTAAGCAAGGATGGGAAAATTATGGAAAGATAAATTCTGAATATATTATCTTGCAAGGAAGTACTCCTGGCACAGAAAAAAGACAATTATTATTAACCTTGCCTTTAAGAAAAACTAAAAAGCAAGTAAAGAAAAAATTTGAGCTTATTAAATTGGTTTAAAAATAAAAATGAAAGTAAAAATTTTACCAGATGGAAAAGAAATAGATTTGCCTAAAGTATTTTCCTCAAGCATAAGAGAAGATATTACCCAGAAAGTTTATGAAACTGAGAAAAAATGGCAGCCTTATGCTCCTTTTTTTATGGCTGGAAAACAGCATTCTGCTTCTGGAAAAATAAGGCATGCTAGAAGATTATGGAAGACAGCATATGGGCATGGAATGAGCAGAGTTCCTAGAAAAGCATTATGGAGAAGAGGTACTCAATTTTACTGGATTGGAGCAGAAGTTTCAGGAACAAGGGGAGGAAGACATACAAGAATTCCTAGAGTAGAACATTTTCTTAAAAAATTAAAAATAAATAAAAAAGAAAAAGTTATTGCTTTTAATTCCATTATTGCTTCTACAGCTTCATCTTCTTATCTAAATAAAAGATATTCTACTTTAGATAAGGAAATAAAAAATTTGCCAATTGTTATTAGTTCTGATTTATTAAAGCAGAAAACCAAAGATTTTTTAAAGATATTAAAAGAAAATTTGAAAGATTTATTTGAATTAGCATTAAAAGACAAGAAAAAAGCTGGCTTATTGTTAGTTATTGGTAAAGAAGAAAATTTCAAGACAAAATTAATTGAGGTAAGAAAAGTTTCTGAGCTGGCAATTAAAGATTTATGGCCTTTAGGCAGATTGACAATTTATACAGAAAATGCTATTAAAGAGTTAGGAGGCGAGGATTTGCTGAGGCAAAAAGAAAAAAAGATTAACGAAGCAAGTCCGAGGAAGGGAAAATGATAGTTTTAGATATTGAGACAAGCGGGTTTAGTCCAATAGAGAATGGAATTGTTTCAATTGGAGCTATAAATACAGAAACCGATGAAGAGTTTTATGAAGAATGCAGACTTGATGACGGAGACGAGATTGAAGAAGAAGCAATGAAAGTTAATGGGTTTAGTGAAAAAGAAATGAGAAATGAAAATAAACAAACACAAAAACAGTTAATTGAAAAATTCTTCGCTTGGCTGGAAAACCAAGAGAATAAAGTCATAGCAGGGCATAATGTTGGTTTCTTTGATTTAAATTTTTTGAAAATGAAGGCTGAGAAATATAAGATTAATTTTAAGACAAGATACAGAAGTTTAGATTTGTGTTCTATTGCTCAGGCAAGATATTTCCAACTGAATGGAAAATTTTTACTAGATGACTATAAAGAAAATGGGATGAACTTACCAAAAGTATTAGAAATGTGTGGGATTAAAGATGAAAGGATACAGTTGAAAGATGGTAAGATTGTGAAAGAAGGAAAACCACATAATGCTTTAGAAGACTGTAAATTAGAAGCTTTATGTTTTAAAAAATTACTAGGAGAACTAAAATGAAACCAGTAACAACTGAGAAAACTGTCAAGTTAATTGAGTTAGAAAATACTTTAGTATTTGAAGTAGATAGAAGAATGAATAAGGAAGAAATAAAAAAGGAATTTGAAAAGATGTTTGATGTTAAGGTAGTGGGAATAAGAGTTTTAATCAGGCAGAACAAAAAATTTGCTTATATTAAGTTAGATAAAAAAAATCCTGCTATTGATTTAGCAACTAAATTGAAACTGATATAAAACAATGAAAAATAAAATTTTTCAAGTATTTAAATTTCCAAGGAATTGGGAGGAAATTTGAATATGGGAAAAAGAATAATTCAACAGGCAAGAGGAAAGGGAGGGCCTAGATATAGAGTCAGAAGAAAAACTTTTATATACAAGTTAGGTTATCCTGCAGAAGAAGGAAAAGCTTTAGCCTTAAAATTAATTAATTCTCCTATTCATACTTGTCCTATTGTTAAAATTAAGTTGAAAGATAAAATTTTCTATATTCCTGCATTTCAGGGAATTATAGAAGGACAAGAAATAACATTAGGGGGGGAAGCAAAAGAGGGTAATATCTTAAGATTAAAAAATATTCCTGCTGGAACTAAAATTTATAGTATAGAATTAAGGCCAAGAGACGGAGGAAAATTAATAAGAAGTTCAGGAAGTTCTGCAATAATAACAAAAAAAATTCCGGGAAAAGTAGCAGTTTTAATGCCTTCCAAGAAAGAAATTTGGTTGAATGAAAATTGTAAAGCTGTTATGGGGATAGTAGCAGGACAAGGCAGATTAGAAAAACCAATAATGAAAGCTGGGAAAAAATATTATATGATGAAAGTTAAAGGAGGAAGAGTGTGGCCTAGGACATCAGCTGTCAAAATGAATATTGTTGATCATCCTTTTGGTTCAGGAAGAGGGAAAAGGATTAAGAGTAAGATTGCTAAAAGAAATGTCCCTCCTGGAGCAAAAGTAGGGCATATAAGGCCTAGCAGAACAGGCAGGAGGAAAAGATGAAAAAATTTGATAATTTTTACTTGTCAGAAACACTTCTTGTTTCTGAACACTGTCAAGAATCTTTGATTCTTGAAGTCATTAAATTCTGGAGGAATTTAAGATAATGGTAGAAATGAGAGAGTTTGAGAGGAAAAAGGAATTTGTGTATAGAGGAAAAACATTAGAAGAGTTGAAAAAGCTAGATATAAGAGAATTTTCCAAATATTTAAAAGCTCGAGCGAGAAGAAATGTATTGAGAAATTTTCAAGTTATTGAGAAATTTTTGAAAAGATGCAAGGAAAGTGAGAGCAGGGGGAAAATAATTAGAACTCATTTAAGAGATATTGTAATAGTTCCTGAAATGGTTGGATTGACAATACTAGTTCATAATGGTAAGGATTTTGTTCCTGTTAAAATTGTTGGAGAAATGTTAGGGCATAGATTAGGGGAATTTGCATTAACAAGAAAATATGTTAAGCATGGTGCACCGGGAGTAGGAGCAACTAAAAGTTCAGCTACATTGTCAGTTAAATAAAAATGGTAGAAGAAGAAAAAGAAAAGGAAATTAAAGAAGAGAAAAAAATAGTGGAAGCTGTAAAAGAAAAAAAAGATGAGAAAAAAGTTGAGGAAAAGAAAGAAGAGAAGAAAAAAACAAAGAGAGAAGAAAAACCAAAAAAAACAGAAGCAGTAGTAAATGGCAAGGATTTGCCTATGTCAACTAAATATTCAATAGCAATATGTAATCTTATCAGAAAAAAGAAAATTGACAAAGCAATTAATGAATTGGAAAAAGTTACAAGAAAAGAAAAAGCAATTCCTATGGCTCTTGAACTGCCACATAGAAAAGGAATGGAAAGAGGGAGGTATCCTGTTAATGCTTCAAGAATATTTATCAAGCTATTAAAAAGTTTACAAGCCAATTGCCAGGTAAATGGCTTAGAAGAACCTTATATTTTTTCAGCAATAGCTAATAAGGCGAGTCAACCATTCAGGAGAGCTGGCCAGAGATTTAAAAGGACGCATATTTACCTAGAGGCAAGAGAGATAGGAGAAAAGAAAGGGAAAGAAAAAGCCGAGGAGATAAAGAAATAAGATGGAAGAGAAAAAATTTGTTCAGTTGAAGAAAGACGGATATGGAGTTAGAGAATTTATAAAGAAAGAGCTAGGAAAAGGAAAAATTAGTTCAATAAAAATGGAATATACGCCTGTAGGAGAAAAAATCACAATTATTACAAATAAACCGGGATATGTCATAGGAAGGAGGGGTGAAAGAATAGCAGAATTGACAGAGATTATAAAGAAGAAATTTAATTTTGAAAATCTGAGAATAGAAATGCAAGAAATAGAAAAGCCGGAATTTGATGCTCAGTATGTAGCAGATGAAATTGCTCTATCATTAGAAAGATTTGGAAGTTTAAAATTCAAGGTTGTTGCATACAAAATGCTAGAAAGGATTGTTAAAGCAGGTGCATTGGGAGTTGAGATAAGACTATCTGGGAAATTGCCAGGTGAAAGAGCTAAGTCTTGGAGATTTGCCAATGGTTATTTAAAAAAAACAGGAGATACAGCAAAAATAGTAAATCGAGCAAAAGCAAGAGCAGATACCTTGGCTGGAACAACAGGAATAAAAGTTGCTATTCTTCCACCTGGAGTAAAAATTCACGATCAAATTAAAGTTGATGAAAAATTAATCCAAAAATTAAAAGAAAATGCAAATAAATTAAAAGAAGACAAGCAACTTTTAGAGAACTTCAGAGTTAAAAACTCTGATAGTGCTCGGAAACCTCAGAAATTAAAAATTTCTGAAGGCTCTCAGAATTCAGAAAGAATTCTGAAGTCAGAAGATTTCCGACAAGCTGAGAAAACAGAGAAAAAGAAAAGGAAAAAGAGAGAGGAGAAATAGAATGGAAAAAAATAAATTTTTTAGTACCAAGAAAATTTCAGAAAAATTTTCTGGAGCCAGAAAACTAAGAGTTTTCTTGGTTTTAAAATCTGAGGATTGTTAAAATGGCAATATTAAAAATGAAAGAAATAAGAAACATGAATGAGAAAGAGAGAGAAGAAAGATTAAAAGAACTCAAATTAGAACTAATTAAACACAAGGCTGGCAAAGAAACAAAAATAAAAGCAAAAGAAATTAAAAAGGCAATTGCTAGACTGTTAATGCTCACAATAAGAAAATGAATATATGTCCTAAATGTGGACTTCCAAAACAAACCTGTATTTGCGAGGAGATAGCAAAGGAAGAGCAGAGAATAACAGTGACTACAGAGAAAAGAAAATTCGGTAAGCTTATAACAGTTATTAGTGGATTAGGTAAGGAAGTGAATATCAGAGAAGTAGCCAAAAAATTGAAAAGTGAGTTGGCATGCGGAGGAACAGTGAAGAATGGGAGAATAGAGCTCCAAGGAGAACATAGCAAGAGAATAAAACAAGCTTTAGTAAAGATTGGATTTAAGGAAGAACAAATAAGCTAATAAGTTTGCCAAGAAAATCCGCAAGACAAATTTAAAAAGCTAAATAACGAGCAAATTTGGGAGTTGAAAAAATGAAAAAGGAAAAGAATGAGCTAGAAGTAGACAAAGATAGCTGTGCTGATAGCAATTGTCCAGAACATGGAAATTTGAAAGTTAGAGGATGGACTTTTAAGGGCTATATTATTAAAAAATTTCCAAGAAGGATAGTTATAGAATTTGACAGGACTGTTTATGTTAGGAAATATGAGAGATATATGAAGAAAAAAACAAAAATCCATGCAAGACTGCCTAGATGCAAGGAAAATGAAGTTAATATTGGAGATTATGTTCTTGTAGGAGAATGCAGGCCATTAAGTAAGATTACGCATTTTGTATATTTAAGAAAAGTAAAGGAGAAGGCGAGCGACTTGCAAACGAACAGGATTGCGGTCGCGAGGGAGGAAAGAAAATGAAAGCTGTATCTGCTAGAATAACAAGAGCGTTAAATTTAGGAAGTAAAGTAACAGCAGCTGATAATTCGGGAGCTAGAATTGTAAAAATTGTTTCAGTAAAAACAGGGAAATCAAAAAAGAAAAGACAGGTTTCTGCAAAAATAGCAGACTGGGTTAAGGTATCTGTTAGAGAAGGAAAGCCAGAAATGAGAGGACAAGTATTTGATGCTGTTGTGGTAAGAGTAAGAAAACCTTACAGGAGATTAACTGGTGAGAGAATAGCTTTTACAGATAATGCCGTAGTCTTGTTAAAAGATGAGAAAGGAAATCCGAAAGGAACACAGATTAAAGGGCCTGTTGCAAGAGAAGTTCAAGAAAGATGGAAGGAGGTTGCTAAATTAGCTCCGGTTATTGTTTAAAATAAAAATTTAAAAAAAGTTAAAATGAGAAAAAAATTTTCAAGTTCATGGAAAGGAAGTAAACAGAAAAGAAAACAAAGAAAATATTTAGCAAATGCCTCTTTACATTTAAGGCATAAATTTCTTGCTAGTAATTTAAGCAAGGAGTTAAGAAAAAAACATTCTAGGAGGAATTTTCCATTAAGAAAAGGAGATAAAGTTAAGGTAATGAGAGGTAAATTTAAGGGCAAAGAAGGAAAAATCAACAATGTAAATTTGAAAAAAATAAAAGTGAGCATAGAGGGAATTCAGATACAGAAGAAAGATGGCACTAAGATAAATGTTTATTTTCATCCAAGTAAATTACAAATTTTGGAATTAAATTTAGAGGATAAAGAGAGAATAAAGGCACTAGAAAGGCATAACCAAGGTTCTGCTACTCCTATTAATAAAAAAGAAAAGGAAATTAAATCAGAAAAAAGCAAGGGAGAAGAAAAAAATGCATCTGAAAAGAAGTAGTATGCCAAAAACATGGCCTCTTCCAAGAAAAGGGACAAAATATGTAGTTGTTCCTAGCCATAGTTTGAGAAATTCAGTATCTTTACTAGTAATTCTAAGAGACATTTTAGATTTAGCTAAAACAAGAAAAGAAGCTAAAAAATTAATAAGCCAAAAAGAAATAAAAGTTAATTCAAAAATTGTAGGAGATGAACATTTTTCTTTGAGTTTATTTGATATCTTAAGTTTTGGCAATAAAAATTTAAAATTAATTTTAAAAAACAAAAAATTTGATTTAATTGAAATTGATGACAAGGAAGCTGATAAGAAAATAACAAAAGTTATCGGGAAAAAAATAGTAAAGAAAGGTAGAATCCAAGTAAATTTAAGCGATGGTAGAAATTATTTGACAAAAGAAAAGATTAAGGTTGGGGATTCTGTTGTAATTAATTTAAAAGAAAATAAAATATCAGAAATTTTACCTTTCAGAGAGAATTGTAAAGTTATTTTTATAGCTGGAAAACATCTTGGTAAAATTGGAACAATAGAAAAAGTTGATAGAATGGTTATAGTAAAAATTGGCAAGGAAGAGATAAATTCAAAATTGGAAAATTTAATGGTGGTAGAATGACAAATGAAAATAAGATGAGAGAAATTAGAATAGATAAGGTTGTTTTGAGTATCGGTGGTAAGGGAGAAGGGTTAGAGAAAGGGTTTAAGCTACTTGAAAGATTAAGTGGAGAAAAGGTTATAAAGAGAACAAGCAAGAAAAGAATTCCTACTTTAGACATAATGCCAGGCTTAGAAGTCGGATGTTTGGTTACATTAAGAGATAAAAAGGCAGAGGAAATTTTGAGAAGATTATTCGCCACAATAGACAATAAAATTAGAAGAAACCAGATTTCAGAAAATTCGTTTTCATTCGGAATAAAAGAATATATAGAAATTCCTGGGATGACTTATCAAAGAGACATAGGAATTATAGGTTTTGATGTTTCTGTTGCCTTTTATAGGGCGGGAAAAAGAATAGCAATAAAAAAAATAAAATTTGGGAAACTGCCTAGAAAACAACATATCAGCAAGGAAGAGATAGCTGAATTTTTAAAAAATAAATTCAATGTGGATGTTATAGGAGTTTAAAATGAAAAAACTAAAGTTTTTGCCTCTTAATGTCAGAAATTTTAAAATTTCTGAGCACTGTCAGAAACTAAAAGTTTCTGAAGACTCCGAGGAGTATTAATATGACAGCAAGTGATTGGAAAAAAATTTTGAAACAGATTCAGAATAAGCCGGCAAAAGTAGCAAGATTCTTAAAACATAATAAGCCAAAAGATAGAAAGTTTGGAATTGTTAGCAAGAAATGTGAAAGATGTGGAAGAATAGGAGCACATATTTCAAGTTACGGATTAAATTTATGCAGGCAATGTTTCAGAGAAATTGCAAAAGAAATAGGATTTAAAAAATATTCATAGGAATTAAAATGTCACACGATATAGTTTCAGATTGTTTGAATATGATAATGAATGCAAAGAAGGCTAGAAAAAATCAGCTAGAAGTAAATAGATACTCAAAATTTCTTATAAAAGTTTTGGATATAGCTAAGAAGAGCAGATATTTAGATTATAATATTGAAGAAAACAAGTTATCTATAAAAATTAAAGAATTAAATGAATGTAGGGCAATAAAACCAAGGTTTAATGCCACTCTAGATGAGATAGAAAAATATATGAGAAGATTTTTGCCAGCAAGAAATTTTGGTATTGTTATTATATCTACCAGTAAGGGTTTAATGACTCATAAAGAGGCTTATGATAAAAATATCGGAGGAAGCTTGATAGCTTATTTCTACTAAGATGGAAAATAAAACTGAGAAAAGGAAAAACGAGCAACTTTTAACAAAAGTTGGGAAAAATGGAAATAGAAAAAAGATATTAGAGATTATTGAATTGCCTGAAGGGATTAAGACTAAAATAGAAGGAAATATAATAAGGCTAGTCAAGGGAAATGAAGAATTAAAAAGAAAACTAGAGTATAAAGCAAGATTAGATGGCAATAAAATAATTTTGGAATGTGAAAAATCAACAAAAAAAGAAAAGAAATTGATTAAAACAAATGCTGCACATTTAAGGAATATGATTTCTGGATTAAAAGAAAAATACATTTACAAGCTACAAATTTGTTCAGTACATTTCCCAATAAATGTTTCTGTTAAAGGAAATAAACTAATAATTAAAAATTTTTTGGGGGAAGTAAAGGATAGAACAGCTAAAATTCTTCCTAATGTCGAATTAAAAGTAGAAAAGGAGATTATAACTATAGAAAGTTCAGATAAAGAAAAGGCAGGACAGACAGCAGCTAATATAGAAAAAGCTACCAGGATTAGAAACAGGGACAGAAGAATATTCCAGGACGGAATATTTATAACAGAAAAATGTAAGGGGGTAAGAAAATGAAATTTTTGAGGACAAGTACAAAATATTACAAAAGATTAGGAAGAAAGAAAAAATTAAAGTGGAGAAAACCTAGAGGTAGGCATAATAAGATTAGAGAGAATATAAGAGGGAAACAAAGAAAAGTTAATATTGGTTATGGAACTAAAAAAGAAGATAGAGGAAAGATAAAAGGAAAAATACCAATTTTCATAAAAAATTTAAGAGAAGCTGAAAAAATAGAGAAAGGGAATTTGGTAATTATTAGCAAGATTGGTAAGAAAAAAAAGAAAGATATAGAAGAAATTGTTAAGGAAAAGGGGGGGAGAAGTATTAAATAAAATTAAAGAAAACAAACAAAAGGAAAAATGAACTACACTCGGGCTAAAGCCCGAGGTATCACTAAATAAAAAATGGAAAAATTAATTCAAATCAATCCAGGGTTGGGAAGAAGCAATGTAATGCTCAACAGCTTCAGTAGTTGTATTTCCA
>Ga0210057_1010781_pt1 | contig 10266 bp, 14 predicted proteins | sample CryGeyCG2114_010_2_FD_183968 | JGI IMG/M metagenome (GOLD analysis project Ga0210057, IMG submission 183968) | Groundwater microbial communities from aquifer - Crystal Geyser CG10_big_fil_rev_8/21/14_0.10 (SPAdes) (version 2) | ecosystem: Environmental > Aquatic > Deep subsurface > Groundwater ...
AGTTTCCAATGTTTTACCCATTTTAGAACGCGTAATCCATTTGTGGACTGTTGGTTGACTACAACCAATCAAATCAGCGATTTCTTGTTGTTTTTTGCCTTTTTGGTGTAGCTTAACAATTAATTCCCTTTCTTTTTTAGATATCATTCCAAATAGAAAGATGTCCTAGTACTTATAATTTACTTTTGTCGGAGACTAATTACGCACGTATTGTAAAATTAATTATTTTTTCTTTTCTTAAACACAATATTTAAAAATATCAACCAAAACAATAGGTTTTATGCTTACCGTACGAACACAAATTAAAGAAATCCTTAAAGAGTCTGGATTGGGTGTAGAGAACCTTTCTGCAGATTTCATAGAAACTCTCGATAAGAAAGTCAAACAACTTATTCTTGATGCTGCAACACGCGCAAAAGAGAATAGTAGAAGGACAGTTATGGGGAAAGACGTTTAAAAATATTCTAGGACAAGATCCATTACGATTGTATCATTTTCGGTGGCGGCGGCAATGGCAACTCTTTCTCAAGTTCAATGTCCATTGATCTGTGTTCAATGACGGCCGTAGGCACATCTTTGTTAAAAAGAAGAGTGTGTTTCGTTTCTGAAATTGAGAGTGGTGATTCTACAATGTCATGTTCTGATAAACCACCATCAAAATTCTCAAGTTCTGGATGAACACTCACGAATTTTTGAATGGCATTTTCAAACAGGACAATATTTTGTTCAATTGACTTTATTTTTGCAGGATCTTTTGTTTCAATTCGTTTCGTTATTTCTAATTCTTGTTTTAATGAATCAACACGCTTCTGGAAGAGATGAAATTTTGAAATTGTTTCTTCTTGTAATGTATGTTTCTGCTGTGTTACAGGTATGCTAACAGTTGGTTGTGTCATTTCCATTCGAACGCCATGCCTTTTAAGCATAACGTCGTCCGTTGTTTTCTTTGTTGCAAGACATTCTCCTAACAGAAATGTAAGCTTGTTCACTTTTTGTTGCACGTTTTCATCTCCTGCAACAGCAAGGTTCTGTTGAAGTGTATGTATTTGCCTTTTGAGCGCTGCAACCTTATGAGATTCGCGTTTCTTTTGCATAAAAAGGGTATGTTCAAGTTCAAAAATACCCTCTAACTGATTTTCAAGATGAACAATTTCCTTCCGTAACGTTAATTTAGGAACTTTTTTCTGTGACGAAAGATGTTTTATCTCGTTAAGTTTCTTTTTAAGCCCAGTCCTAGAGAATGACTGTTTTTCTTGTTGATACTCGCGTGCCACTTTGACAAGCAGCTTACGTATTTTGAGCGCGTTCATTTGTTCATTGCATTGATTCTAAGAAAATATTCCTCTCTTTTCTTTTCCCGGATTTGGTGGTGGCGGTGGAAACGATAATTCTCGGTTTTCATTTTCTCCACTTTCTAACGATGATGACATAGATGGACGTGGCGCAATTCTTCCAGGGCCGGGGAATGATGGTGGTGGTCCCATAACGTGTTGTGGTTGTGGACTTGACCGATACATTGGTTGTGATGGCATTGGCCTGCCTTGCTTGTTCATCCAATCTTCAACTTTTTCGGAGATGGCAATCATACCTCGTGCAATTGTTTCATTCTGACTTGCAATCATACCAACTTTTTCTCTCAAGAAAATCATTGTTTTACCAGAATCGTCTTCATCTTTTATTTCCCCTAATGCTTTTTTGAAAATGTCGGTAAGTTCATGAACAGAATCTTTCAAACTTTCAATCTCTAATATGAGCTCGTTTGACTTTGCATCGGGTTGTGTCAGTTTCTTTTTTAATGCCTCAACGTCATATTTTAAGTCTTCTAACAATTTATGGGGAAGAATCTCATATTCATTATCATCCATGTGAATCACCACGTCTTTTTTTTATTGTTTGTGATAAACGTAAATATGTTTATAAAAGTTTCTTCGTTTCCTTCTAGTATGCTCTTTGAATTTGTTATAAGTGGCATAACACTTTGTGTACTTGGTATTGCATCATGGACAGATATAAAAACAAGAGAAGTGCCTGATTGGGTAGATTATGGCCTTCTCTTTGCTGCGTTTGGCATTCGAACAATTTTTTCATTTTCTGAAGGGTGGAACATTTTGATAAGTGGAATTATAGGATTTATAATCTGTTTTGGCGTCGCATGCTTCTTGTATTATACACATCAATGGGGTGGTGGTGATAGTAAATTGTTAATGGGAATCGGTGCTGTTATAGGAATAACATACCCTTTTAACAGTACCAGTTTTACGTTAGTGTGGTTCTTTATTGCGTTACTGTTCATAGGGGCAGTATACGGTTTAATATGGATGTTTGGTATCGCATTACAGAACTGGCACATTTTTTCTACGAAGTTTGTACAGAAAACACAAAAACAAAAATTTTTACAATACATTCTTCTTGGTATATCTCTTATTTTTTGTAGTGTTTTATTCTTTGTTCCAATAGTATGGTTCATTATATTTTTTCCATTAGGCATCTTTTATACATTTATTTTTGTAACGGTTATTGAAGAAAACCTCTTTGTAAAGAAAATATCTGTGAAAGATGTGACAGAAGGGGATTGGCTTGCAAAAGATGTTTTTATCGATGAAAAGAAAGTTCAGTTACGGAAAACTCTTGAAAAAAGTGATGTTGAGAAATTACATGGCTTTTATGATAAAGGAAAAATAAAGAGTATCACTATCAAAATAGGCATTCCGTTTATTCCCAGTTTTCTTTTTGCGTATTTGGTTGTTGTGTTTGGACACAGTATTTTTACGTTAGTTGGCAGTTTTATACTGTTTTAATACCTCTTCATTTTCAGAAACATTTTTATATACATAAAATGTCCTTTGTACACATATAATCAAAAGTAGTCAGAACACAGTCAAAAAAAAGAGGTGTCACAATGAACAAAAAGGGATCACTATCGCTTTCTATTACAGCAATTGTTGTAATTGTTATCGCGTTTGTTGTTTTAGGATTGAGTTTAAGCTTAACCAGGACAATTTTTAAAGGAGCAGAAGATAAATTACCAGAAGCGTTTGCTGTTACGCAGTTAGAAGCAGAACCAACATCGGCTAATCCGATAACTATTCAACAGACAATTGAAATTAGTAGGAATGATGAGAAAACAATGAGTGTTGGGTTCTATAACAAAGATACCAATACTGCTACCGCTGCAGCTTTTGTCGTAACGGAATGTTTAGATAAAGCGAAGACTCCAGTTGATCTCAAACCTGAAATGGCGTCAATCTCACAAGATGTTCCTGCAAATACTGCTGTTGGATTTAGTCTTATCCTTACTGAAAACGGGTTAGCACCAGGAACTTATATTTGCACGTTAGGGGTTTGTAAAGATGGTGATTGTGATACAACTCCAGCATATCAAGAAAAACAATTCTTCCTAACAGTAACATCATAGGTGAAAAATCATAGGTGAAAAAAATGGCACAAAAATATTCAAAAAAGCGGATGACGGAAGATCAAGAATTCCAGATAATGAAACTTGTCCTTGACAAATTTCTGTGGTTAGGTTTTATCGTAATGGGCTGGGGGATGTATACATCTATTAAAGACATGGCTATCTTACCTGGACTATGGTATATGGTTGCCGGTGCAGTATTACTGTTTATATTTCTTATCTTTATCGTTAAGGAATATAAAGTTTGGCAATAATCTTTTTTGAATTTTCATTCATCACACGATTTATCATTTGGATGACACAAAAGGTGGTGTATTTCTGGACATGCACACATAATCCATCCATCTGGTAGTGGACTACATTGGTTAACGCATTCTCCATTCTCACACTTTTCATCTGAGCTACACGGTTGAACTTCCCGCCTATTTTCACATTCATAGAAGGTGACAACTTTATTTCCTTCACAATATTTATCTGGTGTAGGTGAACAGTCAGGTCCTGCAACACACTTTCCATCCTCACATTCTTGACCGGAACCACACACTTCTGAAAGTTTTACTTCACGACAAAGGTTACCATTATAATAATCACAAAGAAATACTTGGTTGTTAGAGCAATAAGTTGCTCCTTCTGCACCGCATTCATCCTCACATCCACGATCATCGGGTTTTGAATGACAAATCTTGTTGCTGCATTGTTTATCTGGTTCACATGTTTCGTATAGTTCTTCAATTTCCCCACAACTATCTATCCAATATACATTTCCATTACTACACCCTCTATCGCTATGAGGTATACACGTTTGAGTTTCGTAACATCCATTATCATCCCTCAAGTCAAGAGTCATAAGGGTTGTTGTTGCATAAATCCCGTGCTCGAACGGTATAAAATTAAGAACGCGAGCCATTTGATCCTGGCGCATAACTCCTTTTATTTTATTTACCAGTGTGTCAATAAAAGGGCTTGCATGTGTGTTTATACCAGCGACACTTTTAAAAATAAGTACTCCAAGATCAATATTTGTTACTAACCACTCGCGGTCTCTACATCCTCTATCATCCCACGTCTCTGTATATTCTGCAAATGTTTCTGCCGCTTCTTTCGAGTTCTCATTACTGCTACCTGTATAAGAATAAGATTGCAATGGAGACATTGTTAGTCTTAACACATGACTACTATTATGATTAAAGATATGAAAAAAAGGTGTAAAATCTTCATGATTTATGTGATATGCTTCAAACCCTTTGCCATCGAAAAAAAAGACTTCGGCATTTGGGACAGGAGCACTCTGGTCGTCTATGACTGATATTTCAATAACTTCTGTTGTTTTCTGACCATTGAAAAGATCACTTTCTTCATTAAAATAAATCTTACCTCCTTTGTTAGTCAATCCAGTTTGTATGTTCATACCTTTCTTGTAAATTTCAGTAATTTCAGGATGATCATAAGATTTCTCTCCAGGAACTTCACATCCGGAAAAAGTAAACATTCCCGCAGCAATAACAGGCATAACTTTTGATGCTACACTTCTACGCACTCTATGAAAAAACGATTCTTTAATAACGTTCTCAAGTGACATTGCTATTTTATAATTAGTGAACTTTATAAACTCTTACTTTCATTTAATCATTTATGAGAAAGAAAGCGGCAATTAGTCTTTCAATGAACGTTCTTGTCATTATCATTATTTCAATCGTTATTCTTGTTGGCAGTGTTGCGTTCCTATACAAACTCATTGGTGGTGCGGAAAGTATTAAAAGCGATTTAGATGAGAGAACAAACCAACAACTTAAACAGTTATTAATAGACCAGGGAAAGAGAACGGCAGTATACCCGTACAAAGTAACTATATCTCACGCGAACAATGCTGTGTTTGGTATTGGCGTTTTAAATGTTGATGAGGACTCTACTGCTGATTTTTCTTTAGAAATTACACTAACAAAAGTGCTTGATATACAAAGTGTTGACATAACAACTACACTCAATCTTGAAGACTTACAACTCAATGCATTATTATATACTGCAGAATCGTTTAAAGTTTTGCAGAATGAACATAAAAATATTCCTGTTCTTGTATCTATTCCAACAAACTATCCCAGTGGAACATACATATTTAACGCAATTATTACTGTTTCTAGTACTGATTCTAGCGAACAGGAACAATACGGCCCTTCACAAAAGTTTTATGTTGAAGTACAATAAGTCGTAACAACATCCCCTATCACAATAACATTTCTTGCAAGAACTTCTTTGGGTCACGTGCTTTAACAAAAGAATGACCAATAAGAACGCCATGTGTTCCTAACAACAGTGCATGACCAACATCTTCCTTCGAATGAATGCCTGCACCACATAGTACTTTAACCTTTGGATTAATCTGGTGCACAATCCCGACAGCTTTTACGATTATGTCCGGATCGGCTTCCGTCACAGAAATATTTCCTCCGATAAGTTCTTTTGGTTCATACGCAATATAATCTGGTGATAATTCCGCAACTTTTTTTATTTCAGAAATTGTTGATGCGCATACAACTGTTCTTAATTTATTTTTTTTACAGCGTTCAACAATTTGTGTTAAATATGGCAACGGTATTTTTCGTTCAGAATGGTTCAATAATGTTCCTTTCACACCAATCTGTTTAAGTTCTTCTGCCGATATCTTTCCCGTATGCGCACCTAATGGAACGTAATCGGTATGTTGTGCAAAAACAGTGATATTCGTTTTCTCAGCAATTTCTTGTATCGTACAAAGGGAAGGGGCAACAATTATTTCATATTTTTCATGTTTTACGTTGCGTATCTGCCGTGCAATATCAAGAGCCTTTTTCCCAGCTGCTTCTTTATACAGCTTAAAATTAAGTATGATTAATGGTTTCATGTATCGCACACTTTTATTTTTTTACTTTAAATTCCGCGTCTAGAATATCGTTTTTGTTCTCTTTTTTAAATTTGTTGAGCATTCTAAAGAGGTAACTTGCAGCAATAAGGATGATAACGAACGGAATAATAAATAAAATAACGTTAAATATAATGATAAAGAATACAATAAGAACAATAAGTGCGGCTGCAACAAGCAGCATCGCTTTAATGCTTCGTGCTTTGGGTACCATAGTTTATGTAAAATGAGAGGAATATAAAAAGTATTCCCCAACAAAGTGCTTGGATACCAATTTTTATTGTAATAAATATAAAAAAATTGTATGGGAATGTACTGATAAGAATCGAATCTAGTGGAAATTGCCAGTTTCCTTGCGGAAAGAATATTTTGTGGAAAAGTGTAAAAATTGTGTCAAAGGAAAGTATTGATACAAGTGAAACAGTTCCGATATATGCAAGCGTTGTTATCCCCCCATATTTCAATAATTTTTGTATTTGTTTTGTCTCTTTTCTGTACAATGTAATGATGCCCGTAAGTATAAGCACTGAAAAATACACCCAAATAGTACTATAATTCATGACACGTTGTACGTCACGCAAGTGTATAAGTTCATTATCGGTATATTCTTGGGTTAATTCTGTATTGTCCGTAAGAAAATCAATCGTATTCTCTTGTTGTGGCGTTCCATCAATAAAAAAAAGTGTCGTTTTAAATGAAAATAGGGTTATAAATATTGGAAGAAATATACAAAATATGATAAGGAATGTTTTGTTGTTGTTCATTCAATAAAAAGAAAGAAGAATAGAATAAAAATGTTTCCTAATGACATCCCTGACAGCTATCGCAGGAACCACACTCATCGGCATCTTCGTCATCTGTTTCTTCTGAAGATTCACTTTCGTCGTTTTCATCTTCAGGTTCATTAACACCAACGATCTTAACGGTAAAAGTTAAATCTTTTCCTGCAAGTGGATGATTTAAATCAATTGTAACTTTATCTTCAGTTACATTAACGATTTTAGCAGGTATTTGCTGGCCGTTAGGTGCTTGCATAACAAGCATCATGCCTACTTGTGGCGTAGGTTCTTTTGGCAATTTATCACGTGGTACTTCTTGAGTCATTTCCGCGTGTATTGGACCGTATGCTTCATCTGATGCAATAGTAAATGTTTTCTCCTCACCAACATTCATTCCTTCAACTTCTTTTTCAAATCCAGGAATAACTTGTTTAGATCCAATTTTAAACGCTAATGGTGCTTTTCCTTTAGATGTATCAAAAACAGAACCGTCATCTAATTTTCCAGTATACTCAACTTGTACAATGTCTCCTTTTTTGATTGTTTCCGTCATTTTGTATATAACTCCGTTGTTTTTTATAGTTAAAATTAGGGGTTTTTATATAAGGTTATTGGGTTTTATTTCTTATTTGGACCGCACGTTTCAAGGAGTCTGAATACTGCTTTGTAATCTCCTTTAGACCCAGGTTCATGTTGTTGATATGTCCAATCTTCACAACCTAATTTACAACCAGCCTCATGTAATGCTCTATCTCGTTCTGTTTTGATTGCAACAAGAACACTATCATTCATTGGATCGCGTGCGTTTAGTCTACTTTCAACAGCTTCTTCAAAACTTACTCTGGATAAATCTATCGCTTCTGCACATTCACCAATATATCCTTTTGGTTTGGAAGTTCTTAATTCAATACCACTTCCAATATTATAATCTTGTTCTACTTCAACTGCAACTGGACCATCATAAGGTCTTTTATTATCTTCAGGCTCGGCGTTTGCTATAGCAAGTGCAGATATGACAGTAAATGCGAGGCCTGTAACAAGACTTGGTAATCTACTTCCTTTTCGTCTAGGTATAATTCTTTGTTCAATTCCAAAGATTCCTTCTTCTTCCATTTGTAATCTTGCCATAATACTCTTATATAAGCATTTCTCTTTATAAATCTTTCTATTATTTAACTACTCTCAAGTAACTAACTTGTTCAATTCATCAGAAATAATCTTTCCCGAGACCTTCCCCGCAAACCTTTTCATACACATACCCATTAATGCACCAAATGGAGCATCTTTATTCTTCTCCACAATTTCTTTAATAACTTTATGAATCTCTTCTGTTTTTACGCTTTCATACTTTGTGATATCAAACGTTCCTTTAATCATATCAATTAGTACATCAAGGATAATGTCTTTATGGATCTTTTCCTGTGCCAAATATTCAAACAATTCTTTAAAGTTTTTGTCTTGTAATGATGCAGAGTCAAGTTTATACTTTCGTTTAATTTCTATCAATGTTGAAGTAAGTGTTGCAGCAATAAACGCCGGTTTTATAGTAGGATACTTTACAACCAATTCTTCAAATAGCACAGGATTATTCTTTGCAATAGATTGTGCTAAATCCATACTTATTTCAAACTCTTCTTGATACCGAGCAATCTTTGCATCTAACAACTCCGGCAATTCAATATTTGTTACATCTGGCCGTATTAATGGCACATCCGTTTCTGGATACATCCGTGCAGCCCCAGGCATTGGTCGAAGGAATGATGTTGTCCCGTTAGCATTTGCTTTCCGAACTTCCTTCGGAACATCTTGGAACAGTTCTTTTGCACGATCATAGACAGCTTCTAGCGCAATTCGTGCTTTTTTCTCTTCATCAGCAACTAAAATAAACGCATCTTGTTGTGTACATGATAGTTTCTTCCGAATAAGTTTTATTTCCTTTTCTTGAATGCCATAATTAGGTAACTCATCTGAATGAAATATACCTCCTACACCTGCTTTAATTTTTGCCCGACCAGAAAACTCACTCCCAACTCTATAATTTGGTTGTAATTCTCGTCCCACTAATCCTGCAAACCCATGCAACTTTATTCCAAGTATTTTCCCATTATTTTCAATAGTCTTCTGAACAATTTTTGAATCCGCAGATTGTAACAACACAGATAAATCTGCAATTGCAAAATCATTTAATCGATGATGGCGTAATTCATCTTTAATTTTTAATAATTCTGCTTGTCGTTTTGCTTCAAGTTCAACAAGTAATGGTAATTGTCGTAAATCTTGCGCACCTTTAATCTCTATTCTCGTACCACCTTTGATAGAAACATTCACGTCTTGTCGTATTGTACCAATTCCTCTTTTGATGTTAGGTAAAGAACGCAAAATCATTCCAATTTTTTTTGCAGTTTCTTGACACTGTTCAGGCGTTTTAATGTCTGGGCGTGTTCCTATTTCAATTAATGGAATACCAAGGCGGTCTAACCGGTACGTTTTTTCATCATTTGTTTCAGAAATAACTTTACATGCATCTTCTTCAAGGGAAATGTTTTGAAATCTGACAATTCCTTCACTTGTTTCAACACTTCCATTTCGTGCAATAAGTGCCGTTCGTTGAAATCCTGACGTGTTAGATCCGTCAACAACAGTTTTTCTCATTACCTGAACAACGGGCGATACATCTGCGTTTGTAATTTTACAAAACTGTAAAACTGTATGTAATGTTTCTTTATTAATATCATGTGGCGGTTCACTATCAGTTTCAACAAGGCAGGTTGTGTCTTTATATCCTTCATAGATGAACGTTTTGTCTCGCACCTGTTCTTGTTGTGCTGCAATGTCTACTTCACCAGATTCGCCAGCAGATGCTCGTAATTTCCGTTTAATTGTAAAGTGTGGTTGATCATCTCGCATTGTTGTAGGACAATTGCAGAACAGTTTTTTTCCTTCTAACTGCTGATGAATCTCTATACCACACTTTAATCCCAGTTTTTCATATGACATGTAGTGTACATAATTTAATAGTGTTTAAAAAAGTTTGTGACGTTCTTTACAGTGTGTTATCCCGAAAGTTTTTCCCTACGATAAAAATAATGAGGTTATGAAACTAACCAGAACTAAAGTTTTGGAGATAATTCGTAGGAAAAATGAGGGAATGACAACATATCAAGCCAGGAAAATAG
>Ga0210057_1010782_pt1 | contig 10265 bp, 11 predicted proteins | sample CryGeyCG2114_010_2_FD_183968 | JGI IMG/M metagenome (GOLD analysis project Ga0210057, IMG submission 183968) | Groundwater microbial communities from aquifer - Crystal Geyser CG10_big_fil_rev_8/21/14_0.10 (SPAdes) (version 2) | ecosystem: Environmental > Aquatic > Deep subsurface > Groundwater ...
CCTGCTTCTTTGACGCGGGAGATGATTTCTTTTTTTACCTCAAGGGCAATACGATGTGTTTTTTTACTCATATGACACAAGGTTACTTTTCTTCGACCTCTGTGTCTAGTTTATGGGGTCCAGGTCATAGTAGTGGAATTAGCGGGTGAGCGGAATCGAACCGCCGTCTTCAGCTTGGAAGGCTGACATAATAGCCACTATACCACACCCGCCTACATTTACTTCGTAAACTTCGGCTGGGCACGTCCGACGTGTCGGGCCGGCCCGCTAGCCCGAAGCAAAGTATGCGGAAACTATACTATCGTTTATTGAAGCCTAAGTCAACCGTCTTGTCATTGCGAGTATGTAAAACAGGTGCCCTCTCCCTGCGGGAGATGGATAGGGTGAGGTTAGGGATGCCAATACAAACAAAACGTTTGACTATGCTAAGTAATGCGCTACCTCACCCCGGCCCTCTCCGCCATCGGAGAGGGAGATTTTATGATACAATAAGTGGCATGGAATTAAGCCAAAAGCGAATCAACATAGTCATCGCGGTTATTTTATTTATGGCCGCATTTTTTGTTTTCTTCCAACTTGACCGGGGCGATGTGATAACCGATGAAGGTGCGATAGCTTTTAGAGGCCTTGGCTACATGGACTATTTAGCTACACCCTTTCAACGTACGCCATATGAGTCTTTATGTTCGCCATCGCCAAAAGGAGTGCCGCCTGGTTGCCTTAATCCGCCCGGCTGGCTTAAACTTTCTTTTCATGATCATCCCCCGCTCCTGTTTGGAATTGAAAGGATTTTATTTTCCCTTATTGGCGATTCACTTTTTGTTCTTCGCTTGCCTCATGCAATTTTTGGGCTGGCGTCAATTTTTATTTTGTATTTAATTGGCAGCTCTTTGCATTCACAAAAAATGGGCTTGCTGGCTGCCAGTATCGCCGCGCTTAATAGTTATATGATTTGGACCGCCCGTATTGGCTTACAAGAAGCGGCGGCTATTTTTTTCATTTTACTTAGCCTGTATCTTTTAATTAAAGCTTGCGCCAAGCCTAAGCTATTTTTAGCTTGGGGAATAGCTTTTGGTTTAGGTTTGTTAACTAAATTTACGGTACTAATTGTATTGCCAATATCACTGTTTTACATTTTATTTGCTGGCCGAAAATTGTATAAAGAAAAATTTTTGTACTTTGGTTTACTAATTGCTTTCATCTTTTTTTTACCAGTCATTATCTACAACTATAATTTGTATCAAATTTCCGGCCATTTTGATTTACAATTTTCAGCTATCTTTAACCAAGACACGCCGGAATGGCAAACACGGGGCCAAATAGTTGGAAGTTTAGCTGAACGCATAAATATCTTTTTTCCAAACTTATGGAAGCTTTACTCACCCATATTTTTTATGGCGTCAATCGGGGCATACCTTTACGTTGGCTGGCAATTAATCTACAAAAAAGTTTTTGAACAAAATAATCAAATTGAACTTTGGCCTTTTGTCGCAACCAATTTCATGATTTTATTTGTTATTTATATTGCGCCAACTGTTAGATTTCTAGCCATGCTAGTACCTTTCTTTATTTTGCTAATTGCGTACGGCGCTGTCCAGTTACTAAAAATTGAACGCGTTAGAAAAATCTCAATTGTCATTTTAATTGCTTTCATATTATATGAAGGCTATTTTATGCTTCAAACCAATCACGTTAACGAACCAATTGAATCGCCGTGGGTGTATTCAATTATCAAATACGAAAATTACCCGTATGGCTACAATGCCTTGGAAGTAGAGGTCAAAAAATTACTTGACAACGAAAAACCGGCGGTCACGCTGGAATTGCCAAAGCATTTAACGTTCATCAAGCAATTCCGAGACAAAGATGTCAGAAAAATCTCCGGCAATCCTGAAAGTGCCAAACTAATTGTGTATGATTCGCAAATTAACGCCGTCGCGGCAAATTGGATTTTTGAACGGCGGTATTACTACGACGGCTGGCCAATAATTCCTTCGCTTGACTACGTTACGCTTAAAGAAAAAAACCAGCTTGATACACTACGAAATCTCGGCATTACTGATTTTTACTACATCGCTTCAACCGAGGCGACTTATACAATAGACAACGGCAATCCACCGGCAACAGTGGCAGAATTTAATAATGAAGTAAAAAATTCCGGCATTGAACCGGAAACTATAATCTCTAACTTCAAAGGCGAAGCGGTTTTTGAGATCTATCATTTTACTGACCTTTTCTAAGGCATAAAAATCTTCGACTGCGCCACGTCAAACGTGGCTTCGCTCGGACAATAATACTTTATTCCCGGGTGCATATAAAGGGGTAAGCTTTGCCGCCCCAGACTTGATTTGGTGTCTAGGAATGTTGGATCCTGAATTAAATTCAGGACGACATTAAAAATCTGCCACCTCTTTAAATCCTTTCATTTGGTAAAAGGTAATCCCGGCATCGGTAAAATTTTCCTGCCTTTGGTTTTGCTGTGATTCGCGCATAAAATCCTTTAAATAGCCATCGTGTATTGGAATAATATTTTGCGGCTTTAATTTAACCGCCCAATCAACCGCTTGTTTAACCGTATTCCAAGGTGCAATTATTGGCAGCGCTAAAATTTCCAACTGTTTCACCGGAGGCGTGCTAGTAACATTATCCCCCGGGTGATACATCCGGCCATCAATTAATACACCGATATTATCTGGCACATCGCGCGGCAAATCTCCATGTTCGGCCTTAACTCCCTCAATTTCAAAACCGGCCGCATTAATTTTTTGTTTGGGTTTTAAAATTTCACTTTTAATTCCTTCTTTGGATAAAATCTCCTGCAAATCTGGCGGGCAAAAAATTTTCGCTTGTGGCGAAGTTTGTAAAATCTTTTGCAGTGACTCTAAATCAAAATGATCTCCATGCCGATGAGTAAAAATAATTACATCAACTTTTGGCATATCTTCTGGCCGTAAATGATTATCAATAAAAACATACAACCCCGGATCAATCAAAATATCTGAACCGTGATCTTCAATTAGCAAACACGAATGAAAATATTTGGTCACTTTCATAGCTATAATATAACACCAGCATTTTATATCGGCAATCATTGACAAAGTAAAAAAAATTGTTCTAAAGTGTTGCCACGGTGCACGCAGGGGAGGTTTCTATGCCACCGAGGCGCAAAAGGCGCCTTACCTTGAGGGAGAAAAAAGCAATCAACCGACACGCCAAGACCTGGCCGAAAGGCTGGGAAGAGGTAGTCGGTAGCGCATTCGACATTGTAATGGAGGGGATCATGCTGACGATGCTAGTTGTGACCGTCGGCATGATTGCGGCGGCCTTCGCTCCGCTGCTACACCGCCCGTTGCATTTCGTCGCCTCCCTCTGGTAATCGGAGCCGGGCTTTGCCAGCAGTATGCAGAGTCCGGCTTCCGCCTTTTTAAATCGTCACTTCTTTTTCATTGCAACGTTATACAAATAAAGTTATACTTACTCAAACTATCATTAATCAAAACCTATGGAGTTAAAAGACATATGGCAAAACCATAAAAGCAAAATTATTGTTGGGGCTATTATTATTTTAGCTCTTTATTTTGTATACAACTTTATAACCAATGCTGCCCTATATGGCATCCGCGGAGAATTTGCTAATAGCTACCCGGCCCAAGACGGATTTGATAGCGGATTAAATTATGGTGCCGCGCTTGGCCTTGGAGTACAAGAAGAATCAGCTGTTTCAAAAATTGCCCGGACGATTTTACCGCCCGAACCGCAAACACCAGCCAGCACCGACACAATTGATCCCAACGATAGAAAAATCGTCAAAAACGGAAGCTTATCTTTAGTCGTAAATAAAATTGATGAAGCGGTTATGGCAATTAGCGATTTTGCTAATAATGCGGGAGGTTTTGTTCAAAATGTAAGCGTTCGGGAAGTCAATGACAATGTTAAGTCAGGCACTATCACAGTCAAAGTCCCAGCTGACCAATTAGAAACTGTGTTTGACCAAGCTAAAAGCATAGCCGTTAAGGTTGCCCGCGAAGATATCAATACGCAAGACGTAACTGAACAATATATTGATTTAGACGCGCAGGTACGCAACCTTAAACGCGAAGAAGAAAGCTACCTAAAGATATTAGAACAAGCAAAAACAATAGAAGAAATTTTAAACGTTTCGCAAAGGCTAAGCTATGTTCGCGGTCAAATTGAAAGGATTGAAGGCCAGTTAAATTACCTATCTCGCCAAATTGAAATGTCAACACTCACAATTAGCTTAACCTCTGAAGCGGACGTACAAATTTTTGGAGTGGTTTGGAGTCCTCTTGCTGAAATCAAGCGAGCCATTAGAAACATGTTCAGCAGCCTAGTCTCTTACGCTAACGCTTTAATTGCTTTGGTTTTTGCCTTGCCTGTATTAATCTTGTGGCTTATTACCTGGGGCATTGGGCTATGGATAGTAGTAAAAATTTTCTTGGCCTTAAAAAAGAAATTTTATAAAAGTAAAACTTCCACTAAAGTTCCGCCACGAACTCCGCCAGCAATTTAACGGCTTAAGTTTAGGGCCGGGATAAATTCCCGGCTTTTACTTTCAATGATATACTAAATTAAACGCAGGTAGTGAAGTTCAAACAAAAAGGAGTCGCGTATGGGCCTATCGTTCTTCGATGAAGTGCTGACGCGTACTACCAAAAACTAGAGCACACCCCGGCTTCGCCGGAAAGTGGTCGCCAGGAGGCGGCCCGGAGGTGACATCTCGATCCAGGTGAAAGACACAGGCCGTATTCACGCGGCTTGAGAGAAACGCTTGGTGGCAACCTGAACTTCACATACGCCTGCGTTTCTCATTCTTGGCATTTAAAAACTCTTGACAATAGACACAAATTCAATTATTCTTGATAGTTCCGAATTGAAAGGAATACAAATGAGCCAGAGGAGACGGAAGGTTAACTTGAGCCAACATGTCGCGAGAAACGGATCCACGCGATTGGCGTGACCTAATTGTGAGCCCCTTCGCGGAGCGCATTTGCGAAGGTGTGGCACCAAAGAGGTTGCGGTTTGAGCGCACGTTGCTCACGGCGGCCCTTCTATAATTAAAATAGAAGAAAGCCGCTAGTTGAGTAGGGGTTCCTCCCGACTGCCCCAACGTTCGCAGCCGACCGCCTAAAACGCCTCTTCCCTCCTCTGGCCGATGTCTTATGTCTGGCGGGTGGGGCACCCCCAATGGCGCAAGCTGAAACTCCGAGTACAACACCCAATGGTCACGCTGTCCCCACCTTTAGGCGTGGGTACTACAAGGCTCCGACAGCGGATGGATGGTTGGGGAACCAAATGTATGGCCATCTCCCCCCGAACCCAGCAGATGGTTCCCTAACCTCCTCCGCACATTTTGGGGTCATCTCCCCCATGCCCGGGATGAGCTTGGAGAAGTTGGCTTCCAACCCGTCTCCGCTTCTCCGGCTCTCCCGGGCCACGAATTACTCCCGGACTGCCGGGAAAAACGGTGACGCCCACGTGCCTCAGGCGTGGGGTTTCAGCACTAGTGCACTGCCCAACAGGGCGGGGACTTTGCGCAAGTCTGGACCCCACGCCACATCTTTTGGTAATCTCCCTCCCAACTGCACGTCCAAGCATTTGGCGGGGATGAACTAGTAGACCGTGACCTTACACGCACGGATCGAACCTTTGTCCCCGCCTCATTTTATTATAAACGCGAAACCGCCCGTCTGGCCGAAGCCGTCAGGGCGGTTTAAAATTGGCGGGATACCACATTACGCTGGGGAACGCTGTGTGCGAACCTCCTCGATTGTTACTTTATATTTCCAAAAGAGTCAATAAATATCTTGACAAAGCCATTTAAAATGCTATGATTAAAGTAGAAATAAAGCCGTCGCAAAAAATTGCGCCGTCGCATATAATAAAAGAGCATTAAAAAATTACTTTATTCACTTCCCTAACCTAATCGCCGTCGCGTTTAAGCGCCGTCGCAAAGTTTTGGGGAAAACTGTTACTAAAGGTCTTTTGCAAGACTCTTTGGACACTACGTTGCGCCGTGTGGTCTTCAAGGAGTCTTACAAAAGTTCTTTAAGACTGTGGTTAAGCCAACCCGCTAAACCGCAGTCTTTTTGCTTTAGAGAAATCACTTTTTTATTGTAATTTTGCTCACTTTCTTCTTGACAACGTTTTTAACCTAAGTTATGATTCCATGCTAAGCGGGGCTGCACAGGCCTTGCTGATGCAGAAGTTTGAAATGAAAATAAAAAGAAGCTTTAGCGACAGGGTAATCTTATGACCAAGCCCAGGCTCGCTACACTTCAAGGCTCATGAACGTACATGAAAGAGCCGCAGTTTCGACGGAGAGCTCAGACAGGTCAGAATTTTTTGACACAGCCCCGCTTTCCACACTTTATTATTGAAAATAAAGCCCCGTTTTGTGACGGGGTTTTTTGCGGCTTTAAATATCTTAATTAACTATGTAACTTTCTATTTTACCGCCGGCTGAAAGCCAATCCCTTAATCCGCCAATATTAATTACGCTTGAAAACCCGTTTGATTCTAAAATCTTTTTAGCGTCGTCTGCCCTTGCGCCCGAACGGCAGTAGGTATAAATCGTTTTGTCTTTAGAAATATCGGGCAATTCACCTGACTTTAAGCGCGCCACATCAAAGTGAAATGCGTTTATGGCTTTGCCCTCTTCAATTAATTCCTCAGGCGTTCTCACATCTAGTAACACCGCCTCTCCTTGCTCAATTTCGTGCGTAATTTTAATCGGATTAAGTGCGCCGTTTTCACCTAATTTATCAGCCGAACGCACAAAAAACAGGTAACCCAAAACGGCCACAACTATTATAGTTGTCCCTACGAATATGCTATTTCTCTTAGTTTTAGGCACATTTTTATTATAGTATTTTAATTAAAATTTAGCGAGGTAACAAAATTCATTGACCAAAAAATCTTTTTTATATATAATGACTATTCTAAAATAATTAATTATTTAATATTTCTATGAAGAAAACCAATTTGCGAGTTTCATTTGCCTTGCCGGTCATGGCCATAGTCTTAGCTGGCTGCACTGCCGCTACAAATGTTAACAAAAACACGAATGTGACTGACACAAATCAAACACCAATCCAAAACATTAATGCCAATACTGGTAAAGCCACGCCGACAAACGACACCAGCAACAACATAAATACAGGGAGCAGTGACCCCGCAACAGCTGGACCAGCCGACACTCAGGCAAAAGTGTTTGAGGTGAGTGGTAAAAACTTTGAATTTAGTGCCAAGGAAATTAAAGTGCAAAAAGGCGACACTGTAACAATTAATTTCCAAAGCGAAAGTGGTTTTCATGACTGGGTAGTTGATGAGTTTAATGCGCGCACCGAGCAGGTAAATACTGGCGGTAAAAGTTCAGTTACTTTTGTTGCCAACGAGGCTGGAACATTTGAGTATTATTGTAGTGTCGGCCAGCATCGCCAATTCGGTATGGTTGGAACACTCATTGTTGAATAGTTGATTAACTATAAATTATGAAAAAAACAACTTGCCAAAACCTTAAAGGGGCGTGCGACGCTGAAATTACAGGCACCACACCTGAAGAAATGGGTGAAAATTCAAAAAAGCATGCGATGGAATTAGTGCAAGCGGGCGACGCCGCACATAAAACAGCGATGGAAGAGATGATGAAGCTAAGCCAAGAAGAACAACACAAGTGGTACGAAGAGTTTAAAACCAATTTTGACTCACTCCCAGACGCATAAGGCAACAAAGTTAAAACACCCCGTTCAGGCGGGGTGTTTTTAATTGTTAAAAAGCTTGATGCTCAATTCTATCCATCTTAAAAAAAGCCTTAGTACCGTCAATCGCTCCGCTTTCATCAAACTCTTTACAGGTATAAATTATAACTGATATAAATTTAGCACTAGACCAAACATAAAGCGAAATGCCCGAATCAATTAACGGAATAAAAGCATCATAACCTTGATTTTCATCTTTTCCTTCCCCGCCAGGAGAAAAAATAATCGGCTTGCCGTAAACTCTTAAACCTAAATTTTTACAAATAAAAGTAAAGTAATCTTTAATCGTCTTTTCATTTACTTCAATTGTAAAATAGCCTTCTAATAACAGGCGTTGGCGAGTAATATCTGGCGCTAAATTTTCCATATATAAATTATAACATTTAAATTGACAAGCCAATTAATGAATTAATAAGAGGATGGTGTCGTAGCTCCTGCAAACCTTACCCTGGAAAGGGAAAAAGATGCACAGGAGAAATGGTATTACTCTGATCGAGTTGATGGTTGTCCTGGCCCTCATTACGGTCATCGTGGCAATCCTCATCGTGAAAGAACAAGAAGCCCGTGACGAGGCGTTCATTAAAAGCCTCGACACGTTCACGCCGAAATTCCCAGCCGGTGAAATTACCGACATGGGAGTCAATAGGGGCGACTACTGGATATGCGTCAAGAAAGGAGATGCGAAGTACAATATCCTACCGTCAGCCTGGGCCAAGCTGCGGGTGGGTACAAAGATAAATCCCGCCAAATACGAAATCTACCTGAAAGCGCGCGCTTATACACTGGAAGTCTACCCGACAAAAACGCCCGCCCCCGAAGATACCAACACTGGCCAAGCCGCCGAGGATGAGGAGACCTCCGCGGTCACCGAGGCCGACGAGGCTACCCAGTCCTAATGTCCCGCAAGGACCGCAAACATCCGCCCGTGAACTCTCCGGAGTTGCGGGCGGACTTCTTTTTATATGATTTTATAAAAAAACCTCGTTCGGACAGGCGTTCGGTACGTGGGGGAACTATTGTGAGAAATCAAAATGATGATTTTTTACTGCCTGCGGTAGGCATGGTATAATATAAAAAATGTTATGAGGAAATACTATCAATATGTAATACTTTCATTAATTTTGGCATGGATTTTTAAAATTCATAATGAAATTTACTCTGAGGCTTACCCTAAAATTTACCCAATAAATCTGTTGCCGCATTTTGGTTATGTTTCCTGGTTAGTAGTTTCTATTATTTTAATAAGGGCGATTAGAATTATTAAAAAATCGCGTTCCTATGCCAGTATTAAAGAATTTCATAAAAACAAAATCAAAAGAGACTGGATGGAATACAAATCAAACAAGGGAGAAGTTATTGAAATGTTTTTAGTGGGGGTTTTTTCTCTTAGTTTTTTAACTAATAACTTGAACCCACCAAGTAAAATATTTTTTGTACCATTAGTTATTGCGGTAGTAATGTTTCCTTTTAGGAAATACATAAGCTTAGGAATTGTAGGTGCATATATCATTATTGATTTACTTTTTTTGGGTATTGTGTGGTCCGGTGGTATCGGATGGTGAGGGCACAATCAGTTATACCACAGTTCTAATTCCTATTTAATATAACCAAAAACACCCAATGTTTATGGGCGTTTTTTAGGTGGGTGACCAACGGGAATCGAACCCGTATCCCCGGGACCACAACCCGGTGTTCTGACCGTTGAACTATGGTCACCATGAATTAGCGAATAGCTAATCGCAAATGGCAAATCGCTTTTTTAAATACTATCAGCCATGCGCCATTGGCCATTTGCCAATTTGTGCTCCCGCCCCGCCTTCGCTGCGCTTCGGACGGGCAGGTAGGAATCCTCTACTCTTGCTATCAGTAAATTCCTGGTGCGCCCAGCACGATTCGAACGTGCAACCTACAGCTTAGAAGGCTGTCGCTCTATCCGGTTGAGCTATGGGCGCAAGCTATCCGTTGACCCACCTGCGTCCTTTGCAAGTTCAGGACTGCGGACGGGCAAGACTACAGGGGACGAATTAGCAAATAGCAAATGGCAAATAGCAAATGATGTTTTAATAATTAACGATTGGCTACTTGCGATTAGCTATTTGCTAAATTGTGGGTATGAAGGGACTCGAACCCCTGGCCTCATCGATGTGAACGATGCGCTCTAACCAACTGAGCTACATACCCAAACGGCTTAGCATATCAAAGGAGCGCTCCCCGACTGAACGACTGAAGTCGTTCAGTCGGGCGGGTAACCAACTGAGCTATGTGTCCCCACTCATCATTAAAGAAAGCTATACATCCTAACCCAACGGGGCAAAACAAAACGAGTATACTGAAAAAACGGCCCCCTGTCAATTAAATATGGTAATGTGCACACACATATTGCACTTTTTGCTACTCTGGGGGCATATGTCAAAAACTATGCCCAAATCAACCAAAGAAGAAAAGTATCGTTGGATTAAACCAATATTAGATAAAGAAATAACCATC
>Ga0210057_1010783_pt1 | contig 10264 bp, 13 predicted proteins | sample CryGeyCG2114_010_2_FD_183968 | JGI IMG/M metagenome (GOLD analysis project Ga0210057, IMG submission 183968) | Groundwater microbial communities from aquifer - Crystal Geyser CG10_big_fil_rev_8/21/14_0.10 (SPAdes) (version 2) | ecosystem: Environmental > Aquatic > Deep subsurface > Groundwater ...
GAGATCATAATTTATTTCGCGCTATTCTCTTTGATTGTTGCGGTTAGCGTTGTTTCGACTTTTTCTCTTTTGGGAAGTAGAGAGAAAATGCGTGAAACATCTTTGATCGAGGAAGAAGCAGCGTTTATTTTAGCCAAAATTGATTGGGCATTATCAAACTCGATTATTATAGAACCTGAGCTCGGACAAAGCGACGGCAAGCTCGTTGTTAGAAAGATGGATTTTCCCGACAACCCGATTATTTTTGAAGAGCGAGATGGCAATATTTTTTACGAAACAGCGAATATTTCAGAGCCGCTTAGTAATAGTTATTTGAAAGTGGGGAATTTAAATTTTGATTACCGGCTGTTTTCTGAATCAGTTCCCTCTTTGGAAGCGGAGTTCGTGATTAACAATCGGCTATTCAAAACTATTCATTTTGATTTAATTTCTGAATAAAAAAATGACAAACAGAAAATTAAATTCTGGTTATATCGCTTTGATTGCTACGCTCATTATTTCTTTCGTATTAACTTCGTCTATTCTTTCGGTAAGTTTACTAGGCTATCAAAGTCGGTCTAATCTTTTAGATAGAGAACTTAAAATAAAAAGTTTTTATTTTGCCCTAGGTTGTTTGGATCAAGCTATTTTGCGAACAGTGCAAAGTCCCGGCTGGCAGCCTCCATCTTCTGAATTTTTAAGCGATGATTCGGTTAATTGCTATGTGAAACGTTTGGGAAGAGACGGCCAAGAGGTTACTTTTTATATCCAATCGGTGGCTAGAAAATCAGTTACTAATCTAAAAGCGGTCTTTGATGAAGTTAATTTCAGAATTATTTCTCTAGAAGAACTGTCTGATTTCTCCGACTTGTAAAGTAACTTAGGAAGAACTTAGGAAGTCGGACTTCCGAAGGATTATAAAGAATGCGAAGCGAAAATAAAAAAGAGGCTACCCATATTTGTGAGTAGCCCCGATTGCCAGGTAGAAAGACCAATTATCAGTCGGCTCTGGTGTAGAAGGTGAAATCAAAAGTCACCTTCTGTCCTAAGTGTCGTGCCTTCTGACGAAACTCGTCCGCTTGCTCGCATTCGCCAAGGTGTTCAGCGAGAGTGGCTGCCACTCCGAAGTTTCTGTTGTCAGTTGCGCATTCGATGGCACCTCGCATCAGACGATGCAGAGATTCCTCGAACTTGGCGCGTTCACATAGCGTAACCTCGAAGTTACAGAAATGGAAATAGTGTCCGAAGCGTGCCAGGATGATTGATGCCTTTGCGGCTTGTCCACGCGCCAAGCAATTCATCGTCACCCCTTCAAACCACTCCTGACCTTCTTCCGATTTACACCAATCCCAGCAACTAGATGCTAGGCTTTCCAGCATCTTGAGGTATTTCTCAGAAGTAATCCTGAGATACTGTCCCCGCCAGTTGTAGCGAAGGGTGTCTCCATCCTCGGACAGCAGATTGCTCAGATCGCGTGCCAGACATTGACGACTCACTTCTTCAACGATGTTGAGGTTGTTGAGGTACTTGCCGTCGATCTTGAGACCCTTCCACCACTCGACAATGCAAGCGGTGATGAAGTTCTCGCGCATGCGCATCTGAAGCATCTGACGCCATAGGTCCTCAAGTTCTTCGATTGTGAAGTACTTGAGTGCATGATTGATAACCAACTGAAGTGCTTTGTCAGGCATGAGTCCAGACAGGCGATTCCTGTCTTCGTCGGTCTGCTCAACTTTTGCGATCTCCTCTTGCGGAATCACCGCTTGGAGAAGACCGACAGGATCCTTGCTACAACCACCGTGATACACGATAGTCGCAGCGAGTATCTTCCTGTAGTACTCGTTGTCGTCAGCGAGGTACACTCGCACAGCAATCAGAGCTGACGCCCAGATGCTGCCGTAGGAAAACTGCTTGACCTTAGGCGTTGCCCACTGAGCAAGCATCGCATCAACGATGCGTCGCACCAATATCCGCGTCTGCTCGTCATCGAGATTGAGGCGACCCACCTCTTCTAGAAAGTTCGTTTCTTTCAGCTCAATTGTCTTGGTTTGCCCGCCGTTAGCGAGAAACCAAATGGCAAGACGGTCGGTGGTATGCGCATGTGATGCAAAAACTACATTACGAATACCGTCAGGGTACAAGGAATCGAGCGTAACCATAGCATTGTCTCCTTGAGCGTGCTCAGTGCCACTTGGCCGAGCGTGCTCCGTTGGGGTTGTGAGAGCTTCAAAAGCCCTCTGTCCGTGATCCCTGCGCAACATTGCCAGGAATCTCGCTGCTTTCGCCTGCCTACGAGGCCAACGAGTTGAAGCCAATTCATATGCCTTGTTTGGAGTTTCTATCCGTGCAAGGTGTATGAGCTCCACATGCCGTAGAGCAGGCTTCGCAAGCTCCTGGAGCTCTTCTGAGGTGTACTCCGGCATTGGTTTTCTCCTTGTAAAAGAACTTTGCATATAGTATAATATATAAACAATATGTCAAGATTGGCAATACTAAGTTCAACAAGAAAGGACAAACTTCGGAAGTCCGACTTCCTAAGTTTAAGAATCTATTGGAATGTTCAACACCTGGTGTTGAACATAAGGCATCTAATGTCTGATTAGTAGGTCTTTTTGGCTGGATATATAGAGGGTTTACCCTTTATTCCGTCTGTGCTCCTCGGACGTTGTGAGCGAGAATACTCGTTCACACGCTCCTCGCTTGCCGGAATAAAAAAACCTCGTAAGAGCTTGCCAGTTGGCAATTTCTTACGAGGTTTGTTTGTTGTCTCCGGGTGCTGTTGTCATACTACCGTCCCCGCTCAATGATCCGATCACGAGTGCGAGTGCGCTCTCGATAGTGCGAGTAGCTGCCTTCGCGTGAACTCCATCCCTTTGCGATGTCGATGGATTCCGTGTGATCGTAACGCCTTTCGTAGACTGGCTGGTGCCGGCCGGAACCGAAACCACTTGCGGTGTCGCCACCGACTCGGACTGAACCACAGCCGACGATGAAGGCCAGAACAAGGATACAACAAACGATTGAAAAGAACTCTTTGCGACTCATGGGAACCTCCTTTTTAATAGAGTAAGAGTTGTCGCTACTTCTGTTTCAATTATATCACACATTATCTACTTTTGCAAGTATTTTGAGCCCCAAAAAATCAATGGCTCAACAAAGCCACGGAAGATATGGCCAGAGCTGCCGTTTCGGCTCTGAGGATTTGAGCTCCTAAAAAATAGATAGAAACTCTTTTTTGCTTGAAAATTTCCAATTCCGAGTCGTCAAAGCCACCTTCGGGGCCGACAAAAAATCCAATTTTTTGATTTTTTAAGAATTTTATATCAAACGGCTCCCCTTTCGGATCTAAAGCGACATAAAATCTTTCTTCTTCCATGTCTTTTAATGCATCTTCCAGATTTTTTATAGGATTTATCTTCGGTAATTTGCTTCTGCCGGATTGTTCGCTAGATTCTTTTAATATTTTTTGGGCTCACTCCATGTTTATCTTTTGCCGGACGCTTCTCTGGGAAATTATTGGCGAAAATTTATTGACTCCAATCTCCGTGCCTTTTTCCAAAAGCCATTCAAATCTGTCTTTTTTAATTACCGACTGGATAAGTTCCAGGTCAAAAGCTAGTTGCCAAGGTCTGTGGGTTTTTTAGAAACAGAAAGAATTGCCTGTTTTTTTTTCGATTTGCTCTATAAAAGGCATTCAAATTCAAATTCGGTATTATCGAGAAGGGTGACCTTGTCCCTCATTTAAGGCGGAGGACATTTCTCCACTGATTTAATAAACCAATATCTTTCAAGGTAAGCTTTGCTTCGGTTATTGGTTCTCCGATAAAAAATCTGTGGATTTTGATATGATAGATTTTTAATGAACGAAGTGAATATAAAAATCATCACCCTGTTAAATACAAAATCAAAGATTTTGTCCTTTCGCCTCTGGCGAAAGATTAAACAGGGTTAAGAAAAATATACTTCGCTCCGCTTTGTTATTTTTCTTATTTCTGCTAAAGTATATCATCATGCTTATACCTACAGTAATCGAAAAGAGCCAATTTGGAGAGAGAGCTTACGATATTTACTCTCGCCTGCTCAGAGAAAGAATAATTTTCTTGGGAGGTCCGATTGATGACAATGTCGCCAATTTAGTTATTGCTCAATTGCTTTTTCTGGAATCGGAAGATGCCAAAAAAGATGTTTTTCTTTACATTAATTCGCCCGGGGGTTCTGTGACTGCCACTTTGGCCATGTTAGACACAATGAAACACATTAAACCTGATGTTTCTACGGTTTGTGTTGGCATTGCGGCGTCCGGAGCAGCAATTTTACTCGCTGCCGGCACTAAAGGAAAAAGATTCGCTTTGCCTAATGCGGAGATAATGATTCACCAGCCATGGGGCGGCGCTCAAGGGCAAGCTTCCGATATTGAAATAACCGCCAAACAAATTCTCAAAACCCGAGACAAACTGAATAAGATTTTGGCAGATTATACGGGTCAGGCTATTGATAAAATAGAAAAAGACGTTGACAGAGATTACTTCATGTCTTCTGAGGAAGCCAAAAAGTATGGAATTGTAGACAAAATCCATCAATCTAAAAAATCTTAATTAAAAATCAGAACTTTTAAAAGCCGCTTTTGAAAGCGGCTTTTAAAATTGGACAATCCGAGCTTTTTTCTATATTATCTAGAAGTATCTTTTTATTGTTTAATTTGATGTTTTGCTTCTTTTAGTTGTATGTGAGCAGGCTTAAATTATGTCTAACACCAGTTTATCTCTTGAAAAAGCCTTGTTTATTGATCAAATGCTTATTCTGAATCCTTTACGATTGAAAATTCGGCAAGTGTTCGGTTTTACAGATCTCCCGTAACTAAAAGGAGCGAATTGTCGCTCACCATGTCTTTAAAAATAGTTCTGCTTCTGGTCATCTTGGCCGGATTCGCGGGAATTGCTATCGGCTATTTTCTTAGGTGGATAATCTCTTTGGGCAAAAAGGGTTCTGTTGAGCTGGAAATAAAGCAGCGAATCTTTGATGCTAACAACGAAGCCAAAAGAATAATTTCCGGGGCTGAAGAAAAAGGCCAAAAAGTTCTCGAAGAAATAAGAAAAGAAATCAAAGAAAAAGAGAGTAATTCCAAAAGGTCCGATGAAAGATTAATAAAAAAAGAGGAATTCCTGGACAAACGCCAGCTAGACATTGATAAAGAAATAGCCGCTATCAAACAAAAAGTAGTTGAAGTTAAGGTCATAAAAGATAAAGCGGAAGAACTGATCAAAGAGCGTGTCGAAAAATTGGAAAAAGTTGCCGGTTTGAGCCGAGATGACGCCAAAAAGGAACTTCTGACTCAGACCGAGAAAGAATGTGAAGAGGATATTCTGGTCCGAACACAGAAATTAGAAATTCAAGGAGCTGAAATTCTAGAAAAAAAAGCCAAAGATATCTTGGCAACGACGATTCAGAGACTGGCTTCCTCTGTTTCCTCCGACATTATGTCCACTGTTTTGCCGATTCCTTCCGATGAGCTTAAAGGGAAAATTATCGGCAAAGAAGGTAGAAATATCAAAGCTTTTGAAAGAGCCACAGGAGTGGAGGTTATTGTTGATGATACTCCCGGTGCTATAACGTTGTCTTCTTTTGATCCAGTTAGACGCCAGGTTGCCAAAATGGCGCTTGAGAATCTTATTCTTGACGGCAGAATTCAGCCGGCCAGGATAGAAGAAATGGTTGAAAAAGCTCAAGAGGAAATCAACAAGATAATAAAAGAGAAGGGTGAACAAGCAGTTTACGAATGTGGCGTTTTTAACCTTGATCCGAGAATCGTTACCATTTTAGGTAGATTGTATTTTCGAACAAGTTATGGCCAGAACGTTCTCCAGCATTCGATAGAAATGACTCACGTTGCCGGTATGCTTGCCGAGGAGCTAGGTGCTGACGTAGCCATCGCCAAGGCCGGAGCATTACTCCACGATATCGGAAAAGCTTTGGATCATGAGGTTGCCGGTTCGCACGTCGAAATCGGAAGAAGGATTCTTCAAAAGTTCGGAGCTGATGAAAGGATAGTCAAAGCCATGCAGGCACATCACGGTGAATATCCTTTTGAAACTATAGAATCTATCATTGTTCAAACAGCCGATGCTATTTCAGGCAGTCGACCGGGTGCCAGAAGAGACACTGTCGAAAATTACTTGAAAAGATTGGGTGAATTAGAAGCAATAGCCAATTCTTTCACAGGAGTAGAAAAATCTTACGCGCTCCAAGCCGGACGAGAAATCAGGATTTTTGTTATGCCGGATAAGGTTTCTGATTTGGAAGCCAGGAAATTGGCCAGAGACATAGCTTTGAGAGTCGAGAATGAATTAAAGTATCCCGGAGAAATTAAAGTGAATGTTATAAGAGAAACAAGGATCACCGAATTCGCCAGATAATTTCAGGTTTTGGAATCTTAAATTATAAATTCTTTGTTGGGGATAACCCTTGCGCCAAAAAACCCTTGTTATATAATGATTTTCGTATAAAGCACATCGCTTTGTGGAAAAAGGAGAAAGTCGAAATTCCTTTAGTTCGTCTTAATCATTAGTTTTATAAGAATTATGAATAAATCATCAATCGTTGAAGCAGTTCACGCTAAGTTGGGCGGAACCAAGGTCCAGGCTGAGCAAGTCGTTGATACTATTATAAATTCCATAGTTGATACCCTGAGAAAGGGTGGAGAGGTTTCTATTTCCGGTTTAGGTATATTTTCCACTAAGACCAGAGCTGCTAGAAAAGCCAGAAATCCAAGAACCGGTGAAACTATCCAAGTTGCGGCCATGAGAGTTCCGAAGTTCAGAGCCGCAAAAGCTTTGAAAGATTCAGTAAAATAATCTTTTCAGATCAAAGGATTCTCCATAAGACAAAAACACTCTCCGATAAGATCGGAGAGTGTTTTTTGTAGGTCAAGAAGATATTTCTAAAATTTTTTCTAAGACAATCGGAAGTTCTATTGTTCCGGTTTCGCCGCTGAAATGTTTCATTTTCTTTTTTATAACAATTTCTGAACCGAGCTTGTCACGAAAATCATCCTGGTTGTCAATCGGAACAAACGGGTCGTCGTCAGAAAAGATAGCAACACTTTTGGGAAGGTGAATTCTTACTTTGGTAAGAGCAACCGGAGTACCCAGCCAATGTTTTTTGATATTTTCTTCTGATTGATTTTCAAGGCCGGTAAGACGTTTGAAAAATCCGGCGACAAAAATCGCTCCCCCGACTTTAGTGTTTTCGGGCAATGTTTCAAGATAGCGAGCGATGGTTTGGCAACCCATACTATGGCCGACAAAATAGGTATTTTCGTCAGCGATGTCGACAACCTCGGCAAGTTTAGGAACCCAATTTTCTATGCGTGGATTTCCGGCGTCAGGAAGTTGCGGAACCTCTACCTCGAATCCTTTCATTTCAAGCTCTTTTTAAAGCCACGGGAACCAGCCTTCTTCCGGGTATCCTCCTCAGCCGTGGACTACAAAAACTCTTTTCATGTGCGGGATGGGAGAATCGAACTCCCAACCGCGGTTTGGAAAACCGCTATTATGCCATTTAACTAATCCCGCTAAATTAATAATGCGACATTTCCAGCCCTAGGCTGGTCCGCCTTTGGCGGAAACTAATCCCGCGCGATGTAGGAAATACTAACAAAAAACAAAAACTCCCGCTACGGGCGAGAGTTTTTGTTTGAAGACCAAAAGAAATTTAATCAACCGATTCTTCACTTTCTGAATCAGAAGTTTCTTCTTCGGAATCTTCTTCTGTTTCTTCTTCCGAAATAGGTGTCTCGTTTTCGTCCATATTATTTTTATTAATCCCAATCTTATGGAATTTGCTGGTAATATAGTCTCTCGAAGCGAGCTCCGAGGGACTATATTATACATAAGCAGGTAACTTTCACCAGAGTCAAACTATAAGTTACAAAGATTTTTCCTCAGAAATTTTTAAGATTGAATCAAAATTATCATCTTCGGAAATTTTATTTTTCTTCTCGATCCCGCATGCCGTGCATTTATGCAAAAGAATATATTTTTTATCTTGCAAGAATACTTCCACAGGTTTCATCATACCTTGGCAGGTCTCTTCCCTATCGCCCGGATTTACATCGACATGCTTGCTCCAAAGACACTTGGGGCAATGATTAGTGTAACCATTCCCTACAATTGTAATATTGCAATTTCCGCACCTGAAATTCTCGACTGTTTTCCTAAAGGTCGAAGACATATTTTACTTTATTCGGGGCGCCGAGAATCGAACTCGGCCCTCATGCTCCCAAAGCATGCATACTACCGATATACTACGCCCCGTTTGTGATAGAGTATTTTATTTTATCTTTCAATACTTCCCTTCCATACCCTGTCTTGAAAAATTTTTCTGATTTTAAAGCATCTTTTTTGTCGAGATATGCTTCATAAAATAATATTTTATAAGACGCATTTTTTCGAGTAATTTTCCCATTATGTTCTTTGACACGCTTTCTTAGGTCAGATGTTGAACCTGTGTACAGTCTTTTGTTTTTCTTTGATTGCAAAACATATGTATACCACATAATCGTTATACCCGCCTCCTCGGCGGGTCGCCGTAGAGGCGACTACGCCCCGTAACCGTAACGCTAGAATACTACCATTTTTAAAGATTTTAGAAACTGTGAATCATGAAACCCTACATCAATCACATATTTTTTAGGCCAGACCCTACCCCTAACCCCTAAAAAATATGTGATTTCGATGCGTTCCGTAATTCAAGGTCAGATAATTATATTTTCAATAAGAGCTATTTTGGCATTTTTATTAACTAAGTCTAAACGAACAGTGACGACGTCAAAAACCCAATTGATTTCTCCCTTAGGATCTTTTTCTAGAAGATAAGTCTGAATAACCCTCGACAATCTTTTCAGTTTCCAGGGATGAACATTGTCCTCGGGTCTATAATTGTCCAAGATTGGGATACCAATTTTTTTGTCCGGATATTTCAAGGACACAGTTTTGACTTCAACAAAATGAAGGGCTTTTTCTTTGACTGCAATGATGTCTATCTCCCCCCATTTTTTAAGGTAGTTTTTCTCGATAATTTTAAACCCCTTCTTTTTTAGGAATTTACCTGCCAAATTTTCACCCAAATTCCCTATTTTTTTCTTGCTATTGTCCACAAATTGAAAAATGTTTCCCGTGAAACATTACGTACTGTTTTTACCCTAAAGGACATAATTTTGTCCTTTTTATACACATTTCCACAGGTTTATCCCCAGTTTTTGACCTTTTAAAGCTGAAATTATTGGATTTAGTCACAGTAAAAAGACATTTTTTGTCCTCGAGGACTGTAATTTTAGTCAAAAAATTCGATACATATCTTTTATTTCTAATTTATGCGAGCAGGGGGAATCGAACCCCCATCATCTGATTGGCAACCAGAAGTTTTACCACTAAACTATGCTCGCATTGGAATATTCTTGGTTAATAAGACTAAGCCATACTAATATTTTTTCTTTTAAATATCTACTGGAGACAACAATATTGCAAACGCCGTAACTCAATCTTTTTGTCGGGTGCCGACCTTTAATATACATGCTTTTTCTAAAATTTTGTAGAGGAATATTAGTTTCCTTACTCCAATAGATTTTACAAATTTCGTTGTTTAGATCCGGGTATAGAAGCAACCAACAGGTTATTCTATCCTCTGGCACGTTGCAAATTTGTTCCAGAAAACCCTTAAAAAGAGATATCACTCCCGGATCAGTATTGGAAAGACGAACGTGATATTTTGAAGTTTTATCTCCTTCTCCCCAGTATGCGACCAAACCAGCGATGAAAACAGGTTCTTCTTTTAGTATCCGAAATTCTTTTTTTGCGGAAATACGTCCTTGTTTGTAAGATTCAGCTAATTTAATCCCTCTTGTACGATTTAATTTTATAATTTCGATTTTACTTTCTTCGATACGGCGTGCTGATAAAGTATCGGCAATATCTTTGGACCACTTTTCATTCGAGAACCATGTCGACAAAGTTCCCAAGGGCACATTTAATTGAGTTCTTATCTCGCGGTAACTTTTTCCACTTCTTCTTAATTTAAAGGCGGATTCCTTATCTATTCTCATAATTAACATTGTATCATGTAATTACTACACGCGGATTCGGTATCGTGGTTGTCTTGGTGCGCCCGGCAGGAATCGAACCCACATCAACCGGTTCGAAGCCGGTTATTCTATCCATTAAACTACGGGCGCATAACCTGAGCATTATATTGAAAAATTGGCTAAAAATCAAAGCTTGTAATAAAATTA
>Ga0210057_1010784_pt1 | contig 10264 bp, 12 predicted proteins | sample CryGeyCG2114_010_2_FD_183968 | JGI IMG/M metagenome (GOLD analysis project Ga0210057, IMG submission 183968) | Groundwater microbial communities from aquifer - Crystal Geyser CG10_big_fil_rev_8/21/14_0.10 (SPAdes) (version 2) | ecosystem: Environmental > Aquatic > Deep subsurface > Groundwater ...
AATACGGAAGAGAATATCCTGTTTGTCAAAAAGTTGCTGAACGAAAAGGATTTTCACCTAAAATCATTCTTAATTGTTCATAAGCCGTACATGGAGCGCAGGGCCTTCGCGGCCTTCCGCAAGCAGTGGCCGGAAGCCGAGTGCGCGGTAACATCACCGCAAATTTCATACGAAGAATATTCCAAAGACGAGGACTTCAAAAAAAGATTTATCAATGTCATGGTCGGTGATTTACAAAGAATAAGAGAATACCCGAAACTCAACTTTCAAATTGAGCAGGAAATCCCGGAAGAGGTCTGGCAAGCATGGGAAAAGCTGGTACGGCTCGGATATGACAAGTATGTTTTAAAAAACGGCCATGGCAAATAACATTCGCAACAACATTATCATCGAACTTCACGTGCCTGATTTCGGCACGGCAAAAACGTTCTACGGTTCTCTTGGATTTCAGGTAATAAGCGAAAACTTACCAAGCGCAGAAGGACCGGGGTATCTTGTAATGCGCCGCAATGACGAATTGGGTGATACCATACTTAATTTTTACGGAGGTGACGAACGTGTTTACAATCAATCGTTCTTCAAGCAATTTCCCCGCGACACGGTCCGCGGTTACGAAGTGGAAGTAACAATTCCGGTTAAGAATATCAACGTGTTGTATCAACAAGCGCTCGCACATCAGGAACAATTCATTCGGCAGGAACTTAAAGACAAATTCGACCGGGGGGTAAAATGGCGCGACTTCCGAATGGCCGATCCTTTCGGTTTCTACTTACGCTTTACCGAACTAATTGACTGGGGGCAATAATGTAAATTGATATGAAAAAATAGTTCTTATATTGTTCATCAAGGCAATGCAAATCGGCAAGAGCTTAACCTATTAGGGGTTAACCGCTTTACTAAGAACAGGAACGGGGTTATAAAAAAGGCAGAACCCCGAAACGGAGATACGCCCGATGAACGTCAACCTCATTCTGCCGAAGGACCTGGTACCAATCGGACCGGACGACAAGGTTTTCTTCCTGGTCGGTCCCATCCGGGGAGGCGCCAACTGGCAAGAAGAAGCCATCAACCTTCTCTCGGAAAAGGTGCCGACTTCTTTCGTCGCCTGCCCGCGAAGCTACCCGCCCGACCACCCCTTCAACAAGACTGCCCTCATCGGCGACGGAGAGCGTTTCCCGGACAACAACTCTTGGGAACGCCACTACCGGGCCATCGCCCGCCGGCAAGGCGCGGTCATCTGCTGGCTGCCAAAGGAAGACCCGGAAGATCCCCGAGACCCGAAGACCGGCCCCTACGGGAGGGACACCTACGGCGAGCTCGGCGAAGAGCGGGTCTACGCCGAACACGACCCGCACGCCCGGGTGGTCTTCGGCGGCGAACCGGGTTTCTCGGGCCTGCGTATCATCGAGAAGAACGGCCGGGCCACACTCGGTGCCCGTTTCTTCCTCCACTTGTCGCTCAAGGAAACCGTGGATGCCGCAGTCGCGCTCGTAAACGGCAAGCGGTGACTACGCCGCGTCTCCCACCAACCAGCGTCTGCGCCGGCCCACACTTAGGGTCGGCGCAACTGCTTTCGGTGTAGTGCAAAATACCCTAAACTTATAGAAATGTTGGTTGATGACGTAACAATAAAAATCTTGGCGGGAGACGGCGGACACGGCGCCGTGGCTTTCAATAAAAACCTAATGAGCCTGGGTCCGACCGGCGGCCAAGGCGGCGCGGGTGGCAGCGTATATGCCGAAGGCGTATCCGACATAAGCGCGCTCGGTCAATTCCGCTACAAAAAAGAATTCAAGGCCGAAAACGGACTTGAAGGCCGGGGGCAATTTCGCGACGGCCACGACGGTAAAGACCTGGTTTTGAGAGTTCCGGTAGGAACCTGGATTCACAACCTCACAAACGGCACCGAAGTTTCCGTCGAAAAAACCGGCGAACGGGTTTTAATAGCCCAAGGCGGTTTGGGTGGCCGGGGTAATTTCCATTTTCGCTCTTCAAAAAACACCACCCCGAAAGAATCGCGGCCGGGTTCAAAGGGGGAAGTTTTTGACATAAGACTGGAACTCAAATTAATCGCCGACGTCGGCTTTGTTGGCCTCCCCAACGTTGGGAAATCAAGCCTCTTAAACACTATTACCAACGCCAAAAGCAAGGTGGCGAATTACCCCTTTACCACGCTTGAACCTAATCTCGGCGCCTATTACGAACTGATTCTCGCGGATATTCCCGGTCTTATTGAAGGGTCTTCAACCGGCAAAGGTCTGGGGATGAAATTTCTCCGTCACATTGAGCGAACCCGGATTCTTTTTCACTTCATCTCAAGCGAATCTTCCACGCCGGTGAAAGACTACCGGACAATCCGCAAGGAACTCGGCCGTTACAACAAAGAACTTCTCGAAAAACCGGAATGGATTTTTCTCTCAAAAACAGATCTCCTCACGCCCGCTGAATTGAAAAAGAAAACAGCCACCCTAAAAAAATTGGGGCAACACGTAACCGCTGTTTCGATTATCGACGACGAAAGCCTGAAAGAAGTGGAAAAAATACTAAACAATATCAAGAAGGATAAATAGATTCCTCTAACGCCGGCCGCGAAAAGGCCGCCGCCCCCGAGAGTGAAAATTTCTGTTCGGCGAACGATTCGAGGAAGAACGCGGAACACTTCGAGCCGGCGGCAATTCCGGAACCGCCGAAGAAGGCAGTGCCACCCGCATCAAGCGCTCGATATCACGCACGTCTCTTTTCTGGTCGGGCGTTGCAAAAGAAATCGCCCGCCCTACCGCCCCGGCCCGGGCCGTTCGCCCGATTCGGTGAACGTAGTCTTCCGGATTGGAAGGAAGGTCATAATTCAATACGAGTTCAATCCCCTTCACATCGATGCCGCGGGCGGCGATATCGGTCGCAACAAGAACTCGGTATTTTCCGTTCTTGAATCCTTCAAGGGCGCCTTTGCGCTGATTGAGACTTCTGTTGGAATGAATTTCCGCCGCCGTATGTCCCAGAGCCCGGACTCCGGCGGCAATTCTTTTCGCTCCGAATTTTGTCCGCGAAAAAATCAGAACCGAACCCTTGTATTCCTGAAGAAGTTTTTCGAGAAGCCGAAGCTTGTCGGATTTTTGAATGAAAAAAAGTTCCTGGGTTATTTTTTCTATCGCCGTTCCCGGCGGCGCTATTTCAATCCGCAAAGGAAGCTTCATGTAGGAGTTCGCGAGTTTCACGATTTCTTCCGGCATTGTCGCCGAAAAAAGCATCGTCTGCCTTTCGCGCGGAACCTGCCTCAAAATTTTCTCAAGCTGGGGCGCGAAACCCATATCGAGCATCCGGTCGGCTTCGTCAAGCACCAATACGTCCGTGTCTTTAAATGAGACGTTCTTCTGGTTCAAATGGTCGATGATCCTCCCCGGCGTACCCAGGATAATCATCGGATTTCCGCGAATCGACCGTAACTGAACGTTCACCGACTCTCCGCCTATAAGAAGCGAAGTCCGGACGCCGAGCGGTCCGCCGATTTTTTTAAGCGCTTCTTCAACTTGAAGAGCCAGCTCCCGGGTGGGTAAAATCACAAGACTGCGCTTGCCCCGCAGAGCCGCCTGAACAAGAGGAATGCCGAAAGCCAGAGTCTTTCCGGTGCCGGTTTGGGCAAGACCGATTAAATCCTTGCCCTCGAGCGCCGGTGGAATCGATTTCTGCTGAATGGGAGTGGGTGTAGTAAATCGCAACTTATCGAGAATACCCAAAATGTTCGGCGCAATGCCGAAACCGTAAAAACCCGTGTCTTCTTTCATAATCTTAATTAAACCCTATTCTCCGATTTTTAGCGAATTTTAAGGCGCTATTTTAAGATTTTTAAAATCGCCCGAATGTTTTTCGCTTTGTGATTCGGCTTTTCCGTTTGGAAGCGAGGAGTTTCTTTTGCGAACTTTCCCGCCCTTACCCAGACCGTTTTCAGACCGGCCAGGTTGCCGTAACGGATTTCTTTGCGTACCCGGTCGCCAACAACAAAACTTTTCTCCAAATCGATAGATTTATTTTTCAAAAGCAGGTCGAAGGATTTCTTTTTGTTGTTGGTAACCACCATCTTTTCGAAATACTCCCCCAACCCGAGGTCTTTCATCAGCTTGTGGCGCGAAGGAGCGGCAGTGCTTACGACGTAAAGCGCGTAACCGCGGTAAACCAAGGATTTCAGAACCGGTAGAGCCCCTTTAATTAAAACCCGGCGCTCGGGGTCGTAGAGCGTCCGGTTAAAGTCGAAAACCACTATTTTTTTCTTTACGGCCATAGATAAAGATTAACATAAAAAATCGCCGCCCCGACGGAACTGGTCCGTGGGGCGGCGGTGCTAAAAGGTGAAAGGAGGGCGGCTCAGGTGAGAACGGGCACGGTCATCACCGACTGCCGGCCGCCGTGGACGATGTTCTGGTCGGAAGCCGTCACATCGGCATCAACGATTTCGCCTTCCGGATTCACGTAAATGGAAAGGCGGATGAACTTCTGCGCCTCGACGAGACCACCGTCTTCGAGGTACTTGATGCGGCGCCGGGCGATCGGCCAGGCCTCCTGCCAGATTGCCTGCGGGCGGCGGCTTCGCAACTCTTCGAGCTTCGCAATGTCGTTGCGGAACGTACCGTGGGCTCCCCCGCTCTGGAAAAGCTTCACGAAAAAATCCGTTCCGACCGGCAGTTCGGTGCCGTTGCGCAGAAGCCGCGTTACGGCCAGGAATTCGCCGATGCCGTTTACCGGGAATTGCTCTTCTTCCCAGGGCAGGGCCTGCACCGCCTTCGAAGCGAGGTGATGCTTCGGCGGGATACCGACCGGCACTTCGGCCGCACGCTCAAGAAGAGCGGATAGAAATTCTCCCTGGCGCATGAAAACCGGCACGTCGAGTACCGCGGGCGCCCGGGTAATCACTTCACACTCTTCTTCGCCGTCGGCTTCCAGTTCGCGAATGAGCGTGCCGCCCAGAGCCGCGAGAAAGTGCCGATAGTAGGGCTCATAGTAGCGGTGGTAGTTCATCATCACCTGGACCGCTCCCCCGAGACCCGCTTCGCGCCACTCGGCGTCGTTCCCCTTCCAGATATTGGGGAGGTTGTAGAGGTGGCGCAGAACCATCGGATAGCCGAGACCGTTCCGGTTCGTGGCGTCGAGTTCGACGATGCGCCAGCCGGCTTCGGTCCAGACGGTGTCGACCATCAAGGTCCGCGGAAGACCGGGCCGAACCGCAAGCGGCAAATACTTCTTGGGAATCTGCCGCCCGAGAATCGACGACCAGTGGGAATTGCCGCCCGTTACCGCTTCGCGGTACCAACGGTCGGCATCATTCATGAAAACCACGGCCGCTCTCGCAAGGCGCCGGAGCTCTTCCAGATCACGGTTGGTAATGACGAAACCCTCCGGTCCGAAAAGAAACCGGTATTTCTCGTCTTCCAGTCCGACTCCGAAGGCTCGGTCGAGAATTTTTTCACGCATGGTTCGCTTCTCCTTTCTTTGTGGTATGAAGTTGTCAAAGAGCCAAGCTCGCAATCTTTTCTTGGGAGCTCACCTCTGCCGGCGGAAGCAAAAGTGAAGGCCCAAAAAAATCGCCATCTCTTTACGAGAAGGCGAACTGGTTTTTGTTTGGGTTTTCTCTTTTATTCTTTAATCACCTACCCGGCAAAAGCCGCCTTCTCGGAGAGAGGCTTCCTGGTCTTTGCCTTCTTGGTAAGAAAAAATGTTTTCATTTCTATCTTTCAATTTTAACTGGAAAATGAATAAGGTCAACACCCGCCGGCTACTTTGACAAGCCTCAAATAACAGATATATCCTTAAGGCAGACCCTTTGACACGAGGAGGCTCCCATGAGCACCAACAAGAAAGGAGGCGAGCCGAGGACCGCGAACGACCGCTTCAAGGACCATTTCACCTACTGGTTCTGGGGCGGGATGATTGCCGCGACCGTCCTCCACTTCGGCGTCTTCGCTTTCTGGCCGGAGATGCAGGCCGAGGACATCTCCTTCGCGGCGGAAGAGCTCGTCTCGATTGAGCTCCCGCCGGAGATTACCATTCCGCCGCCGCCCCGGGCCATCGCGCGGCCCGCCACGCCGGTCATCGCAACCACGAACATCGACGAGGACATCACCATCGCCCCGACGACGTTCGAGGAAAACCCGGTGGAAGACCTTCCGCCGCCGCCGGAGGAAAGCAAGATAGTCGACATCTCGGCGGCGCCCACGTTCACGCCGTACACGGTGGCTCCGTCCATCCTGAACCGGGACGACGTGGTCCGGGCCATGGAGCGCGAATACCCGCCGCTCCTGCGCGACGCGGGAATCGGCGGCACGGTGCGCGTTTACTTCTTCATCGACGAAGAAGGCCAAGTGCAGGACCACCGCATCGACGTGACTTCCGGTCACCAAGCGCTCGACGACGCGGCCATCAAGGTAGCCGGCATCTATCGCTTCTCGCCGGCCCTGAACCGTGACAAGCGAGTCCCGGTGTGGGTAAGCTTCCCTATCACCTTCCAAGTCCGGTAATACGGACCGGGAAGTGATCAACCGCAAACCGACGGGGTGCCCAAAAGGCGCCCCGTCACAACGTTTCGGATTTGCTATACTAAATTTCATGCACAAATTAAAAAACAAAAAACTGACAGTTTCACTTACAATAATTGTCACGGCCGCCGCCTTGATTTACGGGTTCTATTTTTTTTATCAAACGCCGGCCGAGAAAAATAAAAACGTAAAAATTATGGACAATAACTTAATCGCTTACGAGGTAAAGAAAGGCGAAGGTCCGAAAGTAAAAAACGGAGACACTGTTTCCGTAAACTATATCGGAGCCCTAACCGACGAAACGGTTTTCGACAGCTCCTATAGCCGGGGTGAACCGTTTTCTTTTACGGTCGGCGCCGGCCAGGTAATCCAGGGCTGGGAACAAGGCTTAATCGATATGCAGGTAGGCGGGGTAAGGCGCCTCGCTATCCCGCCGCAACTCGCTTATGGCGAGGGTGGCGTTCCGGGCGCGATTCCACCAAACGCAACGTTAATCTTCGAAATAGAACTTCTGGAAATAACCGAATAACCGATTTAAACTGAAAGGGTGATTATAAAGAGAAACCCTATTGTTCTGATTCGGTTTTTTGCCGCCATTGAGGTAGCCGCTTTCGGCTTGTATCTTTTTGCCACCGTTCTCGACGAATATAAACAGCGTTTCTACGACTTCCTGCCCGTTTCGGATTTTTTTTCCTACAGCACTTTCAAATTTCCGTTTCTCTCTTTTCTGCAGTTTTTGATTACCGTCTATGCTTTTCTCCGTTGGTATTACGAATATTATTCAATCCGCCCGGATTCGGTATCCCACCACTGGGGAATTATTTTTCGAAAAAAAGAAACCGTTCCTCTGGACAAAACACTCGGTGTTTCCGTCTTCTACGGTTTTATCGGCAACATGCTCCGGTACGGCAATCTTCACCTGAAAAACGAATCAACCGGGCAAGAAATGACAATTACCGACGTATCCCGCCCTCAAGAACTCCTGGAAACAATCGAAGCAAACCTAAATCCGTCGCCGGCTTTCTCGCCGGCCGACCCTCACCGACTCCTGAAAGAAAACGAACACGAACGCCTGGAATTCAAATCGTCTTTCCGTTTCGACCATAAAACCGGAAACGTAAACCGGGAACTGGAAAAAACGATAATGAAAACAATCGCCGCTTTCCTGAATTCGAAAGGCGGCCACATTGTAATCGGCGTAGACGACAATAAAAACCCGGTAGGACTCGCAAAAGACTACAAAACCTTGTCGAGAGCAAACAGTGATGCTTTCGAAAACCATTTCACCAACATCTTCAACAACATGATAGGGCCGGAATTCCGCCATAAGGTGGATGTGTCTTTCCACGGCGGCCAGGAAAAAGAAATTTGCATCGTCCAAGCGCTCGCGAGCGAAAGACCTGTTTATTTGAAACACGACGATAACGAATATTTTTATATCCGCACCGGCAACGCTTCAACCGCCCTGAAACTTAGCGAAATCGAAAAATACTCCCGCACCCGGTTTAAAGCACCGGTCGAAGAAAAATAATGCGCTTCTTTTTACTTTCGGCAATTTTCGTAATAACCGCATTTTTCGCGATTTCCCTAACTGCTCCGCCAAAAAAGGCGGAAATTAAACCAAGCATCAAAACACCTCCGGCCGTTAGTGAAAACGCCGACCAGCCCCCGCCCGCTCCTGAAGTCACCGAAGAAAAACCGCCTGCGGTAACCGTGGGTGTCCTTAATCCTAAAATCGAAACCGGCGAAACTCTGGTTGTGGAATTTAGCGAAGCTCCAACCGCTGTTTTCTTCGACGGAAAGGAAGTAAGACCCTTTTTGTATCAAGAAAGCTTCCGGGCCTTGATTCCTCTCTCGCTCGGCACAAAAACCGGAAACTATGTCTTAAAAGCAAACTTTAAAAATTCGACCTCGGTGGAAGAAATAATTTCTCTTTCCGAAAAAAGACAAAAAATAATAATTCTCCCGCCGCCGCCCCAACTGGGACTTTCCGATAAACAAATAGTTCAAAATCTCTCGACTTCGAACACCGACCTCCGAAAAGTGGTTGCCGAAGTGGAAGAAATTACCCGCTTTGCCGAAGAGTTCAGCTTGCCGGTTGACGACAGTTTTCTAATCTCAAGCCCCTTCGGCGAAGTTCGGAGAACCGGTGAAGAATCGATTACTCACCTCGGAACCGATTTCGATGTGCCAAAAGGCACAGCAGTCAAGGCAATAAATTCCGGAAAAGTGGAAAAAGCTTACGTGGATTCAATCTACGGCAATTCCGTAATCATCAACCACGGCTGGGGCATTTACTCGCTTTACCTTCACCTTGACTCAATGAAAGTCTCGGCCGGTAATTCCGTAGAAAAAGGGCAAGTAGTCGGCCTCTCCGGCAACTCGGGACTCTCAAGCGCTCCCCATCTTCATTTGTCGCTAAAAATAAACGGCGCCTCGGTCGACCCGATTCAGTTTATCAATACTTTCAAATAACTAGTAAAGTTCAACTTCACTAGTTTTGTTTTATAAGTTTATTTTCGAGGGCGAAACGGCCCGGACCCAAGATGTTTAAGGTTGCAGCGGAAGCGAGCAAGACAAGCACGAATTCATAGCCGCCCTTATTCACATAAAAGCCGTTCGGCAAATGGACGGTGAAGAGCGCCACCACCATTATGATTGCGAGCAAAATCGAAACCCAGTAGGTGAAAAGTCCCAGAATTAAAGCGATACCGCCCAGAAATTCAACGTAGCTTACAATGTAGGCGAAAAAAGTTGGCGCCGGAATACCGACCGAACCGAAAAAACCGCTAACTCCTTCAACGCCGCCGGAAATTTTTTGCCAGCCGTGTGCGGCAAAAACCGCTCCGACCGCCACCCGGAGGAAAAAAGTCCCCCACTCCAAGCATTTATCGCCGCTCCGGCGAAAAATTAAGTGTTTCATAAAATTATTATAACAAATCATTTCTCCGACCAAACTTGACATAAATTCATTTATGTATTATTCTTAAACTTTACGCTCTTCGACAATTCATTGACCTAATCTGCTTAGAGGAGGTGGACCGTGCTTCACACCGCGCTGCAGTACTGGGGAGGCGGTTTCTATCTCCTCAACAAAATCTGCTTCTCTCGGGCCGAGCGCAACAAGGGAAGCAGGAAGAGGGTGTGGAAGATTCGGGCTTGGACCGTGTATCTTATCGGTCTCCCCGCTTGGGTCATCATCCTCGTCGCGCAGGACAATTTCATCGCCGCCGCAGCCGAAATCGGCGGTGGGCCGGCGATGACTCTCGGTCTCTTCCTCGCTCTACGAGGACAAGAAGAGAAGCCGACGTGGTTGAAACTCTTCGACATCTTCTCGATCGGGGTTGCGGCAACGGCCGGCACGCTCTACAGCGTGCACTTCATCGGGGGCATCACGGAATTCAACCAAGTCCTCGAGTTCGGTATTGTTCTCGGCTTCCTCACCGGGACCGTGATGCTGGCCAAGAACAACCCGACCGGGTACCTTTGGTTTCTGCTCATGAACGGCTCAAACGCCGTTCTGCAGTTCCACGAGGGAGTCCACTTCCTAGCCATCCAGCAGGTCATCTCACTGGTCTTCGTCGCCGACGCCTACATGGTGGAACGGCGCGAAGCCCGAAACCAACGCGCGAGCACTCCCAGCCCTGTCACCTGACGGGGCTGGTTCGCTTTTATAAAAGTTTGGTATAGTAATAAATATGAATCTTAACAAGCGCGACATCGAGTTTCTTTTTGAAATC
>Ga0210057_1010785_pt1 | contig 10263 bp, 10 predicted proteins | sample CryGeyCG2114_010_2_FD_183968 | JGI IMG/M metagenome (GOLD analysis project Ga0210057, IMG submission 183968) | Groundwater microbial communities from aquifer - Crystal Geyser CG10_big_fil_rev_8/21/14_0.10 (SPAdes) (version 2) | ecosystem: Environmental > Aquatic > Deep subsurface > Groundwater ...
GAAATTCTGATTAAAACTGAAGAAGAAAATAAAGACAACGAAGACTGGCAAAAAGTTTGATAGCGGACCGGTCTCTGTCTAGCTTAAAAATTTTTTGATATTATAAAAATATGGCAAAGAAGAAACAAAAAAATCCGCCAGCCGGCGGAGAAACCAGAGATTTAGAGGAAGCAGTGGAGACAATTAAACAACGGTTTGGCGAAGGGGCAATTATGAAATTGAAAGAAGTGAGGGCAGCCGATGTCGATGTAATCCCAACGGGTTCAATTTCTTTGGATAAAGCTCTGGGGGTGGGCGGAATGCCCCGAGGCAGGGTAATTGAAATTTTTGGACCTGAGGGCTCTGGCAAAACCACTGTTTCTTTACATATTTTAGCTGAGGCCCAAAAACAAGGAGGGGTGGGCGCTTTTATTGATGCTGAACACGCCTTAGACCCCGATTGGGCAAAGAGAATCGGCGTAGACATGGACAACCTCTTAATTTCTCAACCGGATTCGGGAGAACAGGCCTTGCAGATTGTTGAAACATTAGTTCGTTCAGGTGAGGTTGATGTGATAGTTGTCGATTCGGTGGCAGCCCTGGTTCCCCAGGCAGAAATTGCTGGTGAGATGGGTGAATTTCAAATTGGCCTTCAAGCTAGATTAATGAGCCAGGCTCTGAGAAAACTTTCCGGAATTATTTCGAAAACTAAAACCATTGTCATTTTCTTAAATCAAACCCGGATGAAAATTGGAGTGATGTGGGGAAATCCCGAGACCACTCCTGGAGGCTTAGCTCTAAAATTTTATTCTTCAGTCAGAGTTGATTTAAGAAGAATTGCCCAGATTAAGCATGGGGAGGAAATTATTGGCAATCGAATCAAAGCCAAAATTGTTAAAAATAAAGTGGCCGCTCCTTTCAAGACCACTGAATTCGATATTTATTATAATGAAGGAATTTCGAAATCTGCTGACATTTTGAATACTGGATTGAAATTTGGGGTAATAAAAAAAGCCGGCAGTTGGCTTCAATATGAAAATACAAAACTTGGCCAGGGGATGGAGGCGGCTAAAACTTTTTTGAGAGAGAATCCTAAATTAGCCAAGGAAATCAAAGAAGCAATATTAAAACAATCCTAAGTGCCGTGCTCTTTTAATTGCTTTAGCCAACTGTCTTTGATGTTTAGAGCAGAGCCTAGTTTTCTTTTTACCTCTAATTTTCCATGAGCCAGATACAAATTTCCGGAGAAGCTCCGTATTTTTAAAATCAATTTCTTTAATATTTTTCGTACAAAAAAAACAACTCATTTTTCAAGCCCACGAAGTTGGGCGCAGATGGAGATGAATTTCTAAATTCATTGACCTTTAGAACGGCAAATCTTTTACGTCTATTTCCCCCTCTTCAATAATAGGAATTTCTTCTTTAGGCAATTTTGCCTTTTCTTCCTGAGCTTCGGGAGTAATTTGACCTGCTCTAGGTCCTAACTGTAATCTCTCAGTAATAATTTCTGTTCGAAAACGATTATTTCCGGATGAATCTTGCCAGCTTCTGGTTTGAAGCCTTCCTTCAATTAGAATCATCGAACCCTTTTTTAGATATTGTTGGGAGATTTCGGCGTTTCTTCCGAAGGCAACAACATTGTGAAACTCGGTTTTCTTTTGTTTCTCTCTATTTTTGTTATAGAAAAATCTATTAGTAGCAACACCAAAGTTAGCTACCAATTGCCCCGATGGTAAGGTTTTAATGTCTGGGTCACGGGTAAGATTTCCTAAAATAATAGCTTTATTTAAATTCATTGTTCACCCAGTATTTCTTCTAATTTTTTCTCTATTTCTTTTAATTCGACCTTTCCCCCCACCACTTTTTTTTCAGGAGTAGTGGGTTTTCCCTCAGCCGTCCTTTTTCTAAAAGTGGTGAGGGGTTTGCTTCGGGGTTTATTTAAAATTATATAGCGAAGAACCTGACCTTCTGACTTCAGTTTTTTTTCAAGAATTTCCAGCTTTTCCGGACTAAGATGAAAATTTAAAGTGGCTAAGTAAGCCATTTTTTTTCTCACCGGTGTCTTTACTTCGCCCAAGGTCCCCCCTGCTTCTTGAATTAAGGAAATTATTTTTTCTTGAAAGCTAAACACCTCTTTTTCTGAAAGGTCAGGAGAAATTAAATAGGTAAGTTCGTAAGTTTTCATAATCTTTGACCTCAAATCCTAAATTCTATTACATCGCCATCTTCGACAACGTATTCTTTCCCCACTGTCCTAATCCATCCTAATTCTCTAGCTTTGGGCCAGGATTGGGCTTCAACTAATTTCTGCCAATTGATTACTTCGGCTCTAATAAATTTTTCTTCAAAGTCAGAATGAACAATGCCGCCGGCCTGAGGAGCCTTGGAGTTTCTAACTATCGTCCAGGCTCGAGTCTCTTTACCACCAGCCACAGTATAAAAAGTAATCAAATCAAGGATATTGTAACAGGCAATAATTAATTGCGCAATCTGAGATTTAAATCCCAACTCTCTGGTTTCAATTTCTGATAATTCTGATATTTCATCCTCATCCTTCAAATTTATCTCCAAATGTTTAAGACCCGACATTAAACATTTACTGGCGTTGGTATTTAAAAGGAAAATCATGGGTTTTTGAGTTAAAAATTGATATTCTTTAGTTTCTACCCTCTCTTCATCGGTTAAATCGATTTCGGCAATTAATTTTCCTTGAGACACGGCTTCTTTAATTTTTTTTAAAAACTCTATTTTTTTTAATGCTTTTTTGTCTTTTTTGGTGTCCCTTTCTATTTTTAAAAGCAGTCCTTCCAAGGTTTCCAAGTCCTTCATTAAAAGCTCAGTGTTCACAATCTCAATTTCCCTTTCGGGATTAATTTCTCCTAAAACATTTTCAACATTTGGGTCTTCAAAGGCTCTGGCTACTTCCAAAACAGCATCACAATTTCTAATCTGTGCCAAGAACTGATTTCCCAACCCTTCACCCTTTGAGGCACCCTTAACTAAACCGGCGATATCAACAAATTCAATTATAGTTGGAGTTATTTTTTCAGGCCGAATTACCTCAGCAATCTTTTCTAATCTTTGGTCAGGAACCTGAACTACTCCCACATTAGGATGAATGGTGGTAAAAGGGTAGGCTGCAATATCAACTTTAATTTTAGTCAGGGCCTTAAATAAAGTTGATTTTCCAACATTGGGAAGACCAACGATACCCACTGAAAAACTCATAGAACTATGATACAATAAAAAAATATGAAGTTCAAGATTAGCTCGGATATTTTTCGAGCCTACGATATCCGGGGAATTTATCCCGAAGAGATTAATGAAAATGCTGCCTATCTTATTGGCAGGGCCTATGTTAAATTTTTAAAAAAATTAAAACCCAACATTGCAGTCGGTCAAGATGGTCGCCTTTCTACGCCAAAGCTTTTTAAATGGTTGTCTAAGGGAATTACTGACCAGGGAGGCAATACTGTTGATGTCGGGCTTTCAATTACCCCAATGCTTTATTTTGCGGTAGCTCATTTCAAGTTTGATGGCGGAATAAATATTACCGCTTCCCACAATCCTCCAGAATATAACGGTTTTAAATTGGTTAGAGAAAAAGCAATTCCCGTTAGTGAAAAAACTGGTATAAGAGAAATTAAAGATTTAGTTTTAAAAAGCAAATTTGAGAAGGTAAAGAGAGGGAAAATTTTTGAAAAGCAAGTTTCAAAAGAGTACCTTAGATTTAATTTAAAGAATCATAATCTGAAGGATATTAAACCTTTTAAGATTGTTATTGATACGGCTAATGCTGTCCCTGGAATTATCGTGCCGGAGTTTTTTAAAAAGACAAACTGTAAGGTCTACCATCTTTATTCTAAATTAGACGGAAGATTTCCCAATCATCTCCCCAGCCCTCACGAGGGGAGAAACTTAAAAGGGTTAAAGAAAGAAGTTTTAAAAAGAAAGGCAGATTTAGGAATAGCTTTTGATGGAGATGGCGACAGAATTATTTTTGTAGATGAGAAAGGTAAAATGATCCCGGGAGACTTAATTACCGCCTTATCGGCTAGCTTAATTCTAAAGGAAAATCCCGGCGAGAAGATATTGTGTGATGTCCGCTCCAGCAATGTGGTCAGAGATGCGGTCAAAGAAAATGGGGGGAGGGTAGTGATCGGTCGAATAGGACACTCTTTTATCAAAGAAAGAATGAGAAAAGAAAACATTCTTTTTCAAGGAGAGTTAAACGGTCACTACTATTCTCGGGAACATTATTTCTGCGAGGCTCCTTTTTTTGTAATACTTAAAATTCTTACAGAGATGTCTAGGGACAAAAAGAAGATTTCAGAACTAGTTAACCCTTTTAAAAAATATTATCACTCGGGAGAGATAAATTTTAAAATAAAAGATAAAAAAAAGGCCTTAAAAACCTTAGAAAATAAATTTATCAAGGGCGGGAAAGTTTTAAAAATTGACGGTTTAAGAATTGATTACCCCGATTGGTGGTTTAATGCCCGTCCCTCCCATACTGAGCCAGTTTTGAGATTGGTAGTTGAAGCCAGAACTAAAGGACTGATGGAAAAAAAGAGAAAAGAGCTAATGGCTCTAATTAAATGAGGCCCATTTTTTTCTTGGCTTCTTCCAGGGTTAATTGGGCAATAGTTTTTGCTCTCTTGGCTCCGGTATTTAAAATTTCTTTGACATAGACTTCTCTTGAGAGAAGTTCTTTTTTCTTTCGGCGGAAAGGTTCGAGTTTTAAGACTAAAAGTTCGGAGAGTTGCTTTTTAAACTCAGCATACCCCCGACCCTTAAATTTTTTCTCGAGCTCTTTGGTTGTTTTTCCCGAAAAAAGAGAATAAATCGTTAAAAGATTAGAAATCCCCGGTTTTTTGATTGGGTCATATTTTATTACTTTTCCCGGGTCAGTTACCGCTGCCATTATTTTTTTCTTGATTTCTTCAGGCTCCTCAAACAATTCAAGGCAACCCCGCGGGTCATCAGTCTTTGACATTTTTTTCTTTGGATTTTGCAAAGACATGATTTTAGCTCCGGTTTTTGGCAGCAAAACTTTGGGCTCTTTGAAAGTTTGGCCAAATTTTTGATTAAATTTTCTAGCAATAGTTCTGACCAATTCAACGTGTTGCTGTTGGTCTTTCCCCACCGGCACCAAATCCGTTTGATAAAGTAAAATGTCAGCGGCCATCAGAATTGGATAGTTCAAAAGCCCGGCGTTAACGTCCTTGGGATATTTTTTAATTTTTTCTTTATATTGAGTCATTCTTTGAAGTTCTCCGATTGGGGTAATGGTACTCAATAACCAAGCAAGTTCGGCATGGGCTTCGACCTGAGATTGGACAAAAAAGATGCATTTTTCAGGATTTAGACCGGAAGCCAAATAGGCAGCAGCCATTTCAAAAATATTCTTTTTTAATTCTTTGGATTGGTAGGGGGTGGTGATGGCATGGAGGTCCACAATACAAAAAACGCAATCGGCTTTTTCTTGAAGCAAAAGCCATTGCCGAATAGCTCCTAAATAGTTCCCGATATGAAGTTCTCCAGTTGGTCGAATACCGCTAAAAATACGCATACCCCGTTAGAAATCTGCCATTATGTAGTTTATAGCTAATTTTAGACAGACTTTTGTTCTTTTATTATGCCCTATTAGTAGAGAGCAGAAAAAATTTGAAAATTTTTTCTGCCCAAGACTTCTAACGGGGCATATTTTAGACTTCTATCACTACTGGTAATATTATTGGCCTTCTTTGGGTTTTGGTATATAAGAATTGGCCAATTTTATTTCTGATTTCGTCCTTGATATAACTCCAATTTACCGCTCCTCCCGAGCCAGCTGCCCGGTTAACAATTTCAATTACTTTTTTCCGAGTTTGGGCTAACAATTCTTTTGATTCTCTCAAATAGACAAACCCTCTTGATATTATATCAGGAGAACCCTTGACTTGACCAGTTTGTTTGTCAATTATGGCCACAATCACAAACATTCCATCTCGGGCCAGCATTTGCCTGTCCCTTAAAACTATTTCTCCCACATCGCCAATTCCCAAACCATCGACCATCACATAATTTGAGGGGACACTTTTCTTTTCAACCAGAATTTCTTTTTGATTTAAATTAATAATTTGGCCATTTTCAGCTATGACAATATTTTTTTCTGGAATCCCAGATTCTCGAGCTAATTCAGCATGGGAAACTAACATCGAATACTGGCCATGGATTGGTAAAAAGAATTTCGGCTTCATAATTTTAATCATTTCTTTCAGTTCCTCTTGGTGGGCATGGCCTCCAGCATGAATATCCATCATTTTGTAATGGAAAACTTTGGTTTTTTGGCGCAAAATATCGTCTTTTAGCATCTGGACAGTTCTTTCATTTCCGGGAATGACCGAGGAAGAAAGGATAACGTCATCTCCTTTTTTTAGACGAATGAAAGGGTGTTCTTTATTGGCAATTCTCATTAGAATAGCTGAGCCTTCTCCTTGGGCTCCGGTACATAAAATAGTTACTCGGGAGTCGGGATAATTTGAAACCTCTTTTGCCTTAATTATGGTTCCCTTTTTTGATTTGATATAGCCCAAAACCTTGGCGAGCTCGGTATTGGTTTTCATTGAGTAGCCTTCAATTACTACTTTCCTTTGGTATTTTTCTGATAAGGTAATAATTTGCTGGATTCGATTGATAAGCGAGGCAAAGGTAGCAGCAATGATTCTGCCAGTAGACCTTTGAAAAATTTCTTCTAAATTTTTCTCAATTGTCTTTTCAGAGAGAGAGTGGCCCTCTTCTTCAGCTCCAGTTGAGTCGGAAAGTAAAAGCAAAATTTTTCTTTTAGAGAAAACTTTAAGTTTTTCAAAATCAGTTGGCAAATCGTTTACTGGATTTGGGTCAAACTTAAAATCAGAAGTATGTAAAATATTGCCGACTGGAGTTTCAATAAATAATCCTAAGTTGTCAGGGATATTGTGGTTCTGCTTAAAGAATTCAATTTTAAAGGGCCCCAATTTTATTCTGGAACCATTTTTAACTTCATTAATTTCTAATTTTGGTTGAGAAGGAAAATCTTCCTGTCTTTTTAAAATAATTCCTCGAGTTAAAGAGGAGGCAAAAATCTCTAAATGGGGATGCCAGATTCTTCCAATTAAATAAGGAACAGCTCCAATATGGTCATAATGGCCATGAGTAAACACTATACCTAAAATATTTCTCTCTTTACCTTTGAGATAGTTGATATTGGGAACAATAAAATCAATTCCCGGCATATCTTCTTCCGGCATTCTAAATCCTATATCAATAACTAAAATCTTCCTTTCATACTCAAGGAGCATCATATTTCTTCCTACTTCGCCTAAACCGCCGAGAGGAATTATCCTTAAATTAGATTGTTTTCTAAGCATAAATTGGTGCGGACGGTGGGACTCGAACCCACAAGGGATTTCTCCCACTAACTCCTGAAGCTAGCGCGTGTTCCAATTTCGCCACGTCCGCCAGAGACTTAACAGAAACCGGGTCTTTGTCACTTTCTAAATACACCGGCTTTTTTAATCAGAGTTTTGTTTTGGGAAATCCAATTGTAGAGCTTTTTAACTCCTTCTTTTGGAGAACTTTTTGGCGACCAACTAAATTCTTTTTTAGCACGAGTAATATCGGAAATATAGATTTTCTGGTCCCCTGGCCGCCAGGGCCCAAATTTGTAATTAAATTTTTTGCCAGCTAGTTTTTCTAAAATTTCAAATAACTCCCAAATAGAAAGAGAAAACTTTGGTCCGCCACCGATATTGTAGGCTTTTCCACGAGTTTTTTTAATGCTTTTGAAAGCTAAGTTAAATGCCCGTAACAAATCATCAATATATAAAACATCTCTGACCTGCTTTCCATTACCATAAATAGTTACCGGTTTATCAAATAGTAAAGCATTAGTAAACCAGGCCAGCCAGCCCTGCTCTTCAATTCCAAATTGATGAGGTCCATAAATTCCAGACTGTCTGAAGACCACTGTATTTAAACCATAAATTCTGGCATAGTCAAGAAAATATTGATCCCCGCATCCCTTGGAACACCCATAGGGCCCGCAGAAGTCAAGAGGATATTTTTCAGAAATAGCTTTGATATTCTTAAAAACATATCTTTTTCCCTTTTCAATTACTGGGATATTATTTAATGCTCCCATTACTTTGTTGGTGCTACTGTAGAGTGCAGCCGCCTTGCTTCGTGTCTTTCTCATTGCCTCCAAGGTATTAAAAGTTCCCAAAGCATTGATTTCAAAATCTTCTCGAGGATTGGTTACTGAAGTAACCATGGTCGTTTGAGCGGCCAGTGCCAAAACCAAGTTTGGTTTATATTTTTTGAAAGTTTCTAATAATTTTTTATCATCCCTAATATCTCCTTTAATAAAAACAAAATTTCCTTGATTTAATAGCCAATTTAAATTTTGTTTAGCTCCAGCCCGAGAAAAATTATCAAAAGCAATGACTTTGTAGCCCTTTTTTAGATAGTAACTTGTAGCGTTGGTTCCAATGAATCCTACTCCGCCAGTAATCAAAATAGTCCTTGACATATTTTTAGATCTTAGCAATATAACTTTTAATCTTTGAGCCAAATTGAGGATGTTTTAGAGAAAGATAAAGATTTGATTTCAAATAAGCAAGTTTATTTCCGCACTCTAACCATTTCCCTTCAAATTCATAACCATAAACCTCTTTACCATCTTTGACTGCTTCCTCTAAGGCTTCATCAGTGATTAATTCTTTATTTTTGTTTAAAGGAGTTTTTCTGAGCCAGTCAAAAACTTCGGGGGTAAAAATGTATTTTCCAACAATTGCTAAATCAGAAGGAGATTCTTTGATTCGCGCTGGTTTTTCAACAATTTTCTTAATTCGATACATTTGATTAGCTACTTTTTTTCCTCCGACCATTCCGTAGAATTGAAAACTTTCTTTGGGAATTCGATAGAGGGCAAAAACTGATTTTCGGTATTTCTTGAAAACCTTAATTAATTGTAAAAGGCAGGGAGTTTTTGATTCAACTACATCGTCTGCCCACAAAACAGCACAAGGTTCTTTTCCCACTAAACTTTGCGCTTGTAAGACAGCGTTGCCATCGCCCAAGGGTTTTTTTTGAAAAACATAAGAAAAAGAGATGTTCTTAGTAATTTTTTCCAAGCTTTTAAGTTCGCCCAGCAGATGATTCTTTTTTCTCATTTTCAAAAGCGCTTCGAGTTCCGGTGTTTTTTTTAGATATTTTTTGAAGTACTTCGGAATTTCTTTTTTGTCAGGTCGATTAACAAAAATAATTTCTTTGATACCTGAAGCTTGAGCTTCTTCAACAATATATTGGATAACTGGCTTATCCGCTAAGGGCCAGAGTTCCTTTGGTAAAACCTTGCTTAATGGTAAAAATCTTGTCCCCAGGCCGGCGATGGGAATAATGGCTTTTTTAACTTTAGTCATTTTAAAAAATCTAAATTTTTAGGTTTTGATTCCAGGGGTTTTTTAATGCGTAGCCTTGGAACCTTAGCATAATTTTTGTTTTTAATCCAGCCCCTTTCGGTATAATAATAACAGGCTCCCTGAAGACGCTCAAATAAATCATAAATATTTCGGCATCTTTTAGAAAGCCAGTTTCCCACCTTTAATTTCTTTTTAGACGGATTAATAATTAGATGTTCATAGCCAGAAGGAACAATAATTATCTCCCCCTTTTTGGCTTGAGTTGCATAGACATCTTCTACCGAGTTTTTTTGAGATTTTTGAGCTAAAAAAATTACTTCTCCTTCCAGGACTTCATAAATTTCTTGATATTGGTTAGAGTGGTGATGCCCTTTAGTTTTAGGGAATTCTTGACCCAACATTTGAGGAGGGATAACAGTAATATCGTATCTTAAACTATTTTTTTTCTTCACTCCTCGATACATATAATAAACTTCGAGATTGGTGGCATTTTTGGCCCATTTCTGGTCATAAAGAACACTCTTCATTTCATTTAAATATCTTATCTGGGGTTTAATCTGTTTTACCCCGTTAGAAATTTCTGTAATTTTTTTTCTCATAAATATGTCCTTTTGTTTACCCCATTAGCTTGATAATTTCTAACGGGGTTTATCGCCATGCTCTTTTTGTTTTAATGTACCAATCTTCAATCCCTACAAATCTTTTTGAGGGGGTAGTAATTATTTTAACATCTATCCCTTTAATTTCTTTTGAGACTGAATAGAGATAATCCGGATTGTATAGGAACAGGGCCGGGGCGTCTTCAATTAAAAACTCCTGAAATTCTTCTAATTTCTCTTTT
>Ga0210057_1010786_pt1 | contig 10262 bp, 12 predicted proteins | sample CryGeyCG2114_010_2_FD_183968 | JGI IMG/M metagenome (GOLD analysis project Ga0210057, IMG submission 183968) | Groundwater microbial communities from aquifer - Crystal Geyser CG10_big_fil_rev_8/21/14_0.10 (SPAdes) (version 2) | ecosystem: Environmental > Aquatic > Deep subsurface > Groundwater ...
TGAAATATTTGGCCAGGGCTTTAATTATCGCGGCGTTGGCTTCGCCTTTTACCGGCGGCTCTTTTACGGAAACCGAGTAATGGTTTTCGTCGATTTTATCGATTTTTTCCTCTTTGGCGTTCGGTTTCGCCCTAACAAAAATTTTCATAAATAGTTTTTTAATAGTTGTCTGATTTCTTTTCCAGTATAAGATTTCTTGTTTTTATAAGCTAATTCTTTTATTTTATCCCTTATTTTGATTAACTCTTCGTCGCTATATTTATTTCCAAATAAAAATTTATAATTGGAAATTCCGCTGAATTTCCCGAAAAAGAATCTATTTTTCTTATTATACTTTTCGGGCGGAAAAGAATTATAACTTGCAGGGTCTTTCAGCAAGGCATTTATATGGATTCCTGATTCGTGCCAGAAAGCTTTGGCAGTATAGGGTTTCGCGGGTTTTGAGCCGCCTAATTTATACACTAGATTCCTTGATTTTAATAACTTTAAGTAATTTATGCCATTTACTATTATGCCTTTGCGTTTGAGTTCTAGTAAAATTTTGACCAAGTCAGCATTTCCAGCTCTTTCTCCTATGCCCCCGATTGTCGCCGACAATATAGTAGCGCCATTTTGAATGGCGATGACGGAATTCTTATTTACCAGGCCTCTGTCATTATGAAAGTGGACGCCAATTTCGCAACTCGTATTTTTCTTAATACGCTTAATGAACTTCTTTGTTTTTATTGGACTCAAAACGCCCACTGTGTCGCATAAGATAAAACCATCGATATATTTCTGAATTGTTAAGATAAATTTGGTGACATAATTTAGATTGGCACGGCTCGCATCTTCGCCCGCAAAAAAGATTTTTATTCCTTTATTCTTGGCAGACCTGCAAATTGATAACGCTTTCTTAAGATTTTGATTTTTTGTCGTATTTTTTATTTTAAGCAGTCTATCCGACAAAGAAGAAAAAAGTATAATTTTCCTGAAACCAAGTTTGATTGCATGGTCAACGGATTTTTTATCCAACATCACAGATGCGTAAATTTTATTGCCAAAACTTGATTTTAATAATTTTTTAGCCAAGGTCTCCTCATATTTTGATATAGCTGGCATTATCGCGATATTATCAACGCCAATTCTGGCAAGCTCTTTCGCGATTTTAAACTTTTCTTTGATAGAAAAATTTACGCCAACTTGTTGCTCGCCGTCTCTTAAGGTTTCATCTGAAATTATCAGTTTCATATTTTTATCTTATCCCTTCGGCAAGCTCAGGGCAAGCAAAAAACCGCCTTTTCGGCGATTTTTCGGCCAGTAAAGCTTGTATTGTTCTGTTTGTTTTGACTTTTCTAATTTTTCTGACAGACTGATAGTAGCACTTCAAAAAAGACATTAAACAAAAATATACGCGAAAGGAGGTGAGGGAGGATGAAATACGTCGGTTTTCTGTTGCACGCCTACCAGCCGAGCTGGCAATTTCCCGATATGCTGCGGAAGATAGCCAAAGAGTGTTATGAGCCGATTTTTACTTCAATATCGGAAGAGCCGCTGATGCGGTTTACGGTTAATATCAATTACGCGCTGCTTGAACAGCTGGAAAAAATCGGGCTCACAAAAACTTTAGGCAAAATAAAAAAGTGCCTAACGGAAAAGAAAATAGAAATTACCGGTTCAGGCGCCTATCATCCGATTCTTCCTTTGCTTCCCGGCGAAGAAGCCGAAAGACAGATTATTCTAAACGAAACGGGTTTTAAAAAAGTATTGGGAAAATTCGACAAGGGAGGATTTTTCCCGCCCGAAATGGCTTTTGAAAAAAAGATCGCCTGTCTTATCCGCCGGATCGGCTACCGATGGGTTATCGCCGACGACATTCCTTTTGCGGCAAAATACGGCTACTCTCCTTTTGATTTTATTTCGACAACCGGCGAATTGCCGATATTTTTGCGGTCATCTTTATGGAGCAAAAGGATTGCTCTGGAAAGAAACTCGGATGGAAACAAATTCAGGGCCGAAGAAATCGTTAACTGGCTGCAAGGCGATTTGGAAAATTGGTTTGCGGGCAGAGACGGCTATGTGATTATAGCGATGGATATGGAGACGTTCGGCCATCATCTGCCGGAATACAGATCGTTTCTCAAAGATTTTGCGGGAGCGGTCGGCAATCAGAAGGGAATGGAACTTGTTTTTGTTTCCCAGCTGTTGGATATTTTCCCTAAGAGGGAAATAGAGGTTCCGGCCGGTTCCTGGTCGACTCAGGTTAACGATTTGTCGCAGGATAATCCTTATCCTCTTTGGCGGGATAGATTCAGCCAGCCCCATGAATTTTTATGGCAGCTGGTCAATCTGGCTTTAGCTTCGCTTAAAAAGGAGGATATCAGGACAAGACGGCTGATGAATCTGGGATTTAATTCCTGCCAATTTTGGTGGATAAGCAGGGATCACTGGGATCCAAATTTGGCTTTCAGAACCGTCCCTTTACTGGTGAAGATAATTGTTAAAGACAAGCCGGAAAATATCAATAGAGCCAATGAAATTCTGGCCAAACTGGAAGAAATCACTCAATTTAAAATTAGCGGGCTATTATAACAAAAATAATAGCCCGTTTTTAAATTTTTTTGGCGATAAAATTTTCTAGAAATATTCAATTAAAGTTATTTTATCCCCGATTTTCAAGCCGATTTTTCCGGCGAGGCCGCCGTTGATTTCCAAAACATATTTTGCGTTTTTATCGGGGTTTATGGAAAGGCAAGGGGATTCTTCAAAACATGGCTGGGCGTTTTCGCTGATAAAAACCACTTCTTTATTTTCGTTAATCCATATTATATCCAGGGGGATCAAAGTATTTTTCATCCAAAAGGGATATTCGCTTTCTTTTTCAAAAGCAAAAAGCATACCTTTATTTTGACCCAAATTTTCCTTAAACATCAGGCCGCGGCTTATCTCGGCGGCGGTTTTCGCCAATTCAACGTCAAAGCAATGATTTTTAAAACAAACCCGGTTTGGTTTTTCTTTCGTTAACACCGCCGCGGCGCCGGCCGCAATTACCAGAATGACAATCAATAAAATTTTTTTTCTCATAACTTCGCAATTTATTTTACCAAATTTGCCCTCTTACTGCTTATTGAGCGCTTTTTGGTATAATTATTCAAAGGTCAGAATAGAAAATTAATAAACCCCCACACCTAATGAGTTTTGGAATTATTTTCTAAAAGAAAATAATTCTGTTTACCCTAAAAGGATTAAATTTTTTCATCAAACTTAAGTCTTTCAAAAAACAAAATTATTCAGTAATATTAAACTCAATAGGTGTGGGGGTAAAATCAAGCATAAATTAATGAAATTCGGCAAAAAATTAATATGGCAGATATTGGTGGTGGTGGTCGGTTTAGCCCTCGTAATTTCAGGCGTTATTCAAATCGTTGGCGGATTAAAAAGCGCCAAGGTTTCTGACGCGGTTAACAAATATATCGAAATCTACAATCTGGGAAACCAGATAGGGGAGCAAATGAAAGAAACGGGAAATTTACTTAACGGCATAACCGTTAAGGAACAGGCGAAGGATTATGCCGGAGCGCTTGAAGATACGAGCAAAGGTATTTCGGATATTGACGGCGTGATTTCAAAATTCAATATTCTGAATGTCAAAGTTGCCGAATTCAAGAAAATATTGGGGAAGCTTTCCGATTCGGCTTCGGCCGTTAAAGAAAGCGGCCTGAAGCTGGTAAATTTGCTGGAGAAAAGAAACGCGGCCTCTTTAGACCTTGTGAATAACACAAAGCAATTTGCCTCTTTATCCAAGACTTATTATGAAGAATTGGCGGCCGGAAAAACCGAAGTTCAAATTGACACGGCTCAGGCAAATACTTTTATCCAGAATGCCAGCCAGGCTTCTCAAACTTTAACCTCGCTGACTCCGGAAATTAACGCCGCCGCGCAGGAATTCGAAAAAGCCGCCAATGCGCAGGCGGAAGAAAAGCAATAAATTCTTGGCTGCAAAAAGATAGATTATTTTACTATAAATGACCGGCTTATTTCCCCGAAAGTACCGGCATATCCCTGCCACATGCTTTCGAGAGTATTAAATGAAAGCACCCAGACGTCGCTTTCTTTTCCCCATATCAACACCATTAAAATATGAAAATCGATGCTGTTCTGATTTAAATTCATTTCCATGGCATAAGCGTCGTTTTTGTTTATTGAGAGCGATTGCTCGTTGGAAAATGTGATATTAGGAATTAGCGACCGCAGCTGGATTTTTATGGCGTCAATAATCTGTTTTTTTTCATTATTTTCAGAAGAGGAGTAAGACACCGATAGGTAAGACTGGAAATTCATCTTTTTTGCCTGCGGATCGGTGATTAGTTCGTTTTGCTTTATAAGCATTGCCAAAATTCCTATTTGCGGCGGAATTGACTGCCAGCCGTCGGGATAAGAAAAAGAAAAATCTTCGTTGGCAAAAACATTCTGATTGCTCGGCTGGCTGTTTTGGGCGGGCCGGGCAGGGAGAGTTGCTGTCGCGATTTTCCACGGCGTGTCGGTTTTATTATCGGCGGCCGGGTTATTTTGCGTTGATTGTCCGGTGTTTTCCGGATTTTTTTCGGCTGTGTTTCCGCGCGCCTTGATATACCACCAGGCAGCGCCGCCGATGCCAAGAATAATGATAATAATGATTGTTGTGAGTGTTTTTTTCATACTATGGTTAGTATACCAGGTTAGTATGCCAAAAAATAGCCTTTTTTATAAGGCATATAAAACTTCGTTAAAAATCGGCGTTTTCTGCCGCCAATTGGCCGCAAGCGCCTTTGATGTCCTGGCCGAAACGGTATCTTTGGGTGACGGCTACTTTTTCTTTTTCCAGAATTTCTTTGAATTTTTTTATTTTTGAAGGCGGGGAGGGCTTGAGATTTTCTGTCGGATTGCAGGAAATCAGATTGACAAAGTATAGGTTTTTTTTCATTAATTTAGCCAATTGCTTGGCCTGATTTTCGGAATCGTTTGTATCTTTTATCATCGTGTATTCAAACATCACCCGCCGCCGGGTTTTTTTAATATAACCGTCAACCGCATTTAAAATTTTTCCGATGGGATATTTTTTGTTGGTTGGCGCTAATTTTAAGCGGAGTTCATCATCGGGCGCGTGGAGAGAAATAGCTAAATTTATCTGTAATTTTTCTTCGGCCAATTTTTCGATTCCTTCGGTAATCCCGATAGTGGAGATTGAAAAATGCCTTGCGCCCAGATTGAATCTTTTTTCATCGTTTAAGATTTTAATCGCTTCCATTACATTTTGATAATTTAAAAACGGCTCGCCCATGCCCATAAAGACAATATTGGTAATCTTCTCTTTAATTTTTTTCAAATAGCGGGCGAAAAATAAAATTTGTTCAATTATCTCCCAGGCCTCAAGATTTCTTTTAAAACCCATTTTACCCGTGGCGCAGAAAGAGCAATTAAGAGGGCAGCCGACCTGCGAAGAAACGCAGACGGTATTTCTTTTGTCTTTGTGGCGCATTAAGACGGTTTCTATCTTTAAGCCGTCTTTCAAAACAATAAGAGCTTTTATCGTGTTTTCGTCTTCAGAAACAAATATTTTTGCCGGTATTTCAATCGGGCATTTTTTATTCAATTCTTCTCTTAGGTTTAACGGCAGAACCCCTGCTTCTTGCCAATTCTGGATTAAATCTTTAAAAAGGGCTTTTTCGGCCTGTTCTAAGCGATATTTCGGTTCTTGCTCGAATAATTTTTTGAATTGAATTAAGTCCATGATGGAATTTTACTTCGTCCTTCCGAAGACAACAAGACAGAGAAGAATTAAAAAAATCAAGCTCAGAAATGAGCTTGATTTTTGTTCTATCTGTTTTTGCAGATTCGATTCTTAGATGCGGGTTACGTTTGTCGCGTTGGGTCCTTTTGGAGAATCAGATTTATCAAAAGACACTTTGTCTCCTTCTTTCAATTCTTCAAACTTCACGCCCTGGAGTTCATTGCCGTGAAAAAACAAATCTTTTTGTTCTCCATCAACGGCAATAAATCCAAATCCCTTATCCGTAAGTTTTTTAATTGTTCCTTCCATCTCTATGATTGGTTAGTTAATTAATATTTTAAGGTTTTACCCTAAAGTTTAGTTTCCGACGAAGCTCGACGAAATTTCATTAGACAACTATCTTGCATAGTCAATGCTAACATATAAAAACCAATTGGTCAAGCTAAACCGGGATTTGAAATTTATTCTGTCCAAAAATTATTAAGAGAGGTGTTTGGAAACAAGTTTTGTCATTTCAAACATATTGACGACTTCTTTCCCGTCAAATACCTTTTTCAAACTTCCGTCGGCATTGATATTTCGTTTGTTCTTTGGGTCCTGAAGGTTATGTTCTTTGATATACGCCCAAAGCTTTTTGACGACTTCTGATCTGGGCATGGGACCTTTGCCGACTATTACCGCCAGCTCCGCGCTGATATTCATCGGTTTCATGAACGCGGAATTGCTTTTTTGCTCCATAATAATATTAATTATTAATTTATTTTTAATGGGACCTTTATATAATTAAACACGATTTATTGATAAATAACAAATCTCAAAATTAAGCCGGGGGAGATGTATTCCTTATGACATTTTCACGCCGTCTGATTTTATTTTAAGCAAGACCGATAGAGCTTAAAATGATCCAAAACCAAACGCGGGAATAAAAAGTTCTCCAGAACGGTTTTTCTCGCCGAGTTTCCCATTATGTTTCTTTCCGTCGGGTGAGACAAAAGAAAAATGATTTTTTGCGCCATTTCTTCGGGAGATTTCACAAGAAAGCCGTTTTTGCCGTTCCTAATTTGTTTTCTGATTCCTGAAGCCGGGCCGCCAAGTACCGGTTGGCGTTTCCACATTGCCTCTGTTACCACCAAGCCAAATCCTTCTTTAGTTGAATTTTGAACGATGACATCGGCTCCGCTTTGTGCCATAACGGTAAATTCCAGAACGTCTTTCCCTTTTGGTTCAAAAAATAAAAAGACATCGCGGGATTTGCCGGCAACCGCGGCAACATCTTTATAAACCACGCTCGCCGCAGGATTATCCTTGGCGGTGTTAAAGCCGACCAAAGCCAGCTGCGCGCCGGGGTAGGTGTTTTGGACTATTCGGAAAGATTGGATAACTCCCATTGGATTTTTCCAAATATCAAAACGCGATATCTGCGCGACGAGAGGACAATCTTGGGGAACGCCGCCGTGTTTTTTAAGATACCGACGAGCTTCTTTTTTAGGTACAATTTTTTGCTTGGGAGCCAACGGGTCAATCGCCGGCGTGAAAATTTTTACCTTGCGGCTAGGCAAATCGCCGTTGACAAAATCACGATTGCTAAAAACGATCCGATGGTAGGATACAATGGCGGGAAGAAGTTTTTTCCAAACAGGCTTAAAAACCGAGGAAGTATCAATATGACTAAAATATATTTTTTGTTTATGAAGGCGCGCGTAGTGCCCCGCCAAGAGAATTTGCGGATCGTTTACCGCCAAGACATCGCAGTCAATTTTCTCCAGCTCGGCGGCGACGCGTTTGCTTACCCTTTCATATTCAGCCCATTCCTGACCGTTAATTTTTACCGGCGCGCCCTGCAGGGCATTATGAATTTTGTTGGTTATCTCAAAAAAAGTTTTGCCGATGTCGGGATTGATAAAATACCAGTCGCTTTCAACGCCTAAAGAGCGCAAATAGGGGATGAGCCTCGCGAGTATTTCCGCGACCCCTCCGCCGTCCGCTACGGCACTGATATGCACCACTCTTTTGCCCCGAAAATAAGAGGCTTGTTCCAATAATTCTTTTTTTTGACGCGCCGGCATGAATCGTAAAAAGTCCGCCCGGCGTATTTGTTTTGAAATGATGACTTTGTTTAGCATAATGGAATTTATTTAAACAGAAGGGCGGCGCCGAAAGCGGTTTTAAAATCTTTTAAGGCGGATTTCTTTACGGGCGTTTTAATGCCATTTTTCAGGAATTCTTTTTTAATTTTGGCGAAAAAATTTTTCCGCTCGGCGACACCGCCGCCAATTAGTATTATTTGAGGTTCAAATGTTTTAATAATGACGGAGAGTTTTTTAGCTAAAAATCTTGAGAGATAAAGCTCGTTTTTCGTGTTACGTATCTTTTGATACTCTTTTTCCCAGATTTCAGGATATTCAAATTTTTTTATTGTCAGAACCCGGCCTTTTTCGCCAAAGGCCCTGCCAATGCCAGTGCCAATGGTAAAAAGCATATTTTTTTTTCTCGCGTAATTGTTGTTAGCCGCGACTTCGCCTTTTAAAATAGCCCTAGCGTCGTTATCGACTTTTAAACGCAACGGCCGGCCAAAAACCTCGCGAAATTCAAAGTTTTTTAAATAAGGAATATTAGGGCTCCAAACCACCTTTGTTTTTTTTATAACTCCGGCGACCCCAATTCCTATTCGGACCACCCTGCCTTGATGAGCGGTAAATTTTTGGAGAAGAACTATTAAAGTTTTCTTGAATTCTTTTTCGGTTTTTGGCGTTTTCGCGATAAAAGAATCTACGATATTTTTTTTAGCCAGCAATATTCCTCTTATTTCGTTTCCGCCGATATCAAGGCCTATTGTATATAATTTCATAAGCCATTTTAGGACGTAGCCTGATGAATGACTCGTTGAGGAAGTGGAATTTCTATACCCTCTTTGTCAAACGCAATCTTAATTCGTTTGCGGAGTTCTCCGGCAACATCCCATTGTTTGATTGGTTTGGTTTCTCCAAGAATTTTAATGATAATCGCGGAATCGCCGAAATCGTCAACACGCAGAAACTGCGGCGGTTTCAAAATAAATTCTTTCCACGCGGGATCATCCGCCAGCTCTTTGCCAACCCTGTTTACTACTGAAATAACCTGCTCCAAATTAGAGTTGTAGGCGACCCCTATATTAAGGTTAACTCTCGAGAAATGCTTTGTGAGATTAGATACTTTTTTAATCTCTCCGTGGGGCACATGATGTACGACACCGTCTAAATCTCGAAGCGTGGTCATCCGCAAAGAAATATCTTCAACCAGGCCGCAAGTTCCGTCAAAACAGACAACATCATTAACGCGATACTGGTTTTCAATTATGATAAAAAGTCCGCTGATGAGATCGCGGATGAGATATTGTCCGCCGAAACCGAAAGCCAACCCGGCAATACCCGCGGCCGCCAGGAGCGGTCCTATGGCAAAACCCGCCTCTTGTAAAATGATCAATCCGGCCAGTATCCAGACGGCAATCACCAATGTTCCGGAAAAAATGCGAATAAGGGTATCTTCTCTTTTCTTTTCCGCCTCTTTAGTTAAAAAATGGTCAGAAACTATCGCCTTTCTTATAATTTTTTCTATAAAAACACCGGCGGATCTGCAGATAAGATAAGCGACGATAACAATAACTACAATTTTTATTCCATGGTCAATAATCCATGGGGTCGCTATTCGCAAAAACTTTTGTACGAAATCAGTCATTACGGGTTGGTTGGGATTTATTTTATTCTATTTTGTTAACGGAAGACCGGAAATTAATTTAATTAATTCCGGATGCTGTGCCATTAATTTATATTTCAAAAGCTTGATAAGCGTTAGCAGGTCCGCTGCTTCGGATTTGACGTTCTCCGGTCCGGCAAAAATTTCTTTGGTTTCCTGCGCCAAATTCTTTGTATAATTATAAAGCATTTCATATTCGGCTTTGTTTTTGACGTGAGCAACGATTTTTTTGAACTCGCCTTTGTCAAGCCAGATGCCGGAACAGATGCCGCAAACGTCAATCTCAATCGGCGTCTCGCCGTAATTGACTTGATAAAGAGGTATTTCATCAATCGGGCAGTATTTCATGCCTTTCTTAACTTTAAATTTTATTTTATCTTTCCAAAAATCAAATTGGAACCAATTAATGCTTTTGTCTTTAATTTCAACGTCTATCCATCTGGCTTCCGGCGCTTTTTTATCTTTGGCCAGACGCAATTCATCTTTCTCAAACCAAAGTCCGCCGCATTGAGGGCAGCGGTCAATTTTGACGTCGCCGATTTTAATTTTCTCCGATAATTCTTTTTTGCACTTTGGGCACTTCATAATTTTATTATAACATAAGGTCTTAATTTTTTAATGGGGGATTCATCGGACAATTCCATAGAATTGTTCAATGAAATAATCGCCTAATTTTTTTTGTTGGCCGCATTTTAATTATTTCTTATGATTTATAATTTTATATTTTAATTTATCATTGCCACTAATCAAAAAAACCGCCACTGTGGCGGTTTTTTTTACT
>Ga0210057_1010790_pt1 | contig 10259 bp, 13 predicted proteins | sample CryGeyCG2114_010_2_FD_183968 | JGI IMG/M metagenome (GOLD analysis project Ga0210057, IMG submission 183968) | Groundwater microbial communities from aquifer - Crystal Geyser CG10_big_fil_rev_8/21/14_0.10 (SPAdes) (version 2) | ecosystem: Environmental > Aquatic > Deep subsurface > Groundwater ...
CAATGTCCAAAATGCAAGTCTCCGATTATTGCCCATCGTGTTTGTAAGACTTGTGGGTATTATAAAAATGTCGATGTTTTAAAACTAGCCGAAAAAGAGCGTACCAAAGACGAAAGAAGAAAAGCCAAAGAAGCCGAAGTCCCGACAAAAAGTCGGGATTCCGACCGAAGTGTCGGGGAAAAAGGAGAGTCTAAGTGAACCGACATTTATCACGTGTAATTGTGATGCAAACCCTCTATGAACTCGATTTCCGTCCGAAATCCGACTTAAATGCCATCAAGCAAAGAAATATTGATAACTACCAAGAGGAAGCTGATTTAGAATTTATTGATCAAACGATTGAAGGAATTTTAAAAAAACAAAAAGATATCGATTCGCAAATTTCCAAAGCTGCCCCGGAATGGCCGTTAGAACAAATATCATTAATCGATAAGACGATTTTAAGAATTGCTATTTTTGAATTATTATTTACCGAAGATATCCCGCCAAAAGTCGCTATCAATGAGGCGGTCGAATTGGGTAAAACATTCGGCGGTCAAAATTCATCTAAATTTATTAACGGCGTCCTCGGTACAGTCTATCGAGGCTCTGAAAGATACAACCCTGAAGATGATCAGCATGCTAAAAAAGAGGAGGAGAAAAATGGATAAATCAGACTTAGATTCATTCGAAAAGAAAATTGGTGTCGATTTTAACAATAAAGCTCTCCTAAAACAAGCTTTTGTCCATCGATCGTATCTAAACGAAAATATCGGATTTGATCTGGATCATAATGAACGGCTGGAATTTTTGGGAGACGCGGTTTTAGAGCTTATTGTCACCGAACATCTCTACCGAAATTTTGATAATCCCGAAGGCGAATTGACCAATTTACGCTCTGCCTTGGTTAAAGGCTCGATGCTTTCGAAAATTGCCCAAGAAATTGGTATTGAGGACCATTTATATCTATCCAGAGGCGAAGCAAAATCTGAAGGTAAGTCAAGACAACTAATATTAGCTAATGCCTTTGAGGCGCTGGCGGGAGCAATTTATCTCGATAAAGGGTACGAAGAAGCTCAAACTTTTATTAAAAAATATTTAATTAAACATCTTGATAGTATTATTAAAAACAAATTATATTTAGATCCCAAAAGCCACTTACAAGAATTATCCCAAGATCAAATCGGAGCTACCCCCATTTATAAAGTTTTAACCGAACTTGGCCCTGATCACGCAAAGAGCTTCACCGTTGGTTGTTTTATCAAAGATAAAATGCTGGGGCAAGGTTCTGGAAGTTCTAAACAAAACGCCGAAAGCGAAGCGGCATCAGACGTTTTGTCAAAATGGGATGATTTAGAACTTGGAATTTTAGACAATAAATGAACGAAGTTTTAGATAAATATCGTGAGCTTTTTTTCTTAATTCGTCTTGTTCTCTATATTCCCAGGGAAGAATTGGGTCTTTCCGCAAAATTAGGGCATATTCAAAGATCAATTTTTTAGCCGTAAAAACTTGGTTGGGATCTTTGTCAATATTATTTAAGATTCTTGCGGCCCGCAAAATATATTGTTTATAGTCGTCGTAAAGCTCTTCTAAATTCCAAGACTTTTCGATGATTGTTTTATCTAAATTGGGGTTGCGTCCAACATCGAAAAACTTTATTTCGCCATCAAGCTTGTATTTTTTGATTATTTTTTCAATGTCGCCTCTGATATTATTGGGAGAAATCCAGACACTCGCTTGCAAGATACCGAGACCCAATTTTGTCAGCTCGCGTCGAATATTATCTCTTAAACCTCTTTTTGTCTCCGGCACATCAAACATTACCAATCGCCACCGTCCGTCCCATTCTTCAGAAAACTTCAAGGGTTTTAGAAATTCATCAATCGCTTTTTCGCCTTCCCCGGTAATTTCATAATATATTTCACCGGCCGTATTAATTCTTTTGGCCCAACCAGTTTTTTTGAGCTTCGAGAGTACTCCGCGAGCCTGATGCCCCCAGCGGTTTAAACGAAAGAGTGGAACTTGTTTTTCGTCCTCAAGCAAAACAAATATTTCTTGCATTGGCGTTAATACCATATTTATTCCAATTAAAATATTACTAACACTTGAAGATAACATCTAAACAGACGGTCGTCAACCCCCACACCTAAAAAATATTGCTAATGTTAATCTAATATTTTTGACGAGTTCTAAAATTAATAATCTCACATAAATTTAAGAATCATAGGTGTGGGGGTCAAGTAGAAATTTAGTCCCAGACCCAATTCGTAAATCCCCAATCCAAAAGTTTTCGGCTTTCTTTGGCCGAAGCGAAGATATTATCTTCATTAGTCCCTAAAATAACGCCTAATATTGTGTGGCCATCTTTGAAGGCCGTTGAGACGAGACAATGGCCGGCTGCATATGTATACCCTGTTTTAACGCCAATTGCGTAGGGATAATAATAACTTTCATCGGCCTTAATTAATCGATTTGACGTTTTTAGATCATGAACAAATTGACCGTCAGTGGAACTGATTGTGGTCTCTGATGTTTTGACAATCTCGCTAAATTTCTCATTTCGCATGGCATAGGCACCTAAAATCGCTAAGTCGTGGGCAGTTGAATAACCATCGTCATCTAGGCCCGCCGGATCTTTAAAAGAAGTATTCTCTAATCCGATTTTTTTAGCCTTTTCGTTCATTTCCTTTACAAAAGATTCTTTGCCTTCCAAATAGGCTGCCAGCGAATAAGCTGTGTCATTGCCGGACATGATTAATAGGCCTTTCAAAAGGCTTTCGACAGTAATTTTTTCACCCGGTTTTAATTCAATATCCGAACCGGCGACATTAATCATTGGATAGCTAATCGTTACGACATCCTGCAATTTATCGCCATAATTTTCTAAAACCACCAAAGCGGTGGCAATTTTAGTCGTCGAGGCAATCGGCATTTTTTGATCAGCATTTTGCTCAAAAAGTGGATAAAAACTCGGAATATCGACTAAAATAGCTGATTTTGAGAGTATTTGGGGTTCTGTAAAGGAAGAACTCTTCTCTGGCGGGCTTGTAGGGGTAAATTTATCAGGTTCGGGTAAATTGGCTGTTACCCCAAAAATTTGCTTAAAAACCGGGGATTTTAAGTCTGGTCGGCCTGTTTTTAGCGTTACTCCCGCGGTAACAACAATTGCCACAATTATAGAGACTATTATTAGTAAATTATTTGAATTCTTCACTTCTTAGTTTTCCCCCGAAATTCTCGGCCACGACGCTAATAATATTTTTTAATATTTCTCCTACCTCGCCCTCTGCCATTGGCTTATCTTGGTTTTCGAGCCAAACATGAAAAGCAATATTTTTCTTACATTTGCCAAATTTTTCTGACACGAATTCATCAAATAGCTCGACCAATAAAATTCTTCCGTCCTTTTTAGCAATTTCTTTAATTATATCGGTGGCAATAACATTCTCCTCGACAATAAAGGCCAAATCTCGCACCGTTGGCGCATATCTTGAAATGGGACGATATTTATTGGGGCTAACGTCAAGTGAATATTCATCGGCCTTAACCTTAATCTCATCAAGATTAATTATGGCGTAATTTATTGGTCTTCGTATTTTGTATTTATCGAGTAATTTCTGTCCAACTGATTTTATCTCTGTATCAATATTTAATGCTTTAAATGCCTCTTTAACTACCTTATTGTTTTTGTCCGTTGAAGCAATGCCCAATTGCCATATTTCATCTTTGCGCTTTTCAAATACCGCCTCCATTTCAAAAATATTAACTTCTGGCGCCCAAGGATTTTTAGCTATTACATTCAATAATGAGCCGAGCAATGAGGGTCGAAGATATTCGGTTTCTGGCGAAAGTGGTTTTTCGATTTGGATTAGTTCCTCGGTTTTATATCCTAAAACCGGGATTTTAGATTGATCGATAAAAGAATAGGAATATATTTCAATAAAGCCCGATTTAGACAAAATGTCTTTGATGCATTCAGTTTTGTTAAATTCTTCATTTTCTTTAGCTTTTTCTTGGCCAAGATCATTTTTGGCTAAATTGTTGTAGCCATAGACTCTGGCAATTTCTTCGGCCAAATCTTGCCAAATTTTAACATCGTATTCGCGAAAAGATGGAACAGTCACAATATTATCAATAATTTTAAAACCCAAGCGGGTCAAAAAATCTTGAGCATCGTTATCTTGTATATCTGCGCCCAGAAGTTTATTTACTTTGGCCAGGTCAAGCTCTATTTTATTTGCTTGGGGTTTCTTTGACTTGATATCGATTAATTCGCCAATTTTCGCTTCTGGGCAAGATTCTTTGATAAGTGAGGCGGCCATATCAACCCCGGCCATCGTTCCCTCAAAATCAACCCCACGTTCGTAGCGATAAGAGGCATCGGTAATGTGATTCAGATATTTTGATGCTTTTCTAATCAAAATCGGGTCAAATATCGCCCCCTGCAAAACAATAGTTTTTGTTTTTTCGTCCACCTCTGACTTAATCCCACCCATAATCCCGGCCAGATCATAGATTTTATCTTCGTCTTCAATGATAATCGTCCCGTCATTTAGAACGCGATTCTGACCGTCAAGCGTCATTACTTCCTCGCCTTTCTTGGCCTGCCGAATATTCATTAGACCATTTTTAATCTTATCGTAATCAAACGCATGGAGCGGCTGACCGGTCGCCACCATGACAAAGTTCGTGATATCAACAATATTATTAATCGGCCGAAAACCATAGGTTGCGAGGCGTTCCTGCATCCATTTCGGACTTTCCCCTATCTTAATATTATCGATAATGCGAGCTGTATACCTCGGACAAATCTTCGGATCTGATATTTCGGTTTTGATTTTTTTATCTAAGTTTTCAGTTTTGAACTGTAGTTTTAAGTTTTGACTTTTTAGCTTTGAGTTATAAAGCGCGGCAATTTCCCTCGCCATTCCCAAAATCGAAAGGCAGTCTCCCCTATTCGGCGTTATTTCAAAATCCAAAACCGTATCATTTCCCCCTCGACTCTGCTCGGGGTAAACCATCTTTTCTATCGCTTCCACCTCGTGCCCAAACAAACTAAGGTCTTCAGCGAGTTGCTCGGTAGACTTATCAATATTTACGTAATCTTTCAGCCAGTTGTAAGATATCTTCATAATGTTGATCTGCTAAATTGTTGATTTGTTAAACTGTGATTTTTTTTGATCTCAAATACCTTATATAACCATTAATTTTCTTAATTTCTATTAAATACCCCCTAGCAAGTCTTTCGGCTGTATCCTGATATTCCTCTGCTAAAACACTCACGCTCCGCTCTAACTGACTTTTAGCTTCCTCTGCCGACCCTCTTGCTTTATACAGAAATTGAATTTTATCCTGATAACCGTATCGTCCATAACTTTCAGCGATATTATCAGTGACCGATGAAGACGATCTTTTCAATTGATCTATTTTTCGAAATTTCTCATCCTCTGGCAATTTACCGCAAAGCCTATGAACTGCCTTTTCGAGCTTAACCGCGATTTCATATATTTCCAGGTTTTCTAATCCTGTCGCCATTCCCCTCCCAACAATTCAACAGTTTAACAATGCTGCTTTATTCCGATCTATATTTACTAAGCAATTCATCCAGGATTTTAAGAAAAGGTTTTCGCCAGTCCCATTCAAGCTGTGTTCTGATAAACTGAACGAATCTTTTATCTTCTCTGGACAATTTTTTCTTTTCTAATTGCTGAACTTTACCTAAAATTTCATAGTCCTCATCAACTGATAGAACATATTGTTTTTCTTCTTCCGGTGTAACCTTGAACTTCTTGGTTAATCTGTTTTTTCTTTCGGCTAAAATTTTTTGATATTCCTCGTCAGTTTCTAATGCTTTTCTTAATCTGGTACCCTCAAAACCCCTTTGGATATAGCGATCTTCAATTCGCTGAAGTGATGGTTCTGGCATTTTTCTCTCCTAATTTATTTATCACAATTTAACAGTTTAACAATGTAACCATTTAACCAATTCAAAATTGCTTTAAAAATCTTAAATCGCCGCTATACGACAATCTAATATCGTCAATGCCAAAATACTGCATCATATAGCGGTCAATGCCCATGCCCCACATAATTGCCTGCCACTTATCTGGATCAATTCCCATGTTTTTCAAAACGACTGGATGTGCCATGCCAGAACCCAGCATTTCCTGCCACTTGCCATTGGGAAGCTGAATATCCATATCCATTCCCGGCTCAACAAATGGATAAAGATGAGGTCGAACGCGGGTTTTGATTTTATCGCCAAATAGCTCTTTCATATAGCCATCTAAAATACCGATTAAATGGGTCATGTTGATATCTTTATCAACGGCAATGCCATCAATTTGGTAAAAAGTATGTTCGTGGGTCTGATCGGTGGCTTCGTTCCTAAAACATCTCCCCGGAATAATTAATCTCAAAGGTGGCTGTAATTTTCGCTCCTTAATCACTCTTATATCCGTGGCGGTGGTATGAGTTCTAAGTACCCGACCGTCTTTAGTCCCCTCGACTTCGCTCCCTCGATGATACTCGGAACAAGTCGGGACAAGCCAAAAAGTATCCTGAACATCGCGAGAAGGATGAGTGGCCGGCACATTTAGGGCATCAAAGTTATACCACTCTGTCTCAATTTCAGGGCCTAAGGCAATTTCAAAACCCCTATCCGTAAAATATTTCAGAGATATCCTCATAAATTGGGTTAAAGGATGAATATGACCATTCATTTTTTTCGCCCTCTGAAAAATAATTCAACAAAAATTATTGCCAAAATAAAGAGAATTCCTACCCACCAATTTAAAACACGCAACTGTTGTAAAAAGAGCAACCCGGCAATCGCCACTGCCATAAGAGCCGCCTGTCTAAGTGTCGGGATAATATGAGCAAAAATTACCTCACGATTAGTGGCCCAGACTTTTAAATAAAAACCAATTAATCCGAAAATGGCCAAAAGTAACAAAAATACACTTACATAAAAAATCATTATCATCCAAAACGGAGCATCAAAGGGATTAATATTAAAAATAATCATCCCGGCGAGTCCCGCAGAAATAATCGCCGTTGAGTAAAGACTAAAAAGATATAATCTTAAAATCATTTATTTTTCAATTTCCTGTAATATTTTTTCGATTTTTTGAACTTTATCTTGGTTTTTATCGATAACAAAAGCAAGTCTCGGAGTAAATTTCATCGTTAAATTCTTACCTAAATATCGTTGAAATTGCGGTTTTTTAAGCTCAAGCGCTCTGGCGACATCTTCCTGGCTTGATTTATCTAAACAAGAAATGAAGACTTTTGCCTCTTTAAAATCTCGGCTCGTTACCACATCAGTCACAATCACAATCCCATATTCTTCTGCCAACTCTTCTTTAATGAGTTTCGAAAGTTCCTGTTTTAAAAGCTCAGCCACCCGCTCAATTCTTTTACTCATATCAAAAGTGTATCATATCTGATAAATGTTTGCAAAAAGATGTCTATTCGAAAAATCAGGGTTTTTTAGGCCCTGATTTTTCTTTTATTAAAAATCCCTGTTGCTTGCCATTGGGATTTTAATTGAATTGGATACCAATTCAATTATAACAAGGTGCGATTAAAAACTTCTTTAATTTTAACGTTTCGCCCACTGTGGCGCTCTCCGCGCTCCTTTAAGCCCTGGTTTTTTGCGTTCCTTCATCCGCGGGTCACGGGTTAAAAATCCTTCAACTTTTAATGTTTTATGCAAATCTGGGTTGAGTTTATCTAAAGCGCGAGCAATGGCTAATCTGATCGCCCCCTCTTGAGCCACCAAGCCTCCCCCATGGATTCGGGCAAAAATATCAAACTTCTTATCATTGCCAGTCACTTTCAAAGGATCCATATAAATTCGGCTGGGATTGGCAATTTCTTTATCATTGATTGTTACCTTGCCGGTCCCAGAAGTAATTTTAACGTTAGCGATAGCAGTTTTTCGTCTGCCAACCGCGGTCATAATTTCTGATTTTTTTCTTGCTGTTGTTTTCGGTTTCGCTGATTTTTTTTCCTTAGTTTCCGGCATTTTTTTCTCCCTGCAACTCAACTTCGTTGAGTTCGGGCGACCCGCCTTTGGCGGGTTTAGCCCCATTGTAGATCGTTAGATTCCTCATCCAGATTTTTCTTAATTTGTTTTTGGGAAGCATGCCATAGATAGATTTTCTTAAGACCTCGGCCGGGTTTTTCCGTAGCTTTTCGCCTAAATTTTGGCTTTTGAGATGCCCCATATAACCAGAATGTTTATAATAAATTTTACCTGTTAATTTCGCCCCCGTTACCTTTATTTTCGAGGCATTAGTAATAATAACTTTATCGCCCATGGGTTTATAGGGCACAAATGTTGGTTTATTTTTGCCACGTAAAATGGTCGCCACTTCAGTGCTTAGGCGGCCTAAAATTTTGCCCGAGGCATCAAGCTCATAAGCCTTTGTATCTTGCTCGCTTGTTTTACTTCTTCTTGGCCGGGCTTTCTTTGCCTGGGGTTTTGGATTGTTCTTTAGATTTTGCTTTGGGGGCATTTAAATCCTTATCTTCTTCTTTTGCTTTTTCCATTCTCAAAATCACCATTTCCGCTGAATCACCAACGCGCGGTCCTAATCGATATTGTTTAATAAACCCGGACTTGACATTTTTATATCTTGGCACGAAAACCTCAAAAACTTTCTTGACCGCGTTCTCGTCAAAAAGGTTTGCCATCAGTCTTCTTTTGGCGATCAAGTTATCTTTCTTCGCCACTTGAAGCAAATGTTCGACAAACGGTTTGAGTGCCTTAGCCTTGGCCTCTGATGTCTTTATCTCCTCATATAAAATCAAAGAGGTGGCCAAGTTCCTCAAGAGCGATTGACGATAATCTTTTTTCCTTGATAATGAATTAGGCATTTTTTTTGACTTTTTTAGGGACTTTTTCTTTCTTAAGGGCTTTCTTGGCTGTTTTTTCCTTCTTAACTTTTGGCTTTTTGGCGACCTCCTTGGGAGGAGCCGGGGTCTCGCAGGCTGCCTCAACTAAACCAAAATGCTCAACCAATATTTTGGAAGCCACTTTTAAGCCTTCTTCTGGGTCAATCGAGCCATCGGTAGTAATTTCCATGGTTAGTTTATCAAAATTAACCATTCCGCCGACACGGGTATTTTCAACTTCGTAATGGACTTTTTTAACGGGCGTAAAAATTGAATCGATGGCGATGGTTCCGATCGGCAATTTTTCGTCTTTTCGACGCTCAACCGGCACATAGCCGCGACCCATTGCAACGGTAATTTCCATCTCCAATTTGGCGCTTTTTGACAAGGTTGCAATCACGACCTCTTTATTAACAATTTCGCAGGCGGGATTAATATTAAAATCGGCGGCGGTGACGGTTTTGGGACCTTTAACTGCCATTTTTAAGATAACCGGCTCTTCGGAGTTAAATTTAAATCTTAAAGTTTTTAAATTAAGAATAATTGAGACCACGTCCTCTTGAACGCCGGGTATTGTCGAGAATTGATGATTAACGCCGCTAATTTTAACGGCGGTAACGGCTGATCCGGCCAGCGACGAGAGAAGGATTCTTCTTAGCGTATTACCAATCGTGACGCCGTAGCCTGGTGATAAAGGCTCGATGATAAACACCCCCTTATTTTCGACTTTTTCGATTGTTTTGATTTGGATCAGACTTGTTTCTGGTAAAGTATATTCCATATTGCTCCCTATGCCAGCCTCGCAGCTGGCTGGGCGGCCCGCCAAAGGCGGGCTTAGCCTTCTTAATATTTATTATAAATTTTTTACCTACTATAAAATTCGATGATTAATTGGCTATCAATATCGGTTTCGATTTCATCGATTTTTGGACGGTCGATCACTTCTGCTTTAAATTGTTTTTGATCGACTTTCAACCATTTGGGAATATTTACTTTTGCGGGTTTGATAAAATCTTTATCTCCTGGAGTAATTTCATCTTTTGGCTTTAAAACTTTGGAAGGGATATTGGCAATTTTATCGTTAACCTTAAAATGCCGATGGCCAACAAATTGCCGCGCCTGGGCGCGCGAGACTGCCCAACCCAAGCGATAAATCACGTTATCAAAACGCATTTCTAAGATTCGAAACAACTCCTCGCCAGTATTAGTTCTTGACTTTGCGGCCTTCTGAAAAGTATTGGCAAATTGTTTTTCTCTTAATCCATATTCTGATTTCATCTTTTGTTTTTCAAGCAACTGCAAACCATATTCTGATTTACGCAAATTCATCTGTTTTGGGCCATGCGCTCCTGGACGGTAATTTCTGCGGGTGATAG
>Ga0210057_1010791_pt1 | contig 10259 bp, 10 predicted proteins | sample CryGeyCG2114_010_2_FD_183968 | JGI IMG/M metagenome (GOLD analysis project Ga0210057, IMG submission 183968) | Groundwater microbial communities from aquifer - Crystal Geyser CG10_big_fil_rev_8/21/14_0.10 (SPAdes) (version 2) | ecosystem: Environmental > Aquatic > Deep subsurface > Groundwater ...
TCGGTAAGAATGTTCTCTGATAACCAGGTCGTCTAAATTCACCAGTTCAGTTTGATATAACATCTATTAACTCCTTTCTTAAGAAGTAAATAGTATCCCAAATCTATAACCATCTTGCAACAGTCCCCTTATGCATGGATACCGGACATTTTTGTTTGCTAACAAAAATTCCGGTATGATAATTTTATATGGTATCAGATTATTAGTTTTCCGAAATTGTTTGTGATTTTTTGAAATGTTGCTATGTTTCTGGCCCTGTTGCGGAGAGGTGGCCGAGTGGTTGAAGGCGCACGCCTGGAAAGTGTGTATACGGTCAAACGTATCGTGAGTTCGAATCTCATCCTCTCCGCCATAAAAAAAGGCCCCTTTTGGGGCTTTTTTTATGGCGGAGAGAGAGAAAGTGAGAACTCAAAGTTCGACAAATGACGGAAGAAAGCTAAAAGCTTTCTGAGTAATTTGGACGCGTAGCGCCCCGCCTTGTCGCGCCGAAGCGTAAGCGAAGGCGGAAGGGTGAGGGCTAGTAAGCCCGAATCAATAGAATCCTCTCCATCACATACTTTCTTTCTTCTTATCAGTGACGATAAGTCAATAAGTCAAGCCAGACCCCGTTAGACCCCGTTATTTACCTGCATTATCAAAGGTTTTTGTTTTCAAATAATGCAATAATGCAGACTAGGATTATATCAAGAAAAAATGTTGCATTACGTGCCTGGATATTGTATTTGTTTACGCTTGACGTCAAGACTAAAAAATGGTATCATAAATTGATTAAAAGTTTTAAATGTAAATATACAAAGAAGCTATATAATGCGGAATTTGTCAGGCAATTTTCCAGTTTTGGTAAACAGGCAAGAAAGCGGTTGTTAGTTCTGGATGCCGCTGAAGATATGAAAGCTCTGACAATGTTGCCCAGCAACCACTTGGAAGCGTTGGGCGGGGATAGGGAAGGCCAGTATAGTATTCGCATTAATATGCAGTGGCGGATTTGTTTTAAGTGGGATGACGCACCATATGACGTTGAGATTATAGATTATCATTAAGAGGTATGAATATGGGCAGAAAATTTAGTGATCCAATACATCCAGGAGAAATTCTGGATGACGAATTGAAAGAAATAGGAATGAATGGCGCGGAATTAGCTGAGCGGCTGAATGTTCCCGCTAACCGGGTATACCAGATTCTTAAGGGGAAACGCAGCATTACTGCTGACACAGCTATGCGCCTGGGGCAATTTTTTGGTACAGGGCCAGAAATCTGGGTGAATCTCCAAAAATCCTACGAACTGGATGTTGTACGCAGAATGGAAGGGAAGGATATAAAATCTATCACGCCCTATCAGCAGGCCGGCGTTCATACAATAATATAACAAATCAATCGAGGCTGGCTAGATGATTATCAGGCCTGTATTATTGTATTGTTTTTCTAATAAATTGCCATGCACTTAAGATTTTCGTATAGATGAAGCGGTTTAGTTCTGCTTAGCTGCACTCAGCAAATATGTTATTGCAAGACCTGCCCCTCTAAATTTAGTAAATTTAGTAAGCTTTTTAAAAACTTAAGCGTAAGCGAGGAGTCCTTTAGGGTGAGGGCGAGTAAGCCCGAATCACATATGACGCAGAAAAGCCTTAGCTTTTTCTGAATCAATCGAATCCTCTTCATAACATACTTTCTTTTCTCTTTTTATCAGCGACGATAAGTCAATAAGTCAAGCCAGACCCCTTTCTCTCACGCGAGTTCGACAAAAGGTTAGCAAACTTTGGAGAATGGTAACTTAGTAATTAATCTAAAATGGTAACTTGTATAACGTTCTTAAGTTTTTCAGCTGCCTCTTGTTCTTTACCGGGCTTCCAATAAATTGTTGTATGATGGTTTATGTCAAAGTGTGTTTTTATACCTTCTTTGCAGGTGTAAAATACTTTCTTTCCTAACCCATGTGCTAATCCTGACTCCCAATACACTCCTTGATTATCATGGGTTAAATCTGCAACAAGGAATTTTGCTGCTCTAATCTCATGCTCTAATCTAGCATCAATGCTTCCAGCCTTTGGGATTTCTAACAAAGGGTTCAAAAGATTGAAACCAATTTTTTTTACTTCTATTTGAAACGCTTTGTAAGCTAACTCTAACTCAATGTAAGGATGTTTGATATTCTTTTTTCTTTTAGGCGGAAACTTCATTGCCATAAAAGCAACTTTACTATCGTTAATAGTTTTCTTTAGATTTTCGTATTGTTTCCAACCCTTAAAAGTCAGCTTTAACCTTCGAGGAAAGCCAGTTTGATTATCAGGAAATTCCACAAACTTTTCCTTCATAAGTTCGTCTACTATATATTTGAAGCCCTCATCAGGTTTTTCAACAGAAATACCTATTTCTGCATACATTAAAGGTTTTTTGCTCTCATCAATTTTTAAATTTTCTCCAGGAGTGTTTTGATGATTTCCTAAATACAATATTAAGTAATCTGCCTGATCAAATGGCATTATTAATGGCAGATTATTAAGGGTTTCTTCTGTAATTTTATAATCATTTTTTTTACCGGAAACCTGATTCTTTCTTATTATGTAACTTAGAGAAGTTTTTTGTGCCACACTAAGTGTAGCAATGTCTGGGCCTATTGATAATATATAACTGAACCTTCCACATCGCGGACATACAAAAAATTGCACCTGACCAGAATCGTATTTCTGACCATAAGCACTGGAATTACATACTGTACAGTTTGTCCTACGGGAATCCATTTTTTCGCCATTAATTTTTGTTGAAAGAATGCATTATTCATAGAAAGGTAATAATTTCAACAAGCATAAGAACTAACAAAAATTTGGGGGTCAAGTATTGCAATGACATATAATGCTTTGCAAAATCTAACCCCCACATCACAACTTTCAGCCCGAAGCTATTTGCTTCGCCACCTGTATGCCAGAGAGGGAACTTGAGGAGAGAGAAACTTTGTTTGCCGCTTCCTGGCCTTCGTACCAGCCGGCTGCGTGTCTTACTGTGGAAGTGGTGGCGTGTGATCTGAACTTTAAGCCAAGATCTTTTTTTACTTCCTCTAATTCTGCGCGGGCTTTTTCGTATAGCGGGTGAACTATCAGCATGTTGCCTGTGGAAGAGTCTTTAATGCCGTGATTTTTTGCGTTTTCGATTTCTGTTTTGCAGCGGCGATATATCCGGTTGCCAAACCCGGCTTTGAACGAAGTTTTATAGCCGCGTTTAAGAGCCGCATCCGCCACACCTTCCGCCGCAAGCTTTTCACCAACATTGATGATATATTGAATCAAATATTTGCAGATCTCGATGTTAGATGATTTGCCGATGAGAAAGTGGCGCCTGGTTCCGATATAATAATACTGACAAAAATAAAGCTCGGCCAAACCACTCCATATAAGGCGCTTCCATGGCCGAAGCCCAACATCCTCAATTTTTTCCTGCTGCTCATATTCTTCTTCCTGCCTGTCATCTGCCATTTCTATATCGCCAAGGCTCAGGCCATGTCTGGCAAGTAATTCATGAGCCTTGCTCATAGCCGAGAAAGCCTCAGCTTCAGTGCCGGCCTTATCACTCAGGGCAAGGAGCTTTTTAATTTTCGATACAACCTTTTTTTCCATAAATATCCCAAAAACGCAGCCAAGCCCGCATTATGTATTGTTTGGAAAAAAGGTAAAGCTGGTAAAATATTTCGGAATCTGATTTTTAAACTGGCTAAAACCCACGGCCAGAGGATGGATTTTTTTCGCCTATTCCAAATTTCTTCCTAAGCTCGTCCAGATTTCTTTGACTGTCTGCTCTGCCTTTAATTTCCTCGGCATTTTTATCCAGAGTTAATTTTGGCACTCTTTCACGTGCGGTGGAAATCTGACTTACTATTTTACCAAAGAGATAATCTATTACTCTATCTTTTGTTGAAGGATCTGCCGGATTGTGCCCAAGTTCATCTATAATAAGCTTTTCAGAGATTTTTACCCTGCCAATACAGTCATATGCGGAAAAGATTTTTCCTGCACCAACATTTACAAAACCACCATGCCTGCCATAAGAACGTTCAGAGCTGAAATCCTTAAGTTCTGTGTTGCTTTCGCAGCCGCTAAAAATCAGGAAAGAGCCATTATATGAGTTTGTTCCTGCTATAAAAGCATCGTAAATATTTTTTACCTGATGTGATAATCTGGCTTCGAATTCTTTAATTTTTTCTTCATCTGGCGCATTCCATTGTTCGGAACCAAGAAAATAGGCATCACCTTGCACCACGCCATCCTGTTTAAGCTTATTATCATAATCACTATGCTGAAAGCGCAGAGCAGCCCCGGCATATATCAGAAACTGTATGTCATCTTTTGTTAAATGAGCCATAAAAACCTACTGTGTTTGTTAGACAAATTTCTAATTCTCAATAATGCTTTTTAATTCATCTTCAAATTCGTGGTTTGCGCCGTATTTTTCTTCGATTTCTTTTTTTACTTCTGCCGATGGTTCTGCGCCATGGCCATGAGCAATAATTTCACCGTAATCAGCTAAATCATAATCACCATGTTTTTCTGCTTCTTTGAAAGCCAGATATTTGCTAGGTGGAATAATTGCATAGGCATAATAAGGTTTTCCATCTTCTATATGCCCTGTAACAAGGGTAATAATGCCGATATTATTATCAAAATTATCTGTCAGAGATTTTATATTCATAACTATCTGCTCACAGCTGGTGCTTTGTTCCCTGAGTTTTCAAAATCTCTGAAATCTCCTTTGCGGACCCCTAAATATTGAATCAAAGAAGCTGTGCCATATAACACTACAGAGGCCATTATTGCAGCATCCATTCCTTTAAGTTCATTAGTTGGGTCTAAGCCATGTCCAACAGTGGCAACAAGCGAACCAAGAAATAATAAACTTCCAAGCTGCACCGGGTGATCTCTGAAAAATTTTCCGGTATCCTTCATTTTTTCTCCGCTATTAACTAACACACCAGCAACTTTGCTGACACTTGATTTGAATTTCAGAGAAACTCCTTTTATCTCTTTATTATTATTTTTTTCTTCTGCAGAGAGATTTTGTTTTTTAAATAAAATTTCTTTCAAACTTTGATTATTTTTCTCTTCTTTAAAAGCATGCAACAGAAGACCAGTTGTGATGAGCATTGCTCTTAACAAACCAAATATTTCATTTTCACTTCCAGATAAATTATTATTCAAAGCAGCATCAATAACATGAGAGCCACTATCAACCAGATATCCACCTCCTGCTCCAAGATCGATTATTGCAGAAAAACTTATAGGGTTTCTATATTTGGCAGGAAGTTTGTTTAATACAGGGAGGGCAAAAATCTTTTTAGTAACTTTCTGTTCCCAGGAGCCTTCTTTTTGCGCGGAACTTCTTCCGAAGATAACTCTCCAGCTATTTCCTATCGTGCCAACTCCGCCGGCAAATTCTCTTATTGGGTTGAGGTTGTTAAGACCAGAAACGAGATAAGAAAATTCTCCACCCGCGAGCGCTGCGCCGGAATTTCTGAAGGCATTTCTTCCAAACCTATCAGGGATTTTTATGCCAAGACTTACAGTTTTCTCAGGTTTGAACCCCTCTGGAAGTTTGTTTTCATCATTATTTTCTGGATGATTTTTCATTTTAAAGACTCACACAGTTTTCTGATTGCTAATATCCCAGCCTTTATCTACCCAGGTTTTCATAATATCTTCTCTGGTTTCTCTTCCTTTTGAGGCAACCATTTGGTGAGTCATGAATGCTTCCAGGTCAGTCATTTCAGATAAATGACTCAAGATTATTTTTGCTTTTGCTTGATTTGCTTTCTTTTGAGGAACATTCTTTTTCTCAAATTTACTTAGATCAGCTACTATCTTACCAGGCAGGCCTTCATATTTTCCATCCATTGCATTTTTGAAAATGGTTTTTATTTTTTTGTTCAGCTCACTTCTTTTTTCCAGCATTTCAGGTTCTTTATAGATTTTTCTTATAAAGCTGCGCCCATTAGAAAATTCCTGTTTTACATTAATTCCATATTCATTGTTTTCACTATTTTCCGAGAGACTAACCATTGGTTCGAGCTTGCCATTAATTTCAACTCGCAAATCACTTGGAGAACGACCCTGTTTTTTATGTAGCAGAGACCTTCTGCTTGTTTCCTTTGATAAATCTTCGATAAGTATGCTGCGCATTTCCCATATGGTATCCCAGAGCAGCTTTTCAGTAGTAGTATCTATCTTTTTATATGGTGCATATTCATTTTCATCCTGGCCATAATGTCCGAATTCTACAAGATAATCTTTGTAATCATCAGTCTCGGTAGAGTTTTCATAACTGTCATAAGAAATATGTGTTACGCCATTTCTTCCATTTCCATTTTTGGGGGTACTATTTAATATATCGCTAACTGGTTTGTTAATTGAACTATAATTATGTTCAGCCAGAACCATATCATACACTTCTCTATCCAGTACTTTGTGATAGGCTATATCGAATAGCTTCAGCTTTTCGCGCATTTCATCTATCGTGGCGCCAATTCCGGCTGATTTGCTGGATTTCACGATAATTGCGAAATCCCTGGTATCATTGGCAAAATCATCAGCTAATGCAGCAGCCTGTTGAACTAAATTAGGTTGCTTCTCTATATCTTTTGCAAAATCTTTTAATTCCGCAGGAAGATAATTTATTCCATATTTATGCTGGGATTCTTTTAATGGTTTGCCATCGTGATAAAGCAATGTTTTCAGAATACTAAGCGGAGCTCCCATAGCTTCAGCCTTTCTGAGGCCATTTCTGTTATGCTCAAATAGGTGCTTATCTAAGCCATATTCTGGAAGCACTTCTTCAATTGCTTCTTGAAAATAATGATTGAATGGTCCATGGCCCATGTCATGCAGGAGCGAAGTTATTTGCATGATTTTCTTGTTTTCCTGGCTGAAGCCGAACCTTTTAGCAATCATGCCAGCCATTTCTGCTACATCTTTGGAATGGCTTTGCCTGTTATTCAGCCTGTCAGCTACAGGGTTTTCTCTGGTAAACTTTTTTATGAGTTTTTTCTTCTGTGCTGAAGGTAATTTATTGTTGTTAATCTTTTCTATCCATCTAATGTGTTTTGGTTTTTCAATATTAACACCGAAATCAGGATCATGTGGTATAACCTGGGATATACCACGTAACCTTTTCCATGTTGGATATTGTTTCAGCCTACGCTCAAAATCATCCAGATGTGTGCATATTTCTTCTGGTGTGCCACCCCATTTTCTAATTCCATGAGATGAAGCTGTGCCCATATCTTCTGAGGTTACTTCACCTTCAAGACTTTTTAAATAGTTGAGCGCTTCTTTTTTTATATTTTCTAACATCTGTCGCCGCTTTATAATCAATAAATTATCAGTCACGTAACTATGCCAGCGGATTGTTACAATATTGTTATATATTCCTGAATTTTAATAGTTCCATAAATATGGAAGACTTAATTTTTGGGGATTTTTAATAATATGAAGAGTTAATTAGCTAGTTTAACCCATGTCAGTTCGTGCTTGTTGGGCAGAAGTTTGTCAAAACTTCCTCCTGATTTCTTCCAGCGTCAGACGTTGGGTTTGCAGTTTTTTGATTTGTTTGCAACGCTCTATCATATCGGATGCGTAGAGCTGATAGCCGGATTTGGTAATTTCTGCAACTTCCAGCAAGCCTTCTTTTGTCCAGTGGCGTATTGTTGGCACAGTTTCCCCAGCTGCTTTTGCCAGCTTGCCGATTTTTAGCAATTCTTCGGTATCCACATCTTCCTGCACTGTTTTGCCTTTTGCAGAATTGATATAAATATCTAGCGAGCGGTTAGCCGCTTTATAAATAATTTTGTCATAGCCCTCTCTGGAGCCGCCAAGCTGGGCCTTCTCCAGAGCACTTATATATGAAAGCCTTTCGCTTTTTTTAATAATTGCAGGAGGATAACCATGCATGAGCAAAATGAGGTTCATAAGCAGCCGTGCCGTGCGCCCATTGCCATCAACAAACGGGTGAATGCTTACCAGCCTGTAATGTGCTTCTCCGGCAAAAGCCACAGGATGCAGGCTGTTTTTACTATTTAGCCATTTTTGGAATTCTGCCATTAACTCTGGCACTTTGCGTGGATTTGGCATAATCACCGAAGAGCCGGAAATGCGCACAGGCACATTACGAAACCGCCCGGCATTTTCGTCATCGATTCCTTTCAGGATGATTCCATGAATTGTCAGAATATCTTTTAACATAAGGGAAGGCAGCTTTTTTCCAGCAATTATTTTTATTTGATCCAAAGCTTGTGCATGGTTGGTGGCTTCAAGGTGTTCCTTCAGGCTTTTTCCGCCTATTGTTATCCCTTTTTCTATCACCACGGCAGTTTCACGACGAGTGAGCGTGTTGCCCTCAATAGCGTTGCTAGTATAGGTGAGTTCTATCTTGAACCAGTCATCAAGATTGCGCACAAGCTCCGCGGGCAATGGCCTAAGGCTGGAAAGCGCTCGTTTTTTCTCTATCAGTTTATCATACTTCATAACCATAAAGTATAAGGTATCACCTTATAGTTTTCAAGAAAAAATTATATATTTATAAAAATCCTAATTCGTGCTTTATCCACGTCTACCAACTTTTATTATACGTTAGATGAATGTGCGGAGGTAAGTTAGATGTTTATATGGGAGTGCGGCTATTACCCTTTGATTCATTCTGATTCCTATTGCCAATTTGGCCAATTCTGTCTTTCCACGAAACTTTTCCGTTTTGCTTCTCAACCTTAGCAAGATCATCGAATTTTCTATCAAATTCATCTTTAAGATCTTTGGCATATTTATAGTTCGGCAAATGATTATAGGAAAAGACACGATCAGCTCTTATCTTTTGCTTCAGGTGCTTTCCCGGGATTTTGCAGAAAATTTCAACCTCTGCTTCTTTAAATTTTTGGGGCTGTCCTAGCTAACTAGTTTGAGTTAGTGTAAAAAGGACAGATGATGCACCGTAAGAGCCGTTTAAGTTTTGCTCAGCAAGAACGATTATTGGAACATTTTGTGTCTGGTTCAACGGCACGATGTGCGGCAAGTTTGGTGGGTGTAAATAAGAGTACGGCGGCCTATTATTTTCATCGTTTGCGAGAGATTATTGCCTGGCAGATGGAGCAGGATGCAGATGATATTTTTGCTGGCGAGATCGAGGTGGATGAGAGTTATTTTGGCGGTGCGCGCAAGGGCAATTGTGGTCGTGGGGCGGCAGGAAAGGTTCCGGTGTTTGGCTTGCTAAAGCGCGGTGGCCGTGTGTATACGAAGATTATCCCGGATGCATCTTCTGCCACGCTTATCCCGATTATCAAGCGCAAAGTCATTCCTGATAGCATTGTTTACTCGGATTGTTGGACGGGATATAATGCGCTGGATGTAAACGACTTCAGGCACTATCGAATCAACCACTCTGAGCTGTTTGCTGACAAGAAAAATCATATCAACGGTATTGAAAATTTTTGGAATCAGGCCAAGCGCCATATGCGAAAATTTAATGGTGTACCCAGAGAGCATTTTGGCGTATTTTTGAAGGAGTGTGAATGGCGTTTTAACAACCCAGACCCAAGATCACAATTAAATCAGTTAACTCAATTGGTTAAGCGGCACCTGAACTAGTTAGCTAGGACAGCCCCAATTATTTTTCCAAATAAAAATATAAAAAAACGGCTCTCCTTTGGAGTTGGGCTGCAGCCCTTGGTTTGCCAAGGAGCGGGTTGTATTTTTTTAAAAAAACCCGCAATTATTGTGCAAAGCAGCAAATTTTCAACAGTTATCCACATTTTGTGGCAGTTATCCACAGGATTGTCCAAATATTGTTGCTATTATGCAACAAAAATTGCTATAATTAAAAAGACCATAATTACCATAAGGAATTATCTTGCTTAGATAGGGTGTAATTTGGTGTTATACTAGTAAGAGCTCATAATAGAGTTAACAAGGAGCAGTTTTATGAAGTTAGTTAAAACTTTTATTGTTCTTAGTCTGTTACTTTCCACCGGTTGTTCAACCGGCATTTATTACGAAACAAGTAAGCTTTCTCAATATGAGATGATGATGCAGACTTGCCCCATGGGTCAGGAATCTGTGTGTCAGAGACAATATAACGAGATGATCGCCCTTTATCGGGAATAAACATTTAGGGGCTATACCAGTTAGTGTCTAATGTTTAGTGTGTTTATACCAGTATTTAAGCTGCTTTAGCAACTGTTGGTGGTTGCCTCCATTGAAGCGCCACTCACACTCCTTCAGAAACCAGTAGAA
>Ga0210057_1010792_pt1 | contig 10259 bp, 9 predicted proteins | sample CryGeyCG2114_010_2_FD_183968 | JGI IMG/M metagenome (GOLD analysis project Ga0210057, IMG submission 183968) | Groundwater microbial communities from aquifer - Crystal Geyser CG10_big_fil_rev_8/21/14_0.10 (SPAdes) (version 2) | ecosystem: Environmental > Aquatic > Deep subsurface > Groundwater ...
GTTCATTGAAACATTATATCAAATTGAATACTCAGTTCGAGTCCGAGGCAAGCTGTCCTATCGGGGGTATAAGTATTAAAAAAAGATTGATATATGGGCATAAATAAGCCTATAATTTAAAAGCTCCCCTTAGTTGACGCATTTAGGAACAAAGAAATAGAGTTTGAATTCAGCTTACAGAACATCCAAACTGTGTTTGAAACCTTCAATCTTGCTCCCGCTATCGCCTAAAAAGCTTTTCCGTCTTATGTTAAACAATGATAAAATTAGAACATTATGGCAAACGTACCGTTGTATATTTACATTGATGAAGGTGGAGACTTCAATTTTGGTCCTAGTGGCTCAAAAGTTTACACAATCACTGCCGTAATAACTCACGCACCTTGGGAATTGCTTGATGAAATGTCAGCATTACGCCACCGTGTTATCTCAAATGAACTACATCCAGAACTAGGACAAAAGTATCTTGAGACTTGCCTCTGCCATAAATTTCACGCTACTGAAGACAAGCAGGTTGTAAGAAATGATTTTTTTGAAATCATTGGAAAAATGAAACTAATAAAAGCACACAGCGTTGTTATTAAGAAAAATCTTGCAAATCCAACTCTGAGGGAACCTGCTAAGTTTTACTCCAAAGTTACAGCTTCTCTCCTTGCATTTATTTTTAGAACATACCAGTACTCAAAGCTATGTATTTTTGTTGACAATATGCCAGTAAACAAACAAAAACGAGTATTTCTAAAAGCGGTTAAGGAAGAAATATCTGCGAAACAACCTAAAAAAGATTATTCAATTTTCTTTCCACCCTCGGCATCAAACCCGTACTTACAAGTTAGCGATTATATAAACTGGGCTATTTTTAGAAAATGGGAAAATGATGATGAAAGAAGCTATGTGTTAATTAAGGATATACTTGGTAAAAAGGAATTGGATATGTTCTCTAAAGGAGATGGATATGAGTATTATCAATTCAATAAAACGAAATGACCCTCTTATCTAGGTAGTTCGGCTTTCGCTGGAGCCTTATTTGTATGCTCCCAACTACCAGAGCCCTAGGGGCTCTTTCAATAAAAGGGTACCTTTAAGTAAATAATAGCATAAAGAAGTAAGGAAAAGGTGATGACCTATGACATATGAACAAAAATTAGATATTGTTATTGAGGCAATTAAAGAAGCTAAAAAGTTTACTCGTAAAGATTACTTAACAAAACTTTACATTGGAAATGGCAACGGATTAACGAGAGTAGGAATAGATGCAACTTATGATATTCTCCTACAACTGCAGGATGACGAAAAAGTAATCAAAGTAAATAAAAAAATAACTTCACAAGGTGAATTCGACCAGACGATAGATATTAAAAATGATGTAAAGAATTATTTTCTCATTGAAGTACTTGGTGAATTATTTGAAAAATGGTGTGCAATATATCAGATAAAACAAAAAGGTAAAGTCGAAAACCTCTCAGAAAAAAACTTTCGAGAAGTTTATTTTGTTCTTGGTCAAATTGATGAACAGTTACAACTTGAGCAGTCAAACAAACTAAGTATTTGTTTTGTTGAATCAGCCCACGATTTAGATGGCTATGAGAGTAACGATGTAGATGAACTAATTGGTAGTTATATAAAAGTTATCGAGTATCTTAAAAAGATTGATGTTATTAAAAAATATACTCACGGCACAATGTCACTAGATGTTGACCTAACAATAGATGTATCCCGATTCTTTGAGGTACTAGAATCAGCAAGAATAGCAAAGCTCAATTCAGAAAAAAAAGAGCCTAAGCAAACTAACCCTATTACAACTAATTTTCAAGCAAACTATGATTCAAAAAAAGGAATATTAAGCTTGGGATCAAAAATAGTTAGGTTTAATAAAAACAGCTTCAGAGCAAAACTAATAGAACTTATTCTCAAAGACGAGAAGAATAAAAAGTATGAATGGTCTTGGGATGAAGTAATTGAAGCTATTGAAGATACAAAAGATACAGGAATCACAAAGGATAACAAAAAGAAGTTTTACCCTGCCTGTGACGGACTCACCAAACACGTTGCATTAAAAACTGGTATTAACGACCTTTTAATATTTAATAAATCTACAGTTCAACTCAACCCTAAATATATAATCAGAGTTTGCTAAATGTTAGCTAACTGCAAGATAACTTCAGCTCACACCCCTTTTTATAAACTTGTGCTTAATGAAAGCAGAAGTTGTAAATACTGATCCACAATCTAATACATTGTCTTCTGATGAACTCAGCAAATTGACTGAGTTTTTTGCGTTGCTTATCAAAATTGATAAAAAAAGTAAAAAGAAAGGAAAATATGAAAGCAACAATAAGCGAAGTACAAATAACACCTGTAAAAGCAAATGATGGCTTAGTTGGATTTGCGAGCTTCGTATATGACAATAGTTTCTATTTTGGGTCAATCGGTATCTATACAAGACCGCAAGGTGGGTATCGATTGACCTATCCCACTCATAAAGCTAGCAATGGAAACTTTAATGTCTTTCATCCAATAAACCGAGTTGTAGCTGAAGAAATCGAAAAGGTAATTATTTCTAAATTTGAAAATGTAACGAAAATGTATGTTAGACACAATAAAAATATCCCTCGGTAAGGGTATGTTTATGATTACCGATACAACTTTATTTCAAAGAGAAAAAATGAATGCTAGTCGTGGCTATTTCACTCTCGTGCAAAATCCAACCACTAATGAGTTAAAAGCTGGAATATACAAACCAAGACTTACTCTTACAAAGCGTTTTAATTACTCAGGTAAGTTTGAACCTACTTTAAGCATAGAGCTTTCTTTACCTAAGCTACTCTTTGGAAACAACTTTGACGAACTCACAAACGAAAACTTTGCTGAAGTAATAACCCTCCTTCAATCAAAACTAAAAGAAATGGGTGTTATGGTTTTCACAAGCATATTAGAAAATGCACCCATTTCTGCAATTCATTACTCTAAAAACATTCCCCTAACTGACGGGACTACCCCACACTATCTGATTAGCAAAATCAAAGAAGCTAATATAGAGCTTTCACTTGATGTAAACCAGACAGACTACCGAAATGATGGACATAGTTACAAATGGCACAGTAATTCTTATGAGGTTGCCTTCTATGACAAACTAAAAGATTACGAAATGGCTAAGAAAAGTGAAAAAAGAGCAATTGAAAAAGATAACTCAATACAATTAAATCTGTTTAAAAAGCTTGAGAATAGACAGAGATTTGAAGTCTTACGAATCGAGGTCAGATTAAACAGAAGACAAAAAATAAAACAGATACTCAAGAAAATAGATACTCAGGTTGAACCTACTCTCAAAGAGTTATTCAATCAAGAAATAGCACAAAAAGTCTTAATTCACTATTTAGATGAACTTGAAAGCAATCGCTTGCCACTTCTTGATTACAAACCATCTAATCCAAAAGCCTTGCTAAGTGAGCTGATTATTAACAACCCTAAACTAGGAATACTCAAAACAATTCAACTATTTGGACTAAAAACCGTATTTAATGAAGTACCACCACGTGAGCTTAGAGCAATGCTTGGTAGTTATAGTCAAAGAAGTTGGTATAGACTAATTGCAGAAGCTAAAAAAGTTATGCTTCCTGCTACTAAAAGTCCTCTTAGTCTGGTTCGTGAACACTTAACCCGTTTTGAGCCATTAAAGCTAGTTGATTTTCAGCACTTAATGATAAATAATGATAAATATCAACAATATGACTGAAGACCAATACTACTCTATTGAAGAAATATCAAAAATGCTCAAAGTTGCATATTTGACAGTATATCGCTGGGTACAAGCAGGAAAACTCAAAGCTAATAAGGCAGGTAAACAGTACAGAATAAAAAGTAATGACTTAGAAAACTTCATAACCAGTTATGAAAGGAAAAATGAATAAACTTAGAAAAATACTTGAAGATGTACTAACAAAGGAGCCATCATTTCTAGATATAGAATCTGAAGAATTAGACTACATAAAAATCAAAGACTCTGCTGATAAGTTAGATTCAAAACTAATATCCCTCATCTCAGATAACAGAGATCTTAAAGAGAAATTTTTCATCAAGATAAAAGATGTATATGTATTCAATTCAAATGACTTTAAATTCTTCCTAGACGAAAATAAACTAGACAATTCCTATACCAATTATTCAAACAGAATTGGCTTGTCAGATGGACTTCAGCTTCTTAAATATAATGATGATGTTGTATTAGACTTTCCTTTTAAGGATTGCGTTCTGGAAGGTGGACAAAGTACCGAAGAGGGTTCTGACACATATTATGAATATGAAGAAGAAAAAACAAAGACAATCAAAGGAGAAAAGATAGTTGAGCCTGATGGATATAAAGAAAAACAATCAAAAAGAGATGAGATTTTCTTTAATCAGACACTAGCTCACGATGAAATTGATAGGTTGCTTGAAAGAAAAGCACTAATTAACTGGAAAAGATTTTCAAAAAAATCTGATAAAAATGGCGATGTAATTAATGAAATATACCGAGATGAAAATGGACTGATAAGAGAAAATTTGATAATTAAAGGTAATAATCTTATTGCTCTACATACTATTAAATCTGAATTTGCTGGAAAAATAAAGCTTATTTATATTGACCCACCATACAATACACCAGGTGATGGCAATACTTTTTCATATAACAATACCTTCAATCATTCAACCTGGTTGACATTTATGAAAAACAGAATTGAAATCTCATATGAATTATTAAAAGATGATGGGTTGATAGCAATAGCAATTGATGACGTAGAACAAGCCTATTTAGCAATCTTATGTGACGAAGTTTTTGGAAGAGAAAATAGAATTGGAACACTTATCGTGCAAAGCAAGCCAGGAGGAAGAACAAATGATTCTTATTTTGCAACGAGTCACGAATACGTTCTATTTTATGCAAAAAATGCAAATGCTCCCAAAATTAATTTTTTTGAATTAACAGACAAGCAAAAGAAAAAATATTCTGAAGGTGACGGTGATAATTCCTACAAATGGAGAGATTTCCTACGTACGGGTGGCTATTCTACACCAAAGGAAAGACCAAATTCATATTATCCAATCTATTTTGACAAAGCTAGCAATGAAATAACTCTCCAGAAAAAAAATGGTTTTATTGAAATTTTCCCATTGGACAGTAAAGACAATAAAAGAGTCTGGCGTAAAACAAAACCTTCTTTTCAAAAACACTTGAAGGATAATGAAATTAAGGTTGAGAAAAATAGAGATGGTAAGTGGAAAGTAAAAATTATAGATAAAATAAAAAGTGGTATTAGACCCGGAAGTGTTTGGGTAGATAGCAAATATGATGCGTCTGCTCACGGCACAAAAGAGTTGAAAAAAATATTTAACGGAGAGAAAGTATTCAGTTATCCAAAATCAATACACGCTGTACAAGACGTTTTAGAAATCTTCACAGATGAAGGTGGTGATGACATCATATTAGATTTCTTTGGTGGATCTGCAACAACTGCACACGCTGTGACAGCCTTAAATGAGAAAGACGAAGGAGCACGTCAATATATTATTGTAGAACAGATGGACTATGCTGAAAACGTTACTGCAAAAAGGGTTCATAAAATACTAAAAATAACTAACTCCAACAATTCATTCATTTATCTTGAATTAGCAAAATGGAATGAGCAAGCAAAAGAGGAAATCAATAATGCTAGAAGCTTAGAAGAGCTATTTAAATTATTTGACAATCTTTATGAGAGATATTTTCTTAACTACAACGTCAAAACCAAGGAATTTAAAGAGAAAGTAGTCAAGGAAGAAAACTTTAAAAAACTCACCTTAACTGAGCAAAAAAGTATATTTCTCTCTATGCTCGACCTAAATCAAATGTACGTACAGGCAAGTGAAATGAGCGACAAGCGTTATAAAATTAACGAGCAAGACCAGAAACTTACAAGAAGCTTCTACAACGAAGAATAAGAGTTATGCCAGACATAAAAAATTTATTTGAGACTATTTCAACACAGATAGAAGGTATCAGGAATTTTAATCCAGAGATTCTTGAGGTGCCAAAATATATAACTGATAATTTAAAACACAGCCTTTTTGATTGGCAAAAAGAAGCTCTTGAGAATTTCTTATATTACGAAAATCCAAAGTCTAGAATTAAAACCTCCCCCACTCACTTAATGTTCAATATGGCAACAGGCACCGGTAAAACACTTTTAATGGCTAGTTGTATCCTCTACTATTATAAACAAGGTTATAGAAAATTCATTTTCTTTGTAAATCAAAATAACATTGTTGATAAAACTGAAAATAATTTTATCAACTCAAATCACAACAAGTATCTTTTTTCAAACAATGTATTCATTGATGATAAGTCAGTCATCATAAAAAAAGTTGACGCCTTCTCTAATAATAGAGAGTCAGCCGAAATTAAGTTTACTACCATACAAAAACTTTATAACGACATACATATTCAAAAAGAAAACCAAGTATATTTAGACGACCTTATAAACGAAGATATTGTAATGCTTGCAGACGAGGCTCATCACCTGAATGCTGACACTAAACAGACGAAGCAACTTGAGCTAGATCTAGAAACGGAGCTAACAGACAGAACTAACACTGATGATGTTGAAAGGAAAGGCTGGGAACATACAGTTATTGAATTACTCTTCAATAAAAATGGTAAACGCAGTGAAAATAAAAATGTTCTTTTAGAATTTACTGCGACAATACCTAATAATCAAAAAGTTGTTGATAAATATGCTTCAAAAACTATATACCAATTTGGACTAAAGAAATTTTTATCAGCTGGTTATACAAAAGAGATTAATCTACTATCTTCTACCCTTGAAAAGCGTGAAAGAATATTGCAATCACTGCTCTTTAGTTGGTACAGACATCAGATTGCACTTAAGCATAGCGTTCCTAATTTTAAACCCGTCATTCTTTTCAGAAGTAAAACTATTAAAGAATCAGAAGAAGACTTCAATTTCTTCTTGAAAATAATAAAAGGCTTAAAGATAAGCGACCTTGACTTTCTATCTAGCATTGAAGATAAATTCTATGAAGGGAAAACAGTTTATGAACAGGGTAAATCTCGAGTTTTAGATTTAATCAAATACATTAATCAAGAAGATATTAAGAAATCTGAAATAGTTTCTTTTATAAAGGACAACTTTATTGATAGAAATTGTATTATTACAAACTCAAAGACTAATAAAACTAAGCAAGAAAAAACGGATGAAAACCAAGAAAAGCTTCTTAATAGCCTAGAAGACAGGAATAATCACATTAGGGCAATATTTAGTGTTAACAGGCTCACAGAGGGTTGGGACGTACTAAATTTATTTGATATAGTTCGTCTTTACTCAGGAAGAGATGAGGGTAAAGAAAAAAACGGAAAACGTAAGGCAGGAAGCACAACAATCGCAGAAATTCAGCTTATTGGAAGGGGCGTGCGTTACTATCCTTTTAGTTATAAAGATAAACTGAGAAATAAAAGAAAATTTGATAATCAGTTAGACAATGAACTTAGGGTGCTAGAAGAGTTGTATTATCACAGTGACTCCGACCATAGATACATAGATGAATTGAAAAGAGAGCTTAAAAATAAAGGCTTTATTGACGATGGAAAAGTGGTCAAAAGATTCAAATTAAAGAAAAACTTCATAGAAAGTGCCTTTTATAAAAACACTCGAATTTGGAAGAATCAACAACTTGAAAATCCAGAAAGAAAACAAAAAGACTTAGACTACATTAAAAAGAATTTGCAATTCAAATTTGACCTTACAAGTTTGGGTATCCGTGAGGAACAAGTTGACTTCGGAAATTCTAACGAAGATAAAGAACGATTGGATATAAATGATTCGAATAAGAAAACTATAAGTGTAAAAGTTAAAGATTTTGAAAAACACATTTTCGAAAAGGCAAGAAATATAAAGGCAAGCAGTGATAATTCTCTGCTTAGATTTGAAATTCTTAATCAAGAAATATTGGTAAATGGAATAGATGAATTTAGAAACAAATTTCTAGGTGATTTTGAAATCAAGCTTATTTCTACAAAGAAGAATTTTAATGAGGTAACTAACAAAGAAAAACTTGAAGCTTTACTTAGGTTTTTTGACACAATTACTCTAGAGTTAAAACAAAATACAAATCCTTACATAGGTAGTGACTTTTCCGCATATAAGCTTGAGGATTTCTTTGAAGATGAGGTAATAAAGAGCGTTAAAAAGGACGACGAAAGTCAAGCTCTTGAGAATGACCTTAAATATGAAGATTGGTATGTGCTAGACCAATTTTATGGCACAAGTGAAGAAAAGGGACTCATTGAATTTGTTCAAGAAACAATGATTAACCTTCAAGAAAAGTATAAAGAAGTATATCTATTAAGAAATGAAGAACAATACAAGATATATGATTTTGAGTCAGGGATAGGCTTCCAACCAGATTTTATTCTATTTTTAAAAGATAGCTCAAAGTTAGTTTATCAAATTTTTATTGAACCAAAGGGAGACAACCTCCTTGATACCGATAAGTGGAAGAATGATTTCTTAAAAGAAATTTCACAAAAATATGCCAGCAACAAGCTTCTAAAGTATGAGGGTAAAAATTATATTCTCATTGGCTTACCTCTATTTAATAAGAATGAGTCTCAAGAATTTGTTGATTCTTACGAAAAACTAATTAACTAATATATGAAAGCAATCATCCTCGCAAGAGTCTCAGACAAAAAACAAGATTCAAACGAAGCACAAATTCTTAGAGTATCAGACTACGTTAAAAATAAAAATCTAACTATCTGGAAAACTTACGAGATTGAAGAATCCTCAACAAAAGGTGACCGAGAAAAATTCCAAAAAGTTGTAGAAGAAATAAATCAATCAAAAGAACCAATTGCTCTTGTTGTCGATACAGTTGATAGACTTCAAAGAAGTTTCAAAGAATCTGTGCAGTTAGATGACTTGCGAAAAGAAGGTAAGCTTGAAATCCATTTTTATCGAGAAAGTCTGGTAATCAACCAAAACTCTAATAGCTCTGACCTACTCCGTTGGGATATGGCAGTTATGTTTGCTAGAAGTTATGTTCTTCAACTAAGCGACAATGTCAAAAGAAAACAGGAGCAAATGCTTAGAAGCGGTACTTATCCAAGCAGACCACCCTTTGGCTACAAACGGGTCCCAATTTCAAAAGATAAAACAGAAATTGTTATTGATGAGTATAACTCAAAAATAGTTCAGAAAGCTTATGAATGGTACGCAACCAGTGGCTTTTCAATGGAGCTATTAAGAGAAAAACTAAAAAAAGAGTATGGCATTTCTTGGTCTAAAGGTTTTACCGACAAAGTACTAAAAGACCATTTCTATTATGGCTTAATGACTTGGAATAGAGGAAAACAAAACGAAAAAGTATACCCACACAAATATCCTCATATCATTAAAAAATCATTATTTGACCAAGTGCAAAAAATTAAAGCTGGATTTCATAAAAAACCATTCAAGTATGCTGGAAAACCATATATTTACCGAGGTCTTCTACGATGTGGACATTGTGGGCTATCTATAACGCCAGAAAAACACAAAGGTCACGTCTACTACCATTGCACCCAATACAAAGGTAAGCACGGTGCTAAGTGGCTTACGGAAGAAAATATAACGGAACAAATAGGCAGTGTCTTCAAGAACCTACAATTACCAAACCACGTCTTAAAACAAATCCTCACATCTCTACAATCTAGCCACGAAGGGAAAGTTGATTTTAGAGAAGCTCAATACAAACAACTTACTACCGAACACGAAAAATATTCTAAAAGAATTGAAAAAATTTACTTCGATAGACTAGATGGGCGTATTACTGACAATGAGTATGACAAGTATTATCAATCTTTCCGTGAAAAACTATCTGAAATAGACACTCAGCTAGCAATGTTACAAGAAGCTGAAGATAACTACTACATCTCGGCTAAATACCTATTAGAACTCGCTAATCGAGCCTCTGAATTGTTTGAAAGTTCTGAAGTTGAAGAAAGAAGGCAGTTAATCAAGCTTGTACTATCGAACCTAAGAGTAGAAGATGATTTAGTGCAATATGATGCTATAAAACCGTTTGATACGATACTCAATTATGACCATCGTTCGTCTTGGCTCCCCCGGTAGGATTCGAACCTACGACCTTGAAGTTACATGTAATCTCTATGTTTCCATAGTGCATGGACTATCTCATCACCATATTTTAAAAAAATTTAGGTGGTGGGCGCTCTAGGGTGTAAT
>Ga0210057_1010793_pt1 | contig 10259 bp, 9 predicted proteins | sample CryGeyCG2114_010_2_FD_183968 | JGI IMG/M metagenome (GOLD analysis project Ga0210057, IMG submission 183968) | Groundwater microbial communities from aquifer - Crystal Geyser CG10_big_fil_rev_8/21/14_0.10 (SPAdes) (version 2) | ecosystem: Environmental > Aquatic > Deep subsurface > Groundwater ...
ATTTAATTTATGAAGGAATAAAAATAGTTTCGGATAATTTTGAAGAGGTTTGGATTAGAACAAGCGATTTTTTGAGTGACGACTTTTCTAAACTTGAAGGAGCAAGAAAAGAAAAAGAAAGAAATCCCCTTCTAGGTTTACATGGAATTAGATTTGGACTTAAATATCTGGATATTTTAGAAGCTGAGCTTAATGCAATAAAAAGAATTTCTGATAAAACAAAAGTAGGGATTTTGATTCCAAATCTTGTTTCAATTGAGGAATTTCAAAAGGTTAAATTTCTTCTTAAAAAAATCAATTTTGAAAATGCTTTAATTGGGATTTTGATTGAAACTCCTGCTGCTGTCCAATTGATCAAAGAATTTTGTTCTGAAGGAATTAATTCGGTTGTAATAAATACAGATAGGTTGATGCAATATCTCCTCGCTTCTGATAAATCAAATTCTCAATTTTCGGAACTTTTGAAAGAAGTTCATCCAGCTTTTAGTTATCAACTTGAGTATATGGTTAGGGTTGCAAAAAGAAATGGAATTGAAACAAATGTTTTTGGAGATTTTGCAATAAATAAAAAAATCCTAGAACATTTAATTAAAAGAGGAATTGATTTTATTTCTGTTAAACCAGAGATAGCAAAGAAAGTTTCAGAAGAAGTTTGGGATTTTGAAAATGAATTTTTGAAAGGAACGGATTCTGAGCCGCGACATTATGATGTTGAAAAACAAAAAGAAGAGTATTTGAAAATTGAACCTAAAAGTGAATCTAAGAGTAAACAAAAAAGTGAAAAAATAAAATCTATTCGTGAAGAAAATCAAGAATCCGATGAAAAATTAAAAGAGGATATTGAATTAATTGAAAAAGAAAAGAAAGAATATCTCGCAAGTTCTGGGAATAAAGAGGAAAATTTAGAAGATTTTGAAAATGAAGAAAATCCTGAAGAGGAAAGTGAATCTTCGGAAGAAGTTCTTCATGAAGAACTTAAAGAAAATTCTGATGAAAAATTTGATGATGAAGTCGAAGATTTTGAAGAAGAGCCTAAGGATGTAAAGAAGAAGGATATCTTAGGTATTTTTTAGTTAATTGAGACTCGGATAAATTTATAAATAAGTTTCTCTTATATTGATTATGGCAAAAAAGAGTGATAATAAAAGTTTTTCTCCGAGAAAAGTTTCTTCTGAAAAGTCTGCGCATAAAAGTGAAACTGATAAACTTTTACTTGAAAATTTTGTTGCTCTCCAAAAAGTTATGACCCATTTATCCCAAAAATTTGATGAACTTACAAGACAAATTTCTGAGCTTTTGAAACTTTTTGAAGATTCTGCAAGAGTTATTGTTAAGAATGAAATAGAAAAAAAGAATGAAGACAGGGGAGATAAACAGCTTTTAGATACAATGGTTTCAATTTTAGATCAAAATAAAGTTATTGCAAAAGGATTAACTTTAATGTATGAGACAATAACTGATTCTGGAAGTTTTTCAAAACCTTCTTTTTCTCAGGTTCAACCGATAAAAAAAATTTCTCCTCCTCAAGAAAAAAGACAAATGATTAAAGAAGATAATGGGTATTCTTCTTCTAGGGTTTCAAGTTCTCCATCAGAGGATGACTCATTTAGCAGTATGGGGAGATAAAATGTTTGAGAATGTTTCTGATGAAATAAAAATAAAAACTTTGTTAAAAGTTGTTCGTAATTTAATGAAAAATTCTAGGAATGCTGAAATTTTCAAACTTCAAGAATTTATGAAGGAAAGTAGATTTCCTATTTCACAAACTTTTCCTTCTTCTCAAGTTGTTCAAGTTTCAAAAGAAGAAGTTAAAGAAAAAATCAAAGAAAAAATAAAGGAAGAGGTTAAAGTTCGTTATGAAAAACCAAATGATAAAAAAATTGTTAAAGAAAAATCGAAAGATGAGATTTTTCCAAAAAAGTCTTTCATGCATCCCAAAAAATTTGCTCGTTCTGAAAGACCTATTCAATTTAAAACTAAAAGAGTTTTAAGAGTTCCAAATATTTCTCTTCCTAGGCATTTAAGTTCCATCAGGCCTGTTGCATCCGAAAAAAATTCAATCGATTTGGGAAAACTTAGTCCATTTGTTCAGGATCCTCACGTTTTAACTATTGAAACAGATGGGGAAAATGAAGTTGTTTATGTCACGGGTTCTTTTGGTAGGAAACCGACAGGAATTAGACTTTCAAGAACAGAAATTGAAGAAGTTATTGATAGATTTTCAATTGCGGCAAAAATTCCAAAAGATGAGGGGCTTTTTAAGGTTGCGGTTGGAAAACTTCTATTGGTTGCAACAATTTCAGAATCAGTTAGTTCAAGATTTATAATTGAAAAAATTAAAAATAATTATTAAAAAATTGATGGGTTTAAATTAAGGTTAGTTATTTCCTCTTTTTTTGATTTTTCTTCGGAAAGACTTTTCAAAATATCTTTAATCCACAAGTATTTATCTCTCTCAACATTTTCATTTAATTTTTCTTCTGAGAAAGTTCCAGGATAAGAATGTTCTAGTTTATATCCTGAGAAAGAGTATTCCACAAGAAATCTGTTTTTATATTTGTTAATTGTGGTTGTAAAGTCTGTTTCATTTAACATTGAAGTTAACAAATTCTTCTCTTCTTCGGTTAAATTCATTTGAAAATTAATCTCATCAATATTTGTTGTTGAAATATTTATTGAGCTATTAAAAATTTTATCTGTCAAATTTGTTATGTTATTTATCTCTTCTGGATTGTTTAAAGTTTTGTTCAAAATTTCTCCTTCAAATGAACTTATCTCAGTATTATTATAAATTATTTTAACATTTAGATTTCCTTTGGTTAATGGTTTGCTTAATTTAGATAAATCTATTGAAAGAGTTTTAGGTTCATTTGGGATATATTCATTTCCAAGACTATCTATTAAAATTGAATAATTTGTTTTTACTGTTACTTCATTTCCTTTTTCTTCAATTAAAAGGACATTATCCGAAAGTTGTTTTCCATTATATTCAACGCTTCCTTGCACTAGATTTATTTGTTTACCTTTGTATTTATAGATGAACGGATTATCTTTTGAAGTTTCTCCATAAATTTTTGATGAAGTTTCAGTCACTCTTCCTGTAATTAACCCCGCGAAAAATTTAGAGAGTGTTCCCAAAATATTTGAGATTACCCCCCCTGTAATTGGAGCAGGATTGCTTTCAGCAGGAATCTCTTCTTGAGGGGTTGGAGCTGGAGTTTCTTGCGGAGTAGGAGTAGTTTCTTCAGGAGGAGTTATTTCTTCAACCGGAGCCGGAGGAGAAACTTCATTTTGAGGAGTGGGGGATGGAATTTCCTCTGTAGGTGTTGGAGTTTCTGGGATAATTGTTTCTTCAGCTGGAGCTGGAGGAGTATTTTCTTCTGGTTGAGGGGGATTAATTGTTTCTTCTGGTTGAGGGGGATTAATTGTTTCTTCAGGTTGGGTTGAATTTGTATTTTCAGATGAACTATTGTTTTCAGGAATTATAGTTATCTCTTCACTGGTTTCATTTGATGTGTTTTCATTTATTATTTCTGAATTGTTGGAAGGGATAGGTTCTTCACTTGGTGTTCCCGTTTGATCATCTTCTAATATACTCAACTGGAAACTTATGAGAGGATATTCAATTATTGGTTTTTCAACTCCAAATCCCCCTTCAGGGAGATTTCCTTCTCCAGCTAATTCAGTTAAAGGATATTCTTGCACTATTCCATTGTTTTCTATTGAAATAACCGAATCTATTGGAATTGTTTCACCTTCATTCAAAACCAAGTTTAATTTTCCTTCAAATAAATTTCCATTGGTTATCGAACCAACAACATCAAAAACAACATTTCCGGAAGTTTTTGAATTAGAAAAGAATAAAATTGCTCCAAGAGAGATTATTAAAATTGATGCAATAAGAATAGACCATATTTTTTTCGTATTTTTATTTTCTTCTGGTCCTCGATATTCAGAAACAACTTTTCCATTTATCCTTTTACTATGGTAAACATAAGGTCCATAAGTTTTACCATTTCTTTTAATAAATTTTTTATAAACCATGCCTGTAAGTAACTCCCTCTTTAATCATGAAGTTAACAGGTGAAAGCCGTATTTAAATTTTTATAAATCAAAAAAGTTACTTACATTTAATTTTTGGATTAAAAAAATAATAAAAATTCAAATTTAAGGGGCATTTCCAGAACTAATTAGTCGAGTTCCATTTCCAGGTTGCACCGGAACCAAATAAAGTGTTTGGTTTCCTACTGGGATTTGAACATATCCATTTTGTTGTAGTTGGGGAATTAAAATTTGTGATATAAAAAGATCAATTCCTTCAACTCTTTTTTCATTAATAAAATTGTTATATTGTTGTTGAAAAACAACAAGGTAAAGTACAATTAATGCAAGAAGAACTACTACTGCAATTAAAATCTTTACAATTAATTTTGTTTTATCAGATTCACTTCTCATTATTTACCTAAATTAATTTAGTATTTAAATTTATTGTTTAGAAGTTACTTCTAATAGGGTGTTCACATCATTTACTTCGGTTCCGTCTGAAAGTAAAATTCTTAGAGAGATTATATCCCCTTTCTCAAAGTTTATTGTATTTTCATCAACTAAATCATAATCTAATTTGGATCCAGATTCATCCAAATTTATTGTATTTCTAAATCCAATGGCCATCCCGTTTTTGTAAATTATTACTTCTGCATTTCCTTCAGGGAAATTATTCTTAACTTCAAGATTTGTTGAGAGTCCGGTAATGCTTCCATCCCTCAACATTACATATCCCTTTTCATATGAGCCTTGAACTCCTGCTCCTGAAAGAAGGAAGGAAGATTCTTTGACTTCTCCTGGAAATCCAAAATTAAGCAACATTTTGTTTGCGAAATTTTGAACTTCTTTTTTGAATTGGTCTTCTGAAGCAGTTATTACATAAAGAGATTTTGTTCCATTTTCATCCTCAACATCAATTTTATACATTGCAAGATTATTTTTATCAATATTTTTTATGTTTATTTCTTCAGGAAGATTATTCATATCTACCTTTTCAACATTTTTTATCTTGTCTTCCGAAACTCCTTTTTTTCCTGCAACGTTTTTTACAAAATTATCTACATCTTTTGAAAGTGGAACCGTTTGAGCCAAAACACTTGTTCCTAAAAGGAGAACTATTGCAAAAACCAAAACTATTGAAAACCTCTTCATTTTATGTATTTACCAAGTAAAAAGTTCTATATAAAGATTTCTTTAAATAATTCTAATTTTCAAGAAAATTTATATAGTTTTGTTTGGTTTTGAGGTCATGAAAAGAACAATTGTAATAAGTCTGGGAGGAAGTCGTATTATTCCTGAAGATGTGGATTATAAATATTTAGAAGAGTTCAAAAAAATAATTCTGAAGAATCTTAAAAATTACAAAATTGTGGTTGTTTGTGGTGGAGGAAGTTTGGCAAGAAAATATATTCGTGCAATTGAAAAAGTTGGAGGAAATGTTTATCATCAATCTTTAGCAGGAATAAATGCTACTCGAGCTAATGCAAGATTTTTGTCTTACTTTTTCGGATTCGAACCTAAATGGGGAATTCCACACAAAATGAGAATTTTAAAGAGATATCTTAAAAAAAGAAATTTAGTGATTTGTGGGGGTTTAGAATACAAACCAGACCAAACTTCAGATTCAACTGCAGCGACAATTGCTTCAAAATTGAATGCAGAATTTATAAATTTGACAAATGTAAAAGGACTTTATGATAAAGATCCAAAAAAGTTTAAAAATGCAAATTTTATTTCCAAAATTTCATGGGAAGATTTTAATAAAATTGTTCAAAAAATAAATTTCAAGCCTGGGCAACATTTCGTTCTTGATCAAAGTGCTTCAGAAATTATTATGAAAAACAAAATTAAAACTTATATTATGGAAGATTTAAAGGAACTTGAAAATTTTTTCCATATAAAAAAATTTGTTGCAACAACAATTGGAAAATAAAATGGAAAAAATTATTTTGACCGAAAAAAATTTTAATAAATTAAAGGAGTTAGTTAAAAAAAATTCTGGAAAGAGAATAATTTTTTCTTCAGAAGATGATGATTTGAATAGAAAAGTTCTTGAGAAGTTGGCAGTTAATTTATTGTTGATTAAATTTGAATGGAGAAAAGATTTTTCAAAGCAAAGAAATTCCGGATTTAATGAAGTTATGGTAAAAATCGCGAAGAAAAATGGAATTGGAATTGGAATTGATTTAGATGAGATTATTTTTTCCAAAGAAAGAGAAAAAATTGTTTCGAGGATTAAACAAAATATAAAACTTTGTAACAAAAATAAAATTCAAATGCAATTTATTTTAGGAAAAGAAGAAAGAAGTTTAATTCTCTTAAAATCTCTTGGACTTGTTCTCGGAATGCCAACATGGATGACTAAAAAATTAGAAATTTAAGAAGAAGCACCATAAAGAGAACATCCATATGAAGTTTCCCAAATTTCAAAATTGAGTCCCGAAGCGACATTAGTTTCTGGTTTACTGAGTCTAACATATGCATTTTGGGAAGTTAAATTGGGATAAACATATTCTTTTATATTAAGACATCTTGACTCAAGGCTTTCCGGGAATACAATATAAAATGCTTCATAGTTTGATTGATTACTTTTGTTATTGGGTAAATTTGGACTATCAAAGTATTCTCCAAGAGTGAATGGCCAAATAGAAGAAACGGTTCCTGTTATTGCAACAGATTCTGAAACACATAAACCTTCTCTACAAACTTGTCCCAATAGGCAATCATCATTTTTTGTACAATCTACTTCTTTGAAACATTCAGGATTTCCTTGAACTACTCCACAAATATATTGAGGTTCGCAGTCTTCGATAGTTTTTGAAATAACCTTTTCATCGCAAAATCCATTTAAACATTGAATTTGATCGTAATCTTGAATTATGCTTACTGAAGGTTCTTCTAGACTACAAGTGGGGAATCCTAATAAATGACTTTCTCCTCCGCAAGCAATAGACATATTCTCTTGAGTGCATGGAATTTGACTAGATATGCATGTTTTTTGAGAAGCGGAACAATTTTGAGTTTCTGCACAGAGTTGAATTGGATCTGCAATTATTGTTGTTTGACAAGATGCAAGTAATGTTCCAGGGGCAATACACTTGTACTCTTTTATGTATTGTAAAAGTTGTTTTCCGCTGCAAGTTTCCGAATCAGGTATAATATCTGTTACTCCACAATCAAGGTCTATTGTACAAGGACCAATGTTTTGATTTATTTTCATTTTTTCAAGATCCAAAAAACTTGTTACTGGAGCGAGAGTTTCTTTTCCACTTGTCTCCGAAACGTAAACTGGAGCAACTGATACCTTTATTATCTTTTTTACATCAAGGATTCCATTTTGAGTTAAATTTAATGCAAAAGTTCTTACTGCGAGTTCTCCAAAATTTTGAACTCGTATTTCAAAAACATCCCCTTGAGTTTCATCTTCAACTATAAATTTTAGAGATTTAATTTCTGTTTTTGAAATTCCCGGATTTCTTTGAACTTTTACACTCATCATTCCAGTAGTTCCATTTACTGAGGCTGATTTTATCTGAACATCAAGTCCAACACTTCCCAATGCTAAACTATCTGTACCTTTAGTTAAGAGTCCACCTATTGCTGCCCAAACTATTCCAATTGCTACTAACACCAATAAAACTAATAGGATTGTTGACACAACTGTTGAGAGTCCTCTTTTTTCCATTATATATCTTAGATGAAAATATTTTATAAACTTATTTGATACAAACATTTTTTAATATGGAAGAATTTTGAAAAGAATGAAGAAACTGTTAGAGTCTTTGAGTTTGATTGAAAAGAAAGTTTTACCTTATCTGGAAGAAAAAAACATTTCTGAAATTTGTAAAAAATCTAATTTAGATAAGGTTTCAGTTCTTCGTGCTCTTGAATATCTTAGCAATAAAAAAGTTATAAATTTAGAAATTGAAAAAAAGAAAGTGGTAGATGTTGGAGTTAATGGGGCACTTTATCGTAAAAAAGGGCTTCCCGAAAGAAGGCTTCTTTTGCTTCTTGATGAAAAGAGAATTATTTCCTTGGATGATGCACAAGAACAATCTGGATTAAGTCCTGACGAATTTAAAATTTCACTAGGAGTTTTGAAGGGGAAGGCTTTAATTGAAATAAAAAATGGTAAAATTTTTTTAAGTGCTTCAAGAGGAGAAATTTCAAAAAAAAGCATAGAAGAACTTTTTTTAGAGTCTCTTCCAATCGAAGAAGATAAATTAAATCCTGAACAAATGTTTTCTTTAAAATCTCTCCAAAAAAGAAAGGAAATAATTCAAATTGAAGAAAGAAAAAAATTTCTTATAAAAGTAACTTCTTTAGGTAAGGAAATTATGAATTCCAAAGAAGTTTCATATGATTTAATTGAACAAATCACTCCTGAAATTCTTAAAAAAGAACAAAATTGGAAAGGTAAAAAATTTAGAAGATATGATATTACACTTCCAGTTCCAAAAATAAATGGGGGAAAAAGACATTTTGTAAATTCTTCGATTGATTATGCTCGAAAAGTTTGGACCGAAATGGGTTTTGAAGAAATGAGTGGAAACTTTGTTCAGCCAAGTTTCTGGGTTTTTGATGCACTTTTTACTGCTCAAGATCATCCTGTTAGAGAAATGCAAGATACTTTTTTTGTAAATCATTCGGGAGAACTTCCAGATAAAAAAATTGTTGAGTCTGTTAAACTTGCTCATGAAAAAGGAGTTTCGGGAAGTAAAGGTTGGAGTTATAATTGGAATGAAGAAGAGGCTAAAAAAGAAGTTCTCAGAACTCACACTACTTGCCTTTCTGCTAAAACTTTATCTCAATTAAAAAAAGAAGATTTTCCAAAGAAATATTTTGCAGTTGGAAAAGTTTTTAGAAATGAAACTGTTGATTGGTCGCATGGTTTTGAATTTTATCAAACAGAAGGAATTGTAGTTGATCCTAGTTTAAATTTTAAACATTTACTTGGATATTTAAGGGAATTTTATAAAAAAATGGGTTTTTCAAAAGTTCGATTTAGTCCAGCTTATTTTCCTTATACTGAACCTTCCGTTGAAGTGAATGTTTGGCATTCTGAAAAAAAAGTTTGGTTAGAACTTGGAGGAGCTGGAATTTTTAGACCTGAGATTACTGTTCCCTTACTTGGAATTGATGTTCCAGTTTTGGCATGGGGACTTGGATTTGATAGAATAATCACCGATTATTATAAAATAAATGATCTTCGTGAACTTTACAAAAATGATATAACTAAATTAAGAAAAATGAAAAGTTGGGTGAAGGTGTAAAATGGCAAATGTAAAATTTGATAAAAACGCTTTTGAGAAAGACATTGGAAAGCTTGATGAAAAAATGCAAGAGAAAATTGCTTTGTTTGGAACTCCAGTTGAAAGTTTAGACAATGAAACTCTTGAACTTGAGATTTTTCCAAATAGACCAGATCTATTGGGATATCATGGATTTAAAAGAAGTTTTTTAAGCTTTTTAGGAAAAAAAACTGGTTTTAAAAATTATAAATTAAATAAACCTGAAAAAGATTATGAAGTGAAAGTAGACTCTAGTGTTAAAGATGTTAGACCTTTTACTGCTTGTGCAATTATTCGAGGATTAAAATTTGATGATAAAAAAATTAAAGAGATTGTTGAAATTCAAGAGAAAATTCATTCTACAGTTGGAAGACAAAGAAAAAAACTTGCAATTGGAATTTATCCTTTGGAAAAAATTGCACTTCCAATTACTTACAAAGCACTTGAGCCTGACAAAATAAAATTTCAACCTTTAGAACATCCAAAAGAAATGTCTGGTTTGGAGATTTTACAAAGACATCCGACGGGAAAAGAGTATGCTCATCTTTTAGCTGGAAAAATTAAATTTCCAATTTTTATTGATAAGGAAGAAAATGTTTTATCCATGCCGCCAGTAATTAATTCAGAGAGAACAGGAAGAGTAACAAATCAAACTAAAGATATTTTTGTAGAGTGTTCTGGATTTGATTTTGAAATTCTGGAAAAGTGTTTGAATATCCTTGTTTCTAATCTTGCAGAAATGGGGGGGAAAGTTTATCAGATGAAAGTTGGGAACAAAATTACTCCCCTTTTCAAGTCTGAATTTATGAATTTGTCTCTTGAAAAAACAAATAAAATTCTTGGTTTAAATTTAAATGAAAAACAAATAAAAGAATTTCTTGAAAGAATGGGTTATAATTATCAAGGTGGAAAAGTTGAAATTCC
>Ga0210057_1010794_pt1 | contig 10258 bp, 10 predicted proteins | sample CryGeyCG2114_010_2_FD_183968 | JGI IMG/M metagenome (GOLD analysis project Ga0210057, IMG submission 183968) | Groundwater microbial communities from aquifer - Crystal Geyser CG10_big_fil_rev_8/21/14_0.10 (SPAdes) (version 2) | ecosystem: Environmental > Aquatic > Deep subsurface > Groundwater ...
CTATTTTCCTGGCTTGATATGTTGTCATTCCCTCATTTTTCCTACGAATTATCTCCAAAACTTTAGTTCTGGTTAGTTTCATAACCTCATTATTTTTATCGTAGGGAAAAACTTTCGGGATAACACAGGAGAAAAAACTTCCAAAAGGTTTAAAAAGTTCATGATAGCTAAAATAGCCACTATAGTAAATAAATGTTTAAATATAACTATTGTAGTCTCATATTTTGCAGGGTAGATGGGTGTTTGGGGGTGGAAATTTGAATAGTGGAAAAATAGACCAAAAATCGATATTTGACGTGTTTTTTAGGGAAAAACCTGCAATGATGCTTGTTGAGCTGAAAAATGCAAACGCAAGCGTGTATGCTTCAGTACTCGCAAAACAGATCGACTGTACGTATTCTCATGTCGTGAAGATTTTGCAAGAGATGCAAAAAGCTGATTTAATCAACTTTAAGAAAGAAGGACGCCTTAAATTACTTGAACTAACCAAGAAAGGAAAGGATATTGCTTCAAACATTGAAAGCATTAGAACAATGCTTTAATTTTTTTTTATTTTTTTAAAGTAGAAATTTAAAGAAAAAAGTTAAAAAAATAAAAGATTCTATTCAAGATACATCTTCAATCTGTCTACATCAAGATTCCAGTCAACAGAAAGTTTATTACTTTTCTTGTAATATTTGACCAAGCGACGAATCTTTGATATTGTCAACTGATATCCACGCTTTGATGTCTTATCATGTATATTCTTCTCAAGATGTTGTTTTACTGCAATAAGTTTCTTGATTAAGTTCAATAAGTCTTCAGGCAATTGTTTTGCAAGACCATTCTCTGCAAGAATTTGTGAAACACTTTTTTCAGTAAGTACTTTCACGCTTTGAATTCCGTACGTATCACGAAGTATCATGCCGATTTCACTTGCACTCTTATCAGACTTTGCGTATTTAATAACAAGTTTCTCTACTTCTTTTCCTTTATATGATGCCCATGAAGGAACTTTATGTGCGGGCCGTGAACTCCCACTTTTACCTTTATCACGTGAATGCATTCGTGCCATTGTTGTATACCTCGTATATCATATGGAGAATAAGTATTTCTTTCTCCAGTACAGGTAAGCATTGTTTCTTATGTACCGACCTGCCTCTCGATAATACAAGTAAAATGGGGTGTTTATTTAAAAATGTTTGTTAAAAAAAGAAAAAAATAGAGAAAAATTAAAAGATAGTATCTAATTGTCTTTCTAATCCCCAGTACAATCGTTGCGTGTCATGCAGATTAAGAGTTTTGGTATCGTCGTCCAGTCGATCGCTTAAATATCCTGCATCTCGAAGAAGATCGTTCACAACGCCTCGATAAAGAGATGTATCCCCCACCATTAAAAGACCACGTTCACCCATAACTCGTTCAGTTGTATCTCGCCATACTTCTTGTCCATCTTTATTTTCTACAACATCTACGATTCCCGTTACCCAACCTCCGGCGTCTCTATCCGCGTACAATTCAACCCTGATAGAATGTTCATTACCCAAAGCTAATTCCACCCCTGCTTTTGGTCCCCTTCCTAAAGGCGTATACGAACTAACTCCTTTGTCTTCCTGATCCACCATTACAAGTGCAATATAGATTCGTTCTGGTTCGGATGGTACAACCAGAAGAGCGACACATCCATCATGAGATTCACCACTTTCTCCAAATATTTCTTGTTCTTGAGCAACCATTTTCACGACCTCCATCATTTATATGTATTCTTAGGTGTTGAAGATATAAAAGATATTTTACCAAATATCACGTTATTTCCGAAAAATTTAAATAATTAACAAGACTAATGCGTAGTATGAAGTATCTTCAGGACACATCACAAACCCAAAAAGTAACATTAGACAAAAAAGATACAAAGATTCTTTCACTTCTTGCCGAAAATGCGCGGACGAGTTACACACAAATCGCAAAAAAGGTTGGCTTGTCACGTGATGCTATTAGGTATAGAATTAAAAACCTTGCAGTTAAAGGCATACTTCAAGGATCGCGTGTTGTCATTGATACCACTAAGTTTGGATATGACACATATCATCTTTTTCTTCAGTTAAAATTGCCATCAAAAGAAAAAGAGGCAGACACGATACAAAAACTACAAGGACACAATTTTGTTAAAACAGTGATTGCGTTCAGTGGAAAGTTTGATGTTGAATTGAGTATAATAGCAAAAAATGTTTATGAATTTAACACACGGCTCGATATAATTCTTAATGATTGTTATCCCCTTGTGCAGAATTATGAAGTTCTTATAATCATTGCACCACACCTTAATCTTGTATTCCCACAAAGTTTTGTTTCATCAAAAAGTGAAATACAAAAGAAAAGAAATGTGGGCGTTGCACCACATGACAAAAAGGATATGGCAATCCTTAATATTCTTGCAAATGATGCCATAAAACCATATTATAGTATTGCAAATAGTGTTGGTCTTTCTGCAGATGCCGTAACTCACAGGGTTCGGAAAATGAAAGATAATGGAATCATAACAAACTTTGTTCCTATAATTAACTATACTGGTCTTTCATATAGCATTTATGCATTACTTTTACGGTTTACAGATTTACATAAAGAAAAAAAAGACACATTACAAGAATTACTTCAAGTTGATAAGAATACTTTATGGGCTGTCCATTGTATCGGGAAGTATAATACGATAATATACCTTTGCGTCAAGAATACAGAAGAAGTACATGATACACTCAACAACATTCGACGACATTTCCCCGAAGCGGTAAGTGATTATGAAATTCTTATCGCAAAAGAAGAGCATAAATATACGTACTTTCCTGAAACTATAAATAGCTTTTAAAACCAAAAAACTTATTAACATCATCTTTATTATCAACCATACGCAGAAAAAAGGTGTATCTCAATGTTTCAACAACATACGTCCCATTCGAGGAATCACTTTCGGTTCTATACAGTGATGATTACTCTTATTGTTGGAGGGATATTTATACTTTTGCTTGTGAACAATAATGAGAGTGCGTTTGGTTTCACAAGTGCAGTTATAGGGAATGTAAAGAATACAACCGCAGATCAAGGAGGTGTGATACTTGGTTCTGAACGATCTTTGTTTGGCGAAACGTTTGAGAATAACGAATTACTAAGCGCGAAGAAAGTTTCCACGCGATTAACGTTTAATACGATCCCAAGCGTTGCAAAAGATGCACGAGTGAATAATATGGAACTTCGTTTTGATGACCTTTCCACGACGATAACAGTGAATGAGGATAAATTAGAGTTGCATAACTTAAAAGAAGTTTACCTCCGCATTGAGAATTTTGTTGGGCGAATCGGATTTGAAGGTGGCGGGGCGTCGTTAAAAGGAACTGCGAGCCGTATCGCGGTAAACGATGTTGCATTATCATCCGAGAAGAATATTGATATTGAATTCAATAACCTTGATTATAAATATTTAAATTTGGATTCTATCGAACTTAGAGACATAAGCCTTTCTCGAGGATCAGGAAAACTAGAAGTGGGGGAACGTCTCGCATACTCACTTGAGAACGATAAAATCACAATAGGATCATTCAAAGGAGAATTTACTGTTGATAAAACAGATAACTCAACGGAAGTACTTACTCTTGAAGGAGATGTACAGGGGATAAGTGTTAGTGGAGATTTATTGGACTTGGATGTAAGATGATTTATTACTTTTAGATAGTTAATCATCACAAAACTTATAAACGATTCTTTGTTTGATTTTGGTATGACAGACCTTCATACGTTGGAAGCTATTCTAGGAAGGTTTGATACAGCATTGGATGATCAAGGCAGGCCATTATTCTCACACCCAAGAAGACTATCTAATATACATAATGATGTTACCGTTAAGTATGTTATTGCCATGGGGCGAACGGCGACCGAAGATTTCGAAAGAAGAGATATAATCCCACACTTTTGTGATCGCTTTGAAGTAGACAAAAGTGAAATGGATGCCCTTCTTAGAAAAAAAGGGAACTGGATGGACTATAGATTATTTACTGCCCTTGCATTACATTTCCAAATACAACTTGGACTTGAAGAAGAAAATTTTATTGAAAGAATAACGTCAAGAGTATTTACTGACTATCAAGATAGACAAATTGCTATGGGAAAATGGGTATTAAATTTCGAACAAATATTACGTGGTATGCCTCGAGCGTTCAAAAGCTGGACAAAAGTTGTTGATATTGGCCCACCCGAAGTCACATATGCAAATAAAAAGAAGGGACGTATAGAAACTGTAAAACTTACACGGAGAACTCGTGATGAGTATAGAAACAGTTTACGGGATGTTGTTGGGGAAGATTTTTTACGAGTCATATTACGACGTGACTGTGATTTTTCAGTATCGTCATTTGAAACAACATTTGGTGTTTTCTTTGAACAACGAGACTTGACAGTTGAAAGAACAGTATGTGAGAGTGATACTCTTGAATCAAGCGTGTACATAATACGCCCGGAAAGACAGTACAAGACGAGAAGAAAGCGATTCTGGAAAAATGTACAACGGATGTGGAAACGCAAAGTTCTTTACGTACCTCTTATTGGTGCAGTGGTCGCAGAAAGAAGATTACTGGAACTTACAAGAGCAAATGAAAGACTTACTGACATAATCGCGGGAACAGAAGCAACAATACGCGAACAGACAGAAACTATGGCGGCAAAGAACGCACAACTAGAAGATCAGTTGGATACTATTTTAAATTTAATGACGCAATTGCAAGAGTTGAGAACATCAGGAGACATCCATGCAATTAAAAATTTTACACAAAGAAGAAGAGAACGAGAGAGAGATTCTGTTATGCCAAACATGGCAACATCTATTTATCTGGCATACCAGCAAGTACAACAAGATACCTTTGGGCTAGAATATTTAATGGCAATATGTAAACCATTTGGAATTAATGGAGAGGATTTTGATAAACCGTTTGCAATAGAGACAAAATTGCGAAAGGTTGTAATACAGGATTTAGGCACGAGAGTACCAACAGATAAAGCGAAAAGGAGCGTCATTCGGTCATTACGAGAAATGTATAATCCTGAAATTATTGATAGTATTACAACTCGATACTTTTCAACAACAAGACGACACTTCCAGAACCAAATTGATGTTCTTGTGGATGGTTTGATGAAAAAAAAGTATACCCCCCTAGAAGTTAAAGAAATGTTTGACCATTATATGCCAGGAAATCCAACATCACTTTTTGATTCACCAAAAAAGAAAGTTATAAGTGACGCATTACGTAAAGTATTAGAAAAAGTCGCAAAACCAATACCTTTAGAAAGTTCGTATGAAGCGTATTTACAAGCACAAGAGAAGTACAAAGAAAGATTGCAAGGCCATATCCTTAAAGATTTTGATCCTTTTTCGTTATTTGAAAGCCTTCGTGGAACACTTCAGATGATTAATTATATTAATAGACGATTTCATGATTTAGGTCAAGCAATTACACTTGAACGAGTAGACTTTAAAACTGTACTTGATAGGGCATATGATATTGCCTGTCCGGAAGATAGTGATAAACCATTTTATGTTGATACACGCGCCATGCAACTAAACCCAACATTCAATACAAGCAGCGAAGTCTTTGCCACTATTATTGCAGATCGAATGTTTGATGTTGTCAGAGCAGGTTCGCCAACATTTACAATAATAACACGAGAACCAAATCAGAATGATATCCTTCCTTTCGGCGACGGAATAATGGATCTTGAAAGTGATGCTCTTTATTTAATACTCGAGAATTATGGAAATCCTTATCAAGCAGATGTTGCAGAATGGAACAACGAGTACCTTGCTGGTAGAAGAGATACTCCGATGAGTACAAAAGGAAAAGGGGGAGGGAAAGGAACTGAGCGCCTCAAAAAGTTCTTAGATTTGTACGGTGCAAAGTGTTTCATCGAACCATTTCAAGAAGAAACGCAACAGGGAACACGATATAAAATTTTATTTCCTTCTTTAGATTTTATGAGATAATTTAAGAAAAAGTAGAAAAAATAGAAATTATTCAAGAAGACTATCAATAACTCTACGCCAATTGTAATCATTCACTTGGGCAGATTCACGAATTGCAGGAATCATTATCTCTGGATGCTCGGCAACTGCAGGAAATAATCTTACAACAGTATCTAATGTTGATTCAACAGCACTTCCCTCTACATCAGTACCGCTTCCTTTATCAGAAACAACAACTGCAGAGTTTGGATGCCGTTCTAAAAATGATCCTATGTGTGTTGACGCACCCGCTAATGGGTTATCTTTTTCACGACCAAACAAAACATCAAGTTCTCGAACATCAGCACCGTGACCAGTATGGATCACTAAAAGACTTCCTTTCTTCAAATAATGAGCAAAGTTAGGGTTATACAATAAAAGCTCGCCAGGACGCGTATCTCCAGAATCATCTCTATTTATGTCTCCATTACTTTCATTTCCCGCCATGTCCCTATCAAGAAGAGAGATAATTGTTGTATCGGGAGAATGTGTATATAGTTTATCAAGATGAGATTCCGTCACCTCAACAGATGCAGAAGCATAAATTCGTACACCTTCAGGAAGAGCATTACCGACAGTTGGATCGTATGAGTCAACATCTGCTTCTGGAAGCAAACCTTGTGGATTCGCTCCAAAAGCACGAGCTACAGCAGAATATGCTGCATTTAATTGTGAAGGATCATCTTCCGTTATAAGAACGGCAGTTTTGACACCAACATAATGATCATTAGGGTCTGGAACACTTCCACTAAGAACGTCGTCTAACGCAGTATTCCAATCGACAGCACCGCTTTCTGTTGTTGGTACGCCATCACCCTCTTTTCGTAAATCATAATCTGCCATTATAGTTCACCCAAAACTCTTATTCACTACTTTATGATGAGGATGTTATTTAAACATTTATATTCTTCAGTATATATCTTTAAAGAGTAAAAAGAAATGTTAAGAAACATTAATATACACTAACACAATAACTCATGCTGTAAAAGAGATGAAACGATGTTAAAGACGCTCATAAAAATAACGCCAGTATCAGTCATTGAATTGTTTGAGTCATTTATTCTTGCAAAATATCCGCGGACAAAATGGTTCGTAACAAAATCTACTCCAGATGCATTGGAAGCAATTTCTGAACGAAAAGTTGTATCAGTATTCAAAAACGCTGCACAAAAAACACCAGCGTATCAAAAACTTCTGAAAACATATAATATCAATTACAAAGAAATAAACACAATTAAAGACTTTAACGAACGTGTTCCGCAAAAAAATAAAGAAAATTATGTAAGACGATACCCAATAGAAGCACGGTGCATGTATGAGAAATTGCCTGCGCACGGAAATATTGACGAAAGTGGTGGAACGAGCGGCGTTGCAACAAACTGGATACATGATTTTGAGGAGCAGAACCTTCTGTTTAGATCATTAAAGTTTGAATTCAATTATATATTTGATGGTAATACAAAAAATTTTCTGGTTATTAGTGCATGGTCGACTGGTCCATGGGCAACAGGTGTTAAGTTTTGTGAACTGATGGAACGAATGGCACTTGTTAAAAATACAGCAACCGATCCAAAAGATATTATTAAAACGCTTAAGATGTTTGGCACGAACAAGAATTACCTTATTGGTGGCTATCCCCCATTTGTCAAAAACCTTATTGATGAATGTAGTCGGGAAATTAATTGGAAACGATATAATATTGATCTTGTGACTGGAGGCGAAGGCGTCACATTAGAATGGGTAAACCATATACGAAAAAAACTGCGCCCAGAAACAAAAATAATTTCGTCGTACGGGGCATCCGATGTTGACATAGGTATTGGGTTTGAAAGCCCGATTTGTTTTCATATACGAAAGGCAGTAGCGGGTAATAAAGAACTTCAAGAAAAATTATTTGGTAAAGAAAGAGAACTTCCCATGATTTTTCAGTATAATCCAACAGTCCATTACATACGAAACATTACAAACAAAGAAGGAAAACCAGAATTTGAAATAACGTTGCTTGACAAGAAAGCGGCAATACAAAAAATTAAATATAACCTTCACGATGAAGGAAAAAAGTTCGCATACAAAGAACTTATTTTTATCATGGAAGGGCATGATAAAAACTTCCTTACGAACTTTATGAAGAAGTCAGGTTCAAAAGATATCCTGAAATTGCCTTTCTTATGTATTTTTGGAAGAAGTGATGGAACCCTCAGTTTTGATGGTGCAAATGTGTTTCCAGATCAAATTGAAACAAGTATCATTAAAAACAAAGATGTCGCCAAAAAAACAAACAGGTTCAAGATACAAAAAAAATATGACCGGGACCATAATGTTCAATTTCATGTTCATATAGAACTTAAGAATCGCCATAAACCTTCAGTATCGTTAAAAAATAAATATGCAAAAATTATTCTTGACGAACTTATGGACGTTAATCCCGACTTTAAAGAATCGTACACTAAAAACAAGAAACTAAAGCCTATTATTAACGTGTACGTTTTTAACCATCCGTTGTTCAGGCAAGATAATGTAAAGGCAAAGAATTCGTACATAATTAAAGAGAAATAAGAATAATCATTCAACACAACCCTTTCTTACACAATTCTTCCCGTTTTACTTTCCTTCGATAATTCCCATATTTATCCTCTGGAGAAAATTTTGGTGGTTTAGGGAGTATGGTTTTTATGCCACATGTTGGACAGGTATCTCGTATAGTATACAACTTACAAACAGAACAGGTATAGATATGTTGTGCCATTCTTCACTTTACTCGCTTTTCTCTCTCTCAAACTCTGCTGAAGAAATCTTGTCGTTAAACTTTTGCAAGATAGCGACAACTTTTTTTAATGTTGCTTCGGCAGGTTTATAATCAAAATCTTCAATAACCAACTTGTATCTTCCAGCACCTAAATAAAACAAACTTAATGTTGGAGAAACTTTTCCTATCGCATGTAACACCGTTTTTATTTTATCAATCCCTTCAGAAGAGTATGTACGGAGTCTTACTTCACCTTTAATTGTAATTTGTTTAGGTTTAAACTTATCAATAACGGCACTATGTATTTCCTGAGCTAATTCTTTGTTTAAATTTAATGTTGAAATATCAAAAGTACCTTCAACAATATCTTTGAAACAAAGGTAGAGATGTGAATAGTGAACAAAGACTTCTTTTGTAATTTCTTTATAGATATCTCCCACATTTTTGTTCAATTTCTTTGCAAGATTTTTGACAAGCTGTTCTGCTTTCATTTCTTGTCTAATCTCGTCAAGTTTCTCCCTCCGTTGAGTAGAATTAACTCTTCGTAATGATAAATCAATGTGGCCTTTCTGTGTATCAATCCGAAGAACTTTACATACTATTTGTCTTCCTACACTTACGTAATCACGAAGGTTTCGTATTCTTCCTGGTGAGACTTCAGAAATGTGTACCATCCCAGAATCGTTATACTCAATCATATCAACAAACACAGAATTAGGATAAATCTTAGTAACTTTACAAAGCACTATTTCTTCTTCTTCTGGTAGTCCGTGTCGTTTATAAAACATACAAATCTACAAAAGAGTGTCATTTATAAATCTTTGGCGAACTATTCTAAAACTTCAAGAACTCGTGCAGAAACCTTTGATTTACCGCCAGTAGGAAATGCAATTTCGTTGTTACAGACTAAACAAAAAACAATATTACTTGCGTTACCAAAAACTATCTGTTCATTCTTACACTTTGAACATCGTACTTTTATGAATTTACTTTTTGTTTCCATTCTTTATTTAAACAAACTCAACACGTTTTGCTCTGATACCAGACCTTTGTGAACTCATCTTTTTACAAACGGTACAAGTATATCTCAAATCTGTTTTTTTTGTTGCTTTTGCACCGGTTCGTTTCCATTTAGATACTGCTGGTTTTGAATATCTTCCCATATTCCCAGTACCACGAGCATCTCCACGTTTTCGAGCCCTATACTTGGAACCCCAACTGAGAGAACTTGCAGTACGTTTCTTATTTTGTGCAATCTTATGGTCAGTATGTTTCTTGCACGTTTTACACAGTCTCTTTGCAGATTTTGGGATTTTCATGTGTTCAGTTGCTTGGAGAGCAGTTTATTTATAAAGATTATGTTTATAGGCAGTGTAAAGTTATGAGCAATAGACATTTGGCATTAGCCAAAATCTCGCTTTGAGAAAAGCGTACAAAATTTCTATCATACTTCTAAATCTATTTCTTCCTAAGTTTAATTGTATTTTAGCAGC
>Ga0210057_1010799_pt1 | contig 10254 bp, 8 predicted proteins | sample CryGeyCG2114_010_2_FD_183968 | JGI IMG/M metagenome (GOLD analysis project Ga0210057, IMG submission 183968) | Groundwater microbial communities from aquifer - Crystal Geyser CG10_big_fil_rev_8/21/14_0.10 (SPAdes) (version 2) | ecosystem: Environmental > Aquatic > Deep subsurface > Groundwater ...
GGAACTTACCCGACAAGGTATTTCGCTACCTTAGGACGATTATAGTTATCGCCGACATTCACTAGGGCTTCGGGCCTTGGCCTACATCTTGCGACATAGACCTAAACCGTTGACCTTCTAGCATTGGTCAGGCGTCACCCTCTATACATCAGCTTACGCTTTAGCAGAGAGCTGTGTTTTTGATAAACAGTCGCCAGGGGTCTTTAGCTGCGGCCCAACTTCTCTTTGATATAATCTCGAGTTATTGGGCAGGCCATCTTGCGAACTTACGGCCGCTGTATTGCCGAGTTCCTTAACGAGGAATCACCCGTTCGTCTGAGGCTACTCGCCTCGCCCACCTGTGTTGGCTTTTGGTACGGTCGCCATTTGTTTAGCTCTAGAGGGTTTTCTCGAAAGCGCGCTCAACTGACTTCGCCAGATAAATCCAGCTTACTAACTATTCTCGAATTTAGCATTAAAACTATTCTGACGGATTTTCCTGTCAGAAATTCTCAAATAGTCAACACAAATCCAATAATGTGTTCAATCTACAGCACTTCGTCACCTCTTCGAAAACAAAGGGCGGTCACGGAATATTAACCGTGTGTCCATCAGCTTCACCTCTCGGTTACGCCTAAGGACCGACTAACCCTTGGTTGATTGACATTGCCAAGGAACCCTTGGGCTTACGACGTGTCGAGTTTTCATCGACATTGTGGTTACTAATACCAACATTCTCTCTTCCTTACGCTCCATCATGCCTCGCGGCTACGACTTCGATGCTGTAAGGAATGCTCCCCTACCGCTATATAAATTAAAAACTTACATAACCCGCGTCTTCGGCAACAAGCTTGAGCCCCGTTACATTTTAGGCGCAGAATCTCTTGACTAGTGAGCTGTTACGCACTCTTTAAAGGATGGCTGCTTCTAAGCCAACCTCCTAGCTGTTTAAGAAATTCCACCACCTTTACCACTTAGCTTGTGTTTAGGGGCCTTAGACTGCGGTCTGGACTGTTTTCCTCGCGAAAATGGAGCTTAGCCCCCACTTTCTGACTACACGCCTGAACACCTGGCATTCGGAGTTTGATTAGTCGCAGTAGGATAAACCATCTGTAACTATTCAGTGCTCTACCTCCAGGCTTATAGCGTGCGCTAGCCCTAAAGCTATTTCGGGGAGAACCAGCTATTACGGAACTCGATTAGCTTTTCACTCCTTGCCACAGTTCATCCGAGAGCATTACACGACTCATCGGTTCGGGCCTCCCCCTGATTTTACTCAAGGTTCACCCTGACCATGGCAAGCTCGTCCCGCTTCGGGTCTTATGCCTGCTACACAAATATTTTATTTGATAGTCCCGATAAATCAGGAATAACAAATAAAATATTAATTCGCGCTATTAACACTTGGTTTCCCTAAGACTCCATCCCAAAGGATTTAGTCAAAGCAGCATAGCATAAACTCGTTGGTTCATTCTGCAAAAGGCACACCGTCATCCGCCAACAAAATAAATTTTATTGATTTGGACTCCGATTCTATGTAAGCCTATGGTTTCAGGATCTATTTCACCGCCCTCACCGGGCTACTTTTCACCTTTCCCTCACGGTACTTGTTCACTATCGGACATTAAGAGTATTTAGTCTTGGCAAGTAGGCTTGCCTGCTTCCTACGGAGCTGTCGTTCTCCGCAGTACTCAAGATTAACAACTAGGAGTATGCGAGCGTTTTCGTCTACGGGACTATTACCCTCTTTGGTTCGCTTTTCCAAAACGATTCCACTAACGAACCCGCAACTTTTTCACTCCTTAAAGAGCCTGCGCCCTTTGCGTCGTTATCTTACAACCCTACCATCTTAAATCTAAAAGACAAAAGATAGTAGTTTGGACTTCTCCCTTTTCGCTCGCCGCTACTAAGGGAATGAAGAAAAATCTTTTATTGTTCTATCAATTGAGTAGAACAATAAAAAATAGTTCTCTTATTTTCTTTTCCTCCAGGTACTGAGATGTTTCACTTCCCTGGGTACGCTCCTTAGCTTGAACCTGCTAAGGTAATCGCGTTTTACGCGATTGGGTTGCCCCATTCGGAGACCTCCGGGTCAAAGGCTGCTAGACGCCTCACCGAAGATTATCGTTGTCACGCCACGTCCTTCTTCGCCTCTTAATGCCAAGGCATCCACCATAGGCTCTTAGTCTTGGCTAGTTTTAATTAACCACAATTTTTTGCGTGTGATTCTTACTTTTGGTAACTTTCAAAAATTGCTTGCGCAATAATTAAAAGTACAATTCTTTTAAACCTAATAAATTAAATTTAAAAGTTTACCTGCATTGATTTTTAATTTTTAATGTACTTCGGATTTTTTAGGTCCGAAGGTAAAAATTTAATTTTTTAAATCCTCACCTTCGCCCCCAGAAAAAAGAAAAACCGCTTTCGGGAAGCGGGTTGACAACTTTCAATAACTCAACGTTTAACCGCTTCCTTTTTGATTAAGTAATAATATCTTATTCATAAGTCTTTTAGCGGCTGCAGAGCTATCCACAGCTGTAGTAGAGTCTATCATAGCTAAATCAAGCCTGTCAATAGACATTATAAAGCCCGACTATATGTCGGGCTTTATATAAAAACCTATTTACCTCTTGCTCGTAGCAAAGTCTAACGGCAATATTGGATGTAGGTGAAACTCATTAATTTCAACAGCGGTTGCTTCGACTAAACCGATTATATTATCAAGTGCCAATAGTATATCTTTTTCTAAATCAACGATATCATCATTATCGCGTACTTTCTCAATGATATCCTTTAACTCTATTGCCTGATTATAAATCTCGGCTAACACTTTTTCATAACCATTCGTACTCATATAACGCCTCCTTAAATAGTTAAAAGAACATTAAAAACCCTAACCAAATCTTCTTTCGTCTCTAAACCCCGCACCCACTACCAGAGGCGGGCAAAAATTTTATCAGTCCGTTATCCTGTAAATATTTATGGACACTCTGATTTCCTGTAGCACTTGAATAGTCTTTTCCTAATACTTCTTTGGCATCCACATCCTCCCAACTTTTATTGAATTTATTTTTGAATAATAATGAAATCTCATAATATGCTTGGCTAAACCAATAAGAATTTATATATTTTAATGCTTCATAGATTTCAGCCTCATCTGTACCGCGCGAAGCCATCAGCTCAATCACCGCCAACGCAGCCATGCCATGATTACAATCTGGGAATGCGGTTGAATTGTTGCAACATGGTCTAAACACATTTGCCGAAACTCTCTCAACAATTTTTTGTTGTTCGAGTGTCAAACTTATAATATTAAATTTTGAATAGTATTGCATTGCATTACCCTTACCCAAAGTCCAACCACCCGTAGACGCAAAATTACCCGCCTTTTCAATGCCTCCATATTTAACCATTGCTCCCTCGGTCAAAATTGAATTATTGTTTGCTAATCCCAGCGCCCAAAAAAAGTTCAATAAAAAATTAGCGTTCTTTCGATTTATAACGATATTTTTATCAGAACCATTAACCAGCATATCAATCTGCTCTTGTGTTAGGGGACTATTATTTTTTTTATATAGTTCACTCATTTTATCAAAATCGATAACTCCAGATTTAATTAGCTGCGAACCAAGATCTCCATAAGAAATATTTAGCTCAACTCCACCAACAGGAATTATCGCTTCTATAGCTTGATCGTCTGTTTCGGTAGCGCCAGAACTATTTTTTATAGCATTGCCAGCTGATGCAGACGAAGAATTATCTCCAGTTCTCACCAAATGCATTTGACCACTTTTCACTCCATAAGAAATGCCCGCTACAATTATAGCGAGCGCAACCAGACCCCAAAAAATATCTTTCTTTTTTTGCCCTGATTCTTGAGACCCTGATTTAGTTACTTCCTCCATTTTTTTATTATATTATTTTTTAATTTTTCAAATTTATTTTCTTGGATTGATTTTCTAATAGCCTCGAATAATTGTATCATAAAAAAAATGTTATGATAAGTCAAAAATCGCAAACCATTTATTTCCCCAGATCTGCAAAGATGCGCTAGATACGCTCTGGTATATCGTTGGCATACAAGACACGAGCATTTTTTATCTAAAGGGCTCTTATCAGATTTATATTTTGATAAAAAAATATTTAATTTGCCACTAATAGTTAATACAACGCCGTGGCGACCATACCTAGTTGGAGTTACACAATCAAACATATCAACTCCACGTTCTACCGCCAGCAATATATCATCTATTTCCCCAATCCCCAATAGATGCTTCGGCTTCTCTTCAGGCAAAATACTTATTACAGACTCAACAATTTTTGGCATCTGCTTTCCACCAAACGAACCTCCTATGCCGTATCCTTCAAAGCCCAAGTTAGATATCTCTTTTGCGCTTTGTTTACGCAAGCCCTGATAAACTCCGCCCTGCACAATTCCAAAGAGCGTTTGTTTATTATTTTTATGCGCCTCTTGTGAGCGTTTTGCCCAACGTAAGGTTCTAGCAATAGATTGCTTAGTATATTCGTAGTCAGCCAATGGTGAAGTGCATTCATCTAAAACATAAATTAAATCTGCCCCTAATTTATTTTGAATTTCCATTGAATACTCGGGGGTTAGATTGTGCAATGAACCATCTATGTGAGAGTTGAACTTTACTCCATCCTCGGTAATTTTAGCTAATTTGGTATTTTGGGATTGATTTTTTTCTGTTGTAGATTTCTTAGATTGTCTATTCTCATTAACCACTTTGCCAACCTTATCTGTCATACCAAAGCCTAAACTAAATGCCTGATAACCTCCAGAATCAGTCATTAAAGCTCCCTCCCAATTCATAAATTTATGGAGACCGCCAATTTTTTTTATCAAATCAGCGCCAGGGCGTAACATCAAATGATAAGTATTACAAATTATTATTTCGGCTCCAATGTCTCTCATCTCAAAAGTATCTAAACCTTTTATAGAAGCAAGCGTCGCAACAGATAAAAAAGCTGGCGTATTTAGCACACCGTTAGGTGTTTCTAAAACACCCACCCGAGCATTGGTTTTTTTGTCTTTAGAAACAACCGAAAATTTCATAAACTTATCATAACAGATAAATCAAAAAAATACTTCAAGAATCTTACACCAAAAACCCGCCAAACAGCGGGTTTTTTGAAACCTTTATATTTTCTAAATTACTTCTTTGCTCCCAATATCTTATACATGCCGGTTCCACAAACCGTACAAGTACCCTTCATAGCGCGACGCTTTACATCGCCCTTTCCAGCCATTTCTACCTCTTGGGCGTCTTTCATTTCCCTTTTCTCTTTACACTTTACGCAATAACCGATTGTTGGTTCTGCCATTTTTTTAAAATTTTCGCTTATTTATACGGCCAATGGACGAGATCGGCCAAAGTTGAGCCTATTTGACTCTAAGCGTATTCTAGCATAAATAAGCTTAAATTGCAATTAGTTATCCACAGAACCACTTTTATGCCAAATAAGCTCACGCTGTCTTTTTCTTAATTATCTCCCTTAAAATAACCTTAACTTTTTCAATACTATCAAAATCATATACTGAAACCAGGGTTGCGGTTATTTTAAGACGCTTTAATGCCGATAATTTTTTCTTAACATCCGCTGGGCTAACCGCGTCACTTTTACTCAAAAAAACATATTCTTTTTTATCCAACAAAGCTTTATTATAGGTGCCTAATTCATTTCTAATTGCCTTATAATCATTAACTGGGCTACTAGACTCTGCAGATATCACATGGAAAATAGTATTGGTTCTCTCAACGTGCCTTAAAAACTTAATGCCCAGCCCTTTACCATCTGAAGCGCCTTCAATAAGACCAGGTAAATCAGCCAAGACCAAACCAAAATGAACTCCCAAATTTGGCTCAAGAGTAGTGAACTGATAATTGGCCACTTTACTTTTAGCGTTTGTTAATTCATTTAGTAAGCTGGATTTACCAACATTAGGAAGCCCTACCAAGCCAACATCAGCAATAAACTTTAGCTCTAATCTAATTTCAAAGCTTTCTCCTGGAAGCCCAGGTTGTGATTCTTTTGGACTAGTATTAATAGACGAACGAAATTGAAAATTACCTTTTCCGCCTCTACCGCCACTCGCCAATAAGACTCTCTCACCAATCTTGATAATCTCCTGATCCATTCCATTGGTTAAATTATGTGCCACAGTCCCCACTGGCACAGGAATTATCAAATCCTCACCCGACTTACCGTCAACAAATTGACCACGCCCATTATCACCATTTTGGGCAGACAGAACTTTTTTAAATCTCAAACTATTTAATGCACTATAATCACTTATCCCTTCCAAATAGACACTACCACCAAGACCACCATTGCCACCGACTGGCCCTAATGATTGTTTATTTTTGTTAAAAGCAACAACACCTTTACCGCCATCTCCTGCTTTAACCCTAATTTTTACATCATCAATAAGCATTTATTTTGATTCTTTAGCCTTACGACGTTTTAACACATAAAAGTAAATATACAAAGTAATCACGGCCAGTACATTAGGAATAAAAATTATTGGGTGAGCCCAAGAGATACCATTGAACCTAAAGCTAGATACTGGCCACAAAAAAAGAGTAGGGGAAAAATCGGTTGAATGTGTAAATATATCAATAACTATATGAAGACCCCAAGGCAAAAGCAACCAAATGAGCCACTTCATTATTGCCCAAACTAGCAAAAAAATAATTAAATATATTATTAAACTATGAGTTATGTTATAAAGAGAATGTACATACTGCGGGACACTAAACGCCTCTGGTGGCCCCCACTGCCACACAGGCATTGGAGTTATCCCAAACAACATCGCTAAAAAATGAAGCCCAAAAGATAATAAATCTGGACCCATACCAATAAAAAAAGCTAGCCAAAAATATTTTCGGCTTTTATCATGAAACAGCAATCCTCCCCACAGACCGTGCGAGATAATATCCATGTAACCTATTATATCATATAAAAATGAAAATTATGCCTTTATATGCTAAACTGCTATTATCATGAGAATACAAAAATATTTATCAAAACATAAAATTTGCTCTCGCAGAGAAGCGGAGACCTATATAAAAATGGGGTTAATTAAACTTAACGGAGTAGTTATTAGAGATCTTGGACGACAGATTGACCCAAGTATTGATAAAGTTGAACTACTAAATTTACCGCCATCACTAGCATCCAAAAAAATAACTATTGCTGTCAATAAACCAAAAAATATCGTTTGTTCTAAAAATTCCACAGAAGGTAAAACAATTTTTGAACTGCTCCCAAAATTTGCACACTTAAACACAGTCGGACGCCTTGATAAAGCTTCGGAAGGCTTAATCTTACTTTCTAATGATGGCACAGTAACCAATGCAGTAACTGGCGATAAACACACGGTTGAAAAGGAATATGAAGTAATGGTTCGAGAAACCATCAGGCCAAATCATATACAAAAAATTGAAACTGGCATGATGCTAGACGATGGCCCAACCTTACCAGCGCGAGCTAAAATGTTAGCACCTCATTTGATACAAATTGTTTTAAAAGAAGGCCGAAAGCACCAAATAAGACGCATGCTGGCCGAATTAAATTTAACGATTGAAAAACTTAGACGTGTTAGAGTTGGCAATATTATTTTAGGTGACTTAAATATTGGTGAATATCGACAATTAACAGATAAAGAGCTCTCTTTTCTAAAAAAATAGAGGACAGCTTTTTTGCTACCCTCTATAGGAACTACGTTTTTATTGGACGTTGCTCACCGAAATATGTGGCAAGTTTATAGTGGACGATTCCCATGGCCTCCAACATTATGACACATAATATTATGTACCCGATGTCTGCATGCGCATAGAAATGGCTAACAAAAGTGCCAATTACTTGCCCAAATCGCATACAGTGAAAGTTAGTCAAAAGCTGTGCTGACGAGAAAACGCCAAGTATATTCCACCAAAAGGAATGTGCAGTATCCAATACCACCGAGTATCGCACCGCATGCAAAGACAAATATCGCGAGATGAATAATTGCTACCAATATTGGCAATACAATTGGGTTGCATATTGCCAAAGAAAAATACAAAGTTTCTTTAATATCTTCTACGACAAGACTACATATCGCAAAAAATACCACTATGACGGTATTTATCACAAGCATGTTGACCATGTAACCGTTTGTGTCGCTCTCCGAGCCAAATATCTTCAGCGTATCGTAATTTGATCGGAACACAAAGTCAACCAGCCATATTGAGAGTCCACCGACTACCGCAACAAACAAGCACCTGAGAATGGACTTATAGTGTTTCTCGTTACTTATAGAAGTCCGTTCTCATTTCTATGAACAAATTTTTTGCGAGTTCCGGCTCAAATGACAGCCGTACGATAATACTCATTATTGCGCCCACCATAGCGCCATAAAGCCAAAACTGATCATTCGACTCCGCAACCACACCACCTACAACAACCCCACAAAAAATTGAAATAAATATCTTTAATGCGTTCATCTACTTCGCGTTCATCTACTTCCCTCCATATTTGAATGTTAAAGTTCTTATACTTTTAACAAATATATCATAATTTATGTCAACAAGTACATTGCTATAACCTACTTGGTCATTAAACTAAATTAATCCTTGAATTAATTCAAGGATTAATGCTGGAATTGTTTAAGTTAGTAATTCCTAGCCTGTGGCATGGGTGGAATGTTTTTCTTTGACTTGGGTTTTGGTTTAGGCATGATGAGTTCGAGGACTTGGTCTGTTATCTTGATATCTTGGGCGGTGAGGATTTTTATATTCATGGCTTGTTCGGCAAAAGCAACCCAGTAGTTATTCCTATCTTCCTCTAGTTTCTATTGCATCCCCTCCCAGTCTTTCTCTGTACTATAAATACAATGCCATTCTTACTTGGGCACCAGATAGATTAAGCAGGAATGCCGGAGACTTAGGATCAATTGTAGATTTAATAGACCAAAAACTACTTTTTGAGATAAAGACTTATGGACAAAGATTCACTAACAACCCGAACGAGAAATTCCTATTAATGATACTCGGTAGCCAGGCCAAGCTGGAAAACGATAATAAGGCGGTGAATGTAAAACGCGGATTAAGAGCACGTTGTGAAATGGGCTGGCGACCGGGAGTTGCACCAACCGGCTATCTTAACGAAAAACACGTTGATAAAAAATGCCAATGCCGGATTGACCCCAAGCGCGCACCAATAATTAAAAAGATGTTTAAAAAGGTAGCTTACGAAAACTACAGTGGTCGAAAACTATTCCAATGGCTAAAATATGAAACTGGATTTGTAACTAAAGGTGGCAAGCCCTTAACACTTAGCAATGTCTACATTCTTCTAAAGAATCACTTCTATTACGGCACATTTGAATATCCCATTGGTAGTAACAACTGGTATCAAGGTAAACACGAACCAATCATTAGTATCAAATTATTTAACCTTGCGCAGGAAAAGGCTGCCACCCATTCGACTAAGTTTGAAAATCATGAGTTCGCCTTCACCAAATTGATGAAGTGCGGGCTTTGTGGTTCGAGCATCACCGCTGATGAAAAAATTAAAACCCAAAAGAACGGCAATATTCACCGCTATGTCTATTATGGCTGTACTAAATTTAATGATAGAGGATGCAAGTGTGGATACACCCGAGAAGAAGACTTAATCAAGCAACTTGAGATTCTAATAGACCAACTGTCTTTGGATGAGATTGGAATTAAACAAAAGATAAAAGCCGAGGTTGAACGACATAAAAAATTCCAAGCCGGAATGCTGGGTATAAAATCGGTAATAAAAGTGGCCGATATAGATATACGCAACTATGCCAAATATATTCTTAGAGACGGCACAAATCTTGAGAAAAGAGAATTACTATCTTGTTTCAGAAGTACAATCACGATAAAAAACAAACAGATATTTCTTCTATAAAAGGATCCGCAATAGTTACACCGTATAGCGAAAAAGCCCAAAAAGGGCTTTTCGCTATACTGACGCATCTCGGTCTATCTCGCATGACTGCTGTGTTTGCGGTTTTGGTCTGTTGAAGCCTCGGCGCTGCGCGCCTCGGCATTGCGGAAAGCCAGGATTTTCCAAGCGTTTTTGAATTCAAAAGAAAGAGTGCGGTCAGAAATTTGAAAGTTCGATTTTGCTTTAGCAAAATATGAATTGAAAATTCATTACCAATCTTTTTCTTTTCGTCCAAAGGATGAATGTAAAGCGATATAATCCGCCGTAGGCGGATTTTGTCCAAAAGCGATTTTG
>Ga0210057_1010800_pt1 | contig 10253 bp, 8 predicted proteins | sample CryGeyCG2114_010_2_FD_183968 | JGI IMG/M metagenome (GOLD analysis project Ga0210057, IMG submission 183968) | Groundwater microbial communities from aquifer - Crystal Geyser CG10_big_fil_rev_8/21/14_0.10 (SPAdes) (version 2) | ecosystem: Environmental > Aquatic > Deep subsurface > Groundwater ...
TGAAGGAGAAAAGCCACAGGCTTAATTTAAAACATTTCTAACAAAATCTATAAGTCAAACTAACGTGGCTTTTGGCATTAGCGACAACCCCCGTATTTTGATCAAGCTAGCTTAGGTCAAAATCGGGGGTTGTTTGTTTATAGGATGTTTTTTACTGGATTTATTGGTTTTTTTGATATAAAATTTTAACAAAGCGGGCCTTCGCCTCGTTGAAGCGGGGCTTTGGCCTCGCGAAGGCGGGATTGGTTTAATGGCAGGACGACTCCCTTCCAAGGAGTAAGCACCGGTTCGATTCCGGTATCCCGCATAAAAAACAAAATCCGGCCTTGTGGCCGGGTTTTGTTTTTTTATTCTCAGAGAAGCGGAATCGAACCGTTGAAGGTCGGGGGGGAGCCCGTTTTTTTGTTGGTTTATGATGAATTTTATTTTTTTGACATATTTTTTGATACAATTAAAAAAGACGGGAGTATAGAGACCAAAAGATGGGGGCGGTTATGAGGATGCATAAAGTCGTTGTGGCCGAAACTCTGCTCGGCGACTTCACCCTAAAATTCCTTGAAATTAAAGGTAAAAAAGACGGACCAACCTTGGGTATAGTTTCCGGGATTCACGGCCACGAATTATCAAGCATCGGCGGGCTTATTGAGTTTTGGGAAGAATTTATTGCGGTTAAACATCGGAATATTGCCGGAAGGGTTATTATCCTGCCTTTTGCGAATCCACTAGGCCTTATGCTCATGGAAAGAGAAGTTGAAGAAAATGACCCGAATAGGAGTTTCCCGGGGAATCCTAAAGGGGCGCTGGCCGACCGGATGGCTTACTCAATATTGTCTTTTTTTAAGAAAGAAAAAGTTGACTTGGTTATTGATATCCATACTATGAATCCCTTGTCGGTTCCGCATATAATCATAGATCAAAATTGCGTGTATTTTCCCGAAATAAAGTCAAAAACCCTGTCATTAGCCGACATGTTCGGCATAGGTGTTGTTATAGATTTTCCATATTTTGAATATAAAAAAGAAAAGTTGGATTCGTCTTTAACCGCACAGATGATCGAGCACGGCATCCCTTCTTTTACGGTTGAAGTCCCGGGAGAAAACTATTCTCCGTCTTGCGGAGAAAAGATCGTATCAAGCGGTTTGTGGAATATGGTCCGAGGCCTCGGTATTATTAAAGATCGCAAGCCCGATTGGCGTCATTTTTCCAAAGAGACTCTCGGAACGGATTCTTTTTCATATTTTTTGGGTCCGGTCGCCGAACATGCGGGTTTTCTTAAAAGGCTTGTTGAGCCGGGGGAAAAGGTATTGACGGGCCAAATTTTAGGCGAGATCAGAGACAGCTCCTGCGCGGTCACCGAACAGATAAAAGCTCTAAGGCAGGGATATATAGCCGACATTATAAATGCTTCTATTATTTCAGCTGGGGAAAGACCATTTACGTTTTTTGTCCAGAATTGATCATATTTGTTTAAAATAAAGGCCCGGTTTTCGGGTCTTTTTTGTACTTTTTTGTCAATGCTCTATTTTTAAAACGTGATATACTTGAATTAAGTCGGTCGTTTATTAATTTATAAATAAAAACATAAAAAATTAAGATAATGAGTGTAAAAAAGATCATTAGATTTATTTATTTGATACCGGTCATGTTCGCGGTTGGTGTGTTTGCTCAGGGGCCCGTTTCTTCGCCACCCGCGCCCCCTCCGCCTGATTTTAAAGAAATCCAGGAGACCTATAAGGAACAGTTGGGTGAAATTCGTGAAGATAGGACGCAAATCAAGCAGAATTATACAGATGAGGTAAGAACGTTGAGACAGAATATGGCGGATAAAACATTGGAAGAGAGAGTTGAGGCTATAGAGCAATTGAGAGCCAGGCGGGAGTCATTTATGCAGGATATGATGGCGCACAGGGAGTCTTTTAGAGCGACGCTGGAACAAAGAAAACTTGAGCTGAAAGACGCGATAGAAGCTAAACGCGCGGATATGGCCACACATTTGCAGGAGAGGGTGTCGGATGAAAACAAACAGAGGGTTGTTGAAAAAATTGATCAACGTTTTGATGCTTTGAACGAAAAATTGACCAATCACTTTATAAACGTTCTTGATCGATTGGACGCGATCTTACTTAAAATAAAGGTGCGCGCCGAAAAAGCCAAAACCAATGGAGCCGATATCAGCGCGGTTGAAGTTGCCATAGAGGCGGCAGAAGAGGCGATCGCCGAAGCGCGAACGGCCGCGGAAGAGCAGGCTTTAAAAACTTATACTATAGAGATCGAGGGAGAGGAAACGTTAAGAGCCAACGTCGGCGAAGTCAGACAACAATTGGGGGACGATCTTAAAGGAGTGCGTGAAATTATTAAAGAAGCCCGCGCCGCGGTTGTTGATTCGCTTAAAGTTCTGGCGCGAATACAAAATGTGAATGATGAGGTAGAGGGGGAAGAAGAGGAGGATGAAGACGCAACCGGTACATCCACGGAAGATAATGATCAATAATTATAAATATTAATATTAAATATCAATTTTATGGAGCCAATTATAAAAGACCAGAATTCCTCCGGACAAGAAAATACTCCGGAACCGGAGCAAAATATCTCTCAAATTGCGAAACTTAAAAAAAACAAGGTACTTCAAATTGCTTTGGTAATAATTATTTTTGTTATATTGTTTTTGATTTATTCCGCCACCCAAAAATCGTTCCCGTTTATGCCACCCCCGCCACCAGGATCACCCTCGGGGTTAGAGTCATTTGATTCAAGCGACACGGGTCCTTTGGTGAACCTTGGAGCTAATACGACGCAAGATATTCAACAAGACCTAGATCAAACCGAGGTGCTTGATGTGGATCAAGAGCTTGATTTGATCAATAATGATCTGGAGCAGTTATAGTAATATTTAGAATCGGGTATCCGGTATTTAATTTTTAAAAACAGCCCTTAATTCGGGCTGTTTTTAAATTGATGTTTAATTTGTTTTTCATTAAAAAACATGTATATTTTTTATAAGTACTTTAATATATTAATAGTTCGGATCCTTTTAAATAAGGATATTGAGGCGACGTGTTCACCATAGGGGGGTAATTTTGATCCTTTTATCCAATGGGCGTATTATCGATTACGTTACAGCAAGCGGAGCATTGGCGTTTGATGGCTCGGGTTGGCCTCATACGCGGTATTTATTGGGACCCTTGAAATTTCATGATTCCTCTTTATTTACGGTTACTCTTAAAACTCTCACGCGTGAGCCTCGTCGTGGTAATGGATATACAAAGGTTTTGCCTCTCAATCAACATGGCGCGGTTCTTTCTTTTTGGGACTTTTTATTTAGTCCGAATAAGATAGCCGGATTTGTAAACAGCGTTGGATTAAAAAATCCCGGTATTGATAGGGCAACCGGTAAATATCCGAGAATGATTAAAAAGAGTGGACTTAAGGTTATCGGTTCGTTATATGCCGATGACCTGAATGACCTAGTATACATGGCTAACAAATTCAATGATTGGCCGCTTGTAGCTCTTGAGCTAAACGCGTCTTGTCCGAATATTCCGCAAAGATCGAGAGAGGAAAATTCCGCTTTTATAATCGAATCGGCCCGTATTCTTGCAGAATCGTCAAATCATCCTTTGATACTTAAGTTGTCTTTTGATGATGACTATTTATTTATCGCGAAAACGCTCGCTAAAGATAATTTTATAGAGGCCATTTCGATGAACAGCATCAAGTATTCAACGGTATTCCCGGGCCTTGATAGCCCATTTTCCCACATCGGTGGCGGGGGTGTTTCGGGAAAATTAAGCCGTGATTATTATTACATCATGGCTAAAAACATAATGAACGAGACGGATATCTCGCTTATACTTCCGGTGTGGTCGGAAGAATGCATTGAAAATTGGCTCCTGCTTTCGACGATAAATGACCACGACATATCATTAAGTTTCGGTTCCGTTTTTATCCGCTGGCCATGGTGGCCGACCGCGTTCATTAAAAGAAACGGAAAGGATCTTTAATGAAAACCACGAATTGTTCTTTTTTAACAAAAAAAACATCCCGGCGCAACCGGGATATTTTTTTCGCCGGAGGCAAATTCGCCTTGGGCGTAGAAGTAGTAAATTTTTCTCTGGCCAGAGAAAACTATTTTACCGCGTCTTTTAATGCGCGGCTAGCGCGGAATTTCGGAACGGTTGTGGCCGCAACGTCTACCATTTCTCCCGTTCTCGGGTTTCTTGCTTTTCTTGCCGGTCGGGCCTTTACGTCGAATACACCAAAATCCGAAACAGACACTTTTTCGCCCCTTTTTAGGGAATCGGTGATAGAGCTGAAGATTAAGTCAACTCCTTCTTCGGCGACTTTTTTCTGACCGCCCATTTTTTCGTGAATCAAATTAACGAGGTCTGCTTTATTCATAGTGATCAAATTATTAAAATATTACGACCTTTTTAATAATTCCGGCTTATTGTCACAAAAGAGTATTTTTTGGGTGCCAAAAAGGCGGATTTTTAAACTGTTTTTATGATATCACGGATTTTTAGAGGATACAATCAATGTGAAGAAGGGTTTCTTGTCTTTCATTTTTTAAGATGAACCTACCATGTAATAAAAAGTTGCCGTTAAATTCAGGCCCGTTTTTGTTTAATTCGTCGGTTTTGAGTGAAACCGTTAATTAGGAGAGCCAGACGATCTTATTTTTTTTATCTTTTCTCCCCTTAAATCCGTTTATCTCGCGTATTCAACAACTCGTGTTTCGCGGATAAGATGCACTTTTATTTCTCCCGGATATTTAAGCTCTTCTTCTATGCGATCGGCAATCTTTCTTGCCAGTAGCTTTGATTCCGCTTCTGATATTTTATCGGGAGTTACAAAAATCCTTATTTCTCGTCCGGCTTGTATGGCGTATGCTTTTTCTATACCTTCAAATGCCGTCGCTATACGCTCAAGCTCTTCAAGGCGTTTAAGATAATTTTCTACCGTATCGCGCCTGGCGCCCGGTCTTCCGCCCGATATGGAGTCAGCCGTTTGTACTATTATTGATTCAATGGATTCGTAGGGGTAGTCACCATGGTGCGCCTGCATTGCTTTTATTACGTTTTCATCCACTCCGAATTTTTGCAATATCCTTCTTCCAATCTCAACATGTGTCCCCTGGATCTCGTGGTCAACCGCTTTACCGATGTCATGGAGTAAAGCCGCTTTTTTGGAGATTTGTACATCGGCTCCCAGCTCTGAGGCAAGCATTCCGGCAAGATGGGACATCTCGATAGAATGTTGCAGGACATTTTGTCCGTAGCTTGTTCTGAAGCGGAGCCGTCCGAGGAGGGTCATTAGGCGTTGATCTATATCAAAAACCCCTACCTCATAAACGGCAGCCTCTCCCGCTTCTTTTATCATTCTCTCCACTTCCATTTTGGCTTTATCAACCATTTCTTCGATTCGCGCCGGCTGTATTCTCCCGTCAATCAGGAGATTTTCTAAAGCGATTTTGGCAATCTGTCTTCTCACCGGATCAAAGCTTGAGATTATGACAGAACCGGGTGTTTCATCAACTATAACCTCAACTCCGGCCGCGCGTTCAAAAGCGCGTATATTGCGTCCTTCTTTGCCTATTATCTTTCCTTTTATATCTTCGGAAGGGATTACTACATTGGTGGTGGTTATTTCCGAAACTCCGGATGAGGCAAGACGCTGGATAACTGTAGAGATTATATCGCGCGCTCTTGCTTCCATTTTTTCGGCGCCATAAAGTTCCATTTTCTGCATTCTTTGGACAAGGTCGTTCTCATATTTTTTCTCGATCGAAGCGATAAGCATTTCACGAGCCTCATTTTCGGAAAGGCCGGTTATTTTTTCTAGTTCCCCCATCTTTTTTTCTTCAAATTTTTCGAGTTCTTCCTGCTTCAGCTTAAGCTCTTTTGACCTTTTTTCGATGGTTAGGACATCTCTTTCTACCGCGGTTTGTCGTCTTTCAACCGTTTCTTCTTTTTTGATTATACGGTCTTCAAGCGAACGAAGATCCCGTTCTTTTTGGCGGGTTTCTTTTCGAGAATCTTCAATTACGGTTTCGGACTTTTTTTTGGCCTCCTCAAGGACTTTCTGCGCTTCGGTTTTAGCGTCGAGGAGAAGCTTCTTTAATTTTAATTCTATTGAGTTTTTTCTCTGCAGGGCTACCACATGCCGTAACAGATAACCGATCACGGCTCCAACCAAAAGTAAAACAGCCCCTACTACGAATAGTGTTATTAGGTTCATATAAGTAGGACGTCCCCATCATTTCAGCCAGAGGCTGATCCGCCTTCGGCGGAAAAGGAAAATGTTTCATGTTCATGTGGATTTCTCAGTAATGAAGGATTCGTTTTAAGTTTCATTAATAATGATAATTATACTTAATATAGTATCAGATTTTCTATTGGAAGTCCAGCTTTTTGGTTGTTGGCCAATAAATATCACTTTTTGGCCTAGGAGCTCTATGACTTTAAATATTAAATAACTTGGTACTAAATATTTAAAATTTTCGTGTGAGAGAAAATTTTAGGCTGTGTTACAATTAATCAATGCCGAACGATTATAGGTCAATTTTAAAAATACCTTATAAGCTGGTGGTGCTTGTGGTGCTTGATGGATTTGGGGTTGCGCAACGCTATCAGCCGAACAGCACTTGGAATTATGCCAAGCGCCCGACAATGGAATATATGGAAAGATATTGGCCGTTCACAACCCTGCAGGCATCAGGAGTCGCGGTGGGTCTTTCATGGGGGGAGCCTGGTAATTCCGAGGTGGGGCACTTGACCATGGGGGCTGGCCGTGTAGTTTTTACGCATCTTCCGCGGATCATTGTCGCGATACAAGATGAAACCTTTTTTACTAATCAGGCCTTTCTTGACGCGTCAGCTCACGTGAAAGAGAATAATTCGTCTCTTCATTTAATGGGGCTTTTTTCTTCGGGTTCGGTTCACGCTTATGCCGAGCATTTGTACGCATTACTTGAATTCGCAAAGCGGGAAAATATTGAAAGGGTTTTTTTACATCTTTTCACCGACGGGCGAGACGCGCCTATGCAGGAGGCGGCTAAATATTACGCGCATTTTTTCGAACGGATCGCGCAGGAATATCCGTTCGCCAAAATAGTTTCACTAATCGGCAGAGAGTATTCTATGGATCGGGATGGCCACTGGGATAGAATACAAAAAACATTCGACCTTTTTGTAGAAGGCGCGGGCAAAGCATTTACCGATATCTCCTCATACATAAAAGAAGAATATAAAGCAGGTTTCACGGATGAGTTTATATCCCCGGGGTTTCTTGCCGATGAGAATGGAAAGGCGGTTGGGAGAATGTCTGACAACGACGCGGTGATATTTTTCAATTATCGCGAAGACAGCGCGCGCGAAATAACGGATGCGATAATTTCGGATGGTTTTGAAAAATTTAAGCGAAGAAAATTGAATAATTTGGTATTCGTAACAATGACCGGATATGATCTTCGTTTTTCGGCTAAAGTCGCGTTCCCTCCGCTTGATATAGTTCATCCTCTCGCGCGAGTGGTATCAGACGCGGGGCTGACCCAATTTCACGTTGCTGAAACCGATAAGTACGCGCACGTGACATATTTTTTTAACGGCGGAAGAGAAAAACCCTACCCGGGAGAGGAGAGAACTCTTGTGGCTTCTATAAAAACAGACAGGTATAACGAGACGCCCGAAATGTCCGCTTCTAAAGTTACTGAAGAGGTCATCTCGGCTCTCGGCAAGTACGATTTTATTCTTGTTAATTTTGCTAATGCCGACATGGTCGGCCACACCGGAGATTTTAACGCGACGGTCAAAGCGATAGAAACTCTGGATTATTCTTTGGGGGCGTTGATTCCCAAGGTTCTTGAATCGGGCGGAGTGATGATAGTTACGGCAGATCATGGTAATGCCGAAGAAAAGATTTATACCGGTACCGGAATAAAACGCACCAAGCATACAATTAATCCAGTCCCATTTTTTTTGGTATCGAATGAAACAAAAAATTTCGTGGAAGTGGACAAAAATGAGATTATAAAAAAATATACGAAGACCGAAGGAATGTTGCCCGATGTCGCGCCGACCGTTCTTAGTCTACTTGGCCTCGCCGTTCCCAAAGAAATGACCGGTATCAATCTTCTTCCGAAGTTAATAAAATGATCTTTGTTTGTAAAAAAATAAAATTTAAAGCATGTATTTTTTAAGAACGATTTTTTCTTTTCCGTACGAATTGAAAAACTTTCCGTCATCGATCAAGCGTATTTCGCTCGTGATGTTTTTGTATTATTTAGCGTGGGGGGTGATAGACCCGTTCTTTACCATTTATCTTAAAGATACCTTGGGGAGTTATACCGACGTCGCTTTCATTACCGCTTTTTTATATTTTTTTTCAATGTTGATCTCTTTGCCGATAGGGGATCTCGCCGATATTGTTTCGAAGAAAAAACTCATAAGAATATTTTTGATTTTTTATTTTCCTTTGGCGCCCATCATTTCATTTTTGAGCACTATAGGCCATTTTATTTTTTTTCGTATTTATCACGCATTTAACGCGACCGGTCTTTGGTCATCTATAGAATCTTACGTGCGCGAGAATTCTCCCGCGGCCAGGACTTCCGGTAGTATTGGTTTTTTTAATTCTGCCGTTTCTCTTGCCTCTATAATCGGGGCTTTTGCCGGAGGGTTTTTGGTGGCGCGATTCGGAATAAAAAATATTTTTTATTTTATTCCCGTATTTTTTATTGCGGCATTTTTTATGACGATATTTCTTCACGATGACCGTGGGGTACAAACTATAAGCGAAGGATTGAGGAGGCTTTTTGCCAAGAAGGTCTTTCGTTTTGAGGCGCGTGATTTTATATCAATCGAGGGAATGCCGGTCGTTACTTATTTTTCGTTTATTTATAATATGATTTTTTACGGCAGTTTGGTTGTGCTTCCTCTTTTTTCGGAATATTTGGGAGCAAGTTCGGTTGAGATCGGTTTGGCCTACGGACTATTTTTTGTGCCATATCTTTTTGAGGCCCCGTTTTCTATCATGGCTGACCGTTTTGATCGAAGAAAAATTTTGATTTTCGCTTCTTTGGCATCCGTTATGTTTTTGACCTTTGCTTCGCTTACGCAAAGTATTTATATGCTTTTTTTCATTTCGTTTTTTCTCGCTCTTTCATTCGCTTTCATCGCTCCGAACATCGAAGGCATTGTTACCAAGCTTATGCCCCGGGATCGGATAGGGGAATTTAACGGAGTGTATCGCTCGGTTGTTCTTCTCGCGGCGTCAATCGGTAGTATGATCATAGGCCCTATTGCCGATCGGTTCTCGATTCAGACTCCGTTTCTTGTCGGTGCCTTTTTTATGGTTGTGTTTCTTGGTTGTGTTTTATTGGCGGGCCCTTTTTTTGAATCGGTGAAAAAGTTTACGCCCGAAGTGGGGGCGGGCTAGGTTTAAGCCCCTTTTTTATTTATTCTAAATTTTATAAAATTATTTTAATGACAAATATTTCAAAAGATCTGATTTTTTTCAAAAAACGAAGAGAGTGGGCGAAATCAAACAAATATAAAAAGCCCAAGATTATTTTGGTTGATATAGATGGCACAATTGTAAAACCCAAAGTCAGGATGTATTCAATGTCGGAAGAAAAACTGGGCAAAAAAGAAATTTTTAAACTTGAAAAGAACAGGACGGCGCCGTTAAGAAGAGAAATGATAAAAAGAAAAATAAGCTTCGAAAAATATCTTATTGAGTTGTCAAAAATTGATATCGAGCTCGGTGAATATTATAAAGATTATAAAAAGTTCTTTTTTGGGTTGATGAAGAAAAATATGATCAATATTCCTCTGGTGAAGGCTTTAGGAAAATTAAAAATAAAAAATAAAATTAAGGTTATATTTTTAACTTCCAATTTAAAAATATACGGCGAAATAATATCAGACAATGTTTTGAGACTTTTGAAAGAAAAAGGAAAATTTGACGGGGCGGTAGGTGCGGAATATAAATTTGATAAAATAGGCAAGGCGGTCGGAGTTTCAATGTTGATAAGTCACAAAGACGGAAATTGCGAGGGTGTAAAATTTATGACAAAAATAACCGCCATAAAAAAATATTTTAAGAAAAACGGAATAAAGGTCAAGAACAATGAAGTGGCGGTGGTTAGCGACGCGGATACGGACCTCATGAAATATTTTGGTTTGGGCGGGTTGGTGCTGTATCCTTTGGAAGAGCTTTCCGATCAGTTTAAGCATATAGAATATATTAAAAAT
>Ga0210057_1010801_pt1 | contig 10252 bp, 12 predicted proteins | sample CryGeyCG2114_010_2_FD_183968 | JGI IMG/M metagenome (GOLD analysis project Ga0210057, IMG submission 183968) | Groundwater microbial communities from aquifer - Crystal Geyser CG10_big_fil_rev_8/21/14_0.10 (SPAdes) (version 2) | ecosystem: Environmental > Aquatic > Deep subsurface > Groundwater ...
TTATTTAATTTTTTAAATGTCTGCAAAACTATTTCACCGGTTTTCGTATCCAAGTTGCCAGTCGGCTCATCGGCCAAAATTAGTGATGGATTATTAACTAAAGCTCTGGCAATCGCCACGCGTTGCATTTGACCGCCAGACAACTGATTAGACAAGTGAAGAAAATGAGCTTCTTCTAGACCGGCATTTTTTAAAGACTGTCGAGCTAATATTTCCCTCTTGCTTCTCTCTACATCAGCATAAATCAACGGCAACATAACATTTTTTAAAACCGTGGCTCTGGGCAAAAGATTAAAGGATTGAAAAACAAAACCAATTTTATTTTTCCTAATATCGGCTAATTCATCATCAGACAATTTTGAGACATCTTTGCCATCAAAAAGATAACGACCGCTAGTGGGTGAATCCAAAGCCCCTAAAATATGCATCAGAGTTGATTTGCCTGAGCCTGAAGGGCCAATGATTGCCACGAATTCGCCATCTTTAATATCAAAAGACAAACCCTTAAGCACGCTGACTTTGTTTTCCCCTGTTTTATAATCCTTAGTAATATTTTGACATTCTATCATATATTTTACATACCAGGTGGCGGACCACTTTGAGAGCCACCAGAGCTTGAATTACCTGAACTGCGAGTACTATTAGTATTGGTTCTAACATTGGTACCGCCTGTCCTACCGCCCATAGAGCCACCAAGTTGTAATAAACTCTTGGCTTGAGATTGGCTACTGGCCGATGAACTAACAACCACCGTTGAGGTAATAATATTATTACCTTCAGTTAAGCCGGAAACAACTTCTGTATAAGCATTATCAGTAATACCAACTTCAATTGTCTGACGACGAGGTGCATTCTTTAAAAGAATGCCATTGGAGCTGGTGGGGATAAGCGAACTGTCAATTTCTTCATTAGGCATTTCCACATAAGAATCATTACCCGATGACTTTATAGCTGAGCTGGGGATAATTAAAATATCTTGCTTAGCTTCGGTGATAATATTAGCACTAACACTCATGCCAGATTTAATGCGCTCATCTTGTATGTCTAAAGTAATTTTAATGGTATACGTAACAACACCCTGAGAAACCGTACCTAAAGCATCAACTTCACCAACTTGCCCGGTAATATCCAAATCACCTAGGGCATCAAAAGTTAAAGTTGCTTTTTGACCGACACTAACCTTAGCCGCATCAACTTCGTTTAAAGAAATCTCTGCGACCATTTGAGTAGTGACTAAGGTGGCAATAGCCGAGCCGGAGGAAGCTGAATCGCCCTGAGTTAAGCTAAGTTTGGCAATCTTGCCGTCAAAAGGAATCTTAACCGCATAGTCAGCTAATTGTTGTCTGGCGTCAGTCACGGCATTACGACGTTGCATAATCGACAATTCTTGGCTCTTAATGTCTAAATCATCCGTACCGGCCTTAAGCTGTGCCAAAGAACTTTCTCTTTCTTTAACTGTAGCCTCAGATGCTTTTAAATCTAATGGGTTATTACGATCCATTTCTTTTAAATCATTAATAGCGTTAGTAATAGCTTCTTTGTTGTCTTTAATGGTTCTTTGAATTGATAATAAGCTCGACAAATTACTATTGGTTTGGCCAATATAGGTTGATAGGCTACTCTGATAATCTCTAACTTTAGAAAAAGAAGTTTGATCTCTTTTGGAGCGATAATCAGCCCAAGCATCTAAATAATTGCTCTGGCTTTTAGCCGCCTGAGCAATTGATTTGGCGGTTTCTAGGGTTTCGTTCAAAATTGATTCAATGGTAGTACGATCACTATAGCGACTACTACCATTATAGTGGCTAAAATTTGCATCATACTTATTACGCGCTGTTTTATAATCACTTTCAGCATTATTTTGGAAATTTAATAAACCAAGCTGGTCATCGGCGTGCGTTGAATTCATTAAAGCCGAAACATTCCACTGACTTTTGCCGATTGAGCTCTCGCTACTGCCAATTTCATTGCTATAAAGAATATCATTAAGTTTGGTAATAATTGTCGGCAAATTCAAAAAAGTATTAGCCACAGCATTATAAGCATCTTCATAGGCCTTAGTTAAATCATCCTCGGCTGACTGTTGGCTATTTTTAGCTTTGTCGTAGTTTGTCACCTGAGTTATCTTTAATTTTTCCAAGCTGTCTTTAGCATTGGTTAAAGAATTTTCAGCCTGCAAAACCGAATATTCGGTAGCCGGTTTTTTTATTTTTTCCAAAGACAATTCAGCCGTCTGCAAACTAACCTGAGCATCTCGTAGACTTTTTTGAGCATCTTTAGTGTCTAATTGTGCCAATAAATCACCGGCTTTAACTTCTTGACCTTCTTTAACGGCAATTTTCAAAATCTCACCGGAAACCTTAGGCTTTACTTCCACTTGATTAGAAGCTGAAATCTGTCCGCTACCGGAAACAGTGGTGATAATTGAACCTTTTTGCACAGCCTCCAAGACATAGCGAGTTTCGGTTTTGTTGCCGTTTATTTTTTTATAGCCAAAATAACCGCCAACTACCAAAACTATCAAGATTAAAACTGAAACAATTTTGTGTTTTTTAAAAAAAGTAAACATAAAAAAATATTTTATAAAAATTAAAATGGTTTATCAGGCGGTGGTGGCATGAGTCGAATGAATTTGGCCTCAATTTGCCCATCATTATTCGGCTCACCAATAATCACCACATATTCATCAACTTTTAAATCACTAGACTTAACAGCATCTCTAAAGCGTCTAATATCCGTTTTATCACCAATCAAAACTACCTTTTCCATATTATCGCGACCTTTGATTATTAAAGTATCATTATCAATTTTAATAATCTGTCCCATAACACCATTAGCATCCATAAATTCTCTGTCATTAAGTCCGTTCATAAAACCGCCCTCGGGACCGGCGAAATTTTTATGATAATTATCACTCCAACGGCAAGAAAAATCAGCCTTCCTAAAGCCGACGATAGTTCCTGCTTTGAAAACTAAAAGGAAAATCAAAACAACCAAAATTCCCAAAATAAAACCTCTTAAAGTTTTTGATGCAACAAAATCCTTCATAACTAAGTATTAAACAAATTTTTTAAACTTAAAAATAATTTAATATTTTTAGCCAAAAGTTGCAAAGACTCCAAAAATATCAGCAATACCGATAAAAAAATAATAAGATTAACAACTGGCACAGCCTCTAATAAAGAAAAAATGAAATTTTGCCAATACGACGAAGCGATTATCTCAAAATCAGAAAATAACAACGACAAAAACTGCACAAAACCAGAAGAAGCCAAACCAGAACTAAGCATCTGCCAAGCTGGAATAAAAGCCAAGCCGGAAATAAGCGTTGCTACAAAAAAGATAGCTGTTCGTCGTTTAATAACCAAAAGCCTCTCTTCTTTTTGAACTCTAAGCATAATTTTAGCTAAAAGCTCTTGGCTTGGTTCTGTATTTTTTTGCCTCAGCTGATCCATATAAATTTAGCCAAATTAAAAAGGCCTTTATATATAATACGCATAAAGACCTCAAAATGGTGCATTTTTATATTTTTTAGCTAACTAAAAGCTTTTTTAACTTAAAGATTGCCCGTCTATAACGGCTCTTAATAGTATTGACAGACTCTCCGGAAAGTTTGGCAATAGCCTTAAAATTAAAACCATCTTGATGATAAAGCGAAATAACAGATTGGTGTTTGGGCGCGAGCTTATTAATAGCCTTTTTTAATTCTTGATCTAAAATCGAATTGTCAATCAGTTCATCGGCCAAAGGACTTGAGTCGACTATTAAATTTTCATAAAACTCATCAATGGAGCTAAAAATTGCAACCTTTTTACGACGATAAAAATCAACCGCCTCATGTCTGGCAATAGCCATTAACCAAGTTTTAAAATTTCTTGACCGATCAAAACGCTTAAGGTGCTTATAAACTTTAACAAAAACTTCTTGAGTTATATCTTCGGCATCTTGAGTATTTTTAGCATAATTATAAGCCAGGGCATAAACAATCTTTAAATAACGACTAATTAAAAACTCCAACGATTGTTTGTCGCCATTAAAATATTGACAGATAAGTTGCTGATCGCTTAGCTTGATCATAGTTTTTAAATAATAACCTTTTTTTTAAAAAAGTTCAATTAATAGCAATCTTTACAAGGAAAGTTTTATCTTGCTATAATACTTCTGATATTATTAATTTTAAATTTTATTTATGCCTATGAAGAGAAATTATGTTGTTTTGTTTGTAGTCGCCGGCTTATTGCTGGTTGGCCTTTATCTAATTTATAACAAGGGTCAAAACAAACAAACCGATCAGGACATGGAGCAAGCCCAAGTAAATACTGAACAAACTAATGAATTAAACGATAAAACCATGGAAGAAACCAATCAAAGCTCAGGTGGCGATGAGCTAAAAATGGAAACCACCAAAGAAGGCTCTGGCGCTGAAGCCAAGGCTGGTGATAAAGTAAGTGTTCATTACACCGGCACTTTTACCGACGGCACCAAATTTGATTCCAGCGTGGATCGTGGACAACCGTTTGAATTCACTCTCGGCGCCGGTCAAGTGATTAAAGGCTGGGATCAGGGTGTGGCTGGTATGAAGGTTGGTGAAATTAGAAAACTCACCATCCCCTATCAACTAGGCTACGGTGAGAACGGCTACGGGCCAATTCCGCCAAAAGCTACTTTATTGTTTGAAGTGGAGCTCTTAAAGATAAATTAATCACAACTAATAAAAACACCCTTAATCAAGGGTGTTTTTATTTTAATTATCTAAAAAATATTTATTTATTCATCTTGGCAATCAGCCAACCGCCAGCTAAAGCTTGAACTAAAACAGTAATAAACCAAGTAACCACCATCAATAAACTAATTTGAAAAGTTGTATAAGAAATAAACATACCTGGGATGGTTGATAACCAATAAATTAAACCCAGCCAAAGACCCGCCTGGCAACGCTTAGCCGGAAACAAACTCTTGGTTTTATTCCAAACCCAAGCCATAAACAAACCAATTAAAAAGGGTGATAACATAAAAATCTGCATTAGCGGATCACTCCATGCCCGATAAAGTGACTGATTGGTGTATTCCAAAACTACGCTTGGAAAAATTTTGTTAAGTAAAAAACTGATTATCACACTGATAATCAACATCACCAAACCGGAAGCCAGCCCGGGCACAATAATTTTTTTCATAATTTTTTTGCCCAATTCAGAGGGCTTAGATTATTTAACCTTATTATAACAAGGGTTTTGCCCGGCAAATATTTTAGTTTGTCATTCCGGCCCGCGAACCGGAATCCAGGAGTTAATACCTATTAAGGTGAAAGTTAGCTAATTCTTTTTTAGTCAGCGACCAACCCTGGATCCCAGCTTTCACTGGGATGACATAAAAAAAAATTTTTTAATTTTAAAATCGTTTAATTTGCTATATTTCATAGGTCTTTCTGGTGTATTATATCATAATTTGCCGGGCAAGACCCTATAGCAATTTTTAAACAAAAATAAAAAATTTAAAAAGCTCTTGCCAACTTTTTATTTTTCTAAATTTTTGTTATAATAAAGAAAAATAATCTTAATATCACAGCTCTAATATGAAAAGACCTGGTTTTACCATTACCGAGCTAATAACTGTAATCATCATTATTTGTATTTTAGCTACCCTTTCAACTGTTTCAGTTAACCGAGCCCGCATCAAAGCTCGCGACGCCAAAAGAATAACCGACGCCAATGCAGTGCATACTGTCTTGGATATGTTTTACAGAAACGAGGGTCGTTATCCTATTAATGGTGGTACTATAAATGAATTTGAAGTGGGTCGTCCTTTAGTCAGCCCGACTACCGGCGTCACTTATTTAAATAAAATACCATCTAATCCGGTTCCCAGAAATGACGGTAATTGTCCGGATCAGGAATATCAATATATCGCCTACAACAACGGCTCATCATATTCTTTGGAATTTTGCTTAGCTGGTTCATCTGGCGCAGCCGGTGCCGGCACCAATTATGTCAAACCGGAAACAACCGCCTGCACCGCCCAATGTGCCGGTAAAACCTGCGGTCCTGACGGCTGTGGTGGTGTTTGTGGCCCAGGTTGCAATGCTAGTCAGGTTTGCTATAACGGTAATTGTGTTGCCGGCAATTGCTTGGCCAGTAGTGATTGTGGTTTTTGCCAAGATTGTGTTAGTTTCTATTGTGCCAATGTTTCAACTGATCCGAAAAATAATTGTGATACCAGTGGTTGCCAAACCGGCAATTGCAATGGCAGTGGTGCTTGTGCCACCTATAACGACCTTCTAACGCATAATTGCAACGCCAATCAAAATTGTTACGGGGGCTCTTGCTGTACCTACACTACCAGCTGTTCAGCTCAAAATAAATGCTCCGGCACTATCAGTATCGGTTGCGGTAAGACTCAAACTTGCGCTGTGGCCAACTGCACTTCTGGAAATTGTTGCAAAACCACCGGCACCTGTGGCACACTAACAATAACTAGAACCGGCTCTTACTACCTAAGCGGAGCTGACACCGCGCCGAATCTCAACTGTAGCGCCACTGGCTCTCTGACAGGTATTTGTTGTTACTACGGTATAAGCTGGCTCTATAATCAGCAACCAGGAGAAGTTGATATTTTTGGGAGTTGCTATTTAAAATCTTGCTCCGGCTTGGGCAATGGCCAGCCTCTCAATCTGCTTTGTGAAAGTAGAAAATGCCAATAAATTAAACTTTTTAAAAACAAGGCTTTAAAGCCTTGTTTTTTGATAATTAAACTCATCTTATTTAAAAAAATACTGATCCTAGGATCAGTATTTATTAATGAACTAAATTTCAACCTCGGCGCAAACTGGCCCTTCTCTCAAAATTGCCATTTGCCTACGTCGCTTGGCTACAACCAGTGAGTTTGGATGATTTTCTAAAAAATGCTTGATTTGCGCATTAAGTTCGTCTTCTGGTAATTCAAAATCACATTCTGGGCACTTGATGGTTTTTATGCCAATCTCCTGATTGACGGCTTCTATTTCCTCGAACATTTTACCTCCCAATTACAAAATTAATACTTTTTCTTAAAACCAATATTTTCATTGATTGGCGGACTTTTGTAAACCGTCGGTGGATTTTTGACCTGCTCGGCAAGATCTTCGGCAAATAATTCTTCTTCGTATTTTTTATAATCCTCCTCGGTTATTTCGTAAACGAAAACTTCGTGTTTGTCGTCGTTAGTCACCCGATGTTCCATGATATATCTTGGTCGCAAACGCCACCACACTAAGTCCATAAAAACCGTATTTTTCTTAATAGTTGTGCCAATTGGCTTAACTTCATTATTATCAAGAATGCCGTAATAAAAACATTCTATCAAGCTGTCTGAATTGCCAAATTCACTTTTTTTTCGACTCAAAAGCTCAAATACGGCCGAGCCTGTTTTAATGTCTTTAATCGCCTCCAAATAAAGACCGCCAGGTATAAGCTTCATTGCCAATTCATACAAAATCTGCGAATCATCAAGCTGTTCTCTCTTCATAATATAATCCCTTTTGAAATGAACAAAAATCATTATTTAAATCAATATTACAATAAATAAGCCAAAAGTCAAATTAATAAAAACCGTTGATTATTACAACCAACGGTTTAAAAAATTTTAATTATTGTAAAATACTCCGTTTTTTATTATTCGCTCAACAGCCTGCATTTTCTGAAGAACTATGTCGAGCCCTTTTATGTCTCCCCCATAGTCCGCCAAAGCTATCATCACGTCCACTCTGGCCAACAGAGGTTTTTCAAAATCATGACCAAGAAAAATATTAATGTCTTTGATTATAGTTTTTATTTTGTAAGTTCTGTTTGATTGCTTGGCAATTAAAATTATAGGGATATTACCAAACTGCCAACTGTTTCTAATACTTGCCAACAAACCCAAGTCATCCAGTCTTGGCGTCAAAGCGTAAATCACCAAGCAATTAACAATTTTGCCAGCCTCATAATGAGCTATTAATTTTCTCAAACAACCCCTGCCACTATCAGACTCAATCACTTCATAATTATTGTGGCGCTTTAAATAATTACGAAATGTTTTGGTAATAACATCATAATCACAAACCGCCATAACCGTTGACGGTTTGTCTTTTAGATAATCCACCATCTTCGTCTCCAAAAAATTAATTAAAAAATTAAACCGCCTTTGGTTGAGCCAAGCTCGCCTGATATTCTTCAGTCAAATAAGCCAATCTGGCAAAAATAGCCTCAAAAGCAAATTGATGCGCTAACGACTGCAATTTACCAGGCTTCAAGAGTATGCCAAAGTCGTCTCTTTGGTTAGGCGGACTATACATACCACTCTCATTGGGAAATTCGCTAATTTGCATATGAATTTTGTTGCTGTAATAATTGAGTTTAAAGTCAAGCAAATCTCTTCCCAGCAATTTACTGACAACCGTCTTAAGATCTTCAATTGTCGTCGCCAACGCTGGCTGATTTTTAGACAAATAATCCAAGTAAGCGACAATCGGCGCCGTTAAATAAACCTCAAAACCCTCAAGTGGTACATCGGAAAAAAACCACAACTGCTCCTTAGCAACTTCACCAGGAAAATCATCTTTATCTACATTATACTGACAACTAAGCAAATCAATACTCATGGCAATATTTAAAATTGCTTGTTTAATACCAAAACTGATAATTTTTGTATTATCACAAGCCTTACAAAAAAGCTCTTGTGAGGCCATGACCATGCATGCCGGACAATCAATCACATTTTCTTGATTATACAAAGGCAAGGGATATTCATAAACCAAATTATTTTCATCGTCACTCGGGCGAAGCTTAAAAACTGAATTATAACCAAATGACGACCCGCCCAAACCAGCCCGATTGAAAAATCCTCTTTTTTGACGGTATGGACTATTCTCGTCAAAAGAATAGTTAGCCGAAATTTTATCAAGCCCAGGTTGATTTTTTTTAATAATCAGCCTTAAGACAAACTTTTCATCAAGCAGAACCAAATGCAGATTATAAAAGTAATCCACCCGACTAATATCTCTTTTTGATAAAGACATTTTCAACTCCTTTTTAAATTTTCAAATAACTAATATTTTTCTTGACCATAGCATAAAAACCCCAAAATTTCAAGTATTTTGGTAATGCCACAATAATTTTTATTGAGAAAACTTTGAGCCGTTAAGATTGCCGTCATTATTGTAGCCACGACTTTCCCAAAAGCCCTTATAATTTAAATCGTCAGACAATTCAATTTTAGTTATCCATTTAATCCATTTATAACCCCATTTTTGCTCAGCCACCAACTGGAAAGGGAAGCCCCTCTCCGGTGGCAAAACTACACCGTTCATCTTGTAGGCCATCATAATATTATTATCCAAAACATAATCAAGCGGAAAAGAAGTTGAATAACCATCAACGGCATGAAAAATTATCGTCTTAGCTTCTGGTTTAATATTCAAATCTTTCAACAAATCCTTAATTAATACCCCCTCCCACAAAACTTTAACACTCCAACCTTCCACACAATTAATGGTCACCACTTTCTGAACAGCGGGTAATTTTAAAACATCATCATAGCTGTGGGTGGCTGGCATCTCAAGCAAACCATCGATTTCCAAATGATAGCTATTTTTGTCAACATACTGCGGGCCATTGATGGAATTTTCTCTAAAATCATTAACCGACCCTAATTTTTCCCCTTGATAATCTTTTATCTCCACGCCACTTAAAATTATTGGCTGACGACGATAGCTCAAAAAAATAAAAACTGCCACGGCTATCAACAAAAAGGCAAAAACAACATAAGTGACAGTTTTGCCTTTTTTGGGTTGACGCCAATTCTTGATAATATCGCTAGCCCAAGGAAAAAGCTTATTTCTCTTAATTATCAGATGAATAATAATCAACCCAACCAAAACCAAGCCACTAAAATCATGCCACTGAGATATCTTGGTGGCAGAAATATAATTATAAACAAATATAAAAAATTTCTGTAATTCCGGAAATTTAATCAGGCCGGTGACCAAGTTCAATAAAAAAGTCACTAGCAATAAAAAAAATAACAGTTGCATCAAGCCTTTTCTAAAATTTGGCTGAATCATAATTTTGTTTTAATTTAATCATTGCCAACACTCGACATAAAAAATTTTAATAGCTTTACTTGGCAAAGGTATTATAGCATTTTATGCCAACAAAGACATTACTAATAAATTTCAACTTCAATTAGCCGATAAATTAATCCAACTAATTTTTCAAAATTAAAAAGCCCTCGCGTAATA